>OBEQ010283632.1_pt1 | contig 20613 bp, 23 predicted proteins | sample 1670901 | NCBI WGS metagenome assembly OBEQ01 (sample SAMEA104232315, study PRJEB22302) | groundwater metagenome | biome: forest; feature: aquifer; material: groundwater | place: USA | collected 2011-08-07 | depth 5.4 m
CCGCTCGTGACGCTCCACCGGCAGAGACTCCGATTCGCCGCCACGGGTAGCCGATCTTCATTCTGTGGTAGAGCGGGGTCGAGTAGTCGACCGACTCGGAAAGAGCTCGAGGCCAGATGGCAACGCTCGCGCGAACGCCTCGGCGTCCGACAGGAAACATCAGAGGGAGAACATCATGAGAAGGTTCAGCATCAACAAGGCAAGCGTGTTCGCCATGGGAGCCGTCGGGGCTCTCGTGTCATCCGCTTTGGTCGCTACGGGTTGCTCCAAAAAAGAGACGCCGACTGCCACCTCCACCACCAGCGCGGCGACCACCGCCGTGCCGCTTCGCATCGGTGTCCTCACCGACATGTCCGGCCTCTACGCCGATCCCACGGGCAAAGGCTCCGTCGAAGCGGCCAAGCTGGCCGTGGAAGACTTTGGCGGCAAGGTGGGCGATAGGCCCATCGAAATCCTGTTCGCCGACCACCAGAACAAGACCGACGTAGGCTCCAACGCCACGCGGCAATGGTTCGACGTGGATAAGGTCGACGCCGTGGTCGACGTCCCCGGATCGGCCATTGCTCTTGCCGTCAACGACCTGGCGCGCAACGCGAACAAGGTGTTCTTGGTCTCGGGAGCCGCGTCATCCGACCTGACGGGCAAGGCCTGCTCGCCGAACACCATCCACTGGACCTACGACACGTGGGCCCTGGCCAATGGGACCGGCAAGAGCGTCGTGAGGGCCGGTGGCGACACCTGGTTCTTCCTCACGGCGGACTACGCCTTCGGTCACGCGCTCGAGCGAGACGTCTCGGCGGTCGTCAAGGGCGCTGGCGGCAAAGTGGTTGGCTCGGTGCGCCACCCGCTCAACGCGTCCGATTTCTCCTCCTTCCTCCTGCAGGCACAAACGTCGAAAGCCAAGATCGTCGGCCTCGCCAATGCCGGCGGCGACTCGATCAACTCGATCAAGCAAGCTTCCGAGTTCGGCATCACCAAGGGCGGCCAGAAGCTCGCGGGCCTTCTCCTGAACATTTCCGACGTGCACGCGTTGGGACTCCAGGTGTCGCAAGGCTTGGAGCTCACCGATGCGTTCTACTGGGACCGCAACGACGGCACGCGGGCCTGGTCCAAGCGCTTCGCCGAAAAGCGCGAGGGCAAAATGCCTACCATGATTCAGGCAGGCGTGTACTCTTCGGTCCTGCATTACCTCAAGGCTGTCAAGGAGCTCAACAGCTCCACCGACGGCAAAGCGGTGGTCGCGAAGATGAAAGAAGTGCCCACGGACGATGCGCTTTTCGGCAAGGGGCAGGTTCGTATCGATGGACGCAAGATTCACCCGATGTACTTGTACGAGGTCAAATCGCCCGCGGAGTCCAAGGGCGCATGGGATTACTACAAGCTCGTTCGGGAGATTCCGATGGAAGAAGCGTTCAAGCCGCTAGCCGAAAGCGAGTGCCCGCTCGTCAAGAAATAGCGGTCTCGTAAAATGTCCACCCAGGCGCTCTTTGGTCAGCTGCTGTTAGGTCTCATCAACGGCGCGTTTTATTCCCTGCTCAGCCTGGGTCTGGCCATCATCTTCGGGCTTCTGCACGTCATCAATTTCGCCCACGGCGCGTTTTACACGATGGGCGCCTTCGTCGCATTGCTCCTCCTGAATCATCTGGGAGTGAGCTACGGCTGGGCGCTCGTCGTGGCGCCTCTCTCTGTCGGGCTCCTGGGTGTCGTCCTCGAGCGCACGATGCTGCAGCGTCTCTACAAGCTCGATCCGCTCTACGGCTTGCTGCTCACGTTCGGTCTCACCCTCATCATCCAGGGGCTGCTCCGCATCGAGTACGGCTCATCCGGGCAGCCGTACAGCATTCCCGAGGGACTGCAGGGCGCGTATGCCCTCGGCTTCATGTTTCTCCCGAAGTACCGGGCGTGGGTGCTCCTCGTCTCGATCGTGGTGTCTCTCGGAACCTGGTACGGCATCGAGCGTACGAAGCTCGGCGCGTATCTGCGTGCCGCCACGGAGAACCCGACGCTCGTGCAGGCCTTTGGCATCAACGTGCCCGTTCTGGTCACGCTGACCTACGGCGCAGGCGTCGGGCTTGCTGCTCTGGTCGGCGTTCTCGCCGCGCCCATCTACAGCGTCAGCCCGCTAATGGGCGCCGATTTGATCGTCGTCGTCTTCGCCGTGGTCGTCATTGGCGGAATGGGGTCGATTGCCGGCTCCATCTTGAGCGGGTTTTCGCTCGGCATCGTCGAGAGCCTCACGAAGGTCTTCTATCCGGAGGCCTCGAATACGGCCATCTTCGTGCTCATGGGGGTCGTCTTGCTCGTAAAGCCCGTTGGCTTGTTCGGGAAAGCGCAATGACCGCTCTCGTGGCTTCGAGTCGGCGCTCGCAGCACATCGAGCTCATGCTGCTCGTGAGCGTCTGCGTGCTCGCGCCATTTTTCGTCTATCCGATCTTCGTCATGAAGGTCCTTTGCTTCGCGCTGTTTGCTTCTGCGTTCAACTTGCTCATTGGGTACGTGGGGCTTCTGTCGTTCGGGCATGCGATGTTCTTCGGCTCGGCCGCTTACGCCGCGGGGCACGCGGCCAAGGTCTGGGGGGCCCCGCCAGAGGTCGCAATCCTCTTCGGTACGGTCGTGGCCGGGTTGCTGGGTGCCGTGACGGGCGCCGTCGCCATTCGGCGTCAGGGCATCTACTTTGCCATGATCACGCTGGGCTTCGCGCAGATGGTGTACTTCTTCTGCCTTCAAACGACGTTCACGGGCGGCGAAAACGGGCTTCAAGCCGTGCCCCGCGGCACGATGTTCGGGTTCTTGAACTTGGACAACACCCCCGTTCTCTACGGCGTCGTGCTGGCCATTTTCCTCGGCGGGTTCTTGCTGATCCATCGCACGATCAACTCGCCCATGGGAGAGGTGCTCAAGGCCATTCGGGAGCACGAGCCGCGCACCACGTCCTTGGGCTACGACGTGGACCATTACAAACTGATCGCCTTCGTTCTCTCCGCTGCGCTCGCCGGTCTTGCGGGCGGCACCAAAGCGATCGTGTTTCAGCTCGCGTCCTTGACCGACGTCCACTGGTCAATGTCCGGCGAAGTCATCCTGATGACCCTCATTGGCGGCCTCGGCCGCGTTTCAGGGCCGCTCGTTGGCGCGCTCATCATGGTCACACTCGAGCATTATCTCGCTCCGTTGGGGGCGTGGGTCACCGTCGTCCAGGGCGGCATTTTCGTCGTGTGCGTGCTCGCGTTCCGCCAAGGTATCATGGGAGAAGTCAGCCGCCTGGTGAAGCGGCCGCTGTAGCGCTGCGTTGCTTGGAGCGCGCCTTGCAGCTCCAAAGCGTATGGCTGAAACGCAATCCACCAAGCCGAGCGGGCTCGAGACGCCGGACGGCCCTCGCGGTGACCAGGAGCTCGTCGATGAAGCGGCTGCCGAGTCGTTTCCGGCAAGCGATCCGCCGTCCTGGACCCCGACGCATGTAGGAACACCGTCGCGAGTGCCTGCCGGGCCGGACGTCGGGCACGAGCTGCGCGCCCGACTTCGCGCCAATGTCGACCGCCTGGTGACGGAGCTGCGCGAAACGGGCGAGAGAGCAGATTTCATCGCGTGCGCGCTGCTAGACGCGGGCCACGCCGTTACGCGCTACCCGATGGGCGCGCCGCGCGAAGGCGAGAACATCGAGCTGGAAGTTCGTGGCACGCGCCTCCCGGACGAGCTCGTCATCGTCGGTGCTCGCTACGACGGGGGCAACAACGAGGCGAGTGTCGCCGTGCTCCTCGCGCTCGCGCGGGCCCTCGCCGAACGGCACTTCGCTCGTACGGTTCGCATCGTCGCGTTCGCCGACAGCGCGCCGTATGCGGCGCGTCTCGCCGAGCAGGCTTCATGCGTAACGGCCATGCTGAGCCTCGATATCCAATGCACTCACGGACGTTCGCGTGACGTCGTGACGCTCGTTTCGAACTACCGCTCGCGTCCCATCTTGCGCGAAGTGCGGCGCGCGTTCCGCGCCGGAACCGGAATCATTGCGCACGGGGTCGCCTTGCCCGGCTTTTTGCCCTTCGTGGCGGCATCCGACCACGGATCGTTCTGGAAGTACGGGTACCGCGCACTCATGGTCCGAAGCGCAGCGATCGACTGCGAGCGGCTTTCGGAGCTCATCCCCGGTCTCGCGGCGGCCGTCGCCAAGCTTGCCGGCACGCGGGAGTAGGTCGTCCGACACTCTCGCTCATGGCGCCTTGTGTGCGCGTCACGGTTCCGTCTCAAGACGATGTTCCGGGCTGCAGATCGGGCCATACGCGCTAGGCGCAAGAGTCATGATTTTTCGATGCCTTGCCGTGCTCCCTTTTGCCTGTGCTCTCGCGGCGTGTGGAAGCGGCGGAAAGCAAGGCTACAGCTCTGGTTCCCCGGGCTCCGTACTCCAGGACCCTGACTCGGGCGGTTTGGGCGGCAGCAGCGGCAGCCCTGGCCTCGGCGGTGACACGGACAGCGGTGGGGCTTCCTGTGCGGCCTCGGTCACTGCGGCAAAGCGCGCGGAGGTCGACATCATCATTCTCATCGACACGTCCGGGAGCATGAGCGAGGAGACGGCGCAGGTTCAGCAGAACATCAACGACTTTGCGAAATCGATCGGCCAGAGCGGCCTCGACTATCGCGTCGTGCTCGTTGCCGAGAAGCCGCTGTTCCCGGGGTTTCCTTTGGGCATCTGTGTGCCGGCTCCGCTCGGAGGCGCCAACTGCGCCGACAACGCGCCGCTGTTCCATCACATCAACCAAGACGTAGCCAGCACCGATTCGCTCGAGCTCATCCTGTCCACCTACGATCAGTGGAAGGGGTACCTTCGGAGCACCTCCTACAAGGTCTTCATCGAGATTACCGACGACAATTCGAGTCTCGACTACCAGTCGTTCGACTCACAGCTTTTGCAGAAGCAGCCTGCCGGCATTTTCGGTGACGCGAACAGCCGAAAATACATTTTCGACTCGATCTGCGGCTGGCAAGACGGCACGCCGGTACTCAGCGGGCAGATGTGTTCGTCAGCCGTGAATACTGGAAGCGAGTACCAGCACCTGTCGCAGCTCACTGGAGGCACCGTGGATTCGGTGTGCAAGACCAGCTACGCCGGCGTGTTTTCGAACCTCGCGAAGGGGCTGGTCACGAAGCTTGGGTGCGAATTTTCCCTGCCGCAACCGGATGGCGGCACGCTCGATCCGAGCACCGTCGCCGTGCAGTACACGCCGGGCGGCGGAGCGCCGAAGCCCTTGACCCGCGTGACCGATCCGTCCAAGTGCGCCGCGAATCCCGACGGCTGGTACTACGACAGCAACACCGCGCCGACGAAGATCGTCTTCTGCCAAGAGCTCTGTTCGACGGCGGGTGTCGATACGTCGGGTAAAGTGGAGGTTCTCGCTGGCTGCAAAGCGCCACCGGCCAAGTAGCGCAAGGATCGCTAAATTTTCCCGCGAAGCCCGTCTGCACGCAGCTTCCAGACGACGCCGACCGCTTCCAGAAAGATCTTTCGACTCATCTTGGACTGGCCCACACGTCGATCGACGAACACAATCGGCACCTCTTTGACGCGCATCCCGCGTCGAACCGCGCGGTAGGTCATTTCGATCTGAAACGAGTACCCATTCGACCGCACCGTCGGCAGATCGATGGCCTCGAGCGCCCGGCGCGTGAACGCTTTGTAGCCACTCGTGAGATCTTTCACGCCGAGGCCGAGAATCGTCCGCGAGTAGATCGACCCCCCCTTGGAAATGAAGTGCCTCCCCACGCCCCACCCCTCGACCCGCCCGCCGGGGATGTTTCGCGAGCCGATGACGAGGTCTGCCCCCTCGTCGAGCGCGCGGAAGAAATCCGGCAAGTAGCGCACGTCGTGGGACAGGTCCGCGTCCATCTCCAAGAAGCGGTCGTACCCCTCGGCCAGGCCCTTGTCGAATGCCTGGATGTATGCCGTTCCCAGCCCAAGCTTTCCGGGCCGATGCATGACCCTGACGTAGCGATCTCGTTGGGCAATCTCGTCCGCCAGCTGCCCGGTCCCATCCGGTGAGTTGTCGTCCACGACGAGGATGTCCGCCTCCGGCGCAGCCCCGCGCACGGCCGCGATAAACTGCGGCAGATTGTCTTTTTCGTTGTAGGTCGGTGTCACGATGAGCGTTCGGGCCATGACGCGCTCGGCCATAGCACATGTGCGCCCGAATCGTCCCCGTTTGGCGTTCAGGCTTCGTGCGCCCGCTGATAGCATGGAGAAATGACCCTCAAGAGCGACACGCGCGCGGAAGCCGCCCGCATCGCCGACTTGGAGGCCGCGCTTGCGCGCGAAATGCGAATCAGCGCGGCGCTCCGCGAAGTCGGGCTCGCGCTGGGGACGACCCTCGATCTGGACCAGCTGCTCGAGCTCATCCTGAGCAAGATCACCGAGGCCCTCGAAGCCGATCGCGCCACGCTGTACTTGCTCGACGAGTCCAAAGACGAGCTCGTGAGCCGGATCGTCCAGGGCGACGAGGTCAAATCCATTCGCCTCAAGGTGGGCCACGGCATTGCCGGCCACGTCGCGCGGACAGGCAAGTCGCTCAACATCAAGGACGCCTACAAGGATCCGCGTTTCAACCCCGAATGGGACATGATTTCGGGCTATCGCACGCGCTCGATTCTCGTCGCGCCCATGAAAAACCACCTGGGGCGAACCATTGGCGTCGTGCAGGTGCTCAACAAGAAGCGCGGCGAGTTCACGGAGGTCGACGGCGTAATCCTCGCCGCTCTCGCGACGCAAGCGGCCATTTCCATCGACAACTCCCGTCTTTTTCTATCGGTGACGCAGAAGAACATGCAGCTGCTCGACATCAAAGAGCAGCTCGAACACCGAATCCGCGATCTGAAGCTGCTCTTCGATCTGGAGAGCGCGATGGGGCGCACCTCTTCGCTCGAAGAGCTCTTTACCGCCGTTCTGAGTGAGGCCATGCGCTCGTGCGAGGCGAGAGCCGGAGGGGTGCTCCTTCGCGAGGGTTCGACCGGTGTCCCGACGCTTTACATCTTCGATGACAAACACAAGCGATTACGAACGTTTCCGGTCAAGGAGGGGCAGGGATACATCGGCTCTGCGATGCGCAACAACGAGATCGTTCAGAGCACCGATTCGAAGCACGAGGTGCGCAAAGACAGCGAGTTGGGCGAGCTGATCGGGTTCGAATGCACGAGCTGCATCGCCGTCCCGCTGGAAGGGGAAGAGAACGGCACGATGGGAGCGATCGCGCTCTACAACAAGCGCGCGCCCCAGGGCTTCACGGAGGATGACCGCGCTCTTGTCGTGCTCATCGCCGCCAACGCTTCTACCGCGATTCAGCTGCAGCTCGCCCGCGAGTCGAGGGAACGCGAGGAGCGCTTGACCACGATCGGGCGGCTTCTTTCCGGGGTCATTCACGATCTGAAGACGCCGCTCACCGTTATCAGCGGCTACGTGCAGATGATGCAACAGGCGGAGAGCAAAGAGCAGCGCGACGAATTTGCCGAGCTCATTCTGAAGCAGTTCGACCACATCAGTGCGATGCAGCGTGATGTGCTCGAGTTCGCGCGCGGCGAGAAGAGCGTTTTGGTTCGCAAGGTGTATCTCGCGAAGTTCTTCGGCGACGTGAAAACGGCGCTGGAGGGGCAGCTCGCGTACCACGACGTGGAGCTCGTGGTGGACATTCAGGATAGGGGCACCGCGCGCTTCGATGAGGGGAAGATTTTGCGGGTGGTGCACAACCTTGCGCGCAATGCCGCCGAGGCGATGGCCGACAAAGGGGGGAAATTTACGATTCGCGTGACGCGCGACAAGGACGACGGCGCGGTGGTGGTGACGTTCAGCGACACGGGGCCCGGGATTCCGAAGGATATCGAGCACCGGCTTTTTCAGTCGTTTGTCACCAGCGGGAAAAAGGGGGGGACGGGGCTGGGGCTGGCGATTGTGAAGAAGATCGCGGACGAGCACGGGGGGACCATCAGTGTGAGCTCCTCGAGCAAGGGGGCGAAGTTCGAGCTTCGCTTGCCCCAGGCGAAGCCTTGAGTGGGAGAACTACTCTAAACCACAAAAAGCTAGGCGCGTCGAATGCACCCGGCGCAACCGACACCTATCCCCCCGGTGTTCCGCCGGAAGGACAAAAAATGAAAGTCTCGGCATCGTCCGCGCTGTTTTTTACGTAGCTCCCTTCTTCGGGTACCGAGGCCCGCTCCCGCTACGCCTGGTTCGCATCCCCGAAAATCACCCCCGAGCTTCCGCGGCGCCCGGGCTGCCGCACCTCTTCCAAATCCCGCGCCAGCCCGCCACCCCGCAATTCCCACCACTTGCGCATCACCCCTCCCGTCCAGGACACTTCCGGCGGTGTCCCGGACACCCCATACTCCCCGCTCCTTGCGCGCCCCCCTCGCCGCCCTGCTTTTCCTCCTCGCCCCGCTCGCGCGTGCCGACACACTCGTCCCTCCCTGGAGCGACCCCGACGACATCCCGCTCCCCCTGTGGGCCAAGACCGTCGCGCCTCGCAAAGCCGACGCCGCCATCTACAGCGCCCCCGGCAAGCTCGATTCCCGCCGCGGCAGCGTCATGCCCGGAGCCCGCCTCCCGCTCTTCGGGGCAAAGCGCAGCGGCGGATGCAACGGACGCTGGCTCGAAGTGGGCCCTCTCGCGTGGGTCTGTTCGGACATTGCGGAGATGTCCCCGGAGGGCCGCGTTTCGCCCGCCATCCTGCGCCCCTCGCCCGACGACGGCCTACCCTTTCGTTACTTCTTTGCCGGGCGCGACGGCGCCAGTGCGTTTTTGAACCTAGAGCGCGTCGAGGACGACACCCCCGACTACGAGCTCGAGCCTGGGTTCGGCATCGCCGTCGTCGAGGAACGCCTCGCTCACGGCGACCGATGGGGAAAAACCCGGCGCGGGCGTTGGATCGCCCTGCGGGAGCTCAGCGCCGCGCGTCCGCCCTCATTTCACGGCGAGGAGCTTGAGGGCCAGCTCGACATCGCGTGGGTCGTTGCGGACCGGGCGAACGTTTATGCAACGGCGAAAGCGGACAGAGTCGCCGAGAAGCGACTCCGTCTCCAGGCCGTTCGCGTGCGCGAAGAGCTCGCCATCGCGGGCGGGCTCATGGTGCGCATCTCCGACGACGGTGCGCCTCCGCTCTGGATGCGCGCGAAAGACCTCGTGCGCCCGACGAGTGCGCCACCCCCCGAAGACGTGGGCGGCATCGACACGACCGAGCGATGGATCGACGTGGAGCTCGCGACGCAAGCGCTCGTGGCCTACGACGGCACCCGGCCCATCTTCGCCACGCTCGTCTCGACCGGAAAGGGCCCACGCGGCAGCGAGACCGCGACCCCGCCTGGAGTGCACCGCATCTGGGCGAAGCTCCTTTCGACCAACATGGACAACCTCGAGCGCGAAGACGCCGAAAATCACTACTCGATCGAAGATGTGCCCTGGGTCCTCTTCTTCGACAAGGCCGTCGCCCTTCACGGCGCCTTCTGGCACAAAGATTTCGGCCGCGTTCGCAGCCACGGCTGCGTCAATCTCGCGCCCGTCGACGCGCGCCGCCTGTTCGAGTGGACCTCGCCCCATCTCCCCGCCGGATGGAGCGCTGTTTTTCCGACCCGCCTGGAACGTGGTACGGCCGTTCGCGTCCGTTGATGCCGCTGCGCCAAGCCGGTTGAGCTTTTGCTCGCGAAACGGTATGGGCTTTGGCTCGGATTACTGAAAGGGACTTTCGCGATGCATACGCGGGCTGTGAAGGGGATTTATGGCGGCTTCATGCTTGTTTGCACGACCTGGCTGGTCGGCGTAGGTTGCCTTTCGAGCAACGACACGCCTGCGCCGAGCACATCGGACACCTCCACGACATGCCCCCGCTCGCTTTCCGAAGCCATCGGCGCGGCCTGCACGCTTCCCAATCAGGACTGCCCGATTGGCTACTACTCGTGCGGCAGCACGCCGCAGCAAGCGCATTGCACGTGCACGAACGGAAAGTTTGCCTGCGTCGACTCCACCGGCGCCCTTGTGGCCAAGGACACGCCCCCCGGGTGCATCGGCGCCGGCAAGGCGAACGACAAGGAGTGCCCGGCAGCCGAAAAAGGGACAGAGAGGAAGGCGTGCACGACGGCGGGCCTGCTCTGCTACTACATCGGCGTTCAGTGTCCGGAAAACCAGGAGCCGAACGTCGACACTTGCCAGTGCGTCAACACCGGGAACGGCGCTCTCGCCTTCCACTGCGAGCCCAAGGGCTGTAACCCGCGCAGCGACGCCGGCGAAGACGCGTTCACGGTGCCCGTTCCCGACGCCGCCGGCACTCCCGACGTTCAGGCCGGCGACTGAACAAAAAGAAAGGCCCGAGCCGCACTGGCTCGGGCCCCTCACTGCGCTTGGCGTTCGCGCTTACTTTCCTTGAAGGAAGAACGCGATGACGAACGCGAGCAGGACGAGCGATTCGATGAGCGCGAGCCCGAGGATCATCGGGGTCTGAATGCGCGCTGCTGCGCCGGGATTTCGCGAGATGCCCTCGAGCGCTGCCGCTGCTGCGCGGCCCTGGCCAATCGCGCCGCCGAGCACGCCGAGACCAATCGCGAGACCTGCGCCGACCATCGCCCACGCTTTTTGGTCGAACGCGTTCGCACCCGCTTGATCGGCCGCCATCGCCGTGGACGACAGCAGCATAACGAGGGTGCCGAGCGCGGCGGAAACGGCCATCGGCTTGTTCAGAACCTTGGGGAGGGGCGACATCTTTCGTGACTCCTTCTGCGAACTTGTAGTGGGGGGTACTTCGAAGGGTTGGCGCGGCTTTAGTAGGTTTTTCACTGGCTGGCTAGACCTTTGCTCATGCATGCGCATGCGCGGGGCTCGCGTGTCCTTTTTTGTCCGCGTCGTGGCCGTGATCGTGCTCCTCGTGCTCGGTGGCGAGAGAGATGTAAATCGAGCTGAGGAGGCAGAACACGAGCACCTGCACGATCGCGATCAGCGTGCCGAGGAGCATGAAGGGGATCGGCAAAAAGAGCGGGAAGATGCCAATCATGATCCCCAAGAGCAGGTGATCGACCGCGAGATTGAGCATCAATCGAATGCTGAGAGTGAACGGGCGGAGGCAAGTGGAGAAGACTTCGAGCGGGAAAATGAGCGGCGCAAGCCAAGGCACCGGTCCCGCGAGGTGCTTCACGTAGCCGAAACCGTTTTCCTTGAGCCCGTAGTAGTTGAAGCAAACGAAGACGACGATGGCGCAGCCCCAGGTGACGTTCCAGCTCGACGTGGGCGGGTTGAAACCGGGGATGAGGCCGATGAAATTCGAAAAAAAGATGAAGCAGGCGCACGTCCCGATGAGCGGCAAATACCGCTTGGCCCGCTTGGGACCCATCATGTCCTTCATCATGATGTAGAAGGAACCGACGAGGATCTCCATGAACGTACGGAGCGTGAGCTTGTCGTCCGGGATGACCGATTTGTCGTAGTTGGTGATCTTCGTGCGCGTTCGCACGGCGATGAGAACCAGCAAAAGCACGATGAACGCGCTGGCGACGAGCGGCTCGGCGTCGTGATCCGCGAGCGGACGACCCGACACGGTGTTGCCGAGGTTGTGCAGGTTCTCACCGAGCGCGGGAAACATCCGAACCAGGTAGCTGAAGAACGAAGTGTGCTCGGGCATGGGCTTTAGGGGGCGTCTCTAGCACGACCAGCCGAAAGCATGGAGCCTGTCACGAGCCCCACGGGCAGGGCGAGCAGCCCGGCCACCAGGGGGATGGGGTCGACGAGGCCGGTCGTCAACAGAAGCCATACGCCCGCGAAGAGCGCGACCATCTTGAAAACGCCGATGAGGCGCCAGGCGCCTTTTCCCGCGCCGCCGACGACCCGCCCGAGCACGTACAGGTTTGCGAACGCAATGAGCGCGCCCGCTCCGGTCGAAAACCCCGCGCGGGCGGAGCCGAACACGAACGCAAGCACCGTGAAGACCGCCCCGGTCACCGCCACCGAGACGAGCGGCCTCTTGAGATCACGAGGTGTCGCCACCGCCCCCTCCTCTGCCTTCGCGCTCCTCCGCTTCTTCACGATCGGCTTCGAGCTGCATTTGCTTGGCCGCGCGAAAAATCTGTCGGAATCCCGAGTACAGGCCGATGAAAAAACCGATCCCGGCCAGCCATCCCTGGGTCCCGAGCTTGCCATCGAGCCAGCGCCCCCCGTAATACCCGATGGCCATCGACAGGATGAGCTCGATGCCTAGGGAGCCGTACCGGCCAAAGGCTTTCCAGGGCTTTTTCGGTGCGGTCTGCATCAGCTCCCAGGATCCGATAGAATGGCGTTCGACGCTTAAGGCTAATTAGGAGGCTTTGATGGGAAAGGCCAGCTCGGGGGCGTGGATTGCCGCCTCCATCGCGATGTTCGTTGCCACGCGCGCCTACGCGCAGCAGCCGCAGCCAGGCGCGCCGCTTCCGCCGCTTCCCCCGTCTCAACCGCAGTACCCCCAGGGGCAGCCGCCTCCGCCGCCACCCCAAGGCTACCCGCCGCCGCAAGGCGCGTACGGCCAGCCGCAACAGTATTCGCCGCCGCAGTACGGCCCCCCGCCGCAGTACCAACAACAGCCCTACTACCAGCCGCCCCCTCCGCCGCCGCCGCCGGGCTATCCCCCCCCGCCGCCGCCGGTCGAATACAACGAGCCCCCCGAGCCGACGCACGCGCCCAAGTTCTCGCTCTGGGTCGGCGGCCGCTTGGGCGTGCTCGGCTTCGGAGGCGCGTTTTATCAAAACGAGTTCAACGAAGGCGAGACCACCGGCAACTTCGTGCGAAACGGCCTGTCGCTCGGAGTCGACGTCGGCGCACGCCTCGGTAAGCGCTACTTGCCGTACGTCTTTCTCGAGCACGGATTCATGGGCCAGGGGCACCGTTTCGAAGGGAGCGACGCGACGAGCTCCTCCGATTTGCTCGGACTCGGCTTCCGATATACGGCCGGCGACGTCGACAGCGTCGGCTTTCTCACCGACATCTCGGTCGGCATGCGCACCATCACGGTGAAGGGCGGCGGTTCGACGTACAAGATGTCGTCCCTCGAAATTTTCCGTCTCGGACTTGGCGCAGAGATTCGCATCTCCACGCTCTTCGTTCTCTCACCGATGGCAACGCTCTCCGGCGGCGCGATGAGCGACACCGAATCGAACAGCCACATCGCCTTTTCTGCGGAAGGATCGCGCGACGGAATCACGCACCCGACGTACGAGAACGGAAAGCAGATCTCCAATCAACGCGGATACATCGCCGTTGGTCTCCAATGCGGCGCGCACTTCGACGTGTTCGGAAAATAGCTACTTGCACTCCGAGATGCCGTTCGGCCAGCCGGAGCCGCTCCCATTGGAGTTGCCGCCATCGACGTTCGCGGTATTGCCGCCGCACGCGGCGAGACGCACGCGGTCGTATCCCCGTGTGTTTTGACGGTCGGGCATGATGACCTCCTGGCTCGCTCGTGATGAGGGCAAGCGCCATGCTCACCGCCGGAAGCCTCAGCCGCGCGCGATCCGCTCGATGGCTACGTCGCGCGCAAACGCAATTTCTTCCAGCACCGGCTTGAGCGCCTGCACTGCACGCGCACGATGGCTCACTCTGTTTTTCTCTTCGTTCGAAAGCTCTGCCATCGTCTTGTCCATGCCCTCGACGACGAAGAGCGGATCGTAGCCGAAGCCGCCCGATCCGCGCGCGATGCGCGTGATGGCGCCTTCGCATGTGCCCTCGACCACACGAGGCTCGCCCTGATCGCTCGCGTAGGGATCCACGAGCGCAAGGACACAACGAAAGCGCGCCTTGTACGAGCCATCGGCGACCGCCGCCGGATCATCCAGCGCATCCAGCGCGGCGAGGAGATGCGCGTTGTTCTCGGCATCCGTCGCGCGTTCGTGCGCGAAGCGGGCGGAGCGAACGCCCGGCGCGCCGCTGAGCGCGTCTACCTCGAGCCCCGAGTCGTCCGCCAGCGTGAGCATGAGCGTGGCGTGGGCGATTGCGCGCGCCTTGATCACTGCGTTGTCGGTGAACGTTTTGCCGTCCTCGACCACCGTGATGCGTTTCTTCAGCACGTCATCGAGCGAGTAAACTTCGAAGGGCAGACCCGCGAGAAGCGCGCGCAGCTCTTCGAGCTTTCCGCGATTGTTCGTCGCAACGACGAGGGAGTGGCTCACGGCGTCTGAGTATGCACGGTGAGCGCGCCGAGATCGACGCCGGCCCGTGCCAGTGCGGCTTCCTGCTGGCGTGTAAGCTCGCGAATTCCAGCGAGGGCAAGATCCATCATCTCATCGATCTGCTTGCGCGCGACGGGCTCGCCTTCCGCGGTCCCTTGCACTTCGATGATTTTCCCCGACGCGGTGGCGACCACGTTGAGGTCGACCTCTGCGCGCGAGTCTTCGAGGTAGACCAGATCCAGGGCGAGCTCCCCCTTCTTCCCGACCATGCCGCAGCTGATGGCCGCGACCGGCTCGCGCAGCACCGGCGTAGTCAGCACACCTTTGTCGCGCAGCTTGGCGAGGGCGAGGGCGAGCGCGACGAAGCCACCGGTGACGGATGCCGTGCGGGTGCCGCCGTCGGCCTCGAGCACGTCGCAATCGATCGAGATTTGCCGCTCGCCGAGCTTTTCGAGATCGACCGCCGCGCGCAGCGACCGTCCGACCAGGCGCTGGATCTCCTGCGTGCGTCCGCTCGGTGCTTTTCCGCGCCCGTCGCGAGACTCGCGCCGATCGGGGTTCGACCGCGGATGCATCTGGTATTCGGCGGTAACCCAACCTTTGCCTTTTCCCTCGAGAAACGGCGGCACTTTTTGGTCGACCGACGCGGTGCAGAGCACCACCGTGGAGCCCGCTCGGTAGAGCACGGACCCTTCCGACATGCGGTGAAATCCGAGGTTCATCTCGACGGCGCGGGGCGCGTCGAACGGGCGTGCATCAGGTCGCGGCATTGGGCCGTCTTATCACAGGCTCTCGCGACGAGGCCTCTGTCTTGGGCATGGATACCCGCGCCGGCGCGATGGGTAGAGCGATGCGAAACACCGTACCCCCGCCTTCGCGCGCGTCGCACGTCACCGTCCCTCCGTGCGCTTCGACGATTTGACGCGTGATGGCGAGCCCGAGCCCGGTGCCTTCCCCCTTGGTCGAGAAAAACGGATCGAATACGCGCGTGCGAATGTCCTCGGGAATCCCTCCGCCCCGGTCCTCGACGCTCACGATGACGCTCATTCCCTCGGCCAGCGCTCGAAGATCGATGATACCGCCGTCGCCCATCGATTCGCGCGCGTTGCGAAGCAAGTTGAGCAGCGCCTGACGGATTTGCGCCTCGTCGAAGAGTGCGGGAGGCAGCTCGCTCGCGAGGTCCAGCCGAACCGTGCAGTTGGCGCGCTCCATTTCCGGCCGTACGAAGCCCTCCAAGTCCTTCACCAGCGCCGCGACGTCGTCGGCTTCCATGCGCGGCTGCGGCAGGGGAGCGACGCGCCGGTCCTCCCCGCTCAGGTGCTCCAGCCGTTCGACCTCCCGGGTGATCGCCTTGAGGAGCGCCCGCGACTCGCCGCGCATCTTGTCGTGAGCGAGCTCTTCGTCGAGAAGCTCGATGTTGAGCCCGATCGACGACAACGGATTGCGGATCTCGTGCGTCACGTGCGCGGCCATCTTGCCGATGGCGGCCAAACGCTCGTTCGAAAGCGCGCGATTTTGCGCCTGCGCGACGGCCGCGACCATCTTCTCGAAGGCGACCGCGAGTTCGCCGATCTCGTCGTCCGTCGGCTGCACGGCTTGCGGCGTCAAGTCGCCCCGCGCGACCGACCTCGCGCGCTCGGTCACTCGCGCAAGCGGCGCGAGGAGCCTCTGGGTGTGCACGGACACGGCGATGCCGACCCCGAGAGTCAGGAGCGCGAGAAGGGCGAGCGCCAGAACGCTCCGCCGCTCGCGTTCACGTGCCGCCTCGCTGAGGACGTCCATGGAGCTTGCCACGCGGTCGCTCAGCGTGCGGATCTTCTTGTCGGCGTCGTGCTCGGCCGCCCCGAGCGACACCAGCAAGCGACTGACGTTTTCCTTGTCTCCTCGATCGATTGCCGTAAAAAGCCGCTCGAACGCTTGCTTGTCCTCGCGTCGAGCGAGCTCGATGCTATCGAGCTCGCCGGTGAGGACGAGCGAGAGCTGCCGCGTTTCCGCGCTCCCCAGGTCGCGCAATCCTTGCGACATCGCTGCCCGCGTCTCGCCGAACTTCACGCGGCGTGTGCTGGCGAGTGTCTCGAGCAAGAGGCGCGTCGAAAGCGGATCTTTCTCATCGGGAATCCCGTCCACGAGCGTTGCGACCGTAGCCTGGGTCGACCTGAGCTGCGCCAGCTTGAGAGCAACCGGCACATAGCCTTTTGCGAGCTCTTCGTTGTCTTCGGCCGCACGTCGTTGAAGCACGATGCAAAAGCCCACGGTGACCGCGAACGCGAGCAGCGTCACGCCGAAGGAGGCGAGCACGCGACGAGCCACGGTTTTGCGGGGCGACGGGGACGGCACGGGCGGAAAGGCTAACACGCGGCGATTTGGAGGTATTTCGGGTCGGGCTCGGGTTCGGAATACTCGGGTTCGGAGTCGGAGTCGGGGTGGTTCGAGTCGTGCCCCCGGGGTGGGGCCTCGACAGTCCATGCGTGCTGGTCACAGGCCCTGAAATTCTAAATAGTTAGCGACACCTTACATGTGCGTCTACGTGGCACTTTTCGTGCACTCGAGGGTGCTCATGAAATCGCTCGCCCTCCTCACCGTTGCCTCTCTTCTCTCGCTCGTGGCATGCAGCTCCCCCGATTCCGCATCCAGCGTCCCCGCTGAGGACGAGAGCGATCTCACTTCGGCCTCCTGCATGGTCAAGGTGGAAGGAAAGTGCATCAAGAGCGGAATGAAGGTGATCCCGCGCGAGCCCGACTTCACCGAGGAAAAGTGCCTCCGGTGGAACCGCGAGCGAGGCGAAGGCAAGCTCTTCAAGACCACGAAGAGGAGCACGACGCAGAAGCAGGACGAGCTCACGATCGCGATGCTTCGCCTGACGCTTCAGCACTTCCAAATCGAAGCGGCCGAGGTGAAGAGGATCCAGAAGATGACCGTTCCCGAGCTGTTCAAGGCCGCCGACGGTCCCGTGTTCAGGCGCTTCACGGAAAAGGCGAGCGGAGCCGAGTACGTGCACGTCAACATCGCCCTCGGTGACAACCCGATGGACGTGGTCTTTCGCGCCGGGACGCTCGACCCGGTCGTTGTCCTCGAAGACGACAGCGTTGCCTTCTGCGCGGACGACGTGAAGGGCAAGTAGTCGGTTCCCCGCGCGCTCAGAGCTCCAGAATGTGGCTCTCGAGTCGGGTCACGCACACGTCCACTTTCTCGTAGAACGTTTGCTGGAGATTAATGTTGCCGTTCTTGAACGTCTCGACGAGTGACTTGTAGTTGGTCAGCCCGCTGACTTTGCACGAGCGCCAAAAGACGCGCTCCGGGTCGGCATCGACCTTCGGCTCGACCACCTTGATGGTGAGCGTGCACGAGCGCGCGCTGAAGCCGCACGAGATTCGCTGGAAATCCCACTCGAAATTCCCCTCGCACCAGGTGTCGCCACACACGTCGTTGAGCATGTCCAAGACGTTCTGCTGCTGGGGAGCCGACAGATCGTTCTTCGCCTTCAGCGCCGACTCGGCGGACGGGCTTGTCTCGCCCGTTTCGACGTCCGAATCACTGGCGGCAGGAGCGGCGCCGCACGCAACAACGAGGAGGGGCAGTGCGCGGGAGAGCTTGCAGATGGTCATGCCAAACCTTTCTGTAGGGAACCGTAGGTCGGCATCTACTAGCACCACACATTGAACGTGCAAGTAGCATGTTTAGAGACACGAGGAAGTTAATGCGTTATTCTAAATAGTTACACCTCGCGCAATCCAAGTCCCCAGGTCTTCTGCCGTCGCTCCTGCCCGACGTAGTTGCACGAGACTGGAAGCGCAGCCCGTCACGATCGTCGTTCCGGATCCCTCTGCCACGCGCCGCGCGGCGATCGCCCGAGCATTGTCCGGCATGGTTACGGGCAATGCTCCTCCACCCCCTGAGCACGCTGCGCGCTCACGCCGCTCGTCAAACTCCTCGGGCGCACGTCCCACCACGCGCGTGAGGACTGCGCGCGGCGCTTCGTACACCCCGAGCCCGCGCCCCAGATGGCAGGGATCGTGATACCGCACCACCTCGCCGCGCCCCACCGTTCGCAGCCGCCCCAGATTCCGCGCGGCCAGCTCGACCAGCACGTCGACTTCTGCACCGACGTCCACGCCATGCTCCGGGTAACGCACGCGCAACGCATGCGCGCATCCCGCATCTGCCACGACGATGCGCCGCTTTCCGCGCACCTCGCGCGCCAGCTCGCGCGCCTTTTGGGCAAAGCCTGCGGCGTCGCCCGCGTTCAGGAGGGGCAGCCCGCAGCAGGTCTCTGCCAGGCTGGCGCCGTCCGCAAGAACACAGGCTGCGTCCACCACCGCCTCCGCCGATGGGCGCGCGTGATGCACATAAGTGCACCCTACAATCAATGTCGTGGGCGCATCCGTTCGGACGCCGGGCCTTCGAGAGAGCTCCCGAACGCCGCGCGTGTTGCGCTCCTGAAAGGAGGCAAAGCGCGCGATCACCCTTCTTGCCCCTTCTGGCGCAACATGGTTCGCGACGAGGGCCGCTCGCGCCGCGAGGAGTGTGCCCGCGACGTCGTTCTTGTGATCGCAACTTTCGCGACACGCGAAGCAGCCTGTGCACGCCCACGCCGGCTCCGCAAAAGACTCCGTCATCGGGACGCTTCCGTTGGCCACGAAGTACGCCATGCTCATCTTGCCCCACGGCGTGAGCGTCTCGCGTGGCTCCGCGTTGGACACTGGGCATGCGCTTCTCGACAACTTCGGGCAAAAGACGCAGTTTTCCAGGGCTCCGCGGCGCGCTTCCAAGAGCGGGAGGCGTGTCATCGGCCGGAGATCGGGTCGTTGCATGGGGTGCCTCGCGGTAGGGTAACCCCAATCGCGCGCGTCGCACCATGGCCTGGCCGAGCTCGTCCGCGGCGGCCGGGCGGAGGGCTACCTCTTCAGCCTATCGCGCAGCTCGGCGAGCGCCGCGTGCGGCGTCCCCTTTTCCTCGGCGAGTCTCACGATCGCCTCGGCCATGGCGACGTTCTGGGCGTGAAGCTTTCGCCCGAAATGCATTTCCGCGTAGAAAATGGCCTCAGGCGCCTTTTGTTTGGCAATCCCGATTCCAATTTTCAACGTCGCCCGCGACACGAACTTGGTCAGCAAGGACGCCCACGTCGCGACCTTGCCGATCCGATGCGCGAGCTCCAGTCCTTCGCTCGCCGCGCGCAGCGCAACATCGAGCAGCGCCTCGTCGTCTAGAAGCGCATCCACTCCGCCGCCAACGTCGAGCGCCATCGCGATGGGAATGAAGGTCACCGTCGTCGCCGGGTTCGACTCGTGCACGCCCAGTTCCGTTTTCGTGTGTAGCCCGGCGCGGGTGAGCATCCGTTCCAGCTCCGTCACCGCCTCGTTCACCGGCCGCTGCTCTTCGATGAGCGTCGGGGCCGTGCGCGGCACCCAGTAACGTACGACGCCGTCGTCTCGCACATACGCGACGACGCCCGGCATGGCGGCGATCACCCGCGGGCCCAAGAGGGTTCGCATGCGCTCGTAGTCGCCCGGCATCATGGGGGTCAACATCACGGTCGGAATGGTCGGCCTGCACGCGAGGAGCTTCACCAAGTCGTCATCGAGCTGTTCGGCACGAACGCACACCAAGACGACGTCCGCGTGCGCAGGGATGTCAGACACGCGCGCGGGCGATTCGAGGCGGAGCACGTCATCGCGATCGTCGACGCGCTCCAGCAGGAACGGCGCGTTCTCGTGCAGCATGGCGGGCCTGACGACGAACGACACCTCGACGGGAGCGCGCATGGCGAGCCGTGCGCCGTACACGCGTCCCAGCGCGCCGGCTCCCAGGATGGCGACGTGCATGGGGCGTCAGCGATACGTGAACCGGAGATCGTGGTCGCAGATACGGAACACGTCGCCTTCGGCAATCTGCTTCTGCGCGATCCTCTGCCCGTTGTACTCGACGCCGTTGGTCGACCCCATGTCGACCATGAAGTAGACGCCGTTCTGGAACTCGATCATCGCGTGCTGCCGCGACACGTTCGGGTCCTTGAGGGTGAGATCGCTCGACTGTTTGCCGCGGCCAATCACGAAGCGGTCTTTCGCGACGGGCAGCTTTTCGCCCTGGTAAATCACGTTGAGCGTGGCGCCCGCTTGCGCCTGAGGAAAGCCGTTTGCCTGTCCTCCCATGTGACCCTGTCCGTGGCCCGGTCCGCCACCACGGGGAAGCGGCGGCGGGGCGCTGCGCGGCGGCGGCGGAGCGGACCGCGACGGTCCGGGTACCGTTCCGTGCGCTGTCGAGCGCGAAGGATAGGCGGGCGGCGCGAGTGCAGCGCCTCCGGCGCTTCCCATCGTCTGCGGGTGGCGCGCCGGAGCGGGCGGCGGCGGGAGATTGCTCCCGCGGGCAGGGGGCGGCGGAAGACGGCCCGGCGGCGGTTGGGTCGGCGGGCGGGGGGCCCCCCCCCCACCCACGGGCGGCGGCGGGGGGCGACCACCGCAGCCCGGCGGGTCG
>OBEQ012044619.1_pt1 | contig 20613 bp, 16 predicted proteins | sample 1670901 | NCBI WGS metagenome assembly OBEQ01 (sample SAMEA104232315, study PRJEB22302) | groundwater metagenome | biome: forest; feature: aquifer; material: groundwater | place: USA | collected 2011-08-07 | depth 5.4 m
CTGACTTCTCGCAGATCTCGCGGCGTGCGATCACGCATGTCCAGACCCTCTTGAACGGGCGGCCTCGCAAGGTACTGAACTGGAGGACACCAAGCGAGGTGTTTCACAACGTCCCTGTTGCGCTAGAAACTTGAAACCGCCAAATTAAAGGATAATCTAGGATGTAAGTAACTCCTATACGCCCCGGGGCCGGGCTTGGCAGTGGCGTTGCTTCCTTGACCTTAAAGCGGGGCATTGCTGGGATGAAATGCATGCGTTTCACGAGAGCGGGCGAACGAGGACTCTCGCTGGTGGAGGGGCTGGTGGCCGCGGCCCTTGTCGCCCTTGGCTTCCTGGCGGTCCTTAACCTGTTTCCCACTGCGTATTCCACTATCACCTACGGAGGGAATCAGACATTGGCAGCCAACTATGCCCTGCAGAAGATCGAGCAGCTCAAGAATCTGCCTTTTGATAACATCGATGCCAACTGTGCCGAGGAGAACGTGTGTAAAGATCTCGGCAATGGGTTCTGCCGATTCTGCGTCGTGACACCCAATGTCGGAGTCAATGTGGGAGTACCCAGCTTAGCGGGCGATCTGAAAAAGGTCCAGGTCACGGTCACCTGGCCTGGTCAAAACAGGCCTGGCTCCTTGTCAGTTGAAACGGTGTTCACGAGGTAGCCAAATGGCAACCCCTGGTTTTACTTCCCGATCGTGCAGGTGGTCCCAGGAATCGGGTTTCACGATTGCGGAGGCCCTGGTGGCCACCGCTGTTATGGTCATCGTGCTCTTCACTATGTACATGGTGTTTGACACGGCTCAGCAAAACCATGCCAGGGGACTGGCCAAGGCCGCCGTGCAGCAGGATGTAAGGGTGGCATTCGAGAGGCTGGCGCAGGAGCTCCGGAGTGCCGGATACAACCCGTCCAAGACTGGCTGTGGGAGCCCTCCGCAAGGTGGCATCACGGCCATCAGCTCCTCTCCTGTTTCGGTCACCTTTCAGACCGATGTCGATGGAGACTTTTGCACTGATCGGGTGATCTATACCTTTGTCCCGCCGACAAAGTCGAACGTGACAAATCCCTGCGACCAAACCGACCCCGCCACAGTTGGGAGAATTACCCGCAGCGCTCAGTCATGGACTGGGGCCGCCTGGAGCCCAGCAATCCCTACCGCCTCTGATGCCGCCAGATGCATCACCGCGTTTGCCTTCACGGGCTACGACAGTTCGGGGACGCCGACTACGATCCCGGCGAATGTCCTACGGCTGAACGTTTCCATGACAGGGGTGGAAAATGCCCGCATAACGGCAGCTCAAACCTATACGTTGACTACTGACGTGACACTGAGGAATCTTTGAGGGGTGGCTCATGGCACTGTGTCGGATGAAATCACAGCGCCGGCTGGCTAGTGAGAGGGGGATCGCCCTCGCCGTCGTCCTGCTGATTTTGGTGGTGGTTTTACTCCTGGGAACCACCCTGATCGGCGTCTCGGTGACCGAGGATCGCGCTGGATCGATTAGGGCTGACATGAAAAAAGCCTTTTTCGCGGCCGAGACCGGCATTCAAGAGGCGATGTACCGGATGCGCTTGGACCCGGCCTCCTTCCCTAACAGCGTTGAGGGTAATCCCGTTTGCAGCGCCACGGCCGACCCAGTGGTGATCGGTCAGCAGGGAACCCCGGACCCCTCCTGGGCCGATCCGACAAATGCGACCTTCTGGAAGTACAACCCCCCGGCCTGCTCGTGGACCTATGCGAGTGGCGGCGGGGGCTACGGCGGCGGCGCAACCTATGGCAACTTTTGGGGAGGGACAGCGGGAAATCTCGACAGCGCTGGGAGAACCTTCACGTCCTCTACGTCCTCCGGCAGTTCGCATGCGGTCGGAGGCGCGCTTGTCAACGCAAGTCTCACCAATACCGCTTCGGATCCCCGAACATACACCGTCACCGTGGCGTCGGTTGTTGGCTTTGTCGGTGGCTGCTGGCAATATGTGGATCAATCTGGTGCCCCCCTCGGGTCATGTGCCTCTGTTGCCACCAATCCCATGTTCAAGGTGACGTCCACCGGGACGGCAAGGAATGCCCAAAAGAAACTCTCCACCATGATCCGGCGTCTCAACATCAACTCGAATCCCGACGCGGCGCTCGCCGCCAACACGAACATCGACGTGCAGTCGGCCTCCGCGGTCATCGACGGACACAACTTCGACTGCAACGGCAACAACCCCTCCAACACGGACAGTCTCAAGGCGGCGACCGCCCCCACCGGGGCCGCCGGCATTTCCATCAAAAAAGATAACAACTTGCAGTGCGCCACCGGCAACGATGTCAACCAATGCGGTGGAACCTCCACCGCCTTTCCCGACTCCATCGGCGCGCTGTTGCTGCGCGGATCATCCCCCACACAAGCGCAGATCGACGCCCTCAACGCCTACCTGGAAAGCATCAAGATTGACCCCGTCGCTCACCCGGAGAAATTACCCAACTCAGCGTACCACGGGGTTCTCTATGTGGGCGGGGATTATGCGAAGCCACCCGACGGCAGCACCGGGATCCTGATCGTCCACAACTCAAAAAATAATGCAAATCTGGGGAACTTTAACGGTGGGACGTTCAAAGGGCTGATCATTGCCGACAGTATCAAGATCAACGGGAACGCCCAGATCATCGGGGCTATCTTTGCGTTCGGGTCCACCGCGGCGGTTGCGGTCAATGACATCATGGGGACACCAACCATCAAGTATAGCAAATGCGTCGTAGATGGCCTTGCGAAAAACTTTCCGTTCCAAATCGTCAAAGGCACCTGGCATGAGGAGCAACTAATACAAATGTATTAAATAGGGTGTCAATGCGGGGGAACGAAGTAACTGAAGCAATCTCAAAAAAGGCGAGATTGCTTCGCTCTTTTCAGTCGCTCGCAAAGACGATGTAACGACATTTTATGCGTTTGCTATAGCTCGCGACCGAACGCTAGATAACATCACGAGAGAAAATCTGCTTAACCCCTTGTATTCACGGGGGTTTTTTTATTTTTGTAATCCTGTCAAACAGGGGTAACACATCCCTCGGTCCGCCCCGCCTCTGCCTAGCCGCGATCTCAGGGGCGCCCGCGCCGTCGGTGACCCCGCTTACAGGGCCAGCCGCCGCAGGCCGCGGTAGGGCGCGAACTGCCGGAGCCGCTCCAAGGGGGTCAGGCCGTCGAGAGCTCCGTGTGGCCGGGTTGTGTTGTAGAACTGGTTGAACCGCCGGTGGGCCTTCGCGAGCTCGGCGAAGGTCCGACACCGCCGGCCCCGGGAGCACTCCTCCGTGTCGATCCGATGGCTCCGCTCGATCTTCCCGTTCAGGTGGGGGCTCCGGGGGCGGATGCAGCGGTGGGTCATCCCCGCCGCCTCGCAGGCGAGGGTGAACGGGTGGAGCCGGACTGCCCGGTCTGCGGCCGTCTTCGGCGCGCCCGTGGTCCCAGTTCGTGAAGGTCGCGTCGTTGTCCGTCTGGACCATCCTGAGCCGGAACGGGAAGGCCTGCCGAAGCGTGCGGAGGAACGCGAGCCCGGCGCTGTTCGTGAGCTCCGGGAAGAACTGCACCACCCGCAGCCGCGTGCAGTCATCGAGCCCCGTGGACCTGGTAGACCTACCGGCCCTCGACGCGGTACGGGACGGACCTTGATGTCCACCTGGACGCAGTCGCCCGGCCGGGGCATGACGTAGCGCCGCCGGTGCTTGGGGCGCGTCCGGTGCTTCGTGAGCAGCCCCGCCCGTTGGAGGACCCGGTGGATCCCGTAGACGCTCGGGACGCCCCGGAGGCCCGTGCGCTGGAGGCACCACATGAGGCGCCGGGGGCCGTACCCCGTCCGCCGGCGCCACCGACGGAGGCGGCGGGCCATCCGCGTGCCCACCTGCCGGGGGTGGTGGTGGGGGCGCCGGGAGCGATCCGCGAGACTGAGCCGGTCCCACGCGCTCGTGGCGTAGCGCTTCCACCACTTGTAGTACGTCTTGCGGGAGATCCCAAAGAAGACGCAGGCGTCGGTGACCGAGTGGAGCTCCTGGGCCTTCCGGAACCAGTTCAACCGTTGCCGAATACGCTGTTCCCTGATAACGTGAGGCACGGGTAACCTCCTTCCTGGTTCGGTGGGAGCGTTGGGGTGCGACCACCCTTCTACCACAGGAGGGAGTGTGACCCATGTATCATAACTCTACTCGAGGCCAGTATATTGGCCTTGACCCCGCACGGCAGGCCCCCCTATACTAATTCGACATTGACGAGTTCCGGGTACCAGGTGCCGGATTCCGGGTTCCAAGTTAAAGACGCGCTGAAGTCAGTACTTGACCTGGAACTCGGAACATGGAATCTAGAACTGCGCAGTCGAACTTTGCGCTTGGAACTCTTATCAACGAGGGAAGGCATGAGTCCAACCTCCGGTCCGTTGGCAAAGCTGCTCCGCTGGCGCGCGGATGCCGTTCCGCTCGTCACGGAGGTTCCTCCTTCCTCCGGGACGCTACCCCGGCTGATTGGCACTTTGCAGACCGTGCTACAGGGGGCCCATCCAGAGGACGGTCTGGTTTCAGCTCTGAGAGGCTTCATCGCCGAAGAGCAGCGTAGGATTCTGGAGATCCATGGACACGGAGGCAACGGGCGGGAGGTGGTTCGGGCCATCACCGAACTGACAGACGCGGTAGTGACCTCTCTCTATCGACTGGCTGATGAGGCCTGTGATCCTGGCCTGAAGGCCAAGAACGAAGGGTGCGTACTCATTGCGCTAGGTGGCTATGGCCGCCGGGAGCTGAATCCAGCCTCCGATGTGGATCTCATGTTTCTCTACCCCCGTAGGGCCGATGCCTACTTGAACGCGATCCTGCACCCGGTGTTAAGCACCCTCTGGGATGTCGGCTTCGTCGTGGGGCATAGCTGCCGCTCCATCGACGACTGCGTGCGAATGGCCGAGGTCGACCCGACATCTCGAACCTCGATGATGGAAGCTCGATATCTTGCTGGCGAGCGGACGGTCTATCAGACGTTCAGTGCCAGGTTGGAGCGGTCGGTCTTCTACAAGCGGGCTGGTGCCTTCGTCCAGCGGAAGCTTCAGGAATCGCGTGAACGGCACCATCGCTACGGCGCCTCCATCTATCTGCAGGAGCCGAACATCAAGGAAGGTCCGGGGGGGCTGCGAGATCTCCACACTGCCATCTGGATTGCTCGAGCCACTCAGCGGGCCGGCACCCTGTCGGAGCTGGTTGAAAAAGGGCTTCTCAGTCAGGAAGAGATGGAACGCTGGGACGTTGCGCTGGATTTCATGCTCCGCCTCCGCAACGAACTCCATTACCTCTGTCTCGGCAGGAACGATGTTCTGTCGCTATCCCTGCAAGAACAGGTGGCAGCCAACCTGGGGTTTTTGGACACGGCTCAGGCCTACGGTGTTGAGCACTTCATGCAACGGTACTACCTGGCCGCAAAGGACATCTCGCTACTGTCGGAGCAATTGATCTCGCGGTGCACGCGAGGCAGGTCTCAGGTGGAGATGGTGATGAATAAGCTGAAGGCTCGCGACATTGGCGACGATCTGACGGAGATCGATCGCCAGATCCATGTGTTGTCGAAGAATCGGGGGCTTTTTCGGGAGGACCCTGTCCGGCTCCTGAAGGTCTTCTGGTACGCGCAGCAGATGGGATACGGGCTGAGCCCAGAAATTAAGGACCAGATCAGAACCGATATTCATCTCATCGATGATTCGGTCCGACGATCAAGTCGAGCCCTGGGGTTCTTGCTGGCCATCCTTCGAGAACCCAAAGGAGTGGCTGCAACGGTTCGGAGTATGCACGAGCTCGGGGTGCTCGGCGCCTACATCCCGGAATTCGCCAAGCTCACCTGTCTGGTGCAGTTCGATTTCTACCATAAATATACCGTGGATGAACACACCTTCCTTGCCATCGAGAACCTGGAACACCTTGATGAGGTCTCAGGATTTTACGGCGAGGAGTTTCGTTCGATCGCGTCGGACACAAAGAGGCTGGAAATCCTCCGGTTGGCGCTCCTGCTCCACGACATCGGCAAGGGGGAGGGGCACGGCCACGTCGCCAAGGGGATCGCCTTGGTCGATGCGATCCAGGCCAGGATGGGCATCCCGGAACCGGACGTCGAGGAAGTCCGTTTCTTGGTGGCGAACCATCTGGCCATGTCCCATATCGCCCAGCGTTTGGACCTGGACGAGGAGGCGCTCGTGATCGACTTTGCGAAACAGGTGCAGACGCCGGATCGGTTGAAGATGCTCTACCTCCTTACCTACGCCGACATCAAGGCGGTTGGGCCGGGGGTCTGGACCGAGTGGAAGGGCACATTGCTGTGGGAACTCTACATCAAGACTCACACCATCCTCACCAGGGGAATCCCGGAGGGCGAGGATGACCTTGCTCGGGCCGAGCGGGTGAAATCCCAGCTCACCCAGGAGCTGTCGCCGGAGTTCAGCGTGGAGGCGGTCAAGCGACACCTCCAGGAAGTGCCCACGCGTTATCTGCTGACGACCTCGATGGGCAAGATCGCCTCCCACTTGCGCTTGATACAGCGCGTGCAGCAGGGCGAAGAGGCGGCCAGCCACTGGGCGGCGTTCCCATTGGCCGGCTACTCCGAGTTCACCGTCTGCGCGTATGGCCGTCACGGGCGGTTTGCTCAGATTGTGGGAACCCTCACCGTGAACGGGATGAACATCCTGAGCGCCCAGATTTTCACGCTGGCAAGCGGCATGGTGATCCGCCACTTCAGGGTGGACGACGGGAAGGGCTCAGCCATTGAGGACGCCAAGGTCTGGGAACGGCTGGTTGCCGATTTGCGGGAGGTTCTCGCGGACAGGGTAAATGTCCGTGACCTGATCAAGAGCCGCAGGAAGGATGTCCTGGCCCGACCGATGCAGAAGGGCGCGTTGCCCCCAACCAAAGTGGAGTTCGACAACCTGGTTTCCGAGGCCTACACTGTCCTGGATATCCGGACCCTGGACCGGCTGGGGCTCCTGTATCTCATCTCCAGCACGCTCTCGGAGCTTGCTGTGGATATACGCTCTGCAAAGATTACCACCGAGGCAGAGCAGGCCGTGGACGTTTTTTACATCACAAATAAGGACGGAAGCAAGCTGGTGGATGAGGGGCGGAGAGAGCGGATCCGGCATGCACTAGAACATGCCCTCTCAGAGGGGTTCAATTAGAACCGGGCCGACACACTCATTTGTTGGAGGGCGCTGGGAGTCCGGCTGGACTCGGGGGCTAGCGTGAGGGTCTCTGCAGCGACAAAGCTGTTCGTGATCTTTGGTGATCCAGTCGAGCACTCTCTCTCCCCGGCCATGCAAAACGCCGGACTCCAGGCGGCCGGGATCGATGGCCTCTATATCCCGTGGCGCGTGAAGGCTGCCGGCCTTCCGACGGCGTTCGAGGCTCTTCGCGGGATGGAAAACTTCGGTGGGGCGAACGTCACGCTCCCCCATAAGGAGCAAGCCGTTTCATTGGTCGATGAACTGTCATCAGAGGCCGCCTCGGTGGGCGCGGTCAACACGATCGTCTCCAGAGGCGGGCATCTGTTCGGAGCAAACACCGACGGACAGGGGTTTCTCCGGTCGCTTCAGGAGGAGGCCGGATTTGTCCCGCGAGGGCAGCAGGCCGTGATCCTTGGAGCCGGCGGGGCGGCGCGCGCCGTCGCCTGGAGTCTAGGCGAGGCGGGCATCTCGGTGCTCCTCATCCTAAACCGGACTGTCGAGCGGGCTGAATCATTGGCCGACTTGGTGAGCCGGGCAACGGGGGTCTCGGCCGTTGGACTGGGGCCGGACGATCCGCGAGTTCCAGAGAGGGTCGCGGCCTGTGGGCTGCTGGTGAATGCGACATCGCTTGGTCTTAGCCCTTCAGATCCGCCGGCGATCGACCCAGTCTTGCTTCGGCCTGGGATGCTGGTCTACGACCTGATCTACCGTCCGCGAGAGACAACATTGCTTCTGGAGGCGAAGAAGCGCGGGTGTCAAGTCGTGGGTGGATTAGGAATGTTGCTGTATCAGGGCGCGCTGGCCTTCGAGCTTTGGACGGGGCAAAAACCTTCAGAGGAGGCCATGAGGACGGCCCTCATCCAAGCGCTCGCTTGACTTTTCTTAGACAGAGATAGAAAATACCGCACACTGAGTGATTGGTTTGACGCTATGAGGCAGGACGAGAATGGGTAAGCGCCTGGAATCCTTGCGGCTGGGCGAGATGCTGGTCAAGGCCAACCTGATCACTCCTGACCAGTTGGCCCAAGCCCTTGCGCTGCATAAGATGTCAGGCCAGCGTATCGGGTCAAGTCTCGCCAAGCTCGGCTACATTGGCGAGGAGGAGATCGCGTCCTTCCTGAGCCGTCAGTACGGGGTCCCGCCGGCTAACCTTATAAACCTAAAGATCGACCCCGCGATCATCAAGCTTATTCCCGCCGAAATCGCCGATAGACATCTCGTCATTCCTCTGAGTCGAACCGGGAGCACCCTCACGGTTGCCATGACGAACCCATCCGATATATCTGTCATCGATGACCTCAGATTCATGACCGGGTACAACATAAACCCGATGGTCGCCCCGGAAGCCTCGATCCGAGACGCTCTCAATAGGTACTACGATACAGCAGGCCTCGCGCGCATTTTGGTTAGGGATTTGCAGCAAAAGGACCCCACGGGGGCAGCGGAGGTGGATCTAGGAGAGATCGACCTGGAAGAGCTGTACCGAGCCACTGAAGAGGCCCCTGTGGTGAAGCTGGTCAATCTCATCCTGTCCGACGCTATCAGGAAAGGCGTTTCTGATATTCACCTGGAGCCGTACGAGAAGGCATTTCGCATCCGATTCCGGCTCGATGGCGTGCTCTATGAGGTGATGTCTCCATCGCCAACGCTGCAGGCAGCGGTGACCTCTCGCGTCAAGATCATGGCGCGATTGGACATCGCAGAGCGGCGTTTGCCGCAGGACGGCCGGATCAAGGTCAAGCTGGGGCAGCGAGAGCTGGATTTGCGGGTCTCCACGGTGCCGACACTGTTCGGAGAGAAGGTGGTCATGCGGTTGCTGGACCGCTCGAGTCTCGAATTGGACATGATCAAGCTCGGGTTCGATTCGCAGGCCCTCCCCGTGGTTGAGAAGGCGATCCTTGCCCCGCACGGGATGGTCTTGGTGACCGGCCCGACCGGGAGCGGAAAGACGACTACGCTCTATTCGGCGCTGACCCGGCTCAACAGCATCGGCATCAATATCATGACCGCAGAAGATCCGATCGAATACAATCTGACCGGGATCAATCAAGCACAGGTGAAGCCGGATATCGGTCTGAACTTTGCCGCCTTGCTCAGGTCGTTCCTTCGACAGGATCCTGACGTCATCATGGTGGGTGAGATTCGCGACTACGAGACAGCCGAGATCGCGATCAAGGCCGCCCTCACCGGCCACCTCGTGCTCAGCACAGTCCATACCAACGATGCGCCCAGCACCGTGAGCCGGCTTATCAGCATGGGCGTGCCGCCGTATCTGGTGAGTGCCTCCCTCAAACTGCTCATCGCCCAGCGTCTGGTCCGTCGGCTCTGCACGGAGTGCCGGATGGAGGTGTCGGTTCCCATTCTTGCCCTGGAGAACATCGGTTTCACGCCGCAGGAGGCCAAGACCCTCACGTGCTATCGAGGCAGGGGGTGCATGAACTGTAGCGACACCGGGTATCGGGGCAGGACTGCCCTCTATGAGGTGATGCTGCTGGACGAGGAGATCCAAGAGGCAATCCTGAATGGTGCCTCCACCAGTGACCTCCGTGAGCTGGGACGCAAGCAGGGGATGAAGACCGTGCGGGAGAGCGGCCTCCAAAAAATTCTGGAAGGGGTCACCACCTTCGAGGAGGTAGTGCGAGTCACCAGCCTTTCTTAACAACCATCAGCGTTCAGCCATCAGCGGTGAGCAGGCTTGCGGCTGATAGCTGAGCGCTCACCTTTAGGCCAGCAATGAACCTGCACGAAATGTTAAAGGAGATGGTCGAGCGCGGCGCCTCTGACCTTCACCTCACCATCGGTGCCCCACCGATGCTCCGTCTCCACGGCCGGATGGTTCCTCTCGGTGACACGCCGTTGACCCAGGCCGAGACGAAAAGCCTGGCCTACAGTATCCTGACCGACGCCCAAAAGCAGAAATTTGAAGAAGAGAGGGAACTTGATCTCTCGTTCGGAATCAAGGGCCTCAGTCGGTTCCGGGCCAACGTCTACATTCAGCGAGGAGCCGTAGGGATCGCCATCCGAACCATCCCCTATGCCATTCACTCCTTCGAAGAATTGGGCCTTCCCAAGATTGTGGCAGACCTCTGTGAGAAGCCAAAAGGGTTGATCCTCGTGACCGGCCCGACCGGCTCAGGCAAATCGACCACGCTTGCCACCATGATCGACAAGATCAACTCTGAGCGCCGGGAACACATCGTCACCATCGAAGACCCCATCGAATTCGTCCATTCGCACAAAGGGTGCATTGTGAACCAGCGAGAGGTTCACTCCGACACCCGCTCGTTTGCGGAGGCGCTCAGGCGCGTTCTCCGGCAAGATCCTGACAAGGTCCTCATCGGGGAGATGCGGGACCTGGAGACCATTCAAGCCGCGCTCACCATCGCGGAGACCGGCCACCTGACCTTCGCGACCCTCCATACCAACTCGTGCGTGGAAAGCATCAATCGGATCATCGATGTCTTTCCTCCTCACCAACAACCGCAGATTCGCGCCCAGCTCTCGTTCGTTCTGGAAGGGGTGCTCTGCCAGGCCCTCATCCCTAAGAGCAATGGCCAGGGGCGCGTGCTGGCCCTGGAGATCATGATCCCGAATCCTGCCATCCGCAATCTGATCCGGGAGGACAAGGTCCACCAGATGTACTCGGTCATGCAAACCGGGCAGGAGAAATTCGGGATGCAGACGATGAATCAATCCCTCCTGGCCCACTATCTCAAGAGGAATATCACGCTGGAAGAGGCGCTGCTCAGGAGCCCACTGCCGGACGAGTTGTCGCAGATGATCCAGCGGGCTCAAGCGGCAAGCAGGCGATGACATCCCTGGTGAACCGCCTATCATCTCTGGCACCCAGAGGATAGGAAACGATGCCGACCTTCTCCTATCGCGGACGGACCTGGACCGGCCAGGTGGTCGTCGGGCAGATGGAGGCGAATACCCTGGAAGCTGCGGTGGCCCAACTCCGCCAGCAGCGAGTCATGCCGACTTCCATCAGGCCGAAGCCGAAGCCGATCCAATTCAAGATTCCGGGATTTGGCGGGAAGGTAAAAGAGAAGGAGCTGGCGGCCTTCACTCGCCAGATTGCCACCATGATCGACGCCGGGCTCCCTCTGGTCCAGTGTCTTGAGGCGCTGGCGTTGCAACAGCCAAATAAACGGTTCAGAAACCCCCTGACCAAGCTCAGGGAGGATGTGGAAGGGGGTTCGACCTTTGCGGCAGCCCTCAAGCGCCATCCGACGGTATTCACACGCCTGTACGCGAACATGGTGGAGGCGGGCGAGGCGGGAGGGCTTCTCGACACGATCTTGAACCGCCTGGCGGAATACATTGAGAAGGCGATGAACCTTCGGCGAAAAATCAAAGGTGCCCTGATTTATCCCAGCACAATCATGACGGTCGCCATCGCAGTTGTCATCTTTTTGCTGGTCTTCGTGATCCCGACCTTCAAGGCGCTGTTCCAGGGGTTTGGCGCGGTACTGCCCCTGCCGACCCGGATCGTGCTCGAACTGAGCCGCCTTGTTCGACAGTACCTCTTGGCTGGCCTCGGTGTCCTCGCCTTGGCGGTTCTCGGTGTGCGGTTCTACTACAGGACCGAGAAGGGGCGGAAGGTCATCGATACAATCCTCCTGCGGATCCCGGTCTTTGGTGAGCTGATTCGGAAGGTCTCGGTGGCGAAGTTCACGCGCACGTTGGGAACGTTAGTGTCTAGCGGGATCCCGATACTTGACGGACTGGATATCACGGCGAGAACAGCCGGCAATACGGTTGTGGAAGAGGCGGTGCAAAAGACCCGTTCCAGCATTGCCGAAGGGAAGACGATCGCCGAGCCTCTGAAGGCGTCCGGAGTCTTCCCGCCTATGGTCGTGCAGATGATCAGCGTTGGAGAACAAACAGGGGCGCTCGACTCCATGCTGGCAAAGATCGCAGATTTCTACGACAGTGAGGTGGACCAGGCGGTCGCGAACCTGACCGCCCTGCTTGAACCGATGCTGATGGTCTTTCTCGGGGTGGTGATCGGCGGGGTGATCATCGCCATGTACCTACCCATCTTCAAGATGGTGTCGGTGGTGGGTCGCTGAGGGCCGGGAGTGTCGGACATCGAGACCCATCGCTCGATCGAAGATGTCGTGCTGGATAGACGGATCAAGTGGCTGATCGGTCTCCGGCTCCTCGTCGCTTTCCTCTTTTTAGGCTCGGCGGCGATCCTGGCCATTCGGCAGAATCCCCCTTTCCCGCTGACCCCCCTCTTTGTCCTTGTGACCTGCCCCTGTTTTCTGAGCGTGTTGTATCTCCTCGTGCTGCGCCGCACCAGGCAGATCAGAACGCTCTGCGGCCTCCAGATCTGGATCGACTCATTGCTCGTGACCGCCCTCGTTCACTATACCGGTGGGATTGATAGTCTCTTTGCCTTTGTCTACGTATTTCCCATCCTTGCTGCGGCCATCCTTCTCTCTCGTAGGTCCAGTCTCCTGTTGGCCGCCGGGAGCAGCATCCTGTACGGCGTACTGATCAACATCCAGCTCCATGGGCTCATGTCGCGGGCGGAATTCCTCTCGGCGGCGGGCATCGCGCACGATCCCGGGTACGCGATCTTCCAGACCTTCATCAACAGCGTCGCGTTTTTCCTTGAGGCACTTTTGGGGAGCAACCTGGCCGAGCGGCTCAAAGAGGCAGGCCGCGAGTTGGAAGAACAGCGCACGGACCTCCGCAACCTTCGAACACTGCACCAAGACATCGTGGCGAATATCCCCAGCGGGATCGTGACCCTGGACCTCAAAGGTCGGATCGTTTCGTGTAACCAGGGTGCGCAGAAGATCATCGGCCTGACGGCCGAGGAGATACGTGACAAGAGCTGGCGAGACACCCCGTTTCGAGAGATCACGCAACTTGAGGAGTTCTTTTTTGCGCCCATGTCATCCTTCCGTGGGCTCTCGCAGGAGTTTCAGATCCGACGCCAAGATGGTCGCACCAGCCTGGTCGGGATTAATTTCACTCCCTTGAAAGCGTCGGGTGGCGAGATCTTGGGCCTCGTCGGCATCTTTCAGGACCTGACGGAGCGCAAGCAGATCGAGGCCAAGCTGCGTCAAGCCGACCGTCTCGCAGCCGTGGGACGACTAGCGGCTGGGTTGGCCCATGAAGTCCGGAACCCGCTGGCCGCGATCAGCGGGTCTATTCAGCTCATGAAGGAAGAGGGGGTGGCGCGGCCCCAACTGCTCGATATCGTTCTTCGCGAGACCGATCGGCTGAAGCTGGTGACGGGGCAGTTTCTGGATTTCACAAAGCCGAGGGAGGGCTTGCAGAAGGAGTGCGAGCTCGTGGCGCTGGCCGAGGAGGCGATCTCGCTCCTTGGGAAAGCGTGTGACGGCACCCACGCGGTGACCTTTTCGTTGCAAAGGGAGGCCGAGCAGGTCATGGTTGCGGCCGACCCTGATGAGTTGAAACAGGTCTTCTGGAACCTGGGACTCAATGCGATTCAGGCGATGCCGTCGGGCGGGCGGCTGACGGTGGCCATCCGCCACCAGGTATCCGAGAAGGGCGCCGGCTGGGCAGCGATTGAGTTTCGCGATACAGGACGGGGGATCCTGCCAGGGGAGGTGGATCATATCTTCGAACCATTCTATACGACGAAGCCGGGCGGCACAGGGCTTGGACTTGCCATCGCGCAAAAGATCATGGACAGCCTCGGCGGGAGGCTCGAAGTCGAGAGCAGGGAAGGGGCCGGGGCGACCTTCAGGGTTGTCCTCAAGCGGGCTCCAACTGAGAGGCATCCGGCGCGGCGCGCATAGGGAGTGGCATGGGGACGGTATTGGTCGTCGATGACGAACAGGCGATGCGCGAATTCCTCGCTGTGCTCCTGGAAAAAGAGGGGCACAACGTGATGACCGCCTCGGACGGTGAGCAGGCGCTCAGGATGGTGGGGGAGCAGCCGGTCGATCTGGTGATCTCCGACGTTCGAATGCCAAAGGTGCATGGAATTGCGCTTCTGACTGGAATCCGAGCGCAGCACCCCCATCTCCCTGTGATTTTAATCACCGCCTACGCCTCGTCGGATTCAACGATCCAGGCGATGCAATTGGGTGCCGACGACTACCTCACCAAGCCGTTTCGGCTCGACGAGCTCCGGTTGGTGGTGGAAAAGGCCCTGGCAAGGCGGAAGAAGCGTCAGCAGGATCAAGCCAGCGAGCCAGCGGTCCCGGAGGCGCCGAGGCTCGAGGGGATTATCGGGCGAAGCCCGAAGATGGTTGAGCTCTACAAACTGATCAGCAAAATTGCTGGACTGGACAGCACCGTCCTCATCACCGGGGAGAGCGGGACGGGCAAGGAGTTGGTTGCGAGGACGATCCACTGCGCGAGCCCCCGCACCGATCACCCGTTTCTGGCCATCAACTGCGCGGCCATTCCAGATCAACTGCTGGAGAGCGAGTTGTTCGGGCATGTCAAAGGGGCATTCACCGGGGCGGTCTCGCACAAGGCCGGGCTCTTCGAGGTCGCCCATCGCGGGACCGTCCTCTTGGATGAAGTCGCAGAGATGAGTCCGGGCCTTCAGGTCAAGCTGCTTCGGTTCCTCCAGTGGCGAACATTCCGGCGGGTAGGGGGGACGGAGGACGTAGAGGTGGACGTCCGTCTGATCGCCTCCACGAACAAAGATCTCGGCAAGGCGATTGCCGACGGAGGCTTTCGCGAGGACCTCTTCTACCGGTTGAACGTGATCCCTATCCATCTGCCGCCCCTCCGGGAGCGAGAGCAAGACATCCCCTTGCTGGCAAACAGCCTGCTGGTGCAGTGCTCACTCCGCCAACAGAGAGGGCCTGCCTCGATCTCTCAAGAGGCCATGGAGGTCCTTGTGCGGTATCCGTGGCCGGGCAATGTCAGGGAGCTGGAAAACGTGATCGAGCGAGCGGTGGCCCTCGAAACAACCGATCAGTTGACCCCGATGAGCTTCCCCTTGGATATCAGGGATCTGGACGATAGGGGTAGGCAGCAGAGGCCGGTGACCATCACCCTTCCGCCTGAGGGGATCGAGCTGGACGCGACTGTCTCCAACGTCGAAAAAGATCTGATGCTCCAAGCCCTCGAGCGTGTGGGATGGGTCCAGAAGCACGCTGCTGAACTGCTGAGGATCAGCTTTCGCGCCTTTCGGCACAAGGCAAAGAAATACGGGATCACAAAGGCCGGGCGCGGCGCCTGAAGCTGCCTCCTGAAGCCCCTGAGTTCGGCAATTCGCAGATTCTCTCCCTCTGAGTTGATCATCTCCGGGGACTCATCTGCCTGCTCCTGATGGTGTCGTGGTCGCACGGCGGCAGAACGTCGTGTGCGAGGGCGACGCTGGTGGCCGGTGTCTTCTCTCTCATCTTCCTCGTGCTTATCAGCCGTGCGCGTCTGGCTTTTCTGAACGGTCTTCCTCTTCCATAACTGGCTCTCCTCCGCCTCCCTCGCGGTGTCCTCACGGGATGATCGAGGTCAATCGGATCGTCAGCGGTCGGAAATGAACATGCGGCGAAGGTCGGGTACGAACTCAGGTTCCTGTCCCGTAACCGTCACGTGAGCAGCGTGGCGTTCCCGGATAGCCTGGTGGTGGAATGTTGGCGGCTGGCGTCACCTCCATAGGGAAATCGGCTTGAACTGACAGAAATTGTCACTTACGCTTAAAATATTTGTCAACGGTAGCAATTCTCTATGATGTGAAATGTCTGGATTAGGCAAAGCTTGTGCGACCGATCCTCGAAGGATTATAACCGTAATTATTTGAAAACAAAGATAAACTCTCGATAATCTGGCGAGGAGATGGGGTCATCGTGTTTGCTATAGAATGATTGGCATGCATATTGCTTCGTTTATATCGCGGGACGGCGGAATGAACCCATGTCTTCCGGCCTCAAATAGCTTCGAGTCCCAAAGGACCTGAAAGGAGGAAACAACCATGCTACATCGATGGCGAAGACACGCGAAGGGCTTCACACTGATCGAACTCCTGATCGTCGTGGCGATCATCGGGATCCTGGCGGCGATCGCCATCCCGAACCTGCTCGCGGCCCAGAAGCGCGCGAAAGTCTCCCGAGCGATCGCCGACACCAGGCAGATGGTCAGCCAGGCCCAACTTTACAACAATGACTTTAACACTTACCCCACCCTGGCACAGCTAATGCCCACGTACATGTCCCAGGCATACGATCCCTTTGGCACGACCGCGACCCAGAACTATGGCTACGGAACAGGCGGGCCCGTCTGGGCCCTAAGCGGTGGACCCCCGGGTGGCGCGGCAGCTCCTATCACACCCCGAGCGGTCGGCGGCCCGAGCAGTACGACCTGCGCCGGGGTTGTCGGGTTTCAAACCGATTTTGGTGCGATCACAGTGACCGGCTGTTAACGGTCGGCCTCAGACGTTCGTAGGGACATAACCAACTGGGTGGGCTGCTGACAAGCCCACCCAGTTTTTTGGTCTCTTGGTCGTTTCTTCCCTCCCATCTGTCGGCCGGTCATGATCTGAGCTTCTTCACGCAGTTCGGCATAGCCCGAAACCCTTTGACTTTTCGAGGTCAATTGGTAATTTAGGGCAGGATGACGTGCTCGGGGGACCTGTGACGCTTGGGCTCGTGTCGATGAATGCGATCGAGACCGACAACCTGACGAAAGACTACCGGATCGGGTTTTGGCGAAAGAGGATCCGCGTCCTCTCCGGGGTGAACCTCGTCGTCCGTCGTGGCGAGATCTTCGGATATCTTGGCCCGAACGGCGCGGGAAAGACCACCACGCTCAAGATCCTTATGGGGTTGGCGCGGCCGACATCGGGCGAAGCCAGGATCCTGGGGCAGCCGCTGGGCGATGTGGGGACAAAACACCAGGTCGGCTTCTTGCCGGAACAACCCTATTTTTATGAGTACCTGAACGGCAAAGAGATCCTGGATTTCTACGGACAGCTTTTCGGTCTCCACCGGTCCGATCGGAGGGAGCGCATTGAGACGCTGGCCCGTCGATTGCGAATTGAATCGGCGCTGGATCTGCCGCTCAGGAAATACTCGAAGGGGATGCTTCAGAAGATCGGCCTGGTTCAGGCCCTGCTGAACGATCCGAAACTGGTTGTGCTTGATGAGCCGATGTCCGGTTTGGATCCGATCGGGCGGCGGGAGGTGCGGGACTTGCTCCTCGGGCTGAAAGAGGAAGGGAAGACCGTATTTTTCAGCTCCCACGTCATCCCCGACGTGGAGGTGGTGTGCGACCGGGTCGGGATCCTGGTCAGCGGTCGTCTCGTCGCTCAGGGACCCCTTGACGAGATGCTCGAGGCACAGGTAGCATCGATCGAGGTCACAGTCTCCAGGCTGCCGGCGGACGTGGTGGAGGATCTCGGCCATCTGCTCATGACCAGGCCCTTCATGAGGGGCGAGAGGCTGCTGCTCACGGTCAAAGATGACGCGATGCTCGCCGATCTGCTGGCCCGCCTGGTTGAGGCACATGCGACTGTCCATTCTATTATCCCCCAACGTGAGAGTCTCGAAGAGTATTTCCTCCGTCACGCCTGTGCTGAGCCCAGCCGAAGGGCTCGAGCGGAAACCGGTCCATGCCTGTCCTGAGTCTCGTCGAAGGAAAGGTCGTCGCCATCGCTCTGAATACCTTCTGGGAGGCTGTCCGCGATAGGATCCTCTACGCCATCCTGATCTTCGCTCTCTTGATGCTGGCCGGCTCCACGATTCTGGTTACGATCAGCGTGGGCGGAGAGGAAAAGATCATCAAGGATCTGGGCCTGGCCTCCATCTCGATCTTCGGTACCCTGATCGCCATCTTCCTCGGGATCGCACTCGTGTCCAAGGAGATCGAGAGGCGGACCGTTTACACAATTATCTCAAAGCCGATCCACCGCTATCAGTTTATCCTGGGGAAGTATCTCGGGCTTGTCCTGACGCTCCTGGTGAACGTTCTTGTCATGGCTCTCGGCCTCATAGGATTGGCGTATCTCTGGGAGGGGGTCTCGAGCTTACGCCTTTTGCTGGCCGTCCTGTTCACCTTCCTTGAGCTGATGCTTGTCACCGCCCTCGCACTCTTTTTCTCCACATTCTCTTCGCCGACGCTGAGCGCGATGTTCACCATCTGCCTCTTCGTCGCCGGACATCTGAGCCCTGACCTTCGACTCTTTGCGGCTCGCTTCGGGGGTGGGCTGCTCAGGCCAGCGGCCGAGGGGCTGTACTTTCTCCTGCCGAACTTCTCGCGTCTGGATTTTAATGACCAGGTGGTCCAGGGCCTGAGCGTTGACGGAGGGACCCTGGCGCTGTCGTTCGCGTATGCGATGTTCTACATCGCGGCACTTCTCCTGGCGGCCATGGCGATTTTTCAACGGCGTGATTTTAAATGAAGCGGGGCGGCCTCGCCATCGCCGGGCTTCTCATTGTCTCCCTCCTCGGATCGATCCTCGTGGCAGCGTTGCTTGAGGGCCGAGCAGCGCAGGCCAAGCGGGGGGACGAGTGGCTCTTTCTCCCGGATGCGAGGCATCTGAGACCGATACTGCTCGGGTTTCACGGGGTCGCGGCCGACCTGCTCTGGATTCGAACCGTCCAGTATGTGGGGACCCATGTGGAGACCGACAAGAGGTTCCCGCAACTCGCAAGGGCTTTGGACATAACGACCTCGTTAGCCCCGCACTTTCTCGAGCCGTACCGCTTTGGCGGGCTCTACCTTCTCTATCTTGCTCGACAACCTCAGACGGCTGTCTCGCTCCTCGAAAAAGGGGCGGCAGCCAACCCCGACCGTTGGGAACTTCCACACGATCTCGGGCGATACTATTATCTGGAGGCTCGAGACGACGCCCGGGCCCTTGGATGGTGGGAGCGTGCCGCGAAGCTGCCAGGTCGGCCCAACTATCTCCCAAGATTCGTTGCGCGGCTCTACGCCCGGACAGGCCAGGCGCAAACGGCGCTGGAGCTGTGGTTGGATCTATATCGGACAGCGCAGGATGACTCTTTGAGATCGCTTGCCCTTCAAGAGATCGAACGGCTCAAGGTGGCTCACGGTTCACGGTTGACGGTCGACAGACCGGAGCGACTCCTGCGGTGAACCGTCAACCGTCTACTGTCAACGCCTGATAAGGTGGTGAGGCTCGTCGAACCAATCGTGCGCGCCGAAGAAGCGATCGTCAGCATTCTCGTGGGCTTGGTCGTCGGGAGTTTCTTGAATGTCTGTATCCATCGCCTCCCCAAGGGTGAGAGCGTCGTCCGTCCTGTCTCCCGTTGCCCGGTCTGCGCTGTCCCGATTCGATGGTATGACAATATCCCGCTTCTGAGCTTCCTGCTGCTCAGGGGCCGGTGCCGGGCGTGCGGGGGCCGGATTGCCTGGCGGTATCCGGTCGTCGAGGCCCTGACCGGTTCGCTGTTTCTCCTGACGATGTTACGCTTCGGGCTCGGTGCCCGGTCGATCTTTCTGCTTATTTTCATCAGTGGCCTCGTCGTGGTCACGTTCATCGATCTCGATCATGAAATCATTCCTCATATGGTCACCCTGCCGGGCATTCCTCTCGGCCTGCTCGGGAGCCTCATCACGCGCGACCCTTCCCCCCGCGAGGCGGCAGCAGGCGCATTGGTCGGCGCTGGACTGGTGTATCTCGTCGCCGTGTACGCGGAGGTGGCTTTCCACAAGGAGAGCATGGGTGGGGGCGATGTCAATCTGCTCGCGATGATCGGGGCATTCCTCGGTTGGAGGCAGGTGCTCTTCTCCTTTTTCGTTGCGGTTGCCGCCGGCGCCTCTATTTCACTCGTGCTGATTGCCGCGCGGGTGCTGTCGCGGAAAGATCGGATCCCGTTCGGGCCGTTCTTGGCGCTCGGCGCGGTGGTCGCCCTGTTCGTGGGGGATGGGATGATCGACTGGTATTGGGGGCTCTTCCGATGACGGCCGGGCAGGCTGTCCCCCGCCGATCACCATAGAGAACGTATGACCGGCCTTCGCCCCTTTCGGGATTACCCCTCCCAGGTGAGGATCTTTGCCCTTCTGCTGATCCTCTGCCTGGTCATTCTGCTGGCCGGGGCCACCTACCTCTATGGCAGGGCGAAGAAGCATCTCGCTCAGGGCATCGAGGAACAGCTCCAGCGAGCGGCCAATATCGCGATTGAGCGACTGGGCGTCAGCCCCCGAAGGTCGGATCCCACGAGTCTCGTCAGCGTACCCGAGGAGACCGGGGTTTCCCGTGTCTTCCTCTGGGGAACGGGTGGAAGCGAAACCGTCTTTGGCTCCGGGCCGCCGGCGCGCCCGCCGATCTCGGCAATCGAAGAAGCGAAGGTGGGAAGGGTGCGCTTCACCGACTTCTACGGCGATGGACGCCAAGGGTACTACCGAGCCCTGCTTGTGCCCCTAAACCGGGATGCCGGGGAGGAACGACGGGTCTTGGGCATCGAGACCAGGACCGACTTTCTCGGGTTCCTGCATCA
>OBEQ012297901.1_pt1 | contig 20611 bp, 24 predicted proteins | sample 1670901 | NCBI WGS metagenome assembly OBEQ01 (sample SAMEA104232315, study PRJEB22302) | groundwater metagenome | biome: forest; feature: aquifer; material: groundwater | place: USA | collected 2011-08-07 | depth 5.4 m
ACAGGACGATTGCCAAAAAGCGAAACAACCAAGGATCCAGAATCACCAGGTTGACTAAATGGAGCAATAAATGGCACCCCAAGCACTATGATTTGATCTTGAAACAATGCTGTGCCATTAGTTCCATACCCTACCCTAACCGTTGCATTGCAGTCAGTAATTAGTCCTAGGGAAAATTCTGTTGTTCTCCCACACTTTTTTACAACCATAAACTGTTGGCAATCAATCGGATTTGTACTAATTTTCCCAAAGCATTTGTTTTGCGGTGTTACTAAACTTGGGCTTGCTTGAGCAATTGCTGCATCTATAACATTAGGTGCTCCACTAAAATCAACGGGAACAAACTGCGAAAGGCTAGCAATCACATGATCTGGAATTTTTCCTCCATCGTATGGACCAGGTTGTAAGATTGGGTCTCCAATCTGGCCATTATTGGAATTTGCAAGTACGTGATTATTGCTTAAAACAAAAAGTTGTTGTCCTCTGGATACTAAACAGCCAAGTGTTCCTGCTGTAATCTGGTAGTGCCCAACAGAAACACCCCCTGGTGCAGGCCGATATACCCCAACGTTTGCACTTGCAAAAATTTCGCCTGTTGCAACAACGTCGATTACAACCCCATGGACGCGTTTTGGAATGAATGCTTCGGGTGCAACATGTTCTTGTCGTTGTTTTGCAATAACGTACACAGTAACGCAAGGCTCGTTGGTAAATTGATTCCCAACAATTTTATTACTGATTCCAACACCGACGATATTTTCGAATCCGTACTGCTTTGTTCCGCTTACCGCTTGTGCTGCTTCCTCTACAACATTAAAAAGGATTTGCTCCTCAAGCTTTGTCTTTGCAAAAAGTAAACGATTTGCCGGTGATGCAACTCCTGGCAGTGTTTGATAACCATGCCCAGTTGGTTCTTGGGTTGGAAGATCAATGTCTTCAAAATCGTCTGGATTATAGGTACTTTCCTCAAAAACAGATTCGTCAGGAAGAGTGTTTGGATTGGATAGCTTAGCTTTACGTGCCATAAATAGTTTTTGGCAGGATCGCCCCTACAATACAACACGATCTAAAAATTGTCAAGAAAGAACTACGCGCGAAAGATCAAATAAAAGATTTGTAATCATTTTTGAATATATGTATCTGCTCGTTTATCCGTATTTTTCATAATGAGGATATTTTTAGGAACGCTATTGATTTATTGATTTGCAGAAGGGCTGGTGTAGGTTTTTTGCATTTGATCTTGGGTCATTGCGCCGCCAGTTGGTGTTTGTTTCATCATTTGCGAGTAATCGGTAAACGTAACATCTGTAGGCGGAACAAAGAGTTTGTCATCGACAACTCCGGGCTTGCAGTATTGCTTGAATTTATCTAATGCTCCAACAACATCTCCTGGGTTTTGTCCAGATGGACTTTTTTGCGAACTGGTTGGGTTTGGACTTGTTTTTGGCATTCCTCCCATCATCTGCGACATGTCAAAGGTCATCATCATGCCTTGCTTGCCATTCCAAGAGTACATTTTATTATCTTTAATAATAACGCTACCATTTTCCTGCGCAGTTTTGCCAGTAAAATCTGATCGCATTGCACCTGCTTTAATGTAGCTCATCGTTTTTCTGCCTGTATCGTCTGTGTAGGTACACTGCAAACTGGCTGATTTTGCAAACATATCTTTTAACGAAGAAACCCCCGCGCTTGTGGGAGATGGAACACTCGATGGTTTTACTGCTACCTTCTGCGGTTGGGTTTGCGCGTTTTTACCCAAAAACACGTATCCGCTAACACCAAGCACAATAACTATCACAACGATAATTGCTATGATAAGATTCTTTGACACACTTGTAGCTTAGCAATTATTTCTGATTTGTCAAGTACTTGTCAAAAAATGCAACCGAGCGATCGAGAGCGCTCCCAAGCGATTGGGAAATATTATGATCTGCACCTGGATATTCGAAGTACTCGACCGTTTTTCCTGCACGCTCAAGTTTTGTTTTAAGACCCTGAGAAAACGCAACAGGTACTTCTTCGTCGCTCCCGCCAACGTCTAATTGAATAGGAACTTGAATGTCCGAAACAAAAAAGGTTGGATCAATCGCCTGCCAAAACGTTGGATTCTCTGTTGGAGTTTTGTACTGACTAATTAAGTTTTGCCGATAGCGATTGCGAAATGCAAGTTCACGAGCAGAGGGCACAAACGGAACTCTTCGCTGCCAGTTATTCATAAGGTCATCATAAGACCCAACAACGCCACCCCAAATTACTGCTGCTTTGACATCATTTGGGCGAACGACTAAATCTCGAAGGGCTATATTGCCCCCCATGGAATGTCCCCACACGCCAACCCGTTTTGCATCAGCAACTTGGTATTTTTTAATTGAAGAAAGCGCATTGAGGTCGTCGATTGTATACGCTGGCGAATAATACGCGCCTTCGGGCTGGCCTTGTGATAATCCATTTCCCCGATAATCTGGTTTAAACACAATGTAACCGTTTCTCGAAAACGCATCAACATACGCAATATAACGCTCGTTGGTTCGATAGATATCTGGTGGAATATACCCGTGATTAAAAAGAATCACCGGCCAGCCGTTTTTAGGTTTAACTTGTCCTGAGCCAGGCGTTGGAATTGGAACAGTAAGTAATGCATAAATTTTAAGCCCTTCTGATTTGTACGAGGTAATGTACTGGTGGTAATTACTGCCATCGGAAAGTATTTGCTCGATGGTAATATCGCTGCCAGGATATTGTTGCGCTCGCATATAGCTAATCGAAAGTGGATGGGTTACTTCTTTTGCATTTGATGAGTTTTCTGATGAAGTTTTTTGTGTGGTTAAACTACTACTGTTTTGTAATGAGTTGTTGCGAACAAGTAACAGCCCACCGAGTACGAAAAGAAAAATGAGTAAAAAGACAATTGTTTTGGGCATGTAGATAGAATAGAGTATATCATACTGCTGAAAATAAGCTGAACGTCATTTCGTACACTTTCGTACACACTTAGGGTGAATTTCTATCTTAAACAAAAAAAAGAAACCCGCAAGGGTTTTCCCTTGCATTAACTCTTGCGCTCTCAGGAAAAAATAGTCACCTTGAGTAAAAAATACCAAATGCCGGTCTTAGGAATTCACTCCCCACTTCTTCTTATTGTGCTAACACCTTCTCTGCTTGTACAAAAATTCTGTTTATTTCTTCCCTTTTCCGCAGTAGCGACAAACTGTTTTGTGCTCTAGGACAAGATAAACACCTGCAAGGCCGACTAAAATATACACAATCTTTACAAGTGATGGTACTGACGCAAGTACTGTTTCGACGAGATTCGTACCGAGTAAACCAATAAGACCCCAGTTAACCGCGCCAATAACAACAAGAAGAAAAGAAACTGTGTGCAATAATTTTTTGCTTTCCATATTTTCACCTCCCCTCTGTCCACTTTTAGTGTAAGACTAACGAGAAGAAAAAGTCAATGCGGTTATTTTGTGGTTCTTAAGGCGTCTAAATAAACAATGGTAAAATTTGGATACGTTGTATCTTGTCCATCAGAAAATTGTATGATCGGTGGTAACACGGACTGATCAAAGTAATAATCAAGTATTATGGCTTTTTCTGCTTGTGCTGGGTCAAATAATGTTCCGGGAGTAAACTCTTCTTGTCCGTTATCTGCGCGCTCCCGATCGAAAGCGACTGTTGAATTTACCCATTCTGCGTGGGATTTTTCTCCTGTTACATATGGTTTTAACCATGCAACTGATTTTTGCAGCGATGCGCCACTTGGAGAAACATAATGATACAAATCACTGCCATTGAGTGTTGCGACTCGGGCAAGTGTAAGCAATGGTTCAAGCGTATAAATATGGTAGTAGAGCGCATCGCGCTGATAAAAATCATAGCTTGAGCCGTCGGGATTTAAATCCTGCTCAATCTGTGTTTTATATCCGTTGATTGCATAGTCGATGAGCTTTTTGTTTTCTGTGACAAACCCCACCATACTAACAATTTTAAGTAAATGGCTATTGTGATTATTCTTTGCTGACGTGCCATCTGGATTAATATTGTCGATAAGTGTTTGCGCACTTTTAATAAGCCAATCGTTTACTGTTTTTTGCTCATCAGACGAAAAATTACTTTTGAGCAGATCGTATCCTAAGATCAGCTGCTCCAAATTTGTCTCGTCAATTGGATCTCCTGAGGGCTTGTTGGTCTTGGCCCACGCAAGAATAAATTCTTTTGCTTTATTCCCATATTTTTGATCGTTTGTTACTGCGTACGCAAACGAAAGACTGTAAATTTTTGGCATGTCTTTTAAACTTTGCTGCGTTTGCGTTTTCTTAGGATCTCCCTTTAATAAATGCGAGGTTTGGATTTGGTCTGCTGGGTTTGGAGAATCTTTTAAAGCACTGTCAGCATCTAATTGTAAACTGTCAAACTGCGCTTTTGCTTCTTCGTTTGTTTTGATAATCTCTCGCAATTTTTTTATCTGATTTGTGGACGCTGTTACAACATATTTTCCATCATGAGACCATTGCATGTTAATTGTTCGTGGAACAACAGAAGAGCTTTTCTTTTGCAGAAAAATGATCCCACAAGAAATCAAAACAACAAAAATAACAGCTAGAATGATAATGTTCTGTCTGTGTGTTTGCTTTTGCTTTTCCTTTTTCATCCTCGAATTCTACCACAGAGCAGAAAAAGAGTAAAATTGATACAATAGCACTATGCAAAAAGGCTCAATTACGCTTATTACCGGCCCCATGTTTGCAGGCAAATCCGCCTGGCTTATTAAAACCCTACAAAAACACTTTCATGCCAACGATGCGCTCCTTGCTGTACGCTACGCAAAAGACACACGCTATGCCAAAAATGCCATTGCATCGCACAATGGAACCGAATTTTTAGCCGAGAGTGCAGAGAACAGCAACGATGTAAAAATGCTCATTGATGCACACACAGATATGGATGTTTTTGCAATCGATGAAATTCAGTTTTTCGATGCTAACCTTGTTTCTCTATTACTTGAACTAAGAGAGCTTGGGGTTATTGTCTATGCAGGAGGATTGGATTTAGATTTTTTAGCCAATCCTTGGGAAACAACAACAAAAGTATCCCAAATTGCCGACAAGGTGTTAAAACTGCATGCGATTTGTACTGTTTGTCATAAAAATAATGCAACAAAAACCCAACGACTTATTAATGGAACCCTTGCTCCCAAAGACAGTCCACGAGTGGTATTTGGTAACACCGAAATGTATCTTCCCCGCTGCGATTTACACTACCAAATTATTAATGCCAAGAGTTTGTAACTTGGCGAAGAATGGCAAATTCGCCAATAAAGTCAATTCACTTTTTTAAAAGCCTTGAGTAAGGAAATGACTTCCTCGTCTGATACTTGTGGAAATTCTTTGTAGTACCCGCCAATCGAAGTAAAATCTTTTGGTTTTTTTAAAAATACAACATCATCAACCAGCATTTTTAGCTCCTTTGCTGCTTCCGAAGAAATTACCGGCGCTGCAACAACAATTTTTTTTGGAAACTTTCGCTGTAAATCTTTTATTGCTGCTTTTGCGGTAAGCCCTGTTGCGATACCATCATCAACAATAATCGCTATTTTTCCTTCCGAAGAAATTTTTGGCAAATTCCCACCGTAGTGTGCTCTTCTCCGTTTTGCTTCGTACTGCTCTTGCTTTATCGCATCGACCAACCAATCTTGATCTATAGCTGCGAGCTCTTTTCCTTCTCCCACAACATCGCCGTGCTCAGAAACCGCAGCAATTGCATATTCTTCTTGCATGGGATGCCCAATTTTTCGAGAAATTACTAAATCGATGGAAGCTTTTAGTAGCTTTGCAACTGTAACACCAACAACTACTCCTCCGCGCGGCAGGGCATAAACAACAACGTCTTTTCCTTTATACGAGGAAAGTTTTTGGGCAAGTTTTTTCCCAGCATCTTCTCTTGTTTCAAAGACATTCATAATCTATCTAAACCTAAAGAAGAGCATGTTTCCTATAAGGAGAGCAAGAATAGATGAATCTGGAATATTTGTAACCCTCAGATTAAATGACAAATAAACAAGTAACGCATTTAAACTTGCAACTATACTTCCATACGCAAGTTGCCTCTTTTTGTTAACAGGCGATGTCATTGGCTCAGGAAGCATAAGCAGTGCAAAAAAGAGCATACCAGGACTTGATATCGTTTTTATAAATGACTGCATAGACCATGATGAGGTAACAAAAAGAAAAAGAACAGCATAGAGAAGAAGATAAGAAAAAACGCTGTAGTACCTGCCTATTTTATAGCAGATATAGGCAATCGCTACAAGAAGCAGGTATATTAATATATTCAGAATCAGGCTATCTCCTCTATATAACGTAGCTGCCCACCACGAAGGATTGAGATTAAAAAGTACAAAACCTACCAAAAGACCAGATGCTGCCGGATTAAAAATGTGTCTGTTGCCAAATCTTACGAAGTTTTTTATTGCCATCGCTCCTGCACAAATCACAAGAATCTGATACCAAGGTGCTGAGGGATCAATAATTAGAGTAAGAATAAGCCCTGTAACTATCGCAGCAAATGGTTTGAAGTATTTTCTTCTTCGTATATAGGTAAAAATGGTATCGAGTAAAACGGTAAAGCTAACACAGGTTACCAAAAGAACCAGAGCTTTGGATACTCCTATTTGCGATGCGACAACTGCAAACAACAAAAGAAGTATCCCGATAATACGCACCTTCGGCATAGTAATATACTTCTTCATATAATTATGATACCGAAAGCACCACTAAAAAGCCAAGTACGCAAAATCGTGCGTTTTGTACCCACGATTTTGGATTCATGAACTATTCGACAACAAGCTTTCCAACCATGCCCATTGCTCGATGATTCCCAACGCTGCAGTAAAACTCAAATGTTCCTGCTTTATCAGCAACAAATGTTGCTGTTTCACTTTGGCCATTTTGTAATATGCCTGTCTTTACGTTGTACGCATCGATAACAAAATCATGCGTGCCACCTGTACTTGTGAAAGTAACTTTTACGCTATCACCTTTTTTCACCCGAATTTCTGATGGTGAAAAAGAAAAATTACTGCCCGAAACGCTAAAAGATTTTACACTTTTATCCGACATTGCTTGCCCAGACGGTGTAGCGCTTGTTCCCATTGCCGATGTTGGCTCTTTTTTCATCATCATTTCCGTCGGTGATGGTGTTTGTACTGATTGAACCGGCGCGCTCTGGTTTTGTCTGCTTTTCTTCATTGCCAGAAATCCTGCAGCACCAAGCACCAAAACAGCAATCACAACAACTGCTGGGATAAGCATTTTGTTCGAAGACGACGATGCTTCTTTATTCTCTGTTCCTTCCATATACTCACCCCCCTCCACTTTTATCCCATTATAACAAAAAAATTAAAGTTTGTAAAAAGTTTTTACTATTGAGTTTCTTACAAATCTTTGGAATAATATGTATATGAAAGAAGCAGTGCTCGCATTTTTACAAGGAAGGAACCCAAAAGTCTGCGTGCTTGCTACTGCCTCTTTGCAGGGCAAAACAGAAGCTGCGCTTGTTGGATTTGCAATCAAAGATAATCTCACCATTATTGTAAACACAGAACAGGCATCGAGAAAATACAAAAATATTGAGAAAAATCCAAACGTTTCTTTAGTTATCGGCTGGGGCTTTACCGAAAACAACGTGCAAATTGACGCACTCGCAAAAGTCATTCATGATCCAAAGGAGATAGAACAAACCGAACATTTTTTTTACCAACAGAACCCCGATGCAAAACAGTTTAAAACAGAAACAACCACGTTTATCGAACTAAAACCCACGTGGCTTCGCTTAATAGACATTTCCAAACACCCGCCAGAAATGAAAGAAGAAGCTATTTAGAACATAACCCCTGGTGCACCGGGATAAACCATCCCATTCATATCCATCCATTGTCCTTCTTTAAGCGTTCCTTTTGTCCCGTCTGGTTTTTGATACTCTCCCTTTAGTGTTACTGTTGTGCCATCAGAAAGTGTTGTATTCGATATCATGGGAGATGTTACGCCGTCTTTTGCGACCATCATTCTATTATCTTTTAAGAAAATTCGGTTGTCCTTTGTTTTAAGCGCTGCGATTGTTCGATCTCTCCCTGCGACCATCTCTGAAATGACGCCGATTTTTCCAATGTACCTCACTTTTGCAACGGTGTATCCGCCAATAAAACCAAATCCAAGCGCAATAAGAAAGGTAAGTACCATGACGTTATTAACATTTGATTTTTTAAGATATTTCTTCTTTGCCGTATGTATCACCTCCTTAAAATGCTACTGTATCCATCGTAGAAGATATGTTTTGCTTTTGTCAAGAAGAACTATTTTGAAGTACCGGTTATTATAATTACATCGTACGCCCCGCTATCTGTGGCTTTACTTGCCACACTGGCAAAACTTTTTTTAAGCATATTGACAATTTCATCCTTCGTGTCGCTGGCAATTGCTTTTGAAAACGCAACACTTGTATCGGTATTATCTGTTTTATCTGCATTTCCTGTATCGATTGTTTTAAAACCCAGTGTTAAAAGTGCATCTTTTACCAGTTTTGCTTGTCCTGCAGTTCCTGTACCATTTTGCACTTGGATTTTTATGTCTTCTTTTTTCTTGGATACAATCGTTGGCGTTGGGCTTGGAGCAGCTGTTGGTGCTATGGTTGGCGTGGGCTTTTGCAAAGTGAAGGAGATTTTAGAAAGACCAAAAGAACCAAAAACAAATACAAACCCCAGGATAAGTACAAAAGGAATTATAAGTAACAAAAAGTACAGGCTTTTACGACTGCTTTTTTCTGTTTCTCCTTGATTATCTACTTTATCTACTTTTTCTTTAACTGGGTTTTTTTGCAAAAAATCACCAGCGTTTATAAGATCGTTCTTCTTAAGAATTTCTGCTGCTTCTTTTTTTATGAGAGTGTTGTCTTTAACATCAAAAATAGAAACAGCAACAACCGCTAAAAGTTCCCAGCCGACCGCACTCATTGCCTCTGCGACGAGCTGATACAATCTTCTATTCGTGGCAAATGCGTACACATTTTCGTTATTTGCCAATGTTTCTTTTGCTAAAAGATCTTTGTCTAAAGAAATGTTGTCAAAAAATGCTTGCGCTTCTTTTTCGACTGTGTCTTTTTTCGAAAACGGGATAATTGCTTCAAACAGAACGTCTTTGCCAAAAACAAGGATTGCTTTTTTTGTTTTAACGTCTGTTTTTGCCAAAAACCCAGTAACATCCAGCTTAAATTTCTCTTCCTCTTTTATTTGAACGTCTTTGATAACGCCTTTTGCAATGGTAAGGATTTCTTGTCCTTCAAGGTCTTTGGCAAAAAGCTCCAAAGACGTTGCGGTTAAAAAAAGAATGGCAGGTTGGCTTTTTATGAGCATTGTCTCTATGATGCCATAAGTGCTGCTTTCATGCAACTAGTGAGCCGAAGACGATGCGGCGGAGGAAGTTGCAATCGAAGGAGTTGCACTCGGCGAGGCAAGAGGCCCAATTGGCGGCTGATTTGCTTTTTGTATCTCTGGCAGGGTTGGCAACACAACTGGCAGTTCTTGCGGCTGTGTGTTTTTATAGCCTGCCTGGATATCTTCTCCCGTGGTATCAATTGCATTTTGACTAACTCCTGCTGCTTCTAATAGTTTTTGATACGTCTCATCTATCTGAATCTGCAGACCTTCGATGTTTTTTTCGCTTTGCACAATATCTTGCGACACTTTATCTGCAGAAGACAAATTAAGCCCATTCGCACCATTTTTTACAAAAAAATAATTGAGCCGAAGCGCAGTAAAAAGATCTGTTTCGCTTGTGAGCAGTTTTTTTAGCTCTTGATTGCGACTATCCAAAAGGCTAAACAGTTTTAAAAGGATCGGTGAAGTTGTTCCGTTAGAAATATCGAAAGATTGCGTTTTAAGTTCAATTGTTTGTTTCTCAAGTGCTGCGATACGATTCGTGTTTTTGAGCGATTTTGTAAGACTATCTTCTGATATCTGCTCTGCAGCTGCAATGTTATTATTTTTTACCGCCTCAGAAAGAGCGGAAAAATCAACAACACTTGCTTTTATAGTTTCTTTTGCAAAGCTGTCTGTTTTTTTATAGCTAGAAAAAAATTTGGAGGTATGCGTATTTTGCAAAGCAAGTTTCCAAATGCCAAAACCGATTCCCCCTAACACAACCAAACTAACCACCGCAAATATCCACAAACGCATAGAAGGCATTTTTACACGAATTAGGGAAAAAATGCAATCTTTTCTACTTTCTCTACTTTTTAAGAAGGGCTTCTCCTTCGGGGTTTAGAATTTTCATAGGCTTTGCAGTTTTCCAAATATAGTTAAATAACTGTTTTTGCATAAGAGCTAAATCTGCATTTATTACCTCAACACAAAAAATCTCGTCTTTTTGATACGTATACATGGCATACACATTGTTATAAATAAGTACTTCAAACTCTATCTTTAGCAGCTTTGGATCGAGGTATCGACACTGCCAATAATCAACAACACCTTTTACTTTTGTATATGGCCCCATATGAGCTAAATTTGATAGTTGACGAATATTAGTTTTTTTTAATACCATCTCTTCTCTTACTTTTTCTGCAAATGCCAGGTCTAAAAAACCTGACATATTAATAAGTTCCATGGTACAAAGCTCTCCTTTTGCTTGAATAGAATTCCACGTAACTTGTTTTAATCCTTCAATACCTGTGTAGTACAAAACTTTTGAATCTCCTGAGGCCTTTTTCTCTATTGTTGAGAGTTCCGAAAAGATTGATGGCATTTCTTGCTTAATCTTTGTCAACTCCGCCTCTTTTTCAGAGACAAGTCGCTCCAGCTGCTTATATGAATTTGCTCCAAACTTGAATCCTAAATCATCGTGTTTACGGTTAATGAGGCCTTTTTCGTACAACTTGTCGAGCAATCGATAGACTTTTGTCCTGGCTATATGGAGTTCACGACTAAGTTGCAACGCGGATTTTTCCCCTTTCTCGAATAACAAAAGAAAGATTTTTGCTTCCTCTTCTGTTAATCCAAATGCTTGAAGCTGAATGATTAGCTTGTCTGTTTGTTCGGACATCAGATTGATTATAAGAGATATTAGGTATAAAATCAAGCAAACATGATGTCTGCATGTTAAGACAACTATGAATACTCAATTAAAAGGAATTACCTATATTACCCTTTCTGCCTTCTTTTTTGGCACATATGGCGTGTGGTCAAGGCTGATTGGAGACTCATTTGGAAATTTTTTCCAAGCATGGAGCCGAGGACTTTTTTTGCTGATTATCCTTATCCCCTTTGCCCTTTGGAAAAAACAAATAAAGACTATTCAAAAAGAAGATCTTGTATGGTTTATTGCAATGGCCTTAGCAGGTGGGTTAAATCAAGCGCCGTACTTCTATGCGTTTCATCATCTGGATATTGGTACAGCAACCCTCCTTTTTTATGCATCTCTGACTATTGGCTGTTATGTTATTGGAAAACTTTTTTTTAATGAGCGAATGACATTTATAAAGTACCTATCTCTTTTCCTTGCATTGCTCGGAATGAGTATGATTTTTTCTTTTTCACTTTCGGGCGCTTTCTTAGCAACCATCGCAGCAGTTATTGCTGGTTTTATGGGAGCTACCGTTGTGAGTTTATCTAAAAAAGTTTCTAGCTCGTATTCCCCTCTTTTTCCTCTTCTTTGCGATTTTTTAGTAATGTTTTTAGCAAACAGTGTTATTTCTTTATTGATTCATGAACAAATGATTCGGATAATTACTCTTGATGCGGTAATTGGTGCACTTGGTTATGCCATTACCATGGTTTTTGCCAATGTTTTGGCAATAATTGGTTTTCGTTACACAACAGCAAGTATTGGAGGACTTATTGGGTTATCAGAAATTCTTTTTGCCGCATTGTTTGGCCTTTTGTTTTTCGGCCAGCATCCAGGAAACACAGCACTTCTTGGTGGAACTCTGATTATTGCAGCGGCAGCATTACCAAACCTACCTTTTGGGAGAAAAGATTCTATTGATCATTTTTTCTTCTCTCGAGATACTGCTTAATCAGAGCAAACCCTCCAACCCCCAGAAGAAGTGCTGCACCAGCGCCTGCGACCGTATACGCTGCAGTTTTTCTGCTAACTCCAAAGATTTTCTTTTGCTCTTCAATAAATTCATAGCTTTTTTCTGAAGTAATACCCATTTCCGAAAGCTTATGGACAATTGCCTCCCAGTTAATCGTCTGTGACGCTTGTCTTGCAACAGCTGATAATATCTCCGAGGTTGGAATAATTTCCCCATCTGTCCCAATAAAAAGGGCTCCTTTGTCCGCAACTTCTACTCCTTGCGCTGCTTTTTCGATCTCTCTTCCAAGATCTTCCATTGCTGCTGACTGAACCTGCATACCCACTGGAATAAGCACGACGTTTGTGTTCTTTCTCATAAATATATCCCCCTCAATTTCGCTTCTTTCTCTATCGATATTCTCGGAAGTTCCTGTTACCCAAAGAGAAACCCCATCAGTTGCGGATATTTTTACTTTTGAACCGTGAATAAACCAAGTAACATTCCGAAATGCCTTGTTGCGATCTGTATCATCCAAATCTCCCCTTATTGACACTTTAAGCACGTTTCCTCCCGCAGCTTGACGCGCCTGAATATTACCCCGCTGTACTGCACCTTCAAGTGCAATAAAACTTTCAAGATCAATCATTCCATACGAAAAAAGATCTGCAATAACAATTCCCGGTTCTACGGCAACAATAACACCCGGAAGCGGTCCCTTTTCTGCTCGTAGTCCTCTGAGACGACTGTCGATGGCAAATAATTTATAATCCATATATTTTGCAAAATTGGGCTCAGATCTCCTCATCATCTCCACAGAATACGCTTCCCTCTCAACCAAGATATCAGTAATCTCACTTACTGGTGATGGTACAGAAGGAATGCTGCTACCAAGCAACATAAAAGAAGGTCTTTGCACAATCGCAGCGCTCGGGTTAATCCCTCGCTCTTGGTTTGGTATCCACAAAAAATTGTCTCGGCCGTCTGGCCGATCTGGTGATATTCCTTCACCTCTATTTACCATAATATGCCTGATTATATCAGGTAAAAAGATTTTGAGAAGAGGACATATTCTAGAGGTCGAAGGAGAGGGTTTTTGTGCGTTTTTTGGGTTGTTTAACACCAGATGGAAAATCTGCAATGGTAAACGTTACCACAAACTGCCCTTTTGTGAGTTTGTCTACCGAATACTGCATGGTTAAAATGCTGGGAAAATTCCCTCGCTGATTATTCTCTGAAATCTCGTTTTTGAACGCATCTGCAGTATCTTTGACAAAGGTTTTTATTGCGGTATTGATCTTCTCCTGCGACGAAGGCGAAGGAACATTCGAAAGCATTGGATACTCAATGTGAATAGTATAATTTGGTTGCTTGTTTTTCTCGTCGAGTACTTGCAGTGTTGCAACCGGCGCATAGTCAATAGCAGACCGCTGCCCCCTATCCCCTTGCAAAAGAAGAAACGAAACAACAATCAGAAACAATAGTACTGCAAAAAGAGTAACAAGCAATTTTCTTTGCATAGTGAGGAACGATTATTTTCCTTTGACTTCCCAAATATCTTTTTGCAAATCTTTTTTGAGAAGCTCTGCTGTTTTTTTAATTTTTTCTTCAACATTTTGAATGCTTTCTTTTAAATGTTTCCACGTTGTGTTGTGATCTTCCGAAGACAAATTCTCTAAAAAAATCTTTTTATCTTTTTCGGAAAGTTCTGATAAAACCGCGTCTAAAACTGCGTGATGTAGGGAGTCTGCTGCCAACAGAAGAAGTTGTTTTTTTTCGTTTCGCGAAAGGTTTAGCTGCTCATCAAGATAGAGGGAAAGCGATTCGACGTTGGCGTGTTGGTGATAAAAATGTTTTTTCATAACCCTATTGTACAACAGAAATTGGCCCAAGTGGAACTTGGTCTCCTGGATCATCTATAAAAAAGTACAGCACTGGTCCTTTGCCTGCTCCATCAACCCGTTCTAAGTACTGCATCACTTCTGGTGAACCGCCCAAACTCTTACCAGTCCAGTCTGCTGGTCCCGCATCGCCAATGTCTGCGACAACTGCTTTACCATTTTGCGGATTCACAACGAGCATTTTTCGAAATGCAAAAAAATCAACGTATTCCTTTACGTTATCCCTCCAGCCTGGCGCTAAAAAGGTCTGCACGGCAATGTAGTATTTTTCCCGTTCTATTGCTTCTTTGGTCAAACCATCTTTTCCGGCAAAATAGCCAAACCCGCCAAGCCCAGGTGCCATGCCGTATGACGCAAACTGATTTGCCTCTTGGGAAGACGAAAAATGAGAATCCATAGTCTCTCCCGGATAGCGGGCTAAGTGCTGTTCCTGACCAATATACCCGTACGTTCTGTTGAGCCGAATACTACCCAGTTCTGCTTTTATTGGCATACCAAAATGCCTGGAAAGCGTTGCCGAGACAACATCTTCTTGTACGGGCGTTAATGGAACAACTTTGTCTGGGAGTTCGTGGGATAAATCGTAAATTAAAAATGCTGACTTGTCGATTGTTGTACCTTGTGTTGCAGTTGGAAAAATGGTTGGAATGGTTGGAATAGAAAGAGATGCCGAAGGCGAAGAAAGCAAGGTCATACCAGCTAAAGACCCGGCAATACCCAAGGTTTTTGTTTTATCGCTAATGTTTCTAAGTACGTGCCCGTGTTTTTGCCAAAGCGTTTCCGAAAGCTTTTTATGGCGATCTATCCATTTTTCTTTAAGGTCGTGATAGTGAGATCTCCTCTGTATTGTTTTGGACAGGCTCATTGCTATTGTTTTTTTACTGTTGTCTCTCCCTCATTATCTACTATAACATATCCCATTTTCTCGATATCTTTTCGCAACATATCCGCCAAAAAAAAACTTTTTTGTCTTCTTAATTCGTCGCGTTGTTTAAGCAGTTTCATAATCTTTTCTGGAATCACTTCTTTTTTCATTTTTTTCTCTTTTTCGGAAAACGACAGGGGCAAACCGAGAACGGTATTCATGGTTTGTAAACTTGCTGCTTTTGCGCTTGTTGGGTGGTCTGATTTAATAAGTTCCCACATAACTGCCAATGCTTTTGGCATATTCATGTCATCGTTTATCGCTTCTAAAAATGCAATATCGAATTCTTCGATTGGATCTTCTGGGCTTTCCCATGACAACACTTCTTTTTGCAATTTCTTGAGTGCGCTTCCTGCTGCTTCGAGACTTTGAAAAGTAAAATTCATCTCCTGCCGGTAGTGCGTTTGCAAGTACAAATACCGAAGGGAATACGGAGCAAATCCTTTTTTCTCTATATCTTGTACTGTGTAGATATTCCCCAAACTTTTACTCATTTTTTGCCCATCGACCAGTAAAAACGCATGGTGCACCCAATATTTTACAAACTCTTTCCCAGTTGCGGCTTCGGATTGTGCAATTTCGTTTGTATGATGAATACTTATGTGATCGATTCCACCGGTATGGATGTCAAAACTTTCTCCGAGTGCTTTCATGCTCATGGCAGAACATTCCAAATGCCACCCAGGAAACCCAATTCCCCATGGACTTTCCCATTCCATTTGTCTTTTAGATGAACCTGAGCTTTCGGACGGGCTGAATTTCCACAGCGCAAAATCCCTGGAATTTCTTTTTTCCGAATTAATCTCTACCCGTGCGCCTTCTTTAATCTCATCAAGAGTCGAAAGTTTGCCATAGTGAGAAAGTTTACTCGTGTCAAAATAAATGCCGTCCGATGTTTTGTAGGTAAACCCTTTTGCTTCGAGCTTTTTTACCAAATCAATTTGTTCGTTTATATACTCTGTCGCATGCATAATAAGTGCTGGCTTTTGAATACCAAGCGCATGTGTTGAATCAAAAAACTGTTTTTCAAATTTTTTGGCAATGTCCCAAACGCTTAAACCAAACTTTTTTGCGCCCTTTTCCATTTTGTCTTCACCAGTGTCTGCATCCGAGGTCAAATGCCCAACATCAGTAATATTCATAACCTGCTTTACTCTAAAACCGTTGAGAACAAGAATGCGAACCAAAATATCATCACCAACATATCGCCGCATATGACCAATGTGTTGATAGTCGTATACTGTTGGACCGCAGGTATACATACCAACATGAGGTGGATTAATAGGAACAAAAGACTCTATTGAACGTGAAAGAGTGTTATAGATTCTCATCCCATTATTTTTGCGCCCTGTTTTGATTCCGGCGACGTTTCAAAAGGATTTTGTCCTGGCTTTGGAGCACCATGTGGCTTTTTCTTTTGCAACTCGAGGTCTTGCATTTTTTCCTGCTGATCTTCTCGCTCAAGTTTTTCCGATACGCTTTCCCCCTGTTGGGGCGGCTGCTCGAAGGTTGGTTGATAATATGTTGTGTCATGCTGCTGCAGATGTTGTTGCCCTGTTTTATCTGGATTTTCTTCTTTTGTTTGCGTTTGTTTTTGCGCATCTTTCTCATCTTTACCTGAGCCAATCCCATACAGTGCTTTTACATAGTCTTCTTGTTCTTTTTCGCTTGCCCCAGAAGTTTTTGCATTTTCAGAAGAGGAACTTTTCTCTGGCGATTGTCCCTCGACTTTCTCTACTTTGTTTTCTAAACCAATCTGCGCAGCAGTAGCTTGTCCTGTTTTTTTTACTTCATCAGAAACAGTTTTACCAAGTTGCTGGGTAAGATCCCCAACTTTTCCAAGCGTGCTTCCAATTAAGCCTTTATTATCGTTCATACTACTTAATTATACCAAGTTGTTCTTTGGTGTCATCAGACATTTTATCCGGGTCCCACGCTGGTTCCCAAACAAGGTTAATGTAAACCTCTTTTACTCCTTCTACTTTTTTAACTGCCTCTGGAACCCATTCCTCAAAAACCATTGACAGCGGACAACCAGGAGATGTAAGCGTCATGGTAATATCCACTTTTCCTTTTGGCTGATCGATCGAAACATCATAAATTAACCCAAGATCAACAATATTAATATTTAACTCCGGATCGATAATAGTTCGAAGTTGTTCGGTAACCGCTTCTTTTGTAATCATTAATATTCTGACCTGCCTTCCATTGCCCGCTCTAAAGTTACTTCATCAGCATACTCAATATCTGCACCGATGGGCAGTCCTCTTCCAATCCTGGTAATTTTGAGATTTGAGTTTTGAGATTTGATTTGTTTCGTTAAGTACATTGCCGTTGCCTCACCTTCCATTGTCGGATTGGTGGCCAAGATAACTTCTTGAATTGTTGTCCCCTCTGTCTCATCTGTCCCCCTTTTGACCCTTCGAAGCAGTTGTGGAATATAAATTTCATCAGGTCCAATGTTATTTAAGGGGTCAATTCGTCCATGCAGCACATGATACACCCCTTTATATTTGCCGGATTTCTCAAGAGCCATTACGTCGAGCGGCTGCTCAACAACACAAATAGTGCTTTGGTCTCTTTGGTTATCCGAACAAATATAACAAGGGTCTGTTTCGCCAACTAAAAAACAAACTGAACACAGCACAGTGTTTTTCTTGAGGTTCGAGAGCGCAGAAGCAAACGAATCAAGCTCATGCTGCGGAACGTGTAATAAGTAGAACGTTAACCGTTGCGCTGTCTTTGGTCCAATACCCGGCAGTTTTTCGAATGATTCAACAAGCTGTGAAATTGCTTTTGGAATTTTCATGGATTCATTAACAATGGCGAGCTGGTACAAAATTTTCTCTATTCGCATCTTGAGCGAATATGTTTATGGAGAGAAAATGATTACTGCGAACTGCGGAACGAGAAAATTTTCGTACCCGAGCCATTATGCTCCTTTTAATGCTTTGGCTATTATATCAGCTACGGATAAAATTTGGAGCTTAGCAAATTGTTTTTTTTCGGTAACAGAAATAGTGTCAGTTACATAAACTTTCGAAACAACCGATTCTTCAAGAAGTTTTGGCGCATCCTCAGAAAACACTGCATGTGTTGCAAACACGATAATATTTCGAACATTTTGTTTTTCTAACAAACTTGCTGCTTTTACAATTGTATTGCCAGACGAAATCATGTCGTCAACAATAATTGCAGTTTTTCCAGCTAAATCTTCTTCTGAAGAAACAGATTTTGCTTCGACTACACCGGTAACTAAATCCCGTTCTTTATCGATTGTTGCATACGGCATACCTCCTAACAATTCTGAGAGTTTTTTAATGCGTGCGATACCACCCATGTCTGGAGAAATAAGCACTTTTGAACTAGCTATTTTTTTAATCTCTCCTGCAAAGACGGGAAGTGCAGAAAGATGCACAAAGGGGATATGGAACAACTCTGGAATACGAACCGTATGTAAATCAACAGAAATGACTTTATCTACACCTACTGCTTCTAATAATTTTATGACCACCGAAACCGATACTGCTTCTCCATCCCGAAACACATGATCTTGCCTTGCATAGCCCAAATACGGAATTACCGCAGTAACAGATTTTGCACCGCTTCTTTTTAATGAATCAATAATAAAAAAAAGCTCCATGTAGTGCTTATCAACTGGCGTTGCGGTTGACTGCACAACAATGGTGTTTTGAGAAAGCACGTTGTCCGAAACACGAACTCTTCGCTCGCCATCAGCAAATACATGCATATCAAGGGGCAACACTTGGGTCATTAATGAAGCGCCAATTTTCTTTGCCAAATGGCGACTTGCGGTTCCCGAAAAAAGCATCATACAACAATATTGTACACTAGTAACTTTTGGGCAGCAATGAGGGTTACTGCAGAATCAGATCTTTCCCAATAGATCCACCTGTTTGAATGCGTTCGATTGCTGCTGCAACCAACGGAGCAACAGAAACAATAGTTATTTTTTTGTTCTTTTTGACTTCCTCTTTTTGCGCAATGGTATCGGTAATAATCACCTCGTCGATTGCAGAATCGTTTACTAGCGAGATAGCAGGTCCAGAAAAAAGCCCATGCGTTACTGCTACTCGGATACTTGCCGCTCCTTTTTCTTTTATAAAGTTAGCTGCATTCACAATTGTTCCACCGGTATCGAGCATGTCATCAACAAGCAACACATTTTTCCCTTTTACATTACCAATCATATCCAACACTTCCGAAGCATTATTAATGTCGATATCTCGCTCTTTGTACACAACCGCAACACCAAATGCTCCCAACAGTTTTGCATACCCGGTTGCCCGTGCCATACCATTTTTATCTGGTGAAGCAACCACAAGATTTTGTAAGTTTCTTGTTTTTATTTCTGGAAGCAGCGTGTAACTTGCATAGACATTGTCCCATGGACAATCAACAAATCCTTCTTCTTGTTCAGCATGAATATCCACAGTAAAAATGCGATTTACCCCTGCAGTCTGAAGCATTCTGGCAACGACTGACGAACTAATAGGAACCCGAGACGTTTCTTTTCTGTCTTGCCTGGAATAACCAAAATAGGGAATCACTGCAATAATTTCGCTTGCTGAGGCTCTTCTTGCTGCATCGACCATTAAAATAAGCTGCATAAGATTATCGTTTACAGGAGATGACGTCGGTTGAATAATATAGACGTGGCGTCTTCGCATGTTTTGGGAGATTTTTACCCGTATTTCCCCATCGGCAAAGGTAGTTATTGGTTCATTTAAATTTTTTTTAAGAATTTTTGCAATAGATTTTGCAAGGGGCACGTTTGAAGCACCGGTTAAAAGGATAAATTCATTTGCGTCAAACGGACTCCACAAAGAAGTACTTCTGCTAGGTTTCCCTGTGTTTAGCATAATGATAGTTGTAATAGTACAAGGAGTGTTGGCAAAAATCAAGGACAAAAACTAAAGAGGTTTTGTCATAATAAGCTCGTCTACGTAGTCACCTTTATATAAAATCTGCTTTGGAATTTGACCCACAACAGAAAACCCAAATGCTTTATACAAATCACACGCAAGGGTGTTATTTGCAAAACAAGAAAGCCGAACTTGCAAAAAACCCATTTGTTTTGCTAAATCAATAAGAGTTACAAGCATTTCTTTTCCAATGCCTTCATTCCTGAAGTCTTTTTTTACTGTTAAGCCCAATACGGCAACATGTTTTGAACGCTTTTCCTGCCCAACAACATCAGCATTTCCAACCATTTTAGAATCAATAAATGCAAGAACTTTTACTGCTATACCTTGTTCCATCTTTTTTATTACATCGGTAAGATATACAGTTTCTTCCTCGACAGTCAGTTGTTCACCAGAAAATCGAATAAACGTATCTTCTTTACTTATTTCGTTCATGTACTCTGTCATTGCAAGAACATCATCCATTTTTGCAAAACGAAGCAAAACAGTATTCCCTTTTTTGCTTTTGAAGGTTTTAATTTCTTGTCCAGGTGTAAACATGGTTTATTGCCCCAAGAGTCCTCCTAAACCACCACCCATTTGTTGGAGTTTTTTGGCGGCAACTTCCTGCGATTTTTTAATTGCTTCGTTGACTGCGTCTTTTATATCGTCATCACTTTTGTCGTTCGTTTTAATTGATTTAATACGCTGATCCCCAGTTATCACAATATTAACGCCGTGCTTGTCCACAATAACCTCTTCCGCTTGTAACTGCTTTTGAATCGCCA
>OBEQ012461880.1_pt1 | contig 20611 bp, 17 predicted proteins | sample 1670901 | NCBI WGS metagenome assembly OBEQ01 (sample SAMEA104232315, study PRJEB22302) | groundwater metagenome | biome: forest; feature: aquifer; material: groundwater | place: USA | collected 2011-08-07 | depth 5.4 m
CCGTCGTCGATGCGGGGGGGGCGATTCTGGGCCGGCGGGGGGGGGGGGTGGGGCCGGAGCCTGCGGCTCCGAGCGACGCCGCGGAGCCTGTTCCTCGACGGTGCTCGACGTCCCGCATCGATCGTGCCCTCCCTCATGACCCGCGGGTCCACTGCCATCAAAGGCTGATGGACGCTTCCGGCGGAACATGGCAGCGTCGCCGCCGAGGAGGGGATGTTCATGCGCTCGTTCTTCCAGGTCGTCGCGCTGGCGGTTGGGCTCTTCGCCAGCGCGGGTTCCGCCGGTATCCAGCAAGCACAGCAGAGCCACATCAACCGGCTCTGCGGAGAGCCCCAGTATGCCTATGAGCAGGGCTACAACGCCGCGCTCAAGCGCCAGCCGATGGATACCCTGTGGGTGGAGCAGTACTGTCTGCCCGAGTCGCAGCCGTCGGCCCGCCAGAGCTGGATCAACGGCTACCAAGCGGGTGCTGCCAACGCACCGGTCGTGGTGGTCGGCGCCGCGCCCGGGCCAGCGCCGGTGATCCAGTGCCGCTTCTCGAGCGACTGCGGCGGCGACGGCTACAGCTGCCGCGAGTGGCAAGGCAGCCAGGTCTGCATGGGCTTCGGCCGCGTGGGCGCACCTTGCTGGTTCATGAGCGACTGCCTCTCCGGTCGCTGCGATGGTGCTCGCAAGACCTGCAACTGAAAGCGACGGCCAACCGTCGCATCATGCGCGGGTCCCAGAGCGCATTCGCCGGCGGCGAACGGACGAGTCGGCGTTGGCGCCCGACAGTTGCTTCTCGACGAAGCTGGCGAAGGCGCGCGCCTTGGCGCTGGCTTGTAGCCCGGTCGGAAACACGGCCCACAGATCGAGCGGCGGCAACGACCAGTCCTGGAGCACGGGCTTCACTGCCCCGGACGCCAGAGGGCTTCACCTTCCTCGCGCCGGCGGCCGCCGAGGACCACCGCCGCCGCCCCACGGTCCACGAAGAGCCTCGCCGCCGCGCGGCCGATGCCCGAGGTCGCTCCCGTCACCAGGACCACCTTGTCTGAATGTCCGCTCATCGCATCTCCCCTTTCACTTGGCCTGGAAGCTCTTGACCAGCGCGGCGGCAGAAGCGCCCTCGAGCGCCAGGCCATATCCGACCTCGCGGACCGGACGCTCCTTGATCGGCTGCATGAAGTGAATGCGCGTGTTACGACGCGTGACCTCCGGCCTGGCGAGCAGGCTTTGCGCGATCTCCCTGGCGCGTGCGACCGCTCGTCCGCGCGGGACGATCTCGGCGACCACGCCGAGATCCGCCGCTTGATGTGCCGACATCGGCCGCGGATCGAGCAACATCGCCTGCGCGCGGCCGGGGCCGATGAAGTAGCTCCACAGCGTGAACACGCCATCGCCGGGAATGATGCCGCCGGCGAAATGGGGCAGGTCGTTGAAGCTCGCGTCCTCGGCGGCGACGATGATGTTGGCGAGCAGGCCGTATTCGGCATGCACGTGCGCCCTGCCCTCCAGCCCCCAGATCATCGGCACGCGGATGTTGGCGATGTTCTCCAGGATCTGCGTACCCTCGTCGTGCACCTTCGACCACACGTCCGGATCGGCGACGCTCCCGAACGAGCCGAAGTCGATGCCCGGCATGAAGTCGCCACCCGCACCGGTGAGGATGACGACCTTGTTGTCGCGATCGCGCGCGACCTCGTAGAAGGCGTCGACGAACGACTCGTGGTCCTGCGCTGTGAACGTCAGCGGACCGCCCTCGTTGTGCAGAGACATGACGAGAATGCCGTCCTCGCCTCGTTCGAAGCGGACGTTGCGGTACCTCGAGAAGTAGCTGGGCTGGTTTCGACCGTCGGTGCTCATGGCTGGCTCCTTTCGCCCCCTGAACCTACGGACGCCGAGCCGATCGCAGTAGACCCGCTCTGGTTCAAGGACTCTTGCATGGCGTGCAAGAATCCGTGAAGGTCGGTCGGTGGACATGGTCGCGCTCATGAGGACCTTCGTGCGCATCGCCGATGCCGGCGGCATCTCCAGCGCCGCTCGCTCGCTGCGGCTATCGGCTCCGATGGCGAGCCGTCACTTGCGCGCCCTCGAGCAGGAGCTCGGCGTCGTCCTGGTGCGCCGCACCACGCGACGCCTGGATCTGACCGACGCCGGCGCCGAGCTGCTTCCGCGAGCCCGCCGGCTCCTCCGTGACGTGGACGAGGCGCGCGACGCGGTGAGGCCGAGCAAGGGAGCGAGCGGGCTCCTGGTCGTGAGCGCGCCGGTGTCGTTCGGCCTGGCCCAGATCGCGCCGCTCGTGCCCAAGCTTCTCGACCAGCATCCGAGGCTCTCGCTCGAGCTGCGCTTCGACGATCGTGTGGTCGATCTCCTCGGCGAAGGAGTCGATCTCGCCCTGCGAGTCGGCGCCCCCGCACCCGACAGCCCCTTCATCATCGCGCGCAAGCTCGCCACCTACGAGCGCGTCCTGTGCGCGACGCCCGCACTACTGAAGAAGCACGGGCCCATCAAGACCGTCGATGCACTCGCGCGAGTCCCGTGCGTGATCCTCGGCGCCGCACCGACGCGATGGCACTTCGAGACGCCCGCGGGCCCGCAGTCCGTGACGGTGGAAGGCCGGGTCCGCAGCAACAACGTCCTGGCCCTGCGCGACGCCTCCCTGGCCGGTCTCGGCTTGGCGCAACTCCCGCGCTGGCTCATCGCCGACGACCTGAAGGCGAAGCGGCTCGTACCCATCCTGGAAGGCGTGAGCTTGCCGCTCGTGACCGTGCTCGCGCTCGTCCATGCCGACGCGCGCCGTTCGAACGCGCTGCGCCTGGTGCAGGACTTCCTCGCGGCCGAGCTGCCGCGCGTGCTGGGACGGAGATGATGTCCCGATTGCAGCATTGACGCCCTCGTCGCTGCGTTGACCCGCGCGTAGCAGAGCGGGCGGCCGATTGGTTCGAAGCGACCAAGCGTCGCTGGGTGGAGCGCGGTCGCCTGCGCTAACCGTTCTCTACGTCAGCTCGCCCAGGCGCCGCCGCCACTCGAGCATCGTGGTGTCCACGCGTCGCCAGGTCGCGCGTGCGGCCAGGCAGTCCATCTCGCCGTCCTTCCAGCGGAGCAAGAAGTGCTCGACGCTCGGCCAGTGAGTCGGAACGTACGCCGGCTCGGTCGCCAGGACGTCGCGCATCTGCTGCCTCCATCGGCTCCCGCGCACAACGAACAGGCCGGCCATGTCGAGACCCCTGCCCCAGAACTAGTCGCTCTCGGTCAAACCCGCGCAATCGTCAGCGGCACTATCGGCCGCCCACCGGAAGGCCTCGCCGACGACGCAACGGACCATCGGTGACATCCGAGGACATCGCCGATGACAGTCGGTGATCAACGCGGAAGGCGACCAGTGTTCACCGTCCTGACCACGACGCCGGATGCGCTGGTGGCAACGGTGCACGACCGCATGCCTGTGATCGTCCGGCCGGAGCGCTCAGAACGGCTCGAACCCCTCCGTCATCCTCGACACGAATGCCTTCACCGGTGGCCTCGCCGGCTGCCTGGCCAACCCCGGGAATCCGCCCCATCGGCACGCAAGCCGCAAATAGTCGATGAACGGCATGCTCATCTCGTCATTGCCGAAGCGTGGATCGGCGTCGAGGCTCGGCAAGGTCACTCCGTAGGGGGCACCGCCGCTGATATTGCCCTTGTGCAGAGCGTCGGGTGCCAGGTCGAGCGCAAACGGCGGGCCCTCGCCTTCAGCCCACTCGTCAAAAAGGGACGTCGTCCTCCGCGCCGGGTCGACTGACAAGGGATCGAGGTCCTCGATGGCAATCCCCATCGCCAAGTCGGGTACGTCGCCGCGCTCATAGTCCCACACAAGGTCGACGCCACCGACGATCGTGAAGAAGGCAGACAGACTCGGCGGCAACGGTGCGCCGGTAATCTTCTCGATCTCCTTGACCGCCCGATGGTCCGCAGCTCCGGGCGGGGTATGCAGCTTGCCCGACAGGGCCTTCCAGCCCGCCTTCGCGAAGCGTGCAACCAGAAGCTCCACGTTGTGGGCCACACGTCGCATCGTCACGGCAGCCAGCGCGGCGACTTCGTCGCGGGCAGTGGCGTCGAGCTTTCGCCGTCGGAGCTCGGCCCAGGCCGCCTCGTGCTGTCCACGTTCGTAGCGCGTGAGAAGGCCGAGCTTGCGTGGCATGGCGATGACTGTACCGGATCGACCCGTCCCGAGCATGGTGACGGGTCACGCGCGGTCAACGCCGGCGATGGCCACGTGGTCTATGGCAGGTTGACAATGACCTCGGCGGGGAAGATGCCGCTCGCCTGCTCGCGCTCGCCCAGGGTGCGGGCGATGGTGGCGATCGTGCGCACTGGCTTGACGGTGGCCACGGGGGTGCCGGCGTAGGTCACGGTGATGGTCTGGTCCAGATCGACCATCTCATCGGAGAGGCGGATGGCGAAGCTGACGAAACCTGTGCGCTCCTCGACCTCGAACTTCCTGCCGTCGCGCTTGACGGTCAGCTGCGACGTCGGGCCCACCGACTGCTCCGGCTCGAGCGCCAGCCAGTAGAGGCGGCGGCCGACGACGTCGTCTTGCACCCACACCACGCGGTCGGGGAAGCGGTTACGGTTGAACTTGGCCATCCAGGGCACCGCAACCGCATCTTCCAGGTCCATCCAGTGGCCCTTGCCTTCGTGCAGCTGGAGCTCGTTCTGGTAGGCGCCGGGATCGCCTTGCGCCAGCTGGGCGAGCCTGCTCTTCCACTCGACCAGCTTGTCGTTGCGCATGTAGTCGGCGTCGAGCGCGCCCACGTGCCCGGTGAAGCCGATGTTGCGCAGGGGCAGCGGCGAGGCGTCGTTGGGATGGCCGGCCATCATCGCGGCAGCCGCCCAGCGGTCGGCCATGCGCGGCGCGAGCTGGTAGACGCCGTCACCACCGGCCGAGTAGCCCATGATGTAGACGCGGTCGGGATCGACGCCGGCGAACGCGACGTGGTTCGCGATCAGGCGATCCAGGAGGGGGTCGATGTGCTGCTGGTGCCAGAGATCCCAGGTGTCGGTGGGCGCGCGCGGCGCCAGGTAGATGCCCTCCGCCGGCTGGTAGAGGCCGATCTGGTTCTGCCACTGCTGGTCGTTGACCTCGGGCGGCGCCATGCCGCCGCCGTGCAGCGAGATGAACAGACTGTGGCCGCCCGCGGGCGCGGCGCCGAAGGTCTTGTAGTCGTACTTCATGGTGAAGCCGGCCGCGGTCACCGTCTTGGCCGCCAGCTCGGCCATGCGCTCGCTCTCGAGGCGGGCGCGCAGATCGTTCCAGAGCATCTGGCCGGCCGTCTCCGCCTGCTCGCGCGACAGTGCGACGGTGGCGAAGGGCTGCTGCTCGAGCGGGGGCCGCTCCGGGAACGGCTTGGCCAGGTGATCCCCGAGCTGCCTGAGCGCATCCTCTCCGCCCGGGAAGGAAGGCCCCGAATCGGAGCAGGCCGCAGCGGCCAGGAGAAAGGCGAGACCGAGGGTTCGCATCGCGAATTGGCGTGGGCCCATTGCGGGGAACGCTAGCAATGGTGATTTCTACGAGTCAACCCACGGGTCCTGGCCGACCGGTCCGGAACGGGTCACCGCATTGCCGCGCGGCGCGTTCTGGGGGTCGCAGGGGCCGCGGTGCACGCTTGACTCCGAATTGATTGGTACGACGGCGAGCGAAGGCGCGCGTCTCGCCGAGGAAGCTGGCTCGAGCGCCTTCAAGCCTCGTGTACGCTCTCACGATGAGTAATAGACTTCTTTCAGCGGCCCTGATTGTCGTGGGTCTCCTTGCAGGATGCGACGGCACTCTATCGGCAAGGGGCGTTGTGCTGGATTCCAGTGGCAAACCGGTCACCGGCGCCCGGGTCCATGTGCAGAATGCTGACGAGAAGACCGAGCCGAACGGCTGTTTCGACGTGTTCCAGGTCGTCAGTCCCCGCCCCCACGAGCTTCTGTTGCGCGTCGAAGCTGATGGTTACCTGCCATTCGAGGGAAAGCTTCACGCCCCAGGAAATGTCGATGTTCGCATCGTCCTTGCAACTTCGGGTTCACAAGAGACTGGCCGGCTTGAGCAGAAGCCATCTGGCTGCAAGAAACGGTAGAGCTTGAAAGCGAGGAACACGACCGCGCTTCGCCGGCTGAGCTCTGAGTCGCGTTCGGAATGGACAGCTGGGGCGCCACGACCAGCCCGGCCAACTCGTGCGGTGCAGGTGCGCCTACCTTGCACGTGTGCACGACGACGCAAGGCGACAGCTACGGCAACATCTGCAACTGGACTGGCTGCGGCCTGAACTCGCGGGTCAATACCTACTTTGGCGGTTGTGGCGCGGCGCCGGTGCGCGCCTCCGCGGGACGGTCGTCGCCCACGTCATGGCTGGAGGCCTGCGCCCATGCCTGCTCGGGCGCGAAGCCGTCCCATTCCAGCCGCAGACCCGCCGTAGTCCGGCTGAGCACGCCGTAGCCACCCGAGGCCCAGTGAACGGCGAATGGCGTGCCCGCAGGGGCCGCGTCGGAGACCTCGTCGGTCACCCATCTCCAGCCCTTGCCGGGAACGAAGACATCCCGGACCAGGGTGGGCTCGTCGGGGCACGTCGCGACCCCGAACACGACCGCACGGGTCGGGTCGGCCGCCATGGTGAACCCAGAGCCGTAGCGGGGCGGTCCGTCGAGCGGCCCGCCGCGCCGGCAGGCCTCGGCTGGCACCCCGTGGCTGCTCCACCTCCACTCGCTCCTGGCTGAAGGCTGAGCTCGTAGGTCTGGCACGATCGCCTCGAACCCGGCCGACCGCCCGGGCGTGCCCGTGTCGCGGTAGCGCGGCAGCATCTGGTCGAGAATCACGCCCAGCGAGAACAGATCGGAGGCGACCGACGCCCTGCCGCCCGCGAGCACCTCGGGTGCCATGTAGCCGGGTGTGCCAGCCGCGATCGTGTCGATGGCGGGCGCGACCGGCGCGGCCGAGGCGACGTCGGCTGGCGCGGGCGGCGCGAGCGGACGGGCGCGGGCGATGCCGAAGTCCATGACCACGACGCGCCCGTCGTCGCAGAGCTCGATGTTCTGCGGCTTGATGTCGCGATGGACGATGTTGCGGGTGTGTGCCGCGGCCAGCCCGGCGAGCACGCCGCGTGCGATCGCGAGCGCTTCGCTGACGGGCGGTCGGCCCTCGCGCAGACGTTCCTGGAGCGTCCGCCCACGCAGGAGATCCATGACGATGAACATCCGATCGTCCTGCTGCTCGAGCGTGAACGTCCGGATCACGTTCGGGTGGGTGATCGTCTGGACGAGACGGATCTCCTCGCGCAGACGCGCCTGCTCCTTGCTGTCGCGCGCCAGCTCGCCACGCACGAACTTCAGCGCCACGGGCAGGTCCATCAGGCGGTCGCGTGCCGCGTAGACGGTTCCCATGCCGCCCGCGCCCAGGTGCCGGACGATCTCGTAGCGCCCGCCCAGGATCGCGCCGACTGACACGGGCGGCTCGGCGCCGCCTGGCTCGAGCTCCCCGGGTCGAGCGGAGGAGAGGCCTCACCATCTCGAGCTGGGTGCTCGCGCCCGTGGGCGGATTGCGCGTCATCGTGGACTTCGCCTTCGGCCAGACCGGCATGAATCGGCGACACGCTAGCACGCGGCGGAACTGCCGAGCCGGGCGGTTTTCTGACGACGTGACGTCCAGCGCGGGGTGCCGCGACTCAGGACCGGACGCTTGACAGGGGCCGGACCTGGAGGCTACCGAGGTGTCATGACTCGCCCGCCACGGGACAGCGCAAAGGACGTGGTTTCGGGCATATCGATCGGCATTCCCACGCTGCGCGACGCCGAGACCACGCGTCGCCCTGGAGCCGCGCGGTTCCCGTCACTCATCGGCTTCTGCGCGGAGCATCCGCTGCGCGCTCCCGTGCGCCATCCTCTCGACGGTGACGCAGCCGTGCTCATCGGACGCGGTCCCGTCGACCGCGAGGAGGCGACCGGGAAGAGCGTGCTGCTCGTCGATGATCCCCGCATGTCGCGGCAACACGTCCTGCTCAGCCCCGTGGGCGAAGGCTGGCGCATCCAGGATCTCGGGTCGCTGAATGGCAGCATGCTCAACGGCGAGCGACTGGAGCGGGCGGTGCTGGTTCCCGGCGATGTGATCGAGCTGGGCCGGACCCTGCTCGTCTACTCCGACGCGGCGTCGCCCCAGCCCGCCGTGGCCGGCACCGGATTCTTCACCTATTCGGCCAGACATGCAGCGGCATTGGCCTCGCTCGAAGCGGTCACGAGAACCGCACTTTCGGTGCTGCTGCTCGGTGAGACCGGCACCGGCAAGGAAGTCCTGGCCCACGAGATCCACCGCCTGTCAGGTCGGCCCGGCCCGTACGTCGCCGTCAACTGCGGCGCGCTGCCCGAGTCCCTGGTCGCGAGCGAGCTGTTCGGCTACCGCCGGGGCGCCTTCTCGGGCGCCGTCGAGGAGCGTGAAGGGCTGGTGCGTGCGTCCAGCGGCGGCACGCTCTTCCTCGACGAGGTCGCGGACCTGCCGGCGTCCGGTCAGGCGGCGCTGCTACGCGTCCTGCAGGAGCACGAGGTCCTGGCGGTCGGAGGTACCCGGCCGCTCAAGGTCGACCTGCGTGTCATCGCCGCGACGCACCGCGATCTCGATGCGCTGGTCGAAGCGGGGAGCTTTCGCGCCGACCTGCTCGCGCGTCTCTCCGGGTTCACCTTCAGGCTGCCGCCGCTGCGCGAGCGCCGCGAGGACATCGGCGGCCTGATCGCGACGCTCTTGTCCCGTCTGGGCAGCGCGGCGGCACAGGCGCGCTTCTCCATGAAAGCGGCGCGCGCGCTCTTCCTCGCCGAATGGCCCCGCAACGGGCGCGAGCTCGAGCAGGCCCTTACCTCGGCGGTGGCGCTCGCGCGCGGCCAGCTCGTCGACGTCGATCATCTCCCCGATTCGCTCAAGTCGCGGTCGCCGCGCGGGCCGGCGATGGTCTCCGCGATCTCGGCCGCGCCCGCCCTGCAGGACCACGAGCTGCGCCAGACGCTGGTCGCGCTGCTCGAGCAGCATCGGGGGAATCTGGCCGAGGTGGCCCGCGCCATGGCCAAGGCCCCGACGCAGATCCGTCGGTGGTTGAAGCGGCTAGGCCTGGATCCCGACGCGTATCGAGGCTGAGCGGCTCTGAGGCCGCGATCAGGGCCTCGAGGAAGGCTCGACCCGCGACGGTCGACTTCGCGATCCACGTGCGCACGGCGACGCGCGCGCGTGGCACGCGCCGCGCGCAAACTGCCAATTCAGCGAGTGAATATCCCAAATCTCGAGTTTCAATATGTGAAACTTGTTCAAACCTGTTAACCCAATCTCGCCGGGCGCCACCTCAAAACAGGAGGAGTAGCCATGCGTCGTTCCGTCGGTCTGGATGTCATCGCCATCAGCCTCGGGCTTCTCGGTCCACTCTCCACCGGCTGCAGTCTCGAGCCCGACCCGGTCAGTGAACAGCAGCAAGACATCGTGAATGGCCAGCTGGACTACGGCGACCCCGCCGTGGTCATGCTTTCTTTCAGCGCCAATGGGGGTGGGTGGGGCTGCACTGGCACGCTGATCTCGCCCAAGGTCGTCCTGACCGCCAAGCACTGCGTGGACGGCGCGAATGGCGGGCGGGCCTTCTTCGGCCACGACCCCGATGGCTCCGGCACGTGGATCGACATGGTCGACATGAACGGGAACCCGGGTAGCGACATCGCCATGGTGGCGCTCGGGGAGGCCGGCCCGGCCACGCCCATCCCGTTCAACAGCAAGAACCTCCAGGCCTACGTGGGTCAGGCGGTGCACATCGTCGGCTTCGGCGCCACCGGCGAGAACGAGGGCGGCGGTGTCAAGCGCCATGGCATGACCAGGCTCCACGCGGTCCAGGGAGACTCGGCGCTCATCGCCTTCGACAACCAGTCGGCGACCTGCTACGGCGACTCGGGCGGGCCGTACTTCATGAACATCGACGGCAAGGAGCGCGTGGTGGCCGTGACCTCGTGGGGTACTTCTCCGTGTGGCACACCACCTCAGGGGGGCACGCGCGCCGATCTGGTCGCGTCCTGGATCCAGGATTACGTCGACCGGATCGGCGGCGGCGGTGGCGACGTGGGCGTCAGGTTCTACCAGGACATCAACTTCGGCGGAGCTGCCAGCGGACTCAAGGGCAAGGGCAACTACGCAGTCCTGCCCGGCGATGTCCGCAATGACTGGATGTCCTCGCTCAAGGTACCGGCGGGCTGGACGGTCCAGGCCTTCGAGCAAGGCAATTTCGGCGGCGCCGTCTGCACCTTCACGGCGTCCACCTCGTGGGTGGGGCCGGCGTGTAACGACAAGATGTCGTCGTTCAAGATCTACTGAGTCAGATCCACCTGCGATGATCCAGCAACTGTAGCTGACGGGCCGGGCGCGCTGCGTCTCGGCCCGTCAGCCCGTTCCCGCAGAGTCACCCTCCTTGGAATGAGGTGTCGCATGAGCTACAGGCATATCCTGGTCGCAGTCTGTGTGGCGGCGCTCGCCGTCATGCCGCGGGGCGCGATGGGCGCGAAGGGGCGTGACCGGCCCTACCTGGGCTATGTGCTGGCGACGGCCGAGGCCGCCAGTGACGAACAGGTCGAGCAGATCTGGCGTCTCGCCGAGAATGTGCTCGAGCCGCACGACCCGGCGCCTGGCCCACACCGGCTCGTCATCACGCGCGCGACGTTGCGGCGCCTGCGGGCGCTGAACATCTCCGTGCGGGTGGAGCGCACCGACGTCCAGGCCTGGATCGATGGCCTCTACCGCGAGGCGGACAAGCCGACGCCAGCGCCGCAGGCAGCGGCCACGTTCGGGCCGTTCTTCTCGAGGGTGCGGCCGCTCGATTCCATCTACGCGTACATGGACGAGCTCGCGACGCTCTCGCAGGGGCGCGCGAGCGTGGTCGTGCTGGGACAGTCGTTTCAGGGGCGCGACATCAAGGCGATGCGCATCTCGGCGGGCGCGGGGACGAACCGGCCCGCAATCATCGTGATTGGCACACAACACGCGCGGGAATGGGCTTCGCCCGTCGTGACCATGGGTCTCATGGACGCGCTCGTCCGTCAGTACGACAGCGATCCGCAGGTCAAGCGGGTGGTGGACAACCTCGAGATCTACATCAACCCCGTCAACAATCCGGATGGCTACGTGGCGACGTTCAACGGGCGACGATTGCAGCGACGTAACATGAATTCGGAATGCAACGTCGATCTCAACCGCAACTACGACACGGCGTGGGGACAAGGAGTGGGATGGAGCTGCGACTCCGATACGTTTCCAGGCGCAGCGCCGTTTTCGGAGTCCGAGAGCCAGGCGATCCAGGGCCTGGTCGAGTCGCTGGCCCGGCCTGCGCTGCTCATCGACTACCACTCCACGGCGGCCCAGGTGATGATCCCGTTCGCTTTCACGATGACGCCGGCGCCGAACCTGGCAAGGAACCGACAGCTGTGCCAGCTGTACTCCTCCGCGTTGCAGTCGGTGCATGGCACCCACTATCCGGCGCGGCCGGGGTTCGAGCTGGCCCAGGGAGCAGGAGGGGGTGCGTTCGACTGGTTCCGCGCCACCCACGCCGAATCGATCGTCGTGGAGCTCGGCGGCGGCGCCGGCTTCAGCATCTCGAATCAGCAGATCATCCCATTCGCCGAGGAGAACTTCGTGGCCTGGCTGGCGGTCGCCCAGACGCTCGTCGACCAGACGCTGAGCGCCAGCGCACCGACGTCGGTGGTGGGGGCCAGCGCGCTCGCCGGGCTCGATGCCGTGCCCGCGCCGGCGCCCGCCGAGCAGACCGGATGTGCATTCGTGCCGCAGGCGCGGACGAGCACGGCCGTGAATGGACTCTTCGGCCTCGGCGTCCTTGTCGTTGCACTGGCATTGCGCCGGCGGCGCGCCGCGCACCGGCGTGTCTAGCAGGCCAACCAGGGGCGCCATGGATCGATGCGGGCCCACCTCGAACAGAGCGATGTGGAGGCCAACGTCGCGGTGCGCGCCGTGTTGGCGGTGTCGACCGTCATCTTGACCGCCCGGCGACTTCGATGGCAACGGCAAGCCAGACCACGCCCGGCTCGGCAGCACCGGCGCGTGGCCGTTCCCCGGCAATGTCGTGCTTGCGGCTCAGCGCCGGTGGACTCGAATGGCGCAGCCACCGTTTGCAAGCAGCGGGATCGCCAGTACGGTGGTCTTGTCGACGTTCCTGTGCTCGACCACCTGCTGGCTCGCGCTCGTGCCGTCGCGGTAGATGTCGGCGACGTACGGGCCGTCGGCGAGGAAGATGAGGGGAATCGTGGCCGTGCGCGGCGCGTCGGCACAGATGGCGCCCACGAACCAGTCGACGCCCGAGCGCCGTGCCATGGTGACGAAGCGTCCCGGCTCGCCCTCGACCAGGCGGGTCTCGTCCCACGCCGACGGGCACTCCTCGAGGAAGTCCTTGGCCACGTTGTTCTGGTACGACGACGGCTTGTCGGCCAGATGTTGCACGCCCGACTCGAAGACGACGTCGAGCGCGGTCTGGTGCGCTGCGGTGGTCTGCCCGTCGTTGTCCGAATAGGTCACCGGCGTGTAGTCCATGGGTCCGACCACGTTGCGGGTGAATGGCACGATGCAGTTGAACTTCGCCGTCGGGCCATTGTTTCCCTTGTACTGCTCGGCGCCATAGATGGCCTCGCGTGTCATGAGGTGCGGCCAGCGGCGGCGCTCACCCGAGGGCTTGGTGCAGCCGTGGTAGTTGACCATGATGTGCTTCTGCGCCGCGGCGAGCGCCACCTTGTCGTAGACCGCGAGCTCGCTGGTCGAGTCGCCGAACACATAGTCCACCTTGATGCCCTTGATTCCCCAGCTCGACCAGAGTGCCAGGTTGGCGGCGATCTTCGCGTCGGTGTTCATGTGGTCGCCGTCGATCCACAGCCAGATACCCACGCCCTTGCTGCGCGCGTAGTCCACCAGCTGCGGCATCCAGGAGGCCTGCCAGCCCTCGTCGCACAGGTAGTATTCCCAGCCCATCGAGGCGGCGAAGTCGACGTACCGCACCTGCGTGTCGTAGCTGCTGGTGCTGTCGCCCGACCACCACGACCACGCCGAACGGCCCGGCTTGATCCAGGACGTGTCGGTGATCTCGGAGGGCGGATTCAAGTTCTCGACCAGCGTCGAAGCGACGATGTCAGCGAGCGAGTCGCCCACGATGGCGAGGCGCCAGGGCGAGACGAAGGGCGTCTTGACCTGCACGTCGCTCTCGCCAGGCTGGAGCCGGAGCAGCCCGTCGCCGGCGCGACTGCCGCTCAGGTGAGCGCCGAAATAGCTGGAATACACCGATGCCTCGCTCAGGAGGGCCCAGCGGTTGCTGGCCACCTTGACCAGGACGGGGAATTCGAGCTCGCCGTGATCCAGCTGACTGGCCGTCTGCGCATCCCATTTCCCCTGGTAGTCAGCCGTGAAGTCGGCCGCCCAGCCGACCGTGCCCGAGGGCAGCTTGAAGCCGCCGGTCTCCGAATTCACGGTCACGTCGCCGCCGGCGGGCAGGGCCCAGCGGTAGGCGCCTCCGTCGTCGTAGGCGCGCACGACCAGCTGCAGGCGCTTGCCCGACTTCTCGAAGGTCAAGGCCAGCTCGTTGGCGTGATCGACGTAGGTGGAACGCTTGCCGGTCGGGATGCCGTAGCTCTGCGCGATCACGTGCGTTGCGCCCTCGACGAAGGCGAGGCCACCGGAGAGATCGACGCCCGCGGTGGCCAGCGCGATACGCGTCGGCTCGACGACGTGCTGGCCGTCGTAGTCGATGCGGTAGGAGAGCCGGCCGGTTCCGCTCTCGGCGGCGATCTCGACCACGAGCCGGTTGTCGGGCGAGTTGACCCGCCACGGGCTGGCCGCGGCGACCGGCCCGGGCGGATGCTCGTCGTCGGAAGGAAGCATCGCGTCGGGGGCCGCGACGCTACCGTCGTCCGGCCCACCACTCGGGTCGGAACGGGGCGACTTGCAGGCGCTGCCCGCGCAGAGCAGGAGCAAGCCAATGCCGAGGAGACGCGAAGACCGGAGCGTGCGCGCAGGCTTGCTCGCGGGCACTGCGGAGAAGATCAGCAGCAGACGACTCGAGAATGCCCTCATGGCTTCCACCCTCACACCCGCGCCGGCGACTACCTAAGCACTTCGCGGCGACGCCAGCTCATGGGGATCGCGAATGAGCGCAATCACACCGGTCAATGTCTCCACGGACGGCCTCTCACGCCCGTCGGCGAGGCCATCTGCACGAAGTCATTCGAGCGGGGGATGAAATGGCAGTGACAATTGACTGATCTCTGCCGAAGAAGCGACCACCGTCCAGAGCGCCTTTGTTCGATTCCCGCAGAACTCGATGGCGACTGAGGATTCTCGGTGCCGCCGCATGCCTCAAGGCAGCGGCAGCACGCGCGGCTGGTTCAGGTAGGGCAAGTGGGCGAAGGCGGTGTAGCTGTCCTGCTCGGCCACGGTGTCGTCGACGCGCGTCGCCAGCGTGCCATCGGCGTCGAAGACGACCAGCGCCTTGAGCTGGGGGAAGTCGCCCAGATGTGCGCCCGCCTCGGTGTAGTAGGACTGCTCGAAGGCGCCTCCGGGAGCGCCGGGCGCGTGCACACCCCACTCGCCCAGGCCCCACGGCTTGGCCAGAAAGTCGTGCCCCGGGCCGCTGTGGGCACCGATCCACTCGTACGCCGGACGCACGCGTGCCGCGAACGAGGTGCGGCCATCGACGCTGTACGGGTTCCACATGATCCAGTCCACGTACGCATCGCCCGGGTAGAACGAGAGCACGGGATCCTCGGGTCGGAGCCGCAGCATCATGTCCCAGACCCAGACCACGTTGTGCACGCCCTGGGCGTCGAAGCGCGCGCGTACGTTGTGCCACATGGCCACGTAGTCAGCGGTGCTGCCCGCCTCGCCCAGGTCGTTCTCGGGCTCGTGGAAGATGGTCAGCATGACCTTGCGCGGTACGACGCCGATGCGGCGCGCCGCCTCGTCGATGCGCGCGTTCACGACGGAGTCGCCGCCGGCCGCGTCGGCCCAGTGCGCCGCCGGCTTCCAGTTGAGGAAGAGGATCTGGCCCGCGCGGGCGCGCGCGGCCTCGGCGGCATTCATGGGCAGCGTGCCGGCGGGGGGGAAGCCGTGCACGATGTCGAGCCGGCGGCCGATGCGGCCCTCGTGCTCGGCCATGAGGTTCTCGAAGCCGCCCACGCCGTGGTCGTTGGAAAAGGCGCCCAGCCAGGCGCCGCACGACGGCACGAGCAGCTCGGACACCTGGCCGCACGGCGGCGCCGCCGTCGCCGCCGCGAGCTGCCCCGCATTCGCGGCCTCGGTGCTGGTGGGGTCGAAATCCTCGCCACAGCCGCCCATCATCGCGGCCAGCAGCGGTGCAGCAAGACTCAGGGCGATACCCGGACGCATTCTCATGATCGGGAGAGGCGTGCCGAGCCAGGAGTCGCGTTTTCGGCGATCCGTGATGTGTCGATCGCACATCTTGCTCGGAGCGTCCTGATTCAGTAGTAGCGCAACTCGATCACGTTGCCGTCGGGATCCTGCAGGTAGCAAGAGTCGCTGCAGTCGCCGCGCGCGCCGTTCTGGCGTCCACTCGGTGTCAAGGGCACGCCCGCCGCGCGCAGTCGCGCGAGCGCCGCCTCGAATTCGACCCGCTCCATGGCCAGGCAGAGATGGTTCATCGGCTGCCCCGCCGCACTGGCATGCTGCTCTCCGACGAGGGCGCGGGTGCGAGCGGCTCGCTCGCGGGCCATGAGATCGATGATGCTCGACGGCGAGATGCGGACGCTGGGAAAGGGCACCTCCCCGCGCAAGTAGGCCGCATCCCGGTAACCAGAGAGTCCAAGCAGGTCGACGTAGAAGCCGAGCGAGCGCGCCGGATCTTCCACCCAGAGAACGACATGATCGAGTTCCATGAGCATGAGATGCCGGGCGACCTCGGCGAAGCGGCGCAAGCCAGTGCTTGCGACGGCCCACCTCAGAACACTGCCAGCTCGCTCAAGTGCTGGAGGTGTCCGTCCAGCACGCGTAGACGCACCTGCCTGGCCTGGATGGGGGTGTCGAGCGGCACGATGCGGAAGATCGACCAGTACTGGTCAGCCGTGACGCGCGCCACCTCGGTGAAGTTCGCGCCGTCCGAGGACGTCTCGACGACCATGGTGGCGCCAGGGCTGGAATCCACGGTCGCGTCATGAACGAGAACGGTGCTGATCGTGGTCACGGCGCCGAGATCGACCACGACATCCTCGGGGCATCCCGCGACCGCACAGTCCTCGAGCCCGGTGTCCGCCAGGCCGTCGGTCAGAGGGCACGGAGGCCCACCGATCGTGAGTAGCGGCGCCTCCCGGCCATCCTTACCCGCCGTGCAAGTGGCTCCGCGAGAGAGCGGCACCCTGGATCCCAGCGGCAGGGCCACCATCGTGCTTCGTTGCGTGACACAGATGCCCACCTCGCCGATCGGGTGGGAGCAGCCGTCCACGTCACCCGAGATGACCGTGAAGCTGGCAAAGTGGTTCTCCACCACCTCCGGCGGCACGCTGTCTGTCGAGGACGGGCGGCGGCTCACGCCGCCGGCGCACGAAATGCGCGTGGCGGACCTGCCGGTCGGGCTCTCGCACTCGCGGTGGCATGCGCAGCGCCGGCGCGACCGCCGCCACCACCACGTCCTGGTAGCCGCGCTCCCCGCGCGGGGCGGGTGTCCGCCCGCCCCGCGTGACCTCCCTGCCCTGCACAATGGGGGGCACGTCCCGCCAAAGCTGGTACCTAACTGGCCGGACTCCCTGCTGTGCCGCTCCCTCTACTCATCCTCTCCCCCAGCGGCCGCAGTGAGCTTCGGCACACGGTGCTCCATGGACACCTGCCGACGCCCGGCCGATCCAGCGGACGCCGACCGTCTCGTGGTACAGACACCGATGAATGTCGCCCCATGATTCACGCCTCGCCGCGGGCTACACGCTCACACGTACGCGGGATGCTGACGCCGCGCGGGGTGATGGCGACGGGTCGGACCGGCCACCGACGTGGGCGGTAGCAGACGCCGCTTCATCGTCGGCGACCGAGACGATCAGGACGCCAAAGGTCGTCGCGGGTACGCCTTTCCGCTTCGTCATCGAGCGTCAAATCGGCGAAGGCGGCATGGGAACCGTCTACCTGGCACAGGATGATTTGCTCGACCGCCAGGTGGCGATCAAGGTGCTGCGGCGCGAGCGCGTGCGCGCGGACGGTCAACGGGGCGCCGCACGACTCCTGCGCGAAGCGCGCGCGATGGCGCGCCTTGCACACCCCAACGTCGTCGCGGTGCATGAGGTTGGCACCATGGGGCAAGAGCTGTTCATCGCCATGGAGTACGTCGAAGGCGGGACGTTGCGCCAGTGGCAGGCGAGCCGGCGTGGCTGGCGTGACATCGTGGATGCTTACGTTCAGGCCGGCCGGGGGCTGGCAGCCGCGCACCAAGCCGGGCTGGTGCACCGGGACTTCAAGCCCGAGAATGTGCTCGTCGGTCGGGACGGTCGTTCCCGGGTCACCGATTTCGGCATCGTCGAGTCCCCCGACGTGGTCGATGCTGACCCCGGAGTGGAGCCATCGGGCGACGAAGCTCGGCCCCTCCCCCCTTCGCTGACGCGCACCGGTGCCATCGTCGGGACACCCGCCTACATGGCGCCCGAGCAGCACCGCGGCGCAACCGCGTCGGCGCTCTCGGATCAGTTCTCCTTCTGTGTGGCGCTCTACGAGGCGCTCTACCGTGAGCGGCCATTCGCAGGAGAGACCTCCGCCGAGCTGCTGGAGCAGATGCTCGCCGGCACGATGCGGCCCGCGCCGGCCGGCGCACGCGCGCGCGCGAAGCTACGCCGCGCGCCGCTCCCAGGACCGGCGGATGGCGCCGTTCCCGACGGGATCTATCGCCTGCTCGCGCGAGGATTGCAGGCACGAGCCCAGGGTCGCCATACCAGCATGGCGACGCTCGTCGAGGCGCTGCAACGCGAGAGCAGGCCGAGGGGTCGAGCGCGCGGTGTCATCTGGGCCGGCTTGCTCACCTCCGCCGCTGCGGTCGCGATCGCGGCCGTGATGGTCGGTCGGGGCCTCGCGGCCACTTCGCCGGCGGCGACGCCTGCGCTGGCCGCACTCGTAGCGCCCGGTCGCCGCGCCGAGTTCTTCGTCGATGCCGCGGCCCGAGGCACTCCTACCGGCGACGCGAGCCATCCCTATCCGAGCATCACCGCCGCACTCGCGGCGGCCAGACGTTCGTCGGCGCCCGCCAAGACGATCCGCGTCGCGGCCGGAACCTATGACGCCGCGCACGAGACGTTTCCGCTCGAGCTGCGCGGTGGGACCTCGCTCATCGGCGAAGGCGCGACGACCACCACGATTGTCGGTGCGGGGCGGACCGAGCACGCCGCGGGCGGAACCGCGTCGAAGCCGGTCTTCGTCTCGATCCTGGTGGGCGACCCGGTCGGCAGTCAGACCATCCGCGGCGTCGCGATCCACCCGGGAAGCATCGGGGGCCAGCCCTGGGGCATCTATTGCGACCAGGGCAACGCGTATCCGCCCGTGCCAGCCGACGGCCCAGGTCGTGCACCGAACCTCGTGCTCGATCAGCTCGAGGTCACCGGCTTCGATATCAGCATCTTTGTTGGCACCAGCGACCGGCCGGCGCCGTCAGGCTGCAACGCGCGGATCACGGGCTCGTTGATCGCTGGCAAGAACGCCGGGGTGTTCGTCGCTGGCGCCGGCTATGAAAAGGGCAGCAACGCGCCCAATCAGGTGAGCGCGCAGATCGGCGGCGACGGCGCGGCCGAGGGCAACCGCTTCATCGGCAACCGTGACCTCGATCGCACCGGCTCGGAAGGACCCCATCTGGGCACCGCCGTGAAGGTCTTCGACCGTTCGTCGCCGGTCGTGATCCGCCACAACACCTTCAGCGACAACGACTTCGGCGTCACTATCGCCAACTATGGCCCCGACGCGTTCCTGGTCGTCGACGACAACTCCTTCACGGGCACGAGCATGGCCGCGCTCTCACTGTTCGGAAACGCCAACCTGCATTCGCTCGCCAACAACTTCTTCGCCGGCACGAACGCTCCGCAAGGCAACAAGATCCCGACCTGCGGTCCCGCGCCTGTGACCCGAGCAATGGCGGTGTGCGTGTGCGGCACCGGATCGGTCCCGCTCGGCCCACAGATCGCACGCGCGCGTGGCAACGTCTTCGCCGGCAACGACATCGGCGTCTACGTCGCGGGCACACCGTTCAGTGATCGCGTGCCGCGCAAGTTCGACTTCGGCACCGCCGCCGATCCGGGTCACAACGTGTTCAACTGCAACTCGTCGGCAGCTGGCACGGTGGGCTACGACGTCTGGCTGGACACGGGCACGTCGCGCTCGACGATCCCATTCGCGGGCAACGGGTGGGACCGCCCCGTGCCATCGCGTGCGAGCACGGGGGCGCGCAACGGCACGGATGTGGTCGTGAGGCCGGGCGGTCCCAAGGTCGACCTGGGCGGCGCTTCGGCGAATCAGATCGCCTGCCCCTTGCCGCACATAGGCTGAGCCGTGGCCCTGAGAGCGATTACGCCGCGCACGATCCGGGGCGCGTTAGACCAACGCTGGACCAGCCTTGGACCAACCTGGACCAACCTGGACCAACCTGGACCAACCTGGACCAACCCTGACCGGCGCTGGTCCAGATCCGTGGACACGCGTCCTGCTGCTGGGCACCGACGTCGAGATCTTCGAGTACTCGAGCGGGGCACGGGCGTTGCAATCGCCTGGCTCGCGCGCCAATGGCGGCGTGCTCGACCCAAGGAGACACGGATGAAACACCTGATTGCTGCCCTCGCTCTTGCTTTGCTTGCGACGTCCTCTGTTCGTGCGGAAGCGGCCACGCCGCCGACCTTGGTCGGCTGGAGCTCGATTGCGTCGGGCTGCTCGATCGATAACCCGAGCCTGGCGAGTGTCGACTCGGCGCACGGCACCGTGACTTTCGCTCCCGGCAAGAGCGGCCGCATCAAGATGACCTGCCCGGTTCGCTCCGCGTTCTTCGCGTGGATGAGCAAGCTGCACATGGTCTTCTACAACGACAGGAGCTTCAGCGGTGGAGCGACCCACTGCGCCATCAGCGCGGACCTCCTGCGCACGAACCTCAACGAAGAGGTGCTCGGCTGGGACATCGTCTCCATCAGCACGGAGACCCATGCCACGACCGGCCGCTCGGAGCTGCAGAAGTCATTCGCCGAGGCGCTCGACTTCGACAGCAGCTACTACTGGGTCGACGTCGAGCTCTCTCGTGACTCCGGCACGGCCACCTGCAATCCCGTCATCCTCGGCGTCTATCTCGCCAACCAGGGCGTAAATTAGACGCACCGTCTCCGCCACGTCCGGGCCGCTCAGCTGCCCTCGCCATCCCCATCGTCTCTCAGCTTCGACATGTCGATGCCCGCCCGCAGCGCCAGGCGCCGCACCTGCGACCGTGACGTCGCGAGCGCACGTGCGACCGCGCTGACGTTGCCCCGGTGCTCGCGCAGCAGCTGGGCGACGCGCCTGGCTGGATGGACGGGCGGCGGCGAGGGCGGCGAGGGCGGCGCGACCGCGGCCGACGCAGAGCCCGACGCTGGCACGGTCGCCGGCGGCGGCGCGACCCGC
>OBEQ010077239.1_pt1 | contig 20608 bp, 9 predicted proteins | sample 1670901 | NCBI WGS metagenome assembly OBEQ01 (sample SAMEA104232315, study PRJEB22302) | groundwater metagenome | biome: forest; feature: aquifer; material: groundwater | place: USA | collected 2011-08-07 | depth 5.4 m
AGCGCAATCTGGTGTTCAATACCAGTGAACCCAACACCATCAAATTGCAACGCCACAATGGCAGTGTGATTACCCTACACTTTTCCGGTAATGGCACGTACACCAGCTCACAGGGGTATGACGGCACACTCACTCTATTAGCCAGCAGCGACCCTATCCCCAATGGCTGGGAATATCAATCACCCCAGGGCGATAAAGAACGTTACGACGCCGACGGTAAACTGATTGAATTGTTGAATCCGCAACAGCTGGGCGTTTACCTGACCTATGATCCCATTAGCGATCACCTCAAATCTGCGCGGGACGATTTTGGCCATACCCTCAGTTTTATCTACGGCAATGGCGAGACCGTCGCTCCCTCGTTGATTCAGGCCATGACCGTCCCCGGCAATCGTCAATACACTTACACCTACACACCGCAAGGCCAGGTGGAATCGGTGACCTATCCCTTTAATCCCGCCACCGAAACGCCGCGCACACGTACCTATCTTTATGGAGATTCTTGCTTTACCTCGGCCCTGACCGGTATTACCGATGAAAACGGCGCCAGGTTTGCCACCTTTGACTACGACAACAACGGCCGCGCCAAGTTGTCCGAACACGCCGACCAGGCGGATCGCATCACCATCGCCTACAACGATGCCGCCAACACGCGAACCGTCACCAATGCCGTCGGCAAAGAAACGGTTTACCATTTTAACAGCCATCACCAGATTGATTCGGTCGAGGGCGAGCAAGCCACCAACTGCGCGGCCGCCAATGCGGCATATTTTTACGATGCCAATCAGCTGCTCGAGCGCACTCTGGATTGGGAAGGCACTGAAACCACCTTCGACTATGACTCAACTTCTGGACTTGAACTGAGCCGCACCGAAGCCAACGGCACGCCGGAAGCACGCACCATCGCCACACCAATCTGGGATACCCGCCTGCGCTTACCCAAAGAAATCATTATCAAAAACAGCGCTAACACGGGCGTGAAAAAAACCAATATGACCTACACCAGCAATGGCCGCCTCGATACGCTCACCGAAACCGACCTCACCGGCATGGCAGACGTCAGCAGTCGCCTCTGGGACTATGCCTACACCTATCACGATGCCGCGCAAAAACAGTTGGCGACCCTCAGGGTAGATGGGCCACGCAACACCACACCCAATGACCTGACCACACTCAACTTCAACACGGCGGGTTTATTAACATCTTCCAGCAATGCCCTCGGCCACACCGTCACCATCACCCAGCACAGTGTCGATGGATTGCCACAAACCTGGAAAGACGCAAACGGCGTCAGTTACAGCGCCACCTACACCACCAGCGGCTGGTTAAAAACCCTAGCCGTCGATGGCGGCACCACCACCTTCGGTTACGACAACGTCGGGCAAGTCACCCAAATCACTTTCCCCGACACAACCGTGTTGCATTACGACTATGATGACGCCCACCGCCTGATCAGTATTTACAATGATGACGGCGATAGAATTAGCTACGGCCTGGATACGTTTGGCAACATCGAGGAAGAGAATCGCCAGCAGGGAAACCAAACTCTGTTTCAACAAAAGCGTTTGTTTGATGCATTAGGCCGCCTCTATCAAGTCTTCGATCTCGACTCAAGTGTCCTCAGCGAAATCCATTACGATACCAACAGCAACGCCAATGAACTGGTCGATGCCAACCTCAACAGCATCTATCGATCCTTTGATGGCTTAAATCGCCTGAAAACGATTTCGGATCAACGCCAAGCCACCACCGCCACCACGGCACTGAGCAGCAACACACTCGATCAACTGACCAACGTCAACGATCCCAAACAGCAGAACACCAGTTATGTCTATGACGGTTATGGCCTCCTGCAATCGCAAACCAGTCCCGACACCGGCACCACCACGTTTAACTATGATGCGGCCGGAAACCTCAGCCAAAAAACCGATGCCAGAGCTGTCACCACCAAATTTAGTTACGACGCCCTCAACCGACTCACCAAGATCGACTACCCCAGCAATGTGGCAGGCGTCATCAACAGCACGGATGTTGAGTTTACGTATGATCAAGGCACCAATGGCAAAGGGAATCTCACCAACATCAATCAAGGAGCCGGCAACTCAATCGTCTGGGGCTACGACAAACGCGGCAATATCACCAGCGACACGCGCAATATCGGCGGCAAAAGTTTTACAACAAAATACCACTACGATAAAGCCAACAACCTGCTCGACATCACCTACCCAAGCAGTAAAAAAGTTGTGTATGCACGCGATGCGTTTGGCAACATCACTGGCGTCACTCACGATGGCAACAACGTCGCGAGTAACATCACGCACCAACCCTTCGGCCCCACCAACGGGTATCTGTTAGGCAATGGGCTCAACGTTGATTTTACCTATGATGGTTTCTATCGACTCAACGCTATTCAAGTAGGAAGTATCATGGATTGGACACTCCACTATGATGATCCACGTGGATTGATCGGGCCGATTACTGATAACTTGAGCACCAAGCACGACCAAACGCTTACCTATGATGAGATTGGCCGATTAGAAACGGCCACAACGAATATCGGCAACGCGACATTCACCTATGATCTTATCGGCAACCGTAAGACGCAGAGCTACAGCGGCACTCAACCAAGTCACAATGACAGTTACACCTATGCCGCCAGCAGCCATCGGTTGCAATCGGTCAGCAGTAATTTGCCCAGCGAAGCCCACAGTTACGGTTATAGTGCCACCGGCAACCAGGCCACGCGGGATGCGCTCAGTTTAAAATACGATTCGAGTGATCGCCTCGTACAAATTCAAAATGCGCCGCAAGCTATCAGTTACCAACACAACCCACTAGGGCAGCGCCAGCAAAAAACCGTCAATGGTGTGATCACCTATTTTGTTTACGATCTCAATGGGCAATTGATCGCGGAATTAAATTCGGCATCCAATGAATTTACCGATTACCTCTACCTGGAGGGCAAGCCACTCGCGATGGCCAAGCCAACACCGGCTGCACCCGTAGAACCCGTGCAAGGTGCAACTCTACCTTGGCCGGCATCGATCTTGTTTGTATTCGGAGGCATGCTCCTCACAATCCTGCGCAAGCCCTTGCCGATGATTCGACGCTACACAAAAGCCTTGCGCCGCACTGCGGTAGTTATGCTCTTGTCCGGTCTTGGTCTATCCTGTCAACAAGCACCCGTTGTCAACATTCCTTATGATCTGTTTTATTTTCACACGGATCATTTGGGAACGGTGAAACTGGTGACGGATAAAACGGCGGCTGTGGTGTGGGAAGGGGTTTATTCGCCGTTTGGGGAAGCGAAAGAAGTTGTCTCGGAGATTGAAAACAATTTAAGATTCGCAGGCCAGTATTTGGATCGCGAGTCAGGGCTGCATTACAACTATTTCCGAACGTATGATCCTGAAACAGGCCGCTATATTGAAAGTGATCCGATTGGACTGAAAGGCGGATTGAATACCTATTCATATGTGGAGAACAATCCGGTTATGAAAATTGATCCTAGGGGACTTTTGACGGGACAAATTGGCTTGAGCGGCAGTATAAATATAGGCGGACCTGTTGGCGTTTCAATTACGGCCGGAATTGGTGTTGCTATAGATGATAATGGCGAGGTTGCTATTTATTACCACGGTGGCGGTGGGGCATATACAGGATCTCCTGGAATTTCTGGTGGTGTTCAGGGAACAGTAACAAATGCTGATACAATTTGCGATCTCAAGGGGCCATTTGATTATGGAAGTGCGTCAGTTGATGTTGGCATCGGTGGCAGCCTGGATGGTGTCAGAGGTTATGACAATGACGGTAATGAAATAAGAGGTGGTGGTGTCACAATTGGTATCGGACTTGGCAATCTTGGATATTCAATTGGGGAAACAACAACAAATCTTGGCCCGATTGGACACATATGGTGAGCTATGTTGAAGCTTATTAAAGTCACACAATTTGTTATAGCACTGATTGGTGTCGCTAGTATTTTCTTGCATAATTACCTTTATACACTATATGCAAAGAGTGGTTGCAATTCAGTAGAAATTGTAAAAGGCTGCATTGTCGAAATTAATAATCATGGCTCTATTTCTTACATTACTGAAGGACAAAATCTAACACTCATTCTATTGGTAACTGCTTTTGTCCTATTTGCTGGTGTTGCTGCATTAATGCAGCTCTATCAAGCATCGCTTAAGAAAAAGTCGAAGGATTAACGCTTCGCGGAATCAACAATGTAGCACGGTAGGTTGGGGTGAGCACCGCGAACCCCAACAGACAATCACCAAAAGCCAAAATAAACCATGCAACAAAGACACTCGAACCAATCTTACAACAACGTTAAAATGTGTTGCTTAATGGGTATAATGTTGGGGTTCGTTCCTCACCCCAACCTACCAGAACTGATCGATTCGTAGGCTGGGGTGGTCCGACGTTTCGGGAGCACCGCGAACCCCAACAGACAATCACCAAGAGCCAAACAAATGCAATATCGGCGAGCGGACATAACGGGCGGCACTTATTTCTTTACCGTAAATCTCGCGGAGCGAAAAAAGACGCTATTGATTGACGAAATTTTTTTGTTACGCGAGGCAATGAATGCTGTTAAAAGAAAACATCCTTTTCAATTGGATGCGATGGTGATTATGCCGAATCATTTACACGCGATATGGACACTCCCCCCTTCTGATAACGATTACGCAACCCGTTGGATGTTGATTAAAGCAAATTTTTCTCGGGGCTTACTAAAGGCAGAACGAATTAGTGATAGTCGGAAGGCCAAGGGTGAACGTGGAATATGGCAACGTCGTTACTGGGAACATCTCATTCGAGATGAACGTGATTTTAAACAGCACGTTGATTATATTCATTACAATCCGGTGAAGCATGGATATGTGAAACAAGCCGCCGAGTGGGAATATACGACGATTCATCAGTATATCGCTAAAGGTTTAATAAATCGAAGTTGGGGATGTACCGAGGACATAGAGGGAAGTTATGGTGAAAGATGATTGCTCTTAACAACAAGAGTTGCGTATCGTATTGAATCCTGCCTCACCCAATATCTATTCGATTAAATTTATTTCTAACCAATAAATAGATACAGATAGCACGGTAGGTTGGGGTGAGCACGGTAGGTTGGGGTGAGCACCGCGACCCCCAACAGACAATCACCAAAAGCAAAAACAAACCATGCAATAAAAGCACTCAAACCAATCCTACAACAACGTTAAAATGTGTTGCTTAATGGGTATAATGTTGGGGTTCGTTCCACTCACCCCAACCTACCAGAACTGTCAGAAATAAATGGGGTCGAAGCGATTTTTCACTAACCAATTTTCTGAATATTAAATTCAAAAGTGATCATTAAAAAACCGTTACAGCTCCTCTTCACTGCAACAAAAACAACCAGCGCACGTGTAGGCAAACAAGTCCGCTAAGTCCGCTAACTATTCGCTTTACTCTAAACGTATGAGCTGATTTCTAAAATAAAACTGACGCCTTTGTTTATCCCGCCTGCTTGTGTATCCTTGCTTTCCCAACACCGGCAACTGATTAGGATAGACTGTGATGAATTGGCTAACTGGCAATGCGACCTACGATACGGTCTTGCTTTTCTCTTTTGGATACGTGGTATTTGTAATCTTGGGTTCTATATTTATGCCGGCGCCTTACGGTCGATTTAGCTCCGATAAATTTGGCCTTAATCTCTCGCCAAAACTCGGCTGGTTTTTAATGGAGCTGCCTGCCTCGCTGATGTTTATCTATTTTTTCTTTCAGGGTAAGAATTGTTTCGAAGTGGTACCGCTGCTTTTTCTCGTTGTTTGGCTGGTGCATTACGCAAACCGAGGATTTATGTTTCCGCTGCTAATGCGCACTGCCAAGGGAGCACAGGGCAGCTTTGGGCTCATGGTGGTGTTAACGGGTTGGTTGGCGGTGGGATTGCACGGCTATCTCAATGCAACTTATATCGCCGACGTGGGAACGCATTTTACGTTGGACTGGTTAACCTCACCCTCCTTTATCGTGGGCATTACGCTTTATTATGCGTCCTATGTGTTAAATATTCATTCCGATGGAATTATTCGAAATCTGCGCAGCAAAGAAGAAATTGCTCAAGGCAGTCGAGTTTATCGTGTGCCACAGGGTGGTTTGTTTAAATACGTGAGTAATCCGAGTTACCTCACTGAACTTACTGGATGGGCAGGCTTCACCCTGGCGACCGGTTCACCGGGAGGCTTATTCATATTTCTGATTAGTCTGGCAAATCTGTTGCCTAGGGCCTTCAAAACTCACCAATGGTATAACGAAAACTTTCCTGATTATCCACAAGAGCGAAAGGTTATCGTACCGTTTTTAATCTAGCCTATAATGTCCTATTCTGTAGATTAAAATCCTGGGTTCCTTATGGAAAATTCCTTATGGAAAAGTACCTCGACATCTTCAATCATTTCTTCGAAAAAGTACCCGATGCCGTGCGAAAATATCGCATCGCTATTTGGGCGGTTTTTATACTTCTTAATGTCGTCATTCTGTGGGGGGCAAAGTGGTTCCATATCGATATGACGATGGAAGCTTATTTTCTCCAAGATGATCCGGTAAAAAAAGCCTACGATCGATTCAGAGCGCAGTTCGGCAGTGACGAACCTATATTTCTCATCTATGAAGCGAAAGATGGCGACGTGTTTTCAGACCAAACATTGCAAGCCGTTAAAGCTCTGCAAGATGAGATAATGAATTACCGGCTTTCAATACCCGCTGGCCAGCCTTCGGAACTGGATCATATTACTGAAGTTAAAAGCATCATCAACGCATCCTATATGGAGGCAAGTTCGGGCGACCTGCTCTCACGGCAATTTATCGGCGATCAGTTGCCTAAAAACGACAGTGAGCGGGAAGCACTTCGTCAACGCGCGCTTACCTATCCTGATTATCTCCGTGTTTATATTTCTGAAGATTCTCGTTACGGTGCCTTTGTTATCAAGACAGATTTTGGTGCAACTCTGGAAAACGATATCATCTTACCTGCTGGTGCAAGTGCTGCTGACAGCTCGTCTGAAAGCTCCTCTGAAAGTACGGAGATTAGTACAGCGGAAAAATCAGCAACTACGGCTACGACTACGACAAAAGAGAGCCTCGATAACGAATCACTCGATGAAGAACTCAGCGAAGTCGATATAGACGCGCAATGGAATGATGTTTCTGCGGTTCAGGAAAACACAGTACCAAAATTTTACCGCATGGAAATAGATGACTATGCCCGTTTCATGGATGAATTCGACCCGATCATAAGCAAAAAAATCTATACCGATCATTTAAAATTTTATCCTGTCGGCAATCCACCGATCATGAAATTTTTTAAAGACGTCATCATAAAAGATCTACGCATGATTGCCGTCTTATCACTGCTTATCGTCATTGTGCTACTTTGGATTCTCTTTCGTTCAATCAGCGCGGTTCTCTGGCCAGTGACGATTGTGGTGATGACAGTACTCTGGATAGTGGGCCTGATTGGTTGGAGCGGGGTCATTATGACCATGATGATCAATGTCATCGTGTTTCTAATCCTCTCAGTCGGTATCGCCGATGCTGTCCATATACTGTCGGGTTATCTTTTTTTCCGCCAACAAAATGAGGATCACGAGACTGCCCTGCGCTCGGTGTACAAGAAATCTGGTTTGGCCTGTTTTTTAACGAGCTTCACCACATCCATGGGCATGTGGTCGCTGCTGGCGGTGCCTATTGTGCCGATCAGAAATTTTGGTTTGTTCGCCGCATTGGGTGTGATGATCGCGTGCTTCTTAACTATTTTTATGCTGCCGCTGATGTTAGATCTCTGGCCGCCAGTCAATAAAATGAGTAAGCACGATGACGGCAAAATACATCCCATGCAGCGTTTTTTGCGTATGATTGAAAACATCGGCGTTGATTATCCAAAGCGGACGCTAGTTGTTTTCTCCATTTTTGCCTTAGTTTTGTTGTACGGTGCCAAAGATATTAAAGTGGATTCAAACTTTGTCGAAATTATTCCGCCCGATACCTTACTCCGGCAGAGTTTTGCGTTGGTCGATAAAGAGATGAGCGGCGGGCAGGGCATGGAAATACTGTTTGATGCCGGTGAACCGGATGCTTTTAAAGACCCGGATATGCTCAATCGCATGGCTGAACTTGAAGATTATCTTGTGCAAACCTATCCAGATCTTATTGGTAAAACCTTTTCATTAGTCAATATTACGCGCCGAGCTTACCAAGCTTTGAATGATAATGACCCGAAAATGTATATCATTCCACAAGATCCCGCCGTGCTGAGTCAGACTCTTTTTCTATTTAATAATGCCAACCCATCCGACCGTCGCGCCGTGGTTTCGGATGATTACAGTCAGGCACGCTTCAGCGTCACGGTAAAAACCAAGGGCACTTATACCTATGTTCCAGTGATAGAGTCATTGCAGAAAAAGATCGATGAACTGTTTGCTGATTCGAAAACCCGCTACCCTAAGCTGGAGGTGAAACTCACGGGTGCTATGTCGCTGATCCTCAAATTGGTCGATTACATCAGTTGGTCGCAAGTGCAGAGTTTTGGCCAGGCATTGATTGTCATTGCACTGTTGATGTTCGTGATTTTTGGCTCTAAAAGAGCGGGTGCGGTGGCACTGATCCCCAATCTTTTGCCTATTTTGGCCGTATTTGGTTTGATGGGCTATTTCCATATCTCACTCGACACAGATACTTTACTTATTGCCCCCATAATTATCGGTATCGCAACTGACGACACCATTCATTTTCTCTCGCATTATCGCGCGGGAATTTATGAAACCGGCAGTGTTGAGAAGTCCATAAAACTGACTTTGCGCGAAGCGGGGCAGGCCATTATTTTTACCTCCTTGGTCTTATCGTTTGGCTTTTTGGTTTTTATTTTTTCTTCACACATGGCACTGCGACATTTCGGCATATTGAGTGCGGCCTCAATTTTTATCGCGCTGCTTGGCGATCTCATATTGCTGCCGGCGTTGTGCACACTTGCCCGAATTGATTTCGGTCAGAGTAGAGATGTGGAGGAAAATGGTAGTGGTCAATTGGCTGTCGACTAGAACCTATCTCAAAAATCAATAACATTATCTATGGGCTCATTATGAGAAAAATTGCAGTTCTATGCATGTTATGTTCGCTCTATACGATGCGCGGTCATGCAGAGGTTGAAGCGAAGGTCGAAGCTATAGCTGCAGCGAAAGTTGAAGATGCGCGAGAAATTATGCGCCAAGTGTACGACCGTAATGACGGGCAAACACAGGTTTCGCGACAAACACTGAGCACCTGTCGTTATGCGCAAAAAGGCGAGAACTTAGTTTGTGCCGAACAACCGCGTAAAAAAACCTTTGAATCGGTACGCAAAGATTACGGCTCGACGGAAAAAGATAAAAAAACCATATCCGTTGTTATTGATCCGCCTGCGGAACAAGGCATTGGATTTTTACAATACGATTATGAAGATGAGAACAAAGATGCCGATCAGTGGATGTATCTCTCCGCTCTGGGCAAAGTAAAACGCATTGTCTCCGGCAATGAAAATGAACCGAAAAATGGCAGTTTTTTTGGCTCAGAGTTTGGTTACGAAGATATGGAATTGCCCCATCTGGATGATTTCACCTACCGTCTGGTGCAAACCGAAACCTATCAACAGCGCCAGTGTTGGGTTATTGAAACCCTGCCCAAACCACAACGCGCGCGAAAAAGTAACTATTCAAAATCGATCACCTGGATAGATAAAGCCACGCTCTTGGTTTTAAAATCGATTGCCACCGACCGGCAGGGGAAAAAAGTAAAACGTATTACCATGCGTGATATCGTGCAGATTGAAGGCGTCTGGATGCCATTGCAGATTAATATCAATAATCTGCTGACCAAACGCATGAGCACCATCAAGTTTGAAAAAATATCGATTAACAAAACCATTGAAGACGAATTTCTCACCCTGCGCACTCTAACGGATGGTGCATTCAGAGAGCAGCGCTTAAAAGAATATCGGACCACCTTAAATTGATGGGTTATCTCAATAGTCGAAGCTTTTTTGTGATAGCTTTTGTGTCAGCGCTCCTGCTCTTTGGCGCAGGTTCTATTGCTGCAGAAAACGCGGTATTGGACGACGAAGAGTCTGAGATTATTGATGCAGACGAAAGCGAAATCGCTGATACCAATCTTCCTGCCGAGTCATCACCAGAGAGCAGCTGGCAGGCTCTGGCAAATGCTGCACACTTCACCCTGAAACATGAGTTAGCTTACGGTGTTGACGATCCGCAAAAGTTCGTTATTAACCGATCGTCATTTCGAACACAGTGGGAAACGGGTTTTGCTGAAAATTATTTTGCGCGCCTGGATGCAAAAGCCAGTTACGATTTTGCCTTTAACAGCAGTGAATTTTCTACCGATTTAAAAGATGAGTATCAAGCACAGGAGAATGTGCGCGAACTGTATTTACAGCGCAATTTTGACAATCTCAGTATCAAAGCCGGCAAGCAGCTGGTTATCTGGGGCAAAGCTGACGGCGCTGTGATAACTGATATCATGAGCCCTCGCGATCTTACCGAATCCGTTTTTACTTCTCTAGAAGATGCGCGCATTGGCCAGACCATGCTAGTGTTTGATTACTATTACCGAGGTGTCGAAAATGCAGAAGCTGAAACCGCGCAACGCCAATGGACCCTGGTCTTAAACCCCGATGTAAAAGTAAATAAACTGGCCGCGGCGGGTCACCCATACGCCTTTAACTTTTCTAGTTTATTAGGTAGCTCATCGGGCAGTGCGGAAGCTTTTAACGAGGATTTTATTCAAGATGATAAACCCAGTTTTTCCTGGGCTGATATGGAAGTTGGTTTGCGCTGGAATCAAAGCTGGGGTAAAACCGATGTTTCCTTCATGGCTGCCGAAGTCAATGAGGACCTGGGCAATTATAGATTTGACCCTGCGAGCGCCGCTGTCACAGCAGAGTATCCGCGTTACCAAATGATTGGCGGCGGCTTTAATTGGGGACACAATGGTTTTGTTTGGAAAGGCGAACTGGGTTTTAAAAACAATCGCCAATTCACGCTAACCGATTTAACCGTCCCCAGTGAACACCAAGTTTGGGATACAGCAGTTGGCTTTGATTATGAGGCAAATGGCGCATACAGTTTCAGCCTCGAGTTAACCAATCAACATATTTTGGACTGGGATTCGTCGTTACTATTTATGCGGCGTGATGAAACCATTCTCTACGGCGTGTGGCGCAAAACCTGGCTAAACGAAATTTTAACGACCCAATACACCGCCATGTTGCAGCTGCAAGATAGGGAAGCCCTCCATCGCTGGGAATTTATCTACGATGTATCCGATCATTGGAATCTGGAACTTCAACTCGATTATTTTGCCACAAAAGAAACCATGACCTTACTTGGCCAGCTGGAAGATAAAAATCGAATTGCGCTCGAAGCAACTTTTGATTTTTAAAAAAAGTTTAGTGTCTTTAACAAAACACTGGGAAAGCTTTCCAAAGTGGACTGTTTTTATCCGAACATTGTTCTGTTGCATGACGCCCCTATTTATTTTGTTAGAGGCTTCTAGCTATATTAGTGAGCAATGCAGTTAATCTACTCCCTAAGTGATAGCTAACTTTTTTGCCCGCGACAAGATTTATAGACTGTCCGATGCTGGATGTATCTGCTAGAGTTTCCGCTGGTTAAAAGCGTCAATTGAATAATTCTATTTGCAACGTCTAGCTCATTACATCACCTGGATACATCTCTATGGCTCTGTTTAAAAACCGTTTTGAACGTCTTCATCTCGTTCTAATCGCATTGTGTTGTCTTTTATCATCCGGTTGTCAAAAGCAAGATGTTCCGCTCGACAAGGTGACCAATCCACAGACGCAAGCACAATGGCAAGATCATCTTGTGGAATACAGTCAGGGCTGGATTCCCGCTGAAGGCCTGCTTAATATCCGCTTTAGTCATCCGGTGATTGCGGCGAATTTATTGAATAAACCGCTGGACGGAATTATTAAGTTGCAACCGGACTCGCTTCAAGCGGAGCTTGAAGTTGCCGCGGTTTTTACCGCCGAGAATAAATTGGAAATGCGCCATCAAAAACCTTTCCCCTCGGGGCAAACCCTGGTGGTAAATCTGTTACCTGAAAAACTCGCTAATCTTCCCGCCAATTTAGCGCCATTTCGTCTTGATATCAAAGTGCTGGAACAGAGCATGAATCTGCGTGAAATTGGCTTGCGCAGTGATCGCAAAACAGCAGACACCATGTTGTTAGACGGTGAATTGGAAACGACAGATAGTGCGCTGGCGAATTTAGTCGAGCAAACACTCAAGGCCACGCAAGCGGGCAACGCCTTAAAAATTAGCTGGCAACATGCTGATGCACGCAAGCATCAATTCACGGTGGAGGGGATTACGCGCCAAGCTGCTCCCTCGCAACTGCTGATTAGCTGGGACGGAGCACCAATCAAGTTAAACAATAAAGGCCAACGCCAGGTCGAGATTCCGGCGGCTAGCCAATTCACTGTTACCTCAACGCGCGCCGTTATCCAGCCTAATACTTACATTGAAGTACATTTTTCCGATTCGCTCGATGCTCGCCAGAATCTCGAAGGTCTGGTCAGGCTCAATGGGCGCGATGCGCGGACCCAAATTGACGGCACGATTTTGCGTGTTTATAGCAGTGAGCAAGGTGGTAGTGAAAAAATGCAAGGCGATCAGCAGTTGCATATTGAAGCGACCTTGCGCAGTGCGCAAAAAAAACCTTTGGGCATTGCGTTGGATAAAAGCGTGAGTTTTATTCCAGAATTGCCCGCAGTGCGATTCGCCGAAAAAGGCGACATCATGCCGCCCGCCGATAAACTGACAATCGCTATCGAAACCGTCGCGATCAACGCCATCAAGGTCCGCGCCTTTGAAATCTATCCGAACAATATCGGCCAGTATCTGCAGCAGAACGACTTTTCCTATAAAAGCGGTGGCTATTTTTATAACGGCACGCACCGCGACGAAGGGCGCTATCTCTGGCAAAAGACCATCGCACTGCCTAAAAACCCGCAACTGGATTGGACTCGATATGATCTGGATGTGAGTGAGCTGGTGGCCAACAAAAAAGGCAGCCTCTTGCGGCTTGAATTGGAAGTGTTGCCACAGTTTTCTGCGTACCCCTGCGAAGCGCCGCCCAAAGCAGTCGTCGAAGAAGATATCAGCAAGAAAAATTATGAAGGTTTTGAACGGCAAGATCCTATTCCGGAGCGGCTGCGACAGTTTTATGAGTCTGAGGGCTATTACGACTGGAGCGAACGCAAAAATCCCTGCAGCCCCAGTTACTTTTCTAGCAGTAGCAATGAGACCCATGTGGTGCAAACCTTTTTTGCGTCCAATATCGGTCTGCTGGCGAAACAGGGGGGCGACAATCAACTGCATGTGCTCGCAACTAATTTGCGCGATGCGACGCCCTTGGCCGGTGCTGACATCAGTGTTTTCAATTATCAACAGCAACTGATTGGCTCAGGTAAAAGCGCTGCCGATGGACTGCTAACCGTTGAAGTTCAGGGTGTGCCCTATTATGTGAGTGCGCAGAAAGAGGGAGACACCAATTACCTTAAAGTACCGCGCAACAACGCTTTGCCAACCAGTCAGTTCAATACCGGTGGCACCACGCCGCAACAGGGCTTAAAAGGATTTTTCTACGGCGAACGCGATATTTGGCGCCCTGGCGACGATATCTTCCTGACCTTCATTCTGCTGGACCGCGATAAAGCGCTGCCAGCCAATTATCCATTAACGCTTGAATTCTTTGATCCACGCGGCGGAAAAGTTTCCAGTATTACCAATACCCAACCGACCGATAACTTCTATACCTTTAATCTGAAGACCATGGAAAATGCTCCCACCGGCAACTGGCGCGCGATCGTAAAGGTGGGTGACAATTATTTTGACCGCATAATCAAGGTTGAAAATATCTCGCCAAATCGTCTGAAAATGGATTTGGCTCTGCCGCCAGAGGGTTTGCATCCAGATCAACTGCCGTTAAAAACTACGCTACAAGCGCAGTGGCTTACCGGCGCGACCGCCGCTACCTTAAAGGCTGACGTACAAGTCAAACTCTCCGCCATAAAAACGGTATTCTCAGGCTTTGAAGGTTATACCTTTGACGACAAAGCCCGCTCCTTCACCCAAGAACCGCAGAAAGTTTTTGAGGGTTTTCTCGATAACAGCGGCAAGACCGACTTCACTGCTAAATTCGATATTACTTCGGCACCTCCCGGCATGTTAAACGCGACTTTTACTGAACGTGTCTTTGAGCCTGGTGGTCAGTTCAGCTCACAATATCGCAGCTCTCCGGTGTATCCATTTACCACTTGGGTAGGATTCCATGCGCCTTTAGGCAATCAGGACTACTACGGCGCACTCGACAAAGATGCGGAGCATCCGTTTGATTTGGTAACTCTCGACAGTCACGGCCGAGCTATTGCCAATCACAAGTTGAACGTCACCTTGTATGCGATAGAGTGGCATTGGTGGTGGGATGAAAAAGAGGAGAATTTTGCCAATTACCTCAGCAACAGCGTGCACGCGCCAAAAGAAACAACCACTGTCACCACCGATGCGGATGGGCACACTCACTGGACGCTGGTCGGCAAAAAATATCACTGGGGCCGCTACCTGGTCCGTGTGTGCGATGCAGAAATTGCGGATGCGACACAATATGATACTAAACAACATTGTGCCAGCCAGGATATCTACCTCGGCTGGGGTTGGGGTGAACAGGCGGGCCAAGATGCAGCGACGCGAATGTCGTTGAGTAGCGATCGAGATCACTATCAAGTGGGCGACGGCGCCAGCATTCATCTTCCAGAAGGGCCGGACAGACAAGTGCTGGTCAGCATTGAAAATGGCAATCGCGTGCTCAGCCGTTATTGGCAAGCGATCAAAAGCGGCGAAAATAATTTCACTTTGCCGATTACCGCAGAGATGACGCCTAACGTCTATGTGCATATCACCGCGCTGCAACCGCACCAACAGCGCAATAATGATTTACCCATCAGGCTCTACGGCGTACTGCCGCTGTTGGTGGATGACCCCGCGACCCATTTGACGCCAACCATTGTCGCGCCGCTGCAAGTGCGCCCCGAAAGTAAACTGGCGCTGAAGGTTGCAGAGCAGCAGGGCAGGGCGATGACCTACACTGTTGCCTTAGTCGATGAGGGCTTGTTGGGGATTACCGATTTCACTGCGCCCGATCCGCATAACAGCTTCTATAAACGCGAAGCGCTGGGCGTGTTAACTTGGGATATGTTTGATCAAGTGGTTGGTGCTTACAGTGCGGAATTGTCGCGTCTCCTTTCCATCGGTGGCGGTGACTCGATAAAAAAACGCGACAGCAATCGCGAGCGACGTTTTCCGCCGATTGTGCGCTTCCTCGGCGCGTTCCATTTGGCGGCGGGCGCAACGCGTGAACACACGATTGATCTGCCAGCGTATATGGGTGCGGTGCGGGTGATGGTGGTGGCAGGTGATGGCCGTGCTTTTGGTCGCGCTGAGCAAAGCGTGAAGGTCACGCAACCGCTCACATTGCTCTCGACGCTGCCAAGAGTATTAGGGCCAGGTGAAGAAGTGGATCTGCCGGTCAATGTTTTTGTTTCTGAGGCGCCTACAGGCAAGGCAATAGTGGGTGAGGCAAAAATTTCAGTGGTCACGGATGAATTTTTCACTGCCCTGACCAGCGACCAGCGTTTGGCTTTTACCAAACCTGGTGAGGCGATGGCGCATCTGCGGCTCAAGGTAAATGATCGGGTTGGCATGGCTGCTGTAACGGTAAAAGCGCAACTGGGTACAGAGACCGCGCAGGAGGTTATTCATATTCCGGTGCGAAGTGCCAATTTACCCAGCACCAAAACCGAATCACACTTGTTGCAGCCGCAAGAGCAATGGTCACCAACCTTAGCAGTGCACGGCATGCTCGGCACCAATAGCACGACACTCACCGTGAGCAGCATGCCGGAATTAAAACTCGAAGAACGCTTGCAGTATTTGATCGACTATCCCAATGGTTGTATTGAGCAGACGATTTCGGCGGTATTTCCACAGCTGTACCTGCCGTCGTTAGTTGAACTCAATGCAGCCCAGACACGCGACATTGAACACAACATCAATGCGGCGATTGGACGGTTGGCAAGTTTTCAAACCAGCAGCGGCGGATTTGCCTATTGGCCCTATCAGAATGATGTTAACCCCTGGGGAAACAATTATGCCGGTCATTTCTTGCTGGAGGCTAAACAGCTTGGCTACAGCATTCCTCCCAGTCTGTTGAGCAATTGGCTCCAATATCAACATGAGCAGGCGCGCAGTTCGAATGCCAATAGTTATGCCGGCGATGCTTATCGGCTTTACACCCTGGCCCTCGCCGGGCAAACCGATGCCGGGGCGATGAATCGGTTGCGCGAAAAATTAAAAACATTCCCTGCTAACCAATTGGTGCTGGATCGTTGGATGCTGGCGTTGGCTTATCAGCAGATAGGGCAACAAGATATTGCCGCTGAGTTGTTGTCTGAAGCGGGCACCACATCGGCCTATCATCCGGCTTATGATTGGACCTACGGTTCAGCCTTGCGCGATCGCGCCGTGTTATTGTTATTGCAACAAAATTTAGGGCGAACCGAAATCGCCTGGCTGCTTGGCACTGACATTGCCAATGACCTGGCGCGGGACGAGTGGTACAGCACGCAAACCACCGCCTGGGCATTGCTGGCGCTTGCACATAGTTTTGGTTCGCAGACGCGGCAGACGCAATTTGCGCTGTTGCAAGGCAGCGCTCAACAAGGCGATCCATCCACACAAGTTTCCAAGTGGCAGGATCTCGCTACCGCTAAGCCCGTCTTCCGCCAGTCAATGCCAGATTATCAACCGGGTCAGATGATCGTGCGCAATGACAGCGATCATCCACTCTATGCGGCGGTGGCGAATCGGGGCACACCGGCGAATACCACGGAACAGGCCGAAAGCACTGGCCTTTCATTAGACGTGCGATTCACCGATGTAGGCGGCCGGCTTCTCAGCGTGCACAGTTTGCCGAGCGGCCAGGATTTTATCGCTGAAGTGACAATTAAAAACACTGGCGATCGTGCGTTGGAAAATCTGGCCCTGACGGAAGTTGTGCCCAGCGGTTGGCAGATACGCAATACGCGACTGGAAGGCGTCGAGGAAAACAACGAGTTAGAATATCAGGACATTCGCGACGATCGCCTCGTCAGCTATTTTTCTTTGCAATCACCGACTGCGCCAGCCGACAACAATAACTGGTGGCGTCCCAAACGTGTATTGCGCGATACAGTGGTGGTGAAAATGCTGCTCAACGCTTCATTTGCCGGACGATTTTATCTCCCCGGCTGGCAAGTTGAACCCATGTATGATGGCAGCCGACATGCATCCAGTGCTGGCCAATGGGTAGAAGTGATAGCGCAGTGAAACTTAGGGATGTGCACGAAATAATGGTAACGCTTTTTTGGGCTAAGCGTTACCGCCGACGAATCCTGGGTGTGGGTTTATCGCTGGGAACTTTCATTGCACTTTTTATTGCACTGCTGACCGGCGCACTGCCAGCTAAATTACAGGCGCCACCCTGGTCGCATGCGCTGTTCGCCCGCGACGGCCAGTTGCTCGATGTGCAGATTGCCGCTGATGAACAGTGGCGTTTCCCCGCGCCAGAGACCTTGCCGGAAAAATATGTCCAAGCACTGCTGGCGTTTGAGGATCGCCATTTCTTTACCCATCCTGGGATCAATCCATTTGCCCTGGTGCGCGCGAGTTTCAGCAATCGGCGCGCTGGGCGAATTGTCAGTGGCGCCAGTACTATCACCATGCAGGTCGCCCGTCTCGCGCTCGATAATCCGCCGCGCAATTATTGGAACAAAGCAGGCGAAATCTGGCTCGCGCTGCAATTGGAATTGCAGTTCAGTAAGCAGGAGATTCTGCAACTCTATGCCACCCATGCGCCGTTTGGCGGTAACATCGTCGGTCTGCAAGCCGCGAGCTGGCACTACTTTCGCCGCGCGCCGGATGACCTAAGTTGGGCCGAAGCAGCACTGCTCGCTGTATTGCCCAACAGCCCTGCACTGCTCCACCCAGGGCGCAATCGCGGCGCGTTACTTAGCAAGCGCGACCGTCTGCTCAGGTACTTGCATGCGCAAGGTGTATTGAGCGATAACGATTACCAGGTCGCGCTGCTGGAGCAGCTACCAGAACAAAATCAATCCTGGCCGGCAGAAGCGCCGCACCTTTTACAACGCCTTATTGCCGAATATCCCCAGCAAACCTCATTTCGCACCACGCTTGATTCGCGAATACAACAGGACATGCAGCGCTTGGCCGCCCAGCACAGTCGCGCGCTGGCAGAGGATGGCGTGCAGAATCTCGCACTTGTGGTCATTGATCACCAGCAGTTTGAATCGCTGGCGTATATCGGCAACTACACCCAGCAAAAAAGCGGCGCTGATGTGGATATCGCCCGCAGTCCACGTTCCACCGGCAGTGTCTTAAAACCGCTTTTATACGGCCTGATGTTGCAAGAGGGTGAATTGCTACCGACCACATTGGTGCCCGACATTCCTACCACCTTCGGCAGCTATTCGCCGAAGAATTACGACCGCGATTATCGCGGCGCCGTGCCCGCTAACCTGGCGCTTGCTCAATCACTCAATGTGCCCGCGGTGCGTCTGTTAAACCGCTATGGTGTTGAGCGTTTTCGCGAACGGCTCCAGCAGTTCGGTTTGAGTACTGTCACCCGCAGCGCAGAGGATTATGGCCTCTCGCTCATCTTAGGTGGGGCAGAAGGCTCGTTATGGGAATTAAGTTCGGCTTATGCGAATCTCACCCATATCGCGGCGCGGCGCGACCTTCCAGCGTTACGCCGCCCGGTTTCGCTCATGCAAAACTCCGCAATAGCAGCGGACGAATCGCTCGAAAGTTTTCCGCTGCACAGCGGCGCCGCCTGGCTGACCTTGCAAGTGATGATCAATGTGGTTCGCCCAGGTGCAGATCTCTTTTGGCGCGATTTTGAAGACAGCCAAGTGATCGCCTGGAAAACCGGTACCAGTTATGGCCTGCGTGATGGCTGGGCGATTGGCAGTAACGGACGTTATACAGTGGGTGTGTGGACTGGCAATGCGGATGGTTCACCGGCTGCCAGTCTTGGCGGTGCACACAGCGCTGGGCCTATTTTAATGGGCGCCTTCGCCTTGTTGGGCAACAGCTCATGGATAGACAAACCGGTGCTGGCGCTCAAAACGGCCAAGGTGTGTGAAGACGATGGTTATCTGGCAAATGTATCCTGCCCTTCAATCAGTGTCACCATTCCCGCCGACAGTACGTTTCGGCGCAGTTCGCCCAACCATCAGCGAATTTTTTTATCCCAGGATGGCAACTACCGGGTCCACAGCGGTTGCGAACAGCCGAGCCAAATGCAAGTGCGCAATTGGTTTATTTTACCTCCTGGACAAGAATATTTTTGGAAGCAACAACACAGCGAGTATCGCCCCTTACCACCTTGGCGACTGGACTGTATTGCTACCCTGCAACAAAACACGGGCGAATTGCCGTTTGAGTTGATTTATCCCGATAATGAAAACTCATTGCATCTGCCGTTAAATCTCAATGGCAAATTGGGCAGTGCGGTTTTTCGCGCCGTGCACCGCGATCCAGAGGCGACACTCTACTGGCATCTTGATGGGCAGTATCTGGGTCAGTCACAACTGTTCCATGAAAAGGAAATTCGCACCCCACCTGGCGCGCATAAATTAGTGTTAGTGGATCAAAATGGCCAGCGACTCGAGCGTGCTTTTGAGATCATCGATCTGGCGACAGAGAAGGGCCAACAGGCTAGACGTGCTTATGCCGAAAACAATCCACCAAATGATCATTCACCATTCCCACAGCCTGCATATGCGCATATACAATCGTCGGCCCCACAAACCGAAAACCCCGCTTTTTCAAATCAACACTAAAGGCTTTAGATTCCGTTGTTTCGGCGGGTATGTCACTAAGCGTTTTTCTGCGGTTATTGATGGGGCTGTGGTTAACGAATTGCATTGCGTAATTATAAAAACTGCCAAACTCTTTTTGCACCTTGATAAATGCCTTGGCATTGCCAACCGCGCTTATTACTTTTAAACGATTGCGAATAATTCCAGGATCAGTTAAAAGTTTTTCGATTTTTTTCTCGGAAAAGCGCGCAACCTTTTCCACATCAAAATCGGCGAAGGCTTTGCGGTAGCCTTCGCGGCGCTTGAGAATGGTTATCCAACTCAGTCCGGCTTGGGCTCCTTCGAGAATTAAAAACTCAAACAGTTTTTTATCATCGGTAACAGGCACGCCCCATTCTTCATCGTGGTAGGTGACATACAGAGGGTCATCGCCACACCAGCCGCAGCGGGTTTTATTATTTGTTGTTTTTGTTTTAGTCATTGAATGATCTTTCCTACGTTTTCTCGTTCCCATGCTCCCGAGACTGTGAAAGTATTCGTTCTTCTTTGTAGGATGGGTGCCAACCCATCACAACTGAGTTCATACAAAGAACTAAAATCCGATTTATTGTG
>OBEQ010729175.1_pt1 | contig 20600 bp, 26 predicted proteins | sample 1670901 | NCBI WGS metagenome assembly OBEQ01 (sample SAMEA104232315, study PRJEB22302) | groundwater metagenome | biome: forest; feature: aquifer; material: groundwater | place: USA | collected 2011-08-07 | depth 5.4 m
AGCACGGGAGGATCTATAAGCTGTCCCGCTGCATTTTGCAATGCCGTTGGGCTAACGCCTACATACGGTCTTGTTTCAAGGTACGGCCTTATCGATTACGCCAATTCCCTTGATAAAATAGGCCCCATCGGAAAGAGCGTTTTTGATTTTTGTCCGCCAGTCGTTTTCCGTAACCGGCGCCTCTTCCCTGCCGTCGAGGGCGTTCAACACCACGATGCAATCTCCGTCTTTTTTACGGAGGAATAGAAATTTGCCCAGATTGGGGCTGAAAATGACGCCGTCTGAAAATCGGCCATGCATGGCATCACGATGATTCCGGGACAGGATTTCATAAGCGTATTTTCCCGATAATAAGTGCGCCTGAATGTCTCCAAGATATTGGGAAGCGTCCGCACCTTTTAAAACCGTTAAAGCAAACACGGGGGAAGCAAGCGCAACTGACAATGTCAACGCGATTAAAAGGATCTTTTTTAAAATAGCCATAAAACTCCTTTATGAATGCAGCGTAATGGAAGGGTCAAGTAAATGATTTGTTGGATCCAGCGCCTGGCCTCGATATCTGATTTCAAAATGAAGATGCGGCATTATTTTGGGGTTTGCCGCGTTGCCGGTTTTTCCGCTCCGGCCGATCATTTGGTTTTGAGTGACCCACTCTCCTTCGACGATGTTGAAGGCTGATAAATGAGCATAACGGCTAAGCAGACCATCGGGATGAAGAATATCGATAGTGTTGCCATAGCCTTTTTCCTCTCCGGCAAAAACAACCCGCCCGCTTTTGGCGGCTAAAACGGGGTTCTCAACGGGAACAGCCAGATCGATGCCTTGATGGATGCGCCCGCCGTTTCGGGATGCCCCAAAATAACCTTTTCCGTTTTGATCCCGCCTGAAGGATAACGTTTTTGACTCAGTGATGAGAGGTGAAGAAAAAAAGAACTCGTTTTTTTCGTATTTATTTTTTTGATATTCAGCCAGCCAGGGTAACAGAGAAAAGCAAAAACACCCCAGAAATAAGCGCGTCAGAAAACGCCTAAATATTTTTTTTCGCATACGGCAAAATTAAAATCCAAAAATGGCGCGTGCGGCAGCCACCAAAAAAATACCCAAAACCATACCGGCCCACATGGATTTGCTGGGAGGGATTGAGAAGAATGAAAACATAATAGGCGATTCTAACGTCCCGTAAACGAAATGGCAAGAAAAAAACCGCCCTCCTGGTTATAAGGCCAAAAGGGCGGAAAGGTCTGAAAAAACCTTATTTTATGCCTATCATTTTAGTCCCGAATACGACGGCTAAAATGACAATTACGGCTAGGTGAGGGGTCAATTGCGGAGTAAATACTAGCCCCAGAATTACGCCTAGTAAAAGACCGGACAATAAATCTGATTTAATCATTTAAATCACCCCCAAATAGGTGTGGTCGATTTAAGATCATTTTTATAGGCCCCGCCTCCCTTCTCTATTTAAAAGTATACCCTTTAGGCGAGCGCTTTCAATAGAGAGAAAAATTTGCTTAATCTATAAGTCTTTTATTTTAATCTACTTATGAGAGGTATTTTTAAGCAGCCAATGAGTGATTCGTGAGAACACCCTTTCGCGCTTAATTTCGTTTAGGATTTCATGGTAGCAGTCGTTGTAAATATCAATTTCTTTATCAGACGTCTTAAGAAAACGGTAAAAATTCTGAGTGGCTTCGACGGATACAACAAAGTCTTGTCCCGCTTGCTGAATAAGAACCGGATCGGTGATTTGGCGGGCTATCTCTTCTTTTTTTACGATCATGGCAATCAGTTCCCGGTAAAGTCCGGCGCTGATGCGGGGATTAATCAAAGTGTCTTTCTTATAGCGTGCCAATATTTCTTTGTCATGCGTTAATAGCTCCGGTTTTACGCGGTTGGACTGCGTGTAACTCGGCCATATGTAAGAAGTGAACATTCCGAGGGCATGCCGCCAAAGAGGCACTGGAATCGCAATTCCGAAAATCGGGGAACTTAAGACCAATCCGTATATTTTTGGATGCTCAACAAAAGCAAGATAGGAAGAAACAACCAATCCTCCAAAACTATGTCCCATTAGAAAAAGCGGGGTACCTTTTCGGTTGCGGTTGACAAACGCATGGAGCGCGCCGAGATCCCTGTGAAAATCCCGAAAGGTGTTTACACAAGCGCGCCTCCCTCCGCTTCGGCCAAATCCCCTCAAATCAGGGATAACGCTTTCGATGCCGGCCATGGCAAAATATTCCGCCGCATGCCGGTATCTCCCCCCGTGTTCGCCCATGCCGTGCACAAGTATCAGGATAGCTTTTGGCTGGCTGGAGGACGCAAGCCTTCTGTAAAAGATAGGCGTTTTGTCAAATGAGATAAACCGGTGCTCGGTCCACATGGAAATCAGTTGCCGTGTTTTTCGTAATAAGGCAGCAGGGTGTATTGGTAACGGGAAATCACCACTTCTCTTTTTACTTTCAAGGTGGGGGTGAGCTCGCCTGAGCTTTGCGAAAAATCATTTTCGAGAAGGTGAAAATATTTAATTTTCTCAAAATTGGCCAAATTTTTGGAGAAGTTTTCAACGCGTTCTTCAAAAAGCCGGTAGATAACAGGATTTTTTAAAAGGTTCGTATAATCGGTGAATATGATTTTTTCATTTTTTGCGTATTCAATCACTTTTTCTTTTTTGGGCACTATGAGTGCCGTAATGAATTTTCGGCCTTCTCCAAACAAGACACACCGAAGGATAAAGGGGTCTTGTTCCGCCCGCTCTTCAATGGGTTGTGGGGCTACTTTCTTGCCTCCGGAGGTCACAATCAATTCTTTCTTCCGGCCTGTGATCGATAAAAAGCCCTCTTTGTCAACGGCCCCGAGATCCCCGGTGTAAAACCAACCGTCTTTTAAAACTGCGTTTGTTTCCTCGGGTTTATTGTAATAGCCTTTCATGACACAAGGCCCTTTGGTCAGGATTTCGCCTTCGGCGGACAACTTGACCTCAATCCCTTCAAGCGGTATCCCCACGCTGCCGAATTTAAAACGATTTTCACGATTTACGCTGATGACCGGAGAAGTCTCGGTCAGTCCGTATCCCTCATAGATGACGATACCGAGATCATAGAAAAATTCCGCAATTTCTTTTGAAAGTGCGGCTCCCCCCGAAACGCCAAACCGGATCTGTCCTCCTAACCGATTTTTAAATTTGTGATAGACAAGCTTCTCCGCCAAACGGTATTCGATCCGGAAGAGAAATCCTAGGTTTCTTTTCTCGAAAGCGGCCTTCCTTTTTTTCTCGCCGAGGTCCTTGGCCCAAAAAAATAGACCTTTTCGGATAGAGCTGGATTGGTTCACGGCCTCGAGCACACGGCTTGTAATTTTTTCATAAAACCGGGGAACTCCGAGCACAAACGTAGGCTTGGTTTCAATAAGATTTTGCGGCACCGTGTCCATACTTTCCGCGTAAGCGATCGTGGCTCCGATATGGATCATTAAATAATGGCCCGCCAGGCGCTCAAATACGTGGCACAACGGCAAGAATGACAGGTGTTTGTCCGTTTCCCCCATCTTCAGCGCGTCACGGCACATCAAGACATTTTGAATAAAATTTTGATGAGTCAGCATGACACCTTTGGGGATGCCGGTGGTTCCTGAGGTATAAATAATACTGGCTACGGAATCGCCGCGAATCGGACCCAGAGAAAGATCACCGCCCGACGGAGACTGTTCAGCTTGCATGAAGTCTTTTAAGATAAAAAGCGGGACATGAGCCTGTTCACGGGATATCTCAAGGCTTGAGTCAAATGCCAATATGAAATTGAGCAGCGGGAGCGAGCGCTCTATCGGAGGTATTTTCTCAAATTGAGCCTTTGAAGACAGGGCGATCATTCTTGCGCCTGAGTCCGAAAGGATGTATTCGATTTCAGCGGAAGTCAATGAAGGATAAATCGGAACGGTGATAAGACCCGAAATTTGCGCGGCCAAATCGACAAGGGCCCATTCAGGCCGGTTTTCGGAGAGAATCGCGATGCGGTCGCCCGCCTTAAGCCCTTTGACGAGAAGTGACCCCGCGATTAGCTTTACTTTTTTGGAAGCTTCGGACCAGGAAATGGACTCATAACGGCCGTTTTCTTTGAAAAGAAAAGCTTCTTTGTCCGGAAAGCGGTTTACGGTATCAAAAAAAAGCTGTCCCAGATTTTGCGGAATCAATTGTCGGTGAATTTGGGTTGACGTTTTTCAAGAAAGGCCTGTATGCCTTCCTTCATATCATGGGTCGCAATAATGGACCGGAATTCATTTTCTTCGATTTTAAGTCCCGCAGCTAAATCCCGATCCAAGCCTTGGGTAATGGCCCTCATGGCCGCCCGCAATGCGGGTAAACCGTGTTTGGCGATTTTTTTAGCAATTTCCCTAGCGGTTTTTAAAAGCGCTCCGTCCGACACGACGTGATTCACCAACCCGATACGATAGGCCTCCTGCGGAGTGATCACGTCGCCCGTTAGTATGAGTTCGGCCGCGCGGCTGGGACCGACGATCCGGACGAGCCTTTGGGAACCGCCAAAACCGGGGATGATTCCAAGGTTTATTTCCGGTTGGGCAAAACGCGTGCGATCGGACGCGATACGGATATGACAGGCCATCACGAGTTCTTGTCCGCCGCCCACACAGACGCCTTGTATCGCCGCGATAACAGGCTTTTCTGAATTTTCGATCTTATTAAATACCGCCTGGCCGCGGCGAATCACGCCGATATATTCTTCAGGGTTTGTGATCTGGGCCATTTCCTTCAAATCCACGCCGGCGATGAAAACATTTTGAATGGCGCTGGCAATCACAATGACTTTGGCCAAAGGCTCATTTTGCAGCCGGTCAACGGTTTGTTCGATTTCATCCAAAAGCTGACGGCCCAGCGCATTGACGGGAGGACGGCTGATCTTTAAAAAGGCCACCCCCTCTTCGATAGAAACACTGACAAACTGCGGCTCAGCCATAAGATTTCTCCCTGATGTTATTTATATTTCAAACGTATTCCAAAAACCCGCGCTTTGTTTTCTTACCCAAAAAGCCCGCGTAAACCATGCGTTTCAAAAGCGGTGCCGGGAAAAATCGTTCGCCATAAATTTTGTGAAGTTCAGTTAATTTCAAAAGCGCTTCGTCTATTCCCATTTCGTCGGCGTATTGCAAAAGCCCGCCTTTTTCTTGAGGAAATCCGGTCCCAGCCAGCATTGCAATATCAATGTCCGCAGCGGTTGCGATACGTTCTTGGATGCAAAGGGCGGCTTCGTTGATCATGGAAAGCAAAAGCCGCTCGGTTGAAAACGGCGCTTTTTTTGAAGTTTTCGGGCGGGATTCTTTTAGTATCTGTTCAATCGTATCGTCATTGCCGGTGGCCGCGTCATAATTGTAAAAACCCGCTCCATTTTTAATGCCATAACGTTTTTTGCCGTATATTTTATCCCACAGCGGGCAGGGTGTCATGCGGATCCCGTATTCCTCCAAGAGAATCCCCTCCACGTCATGGCAGACATCCAGGCCGAGCGTGTCCACTAAAGTGAAAGGCCCCATCGGAAAGCCGAACTGGACCATGGCTTGATCAATTTCTTTTAAAGTGGCGCTGCCCTCTTCCGCGCAAAACGCAGCTTCATTTAAATAGGGCATGAGAAGCCGGTTCACTAAAAATCCCGCACATTCGCTGACACGCACCGGAAGTTTTCTTAAGCCTTCACAAAAAGTGATACAATCAGTCACGGTCTCCTCGGAGGTGGCAAGGCCGGGGATCACTTCGACGAGTTTCATGACATTGGCCGGATAAAAAAAATGGATACCGACCACTTTATCGGGCCGGGTGGTTGCTGTTCCCAGTGCGCTGATGGAGAGCGCTGAAGTGTTGGTGGCAAGGATCGAATGGCTGGGAAGGGCCTTGTCCAATTCCTGAAAAACCCGTTTTTTGATCTCCATTTTTTCCGGCACGGCCTCAATTACGATATCCACATCTTTTAAAGGATCAAGACTTGTCGTAGTCGTGACAAGGGCCATTTTTGCCTCCATCTCCTGGGGCATCATCTTTCCCTTGTCGACGCGGGTCTGATAAATTTTCCGGATCTGGCCCAGTGTTTTCTGAGCGAGATCGTCGTTTATCTCCTTAAGAACCACCGGGAGGCCGGAATAACTGATGACCTGTGCGATCCCGGCGCCCATTGTGCCGCCGCCCACCACGCCGGCTTTGTAAATAAACATTATTGCCTCTCCAAAACTACCGCGGCGCCCTGCCCTCCGCCGACACAGAGCGAAGCCAGCCCGTATTTTAATTTGCGTTTTTTCATTTCATTAAGAAGCGTGAGGGTGATACGCGCTCCGGTGGTTCCTACCGGATGCCCGATGGCGATCGCGCCGCCGTTGACATTCATGATATTTCGGTCAAATCCCAGCACTTTTTCGCAGGCGATCGTTTGGGCGGCAAACGCTTCATTGAGCTCAATCAGTTGAATATCTTTGAGCGTGAGAGCGGCTTTTTTCAAAGCCAGCGGAATCGCGATAGTTGGTCCGATGCCCATTCGTTCGGGCTCCACTCCGCCAAAAGCATAAGAGCGGATGGTCCCGAGAATCTCTTTGAAACCCAACTTATCCGCTTTTTCACGTGCCATGATTAGGAGTGCTGCCGAGCCATCCGAAATCGAACAGGCGTTACCCGGGGTTACGGTGCCATTTTCCTTGAACGTGGTTGGATAAAGCGCGAGTGTCTGCTCGTTCAAAGCGGGATTTGGGCCCTCATCCTGCGAAATGATTTCGGGCGGCATCGCACGGCCCGCCGCCTTTTTTGTGACCGGCACGGGGACTATTTCATCTTTAAACTTGTTTTCGCGGGTGGCCCTGAACGCGCGCTGATGGCTTAAAACCGCATAGCGATCCTGATCGGTCCGGTTGATCTTAAATTCCTCGGCCAGATTTTCGGCGGTACGGCCCATGAGTTGTCCGCAGACAGGATCCGTCAGGCCTTCCCAGAGCGAATCGATCATTTCGGAATTTCGCAGTCTTTTTCCAAACCGCAGATCGCGGCTGACATACGGCTGGCTTGACATGGATTCGGTGCCGCCGACGATTTGAATATTCGCGTCACCTGAGAGGATATTTTGACAACCGCTGACGATGGCCTGTATTCCGGAAGCGCAATTTCTGGCGACCGTATAGCCCGGGACTGTTTTAGGAATTCCTGCCATGAGCGAGATGACGCGGGCAATGTTGGGCGCATCGCTGGCCTGGCCCACACAGCCAAAAATCACTTCATCAATCAGCGATGGGTCCAGTTTTGTTTTGGCAAGAAGGCCTCTTACGGCTATTTCGCCGAGCTTTTGCGCCGACAGATCCCGAAAAACTCCGCCCAGGGCCCCTTGAGGAGTTCTGACACCATCCACGATTACGATTTCTTTATCAAGCATCGCTTTTTTCCTTTTTACCGTTTTCTTTATTTGTATCAAACATTTTGCTGCGATACAAGCGCTTTGATTTTTGGAAGCATCTTAACGGCTTCTTCTTCCCCGCGCTGTATGAACTGTTTGGGTTTAAAAAAATCCACCCAGTTGGCGTTGGCAACCACGGGGCGGATCACCAGATCTGCGGATTCGCTTTCAATTTCCGCGATCTCGGTTTCCATGGCCTGAATGGTGTTCATCAGTATATCAAAGGCATTGGGGAAAAATAAATGCCCGATTGATTTTTTTAGTCTGAAGAATGAGCGCGATAAAAAATTTTTCTGGCGGATTTGCATTTCCTCTTTTTCAGCTGCTTCCTGCCGGAGTATGCGGCGCTCTAGCATGTCTTTTGAGCTTGGAAATACATTGACCGCTATGATTTTATTCGCGCCGGCTTCATGCAGCACGCGGATGGGAAGCGGGCTTAAGATCCCGCCATCCACCATGGTATCGCCATTCATGAATGTTGGATTAAAAATAGCCGGAATAGCTATGGAGGTACGCACCGCGTCTGCGATATAGCCCGAATCAAAAATATGGATCTGCCGTGTGGTGAGATCCGCCCCAATGAGTCTAAGGGGTATCTGGCAGTCCTCAAATGTCTTATCGCCAAGGTGTGATTTAAAATGCCTAAGGACTCGTTTGGCATCCATCAAGGCCCTCACGGGAAACCAGTTGATATCCAAAAGCTGGGTCAGCCGGAAAAGGCTGTTGACTTCTAACGCCGTCTTCTCGACTTCCGCCGCGTTTTTATTTACGGCGTAAATCGATCCTATGAGGGCGCCGATGCTGGATCCGGAAATGATATCAATCGGAATATTTTCGCGCTCCAGCACTTTCAGGACTCCGATATGCGCCAAACCTAAAGCGGCCCCGCTTCCCAGCGCCAAACCCACAAGGTTATTGCTGACGCGGCGTGCGACGTGACGCACCACCCGTGAATATTCGGAACCCGGATCCTCGATAACAATGGGCATGGTGTGGGATTCTTGGAAGTCCATCAGCTCCTGGACGGACGACGGCAGCGAGTAGCATATTTTCTTGCCGAAGAGCTCCTTGCGTACGGAAGAGGTTGTGCGAGTACCGTAAAAGACCTCGTGAATAATGATGGATATTTTTTCTTCCGGAAACGAAATATTTTTTTCTATGTCGTTTATGATGTCACGGATCTCGGTGATATTGTTGATATGGCTGTCCGTCACAAAATAAATATTGTCGGACTGCGTGAGGGTTTTGAATACGGTTTCGTCCAGATCGCTCGGCAGGTCGATCAAGATAAAACGGTAGTCTATCGATAAATGGTTCAAAAGCGGGATGATGATGTGGGAGCTCATGGAGTCATTTTCGGTGTGAGCGACATTTAAAATATCAAATCCGATTGGGTGCTTGGCTAGAAATCCCAACAAGGCATCTGAAGGAGCATTTTCGATATTTTGAAATTGCGTGATGGGGATTTTTGGCGCAAGATGCAGCTTTGAGGTAACGTCTTGGCCAGAGGGGCTCATGTCAAGAAGAACGGTTCTTTGGTGAGTTTCCTGCACTAAACTGGCTGCGAGATTGATTGAGAATGCCGTGCGGCCGATGCGGTGTTGATTACTGAAAATGGATATGACGTCGCTTTTTAAAAGGAGTTTTGAACGGGTGTCAGCCCCGCCTTTAAGGCGGACACTAAGACGCCGGCCAATTTCAAGTGCGATGCTGGCGTTGAGCTCAAGGATTTTTTTAAAGTCTTCTTTTTTGAGTTCAAGGAGCAGCGAGTCTGAAAGCGTGCGGATTGTGGCCGAATGCGGTTCGTCGGTCAAAAGCGACATTTCACCGAAGTAATCCCCCCGTCTTAAGTACGCGAGCACTTTCTTTTTGGCGGTTGTTTGTATCGAGGCCTCAAACCGGCCCGAAAAAATCACGTAAAAACTTTCAGATCCGGAACCTTCACGGTACACAAGCTCATCTTTGCGGTATTCCACCAGGCGCATGAGATGGCTGATGGATTTTAGCTCCCATTGGCTCAACCCCGAGAAAAGCGGGCACAAAGCCAAAAGCGTTACTTTATCTATTTTCTGAAAACGAGGATTCGGATCGGCGCCTGGGGTGAGATCCATGCTCTAACGGGATGCTCTAACGGGATAAGCGGTGGCGGATGAATTCGTCAAGTGTTTTCTGGTCAGAGGGCTTTATGCCGGAAAAAAATATGGCAATGTAAAATCGGTTTGTCAGAGAATCTTTTTCTTTTCGGACAATCACGCCTTCCAAAAGGAGTTTTTTGGAGGAAAGCGAGAGTGTAATTTTAAGTTTGGCCATGAGAGGAATATTAGTGTCGACCAGGCACATGGCGCCATGGCTGCTGATATTGAGCGTTGTCGCGTGGATGTCATACCCGTCGATCCCAAATTGAAACTCAAGATTCTCCTCAATACGGACCGATCGCCGTCGTTCCAATATTTGCTTGGGGATTTTCAACTGCCCGCCTGGCTCGTCGCCGTTGTCTCTTGGGACTTCTTCGCTTCTTCAGTTTCCTTGGTTTTTTTGACTTTTTCCGCTTCTTGTGCCACGTAAAGCTTGTAACATTTTTTGTTGGCGAAATACTTGCCATCACGATAATACCAATCTTTACGGCGGATGCGTTTATTGGACTGAAGACAATTGGTGGGTCTGGATTTCTTTTTTTTCTGTTTTTTTTCGTTTCCTTGTTTTACTTCCTCGGCCATTTTTAACTCCGTTTCTACGGCTTTTTATTCTTTATTTTTCTTGGTTGATTTAAGCCATTCGGTGTAAACGTACTCGAGAACACGTGTTTGGTCTGATTTACTGATTTTGGTCAATCTCAAACCTGCCTCCAAACCATCCGCCCAGGCCACCTTACCTGTTGCGAATACGGGAAGATTGTCTCCAGGAACATTGAATGATATTTCCAAAGGAGTCCCGGGAGGAATATTCTCCTTAAGCCCAAAACGCATCCCTTCACGGCTCAAGTCCCTGGCCAATGTTTTGCCAAAAATGGGGTTCAGCGTCAGCGTCCTGTATTCTAGTGTCAGCGGCGTATTGAACCGCATGTATCGTCGGCGTTCACTGGCTTTGGATTTGGGTTTCATGAATCACTCGCCTTTAAAATAGCGAATCAAGTCACTCTTTAAAAACCGGTAGTTGTCTCCGACTTTCCGGCCGGGGATTCTTTTGGCTTTGACCAGTTTATAAAGGGTTTGTCGGCTAATGCTAAGAAATTGACAAGCGTCTTCCGTCGTCAACGCTTTGTCGCTCTCTTTTTCATCCAACGAAATATTTTTGCCCATAGACACTCCTTTTAAGGTGAAAAGGAACTTAATTTAAACAAAACGGTAGATTTTTGTCAAGAAAATAACAAGTTGGTCTATTATAGTTAATATTTTTCTTATTCTTTAGCACTTATTGGCAAATAAAAACCCCCGAGATTTAAGCTCGGAGGTTTTAGGCTAAAAAAGGCGGGTTAGAATACGTATTCAGGTTCTAAAACAGGTTTATAATTTTCGGGAATCGGAAATGGAAAAGTAGCTATTTCATAGATACCGGCACCGGTTCTCACAACGGCCATTCCGGCTCCTTTAGCCAAACCAACCGTTATGCCTGAAAAGGCGTTTGTTTCAACGCTGGTGGAGTAAATATTTTTAGGCAGCTCGACCCAACCGGTTAGGGTATTGGCCACGCCGCGCCCTAGTTTTGTAAAAGGCTCTTGTGCAAAACAAACGGCCGTCATTGTGAACATGAGAAGGGATGCCACGAGCGACCCTCTTAGCATAGTTTTCTTCATCCCAGAGCTCTCCTTTATGAATAAATCAAATTCTGCGGTAACATCTTTAATGCTCAAGAGTTATAATATTTAAAAGATCTCTTGTTGTCAATAGTTAATTTCTAAAAAATAGGCTTTACACTTTGAGCGTGCCCTGATAGAATCAGCCGAAATAAGCCAAATGTACGAATCATTCTTCTCTTTAACGCAAAAACCCTTCGTGCTGACAAGCAATCCCCATTTTCTTTACTTAAGCCCCCAGCATAAAGAGGCTCTGGCGCATCTCATGTATGGGATAAAAGAAAGAGTCGGTTTTATTCAAATTACGGGAGAGGTGGGGACCGGAAAAACCACGATTTGCCGCGCGCTTTTGAATCAATTGGATAGCAAAACGAAAACTGCTTTTATTTTTAACTCTAATCTTACCGAGCTTCAACTCATGCAAACCATTCTTGCCGATCTCGGGATCTCGGCCACTCATAAAAGCCGGGGCGCTCTTTTTTCAGAGCTGAACGGTTTCCTAATAGAGCAGCTGGCCTTGGATAATAATGTGGCGCTTATCATCGATGAAGCGCAAAATTTATCCAATCGCCTGCTTGAGCAAATCCGCATGTTGTCCAATCTTGAGGCTGATAACGCCAAGCTTTTGCAAATCATATTAGTTGGCCAGCCTGAGCTGCGGGAAAAATTAAAGTCTCCCTCTTTGAGGCAGCTTCGACAGCGCATCGCCGTGCGCTATCATATCGATGCATTGGATGAAAGAAATATCCCTGTCTACATCACTCATCGGTTAAAATGTGCCGGTGCCAATGGATCAGCTCCTGTTTTTGACGAAAAAGCGATCACAGAGATCGGCCGGTACTCTACGGGGATCCCCCGGCTTATCAATGTGTTGTGTGACAAAGCGCTTCTCATGGCTTATGTGCTGGAACAAAAACGCATTGATTCAGGCATCATTAAACGTTGTATCCAGGAAATTGAAGGAGGCGAAATAATATGAGCATCATCCACGAAGCGTTAAAAAAAGCCGGCCAAGAAAAAGAAACTTTTGTTTCTCAAACAAGCGAGCTCGACAGCATCCGCAGAAATCTTGAACTGGAGTATCAAAAGAAAAAAGCCTTTTCGCCATGGGGACTTTTTTTTGTGATTCTTGCGCTCCTTTTCGTCATAGGCCCGCTTCTGGCCACTTTTTTTGCTGGTCCCTTAAAACAAGGCTCTTCTGTAAAAACCAATTCTAAAATTGTTCCGGCACCCCAAACGGTTCCGCCTCTCGAACTGAACGTGCAAATGGCTCAGCTGCCTAAAGAAAATCTAATTACCAACCGCAAAGCACAATTTGGGCTTGAAGAAACGCCGCTTTTTAATCCGGGTCGTTCTTCAACCGCCGAACGGCCGGCTTTAAATTTAAGCGGCGTCGTTTATTCTCCAACGGACTCTTATTGCATAATCAATAATAAAATTGTCAAACTCGGCGGTGAAGTCGACGGCGCAAAACTCGTGAATATTTCACTTCGCGAAGTTATTTTGGAATACCGTGGTGAAAAGGTGACTCTTGCGGTTGGCGACTGACTTTAGTTCAGAAACCGATCTTAGCCTTTTCTTTTTTGAATGGCCTCGACGATGGTAGGAACGGGTACATCTTTTACGACGGCCATTTTTCCCAAACTGACCGGCAGAACAAAACGATTGGATCCTGTCACGGATTTTTTATCATAGCCGATTGCTTTCAATATAAGATCGAGCGATAGTCCTTTATGATAAACCGGCAGATTAAATTTTATCAAAGTTTTTTCGAGTCTAAGCGGCAGTTCTTTTTCTTTTAAGAGGCCTATTTTCTCAGAAATATCACAGGCCGCCAGCATGCCGATCGCGACGGCTTCACCGTGAGTGTACCCGCCAGAGAATTGCGAAGCTGTTTCGATCGCGTGTCCGATCGTGTGCCCGAAATTCAACGCGATCCGAATATCTTTTTTGTCCCATTCGTCCTGCTCGACTATTTTTGCTTTTATTTTGACGCAGCTTGAAATGATCTTCTCAAGCTGCCGATTGTTTGTTTTGACGGTTTCAAGGCCTGTTTTTTCCAAGAACGAAAAAAGACGCGCGTTCTTAATCACGCCATACTTGATGATTTCCGCAAAGCCGTCTCTCCACCGCCTGTCCGGCAGACTGTTTAAGGCGCCAAGATCACTTAAGACCAGAGCGGGTTGGTGGATGGCTCCCAGGAGATTTTTCCCTTCCGGAAGGTCGATTGCAGTCTTCCCCCCTATTGCCGAATCTACTTGGGCTGTGAGCGTTGTGGGTATTTGGATATAAGGAATCCCGCGGCGGTAAACTGCCGCTGCAAAACCCGTCAAATCTCCAATCACGCCGCCCCCCAGCGCCACCAAAAAAACGGATTTGTTTTTTCCGTCGGTTGCGGCAATTTTTTTGATGAGCTTGAGAAACACGGTCTGAGATTTTGCGGCCTCAGAACTTTTGGCCGCGGCCGGCACAAAAAATGAGGTCTGAAAACCCTCTTTTAAAAGAGAATCCGAGAGAGCGTTTTCATAGAAGCCCAACACTTCTTTTTGGGAAACGACGATCGCATCGCGGCGAGAGACACCGTGGTGTTTTATCCAATGACCGGCGTTCGAAATCAGATTTTTTCCGATAACAATCGCATAAGACCGATTTTTAAGCGAAACACGAATGAGCGGCATCTTATCCGACAAGGCTCCCGGCAGGCAGTTCTCTATCCAATGTGATCAATGAAAGGCCCTGGTCATTTTTGGCGGCGAGAAGCATGCCGCGCGACTCGATCCCCCGTATCACGGCCGGGGCGAGATTGGCCACCACCACAATTGATTTACCGATCAAAGTTTCTTTTGGATAAGCGGCTTTAATCCCGGCGACAATTTGTATTTTTTCCGCTCCCAGATCAATGACAAGCCTCCAAAGCCTGTCGGCGCCGGGAATTTCTTCGGCGGCCAGTATTTTAGCTACTTTCAGTTCGAGCTTTTTAAAATCCGCTACGGTTATTTCTTCCATGAGTCAACGAGATTTTTGATCGGAATTATTTTGCCGGTGCGGCAGGAGCCGCTTTTCCGGGTTCGGCGAGTTTGGCCGCTTCGGCGGAGCTTTTCTCCTTCTTGACCTTGAGTCTTTGCATCTTGACCTTGGGAATGCCCAGAACGGATTTTTCCTCATGCCAGAGATTTTTGTCTTTTAGAATTTTAAGTCTTTCGTAGCGTTTGAGCACGGACCGGTGTTTTTTTCCTTTGCCTCCCGCGCGTAAACTGGAATGGATGGACATAAAACCTCCCCTTGTGTGTTAATCTGGCGCTAGCGCCTTCTTAAAAAACAATCCTTGTATTTTACTCCGACGGTTTTTAAATCTTTGCCGGCATTTTCCTTGCTGATATATTGCCCGACACAGACCTGATAATAATCACCGCTGGGAATAATAAACGAATAAAATCCGCTCTTTTTTAATGCGTTTACTTCTTTCTCGGCCAGGTCTTTCTTTTTGTAAGTCACCAGCTGAATCGTGTAAGGCTTGGTCGGATCCGGTTTAAAAGAAATCTTGTTCGGGGGCGGTTTTAACTCGGGTCTAGGAACTTCGACGGCCGCCGCTGAGAGAACGGCTGAGGGTTTTTGAATATTTTGCACAGCCGCCACCGATGCAGGTTCGGGAGGGATGAGGGCTTTGCCGCGTACAATCCCCAAGAAAAACATGAGGCAGCAAATAAGGATGGCCAGGATCCCGGCCAATAGGGCTTGTTCAACCGAGACGCTTAAAAAAATGGGTTTTTGAGTCCGGCTGATGGATGTAAAACGCTCAGGCTTTTTTGTTTCTTTCGCAAATTCAACAAAAAATTCCTGCTGGGTCTCTCGAGATTCGATTTCTTTCATGAGAAGCTGGGATTTCATTTAAATTAGTATAACAAGAGGCATTTGGCTTAGGCAATGATTTTTAGTTTCTACCCCTGCCAACGCGCCTCAAAAAAAGGCCCGTAATTTCCCAAGAGCTTTATAACATTTTCGTGAAAAACCAAATGGAAAATTCTTGAATCGTCTCGACCTTTTTTCATACGCTTGGCGAACTCTTCCGGCAGGCGCTTCCAGACAAACGGCGACATTTCAACCCAGAGATGCCCTTTTGTTATTTTTTGCTTCAAGAATTGCCCGCCGCCTTTGATTGAAAAATCGTCAGAATTGCCGGTGAGCACATGAATAGTTTTATGCGCACCTCTTCCTTTAAGCAGAAAATGCAGTCTATGGATTTCAAATCCGCCGTTTTTCAGAAACCCTTCAGGCCAAGGCATGGATTTCAGAAGATTCCAACGGTTGGCGTCGATAGCGACTTCCCGGACGTCGATATCAAAGAGGTTTGCGCTGGTTTCTATGATGACTTCTCCGGCTCCAGACCGTATCATCCCAGACTGATCATAGCGCCCTATCGTCGCAGATTTAAAATAAATCTTAGGCCAACGGTCAATTCGTACCCCGCTGCATTTTGCATTCAGATGAAACGTCCGACTCAGTGAGTTGGAAACAAAGATGTCCAACCGCCCCGGTTTTAAAAACCAAAAGAAACTCGCCGCCAAAGTAACGCCAAAAAGAATGAACAATCCTGTTTTATATGGCCGCTTCAATTTATTTCGATAAGGGTTCAGTGATAGTTTTGAGCTCTTTTTTGGAGAGTGGGCAGGAATAACCGATCGTTGAGGAAGTTCGGTGGGCTTTGAGGAATTCCACCTCGACCAAGTCCTCAAGGGCGACCCGGACGGTTTTTATATTTTCATTGATCCAGGCAGAAATGCCGCGCGGCGTGTCGATGCTCCCCTCGTTTTCCGCAAAGAAAAGCATGATCTTCCGGTGAAGGGTCGATTTGAGCAGATTTTTTGGCCTAGGAGACATTTTTTAATAACTTTCCGATTTCTTCTTTCTCGGCGACTTTTATGAATATTTCCACAATTTTGGGGTCAAATTGGGAACCGCTGTTTTTTAAAATCTCGTCAAAAGCCTCTTTAAGCGATCCGCGATCCCGATAAGGGCGGCCCATCACGATTGCTTCAAAGGCGTTTATAACTGAAAGGATTCTTGAGCCTATCGGAATTTTGTCTCCTTTCAAACCTTTAGGATAACCGGTCCCGTCGTATTTTTCCCGTAAATGCAGGATGATGGGCACCACCTGCCTTAAGCTTTCAAAAGACTGCACGATCTTCGCGCCTTTTATCGGATGGTCGCGCAGAAGCTGGTATTCGGCGCCGGTTAACTTTGTGGGTTTCTTTAGGATTTCGTCGGGAATCCCGATCTTGGCCGTGTCTTTTAAAAGAGTTGCATAATGAAGCGCCTGGATCTCCTCTTCGCCCAGTTTCAGTTCTTCCGCCATCAGCAGCGCCATCCGCAAAAATATTTCAGGCGAACCGACGGTTGGCACACGCGTTCCGAGAATCACGGCCAGCGATTGTATCGTGCCGAGCGTCACCTTTTTTTGCTCTTCGTAAAGCTGTGCGTTTTTAATGGCGATCACCGCTTCTTCGGCCAGCGTTGTCAATATCTCCTGGTCAAAGTAGGTGAAATCTTTTTTGTCTTTTTTGATGGACACGATGATGGCGCCTATCACGTCTTCGTCGATCAAGGGAACGCAGATCAAGTTTTTACGCAGTACGATCTGTGCTGTTTTGGCGACGCCGCCTTCTATGCCCGTGCCGATGGGAATTCGCCTGTTCTTGTCTTTGTTCTTGGGATAACCGACCAGGGCTTTGCAAAGCAGTTCTTTTGGCTTGCCGGGTTTTAAATTCTTATTGGTTTTTTCAATCAGATAGATCCCGCAGCGGCTGGCTCGCAGCACTTGAGCCGTCAGATGTGCCAGGCGCGAGATCAATTCCTCCAAGTTCAAAGTGGAATTGATGATGCGGTGTACCGTGTGGACCGTTGAAAGCGCTATGGCGCGCGGGCGAATCGCGGCCGATAGACGGTTTAACTCCTCATTTTTGGCGCAATTGTCCACAATCAATTGAATTTGACTGGCGAGAAGATTTAGTATTTCTTGCCTCACGCCCTTTTTGATGCCGCCAAGACCTACCGTGCCGATGATGCGTTCACGGTCAACCACCAGCGGAACGCAAAAATGCATGAGTGCAGGCGGCGTTTCGAACAAGAATGGCCGTGTTTCTCTATTTCTTTTCTTGAGGTGGGTAACAATATCTCTGGCGGATTTAAGGTTCTTGAGCCGCGGGTCCTTCCATATTTCAAAAGAGGATTCAAGCGCAATTTTGAATTTCTGAGGGTTTCCGTTTAATTTAAACGATATCCACCAGACGGGGTGGCCCAGAAGAAAATCAAACGAGACCCGTAGTTTCCGCAAACTTTCATGAGCGGCCAGAAAGTCGAAAATTTCCTTATCGTTGGCTAATGACGCTTTGATAGCCATGTTATTTGTCCCGCCATCCTCCTAACTCAATATTTGTATCAAACTTTTTCAAATGGCTCAAAGAATTTTTTATATTCGTCCTGCGCGTAACGGTCGGTCATGCCGGCGATATAGTCACAGATGACCCGGCGTACACCTTCGGCTTTGAGCCGCTTTTGGCTTCCCGGGGGAAGCTGCTCGGGCCTTGAAAGATACGTTTGGAAAAGGGCGTGCACGAAACGCCTGGCCTTGTCACTCATCCGCACGACACGGTAATGACGGTAAAGCTTTGTTTTAAGGAATTCTCTTAAGCCCTCTCTCTTACTGGCCAGTTCTTTAGAAAATGAGATCGCAAATCGGTCTCTTTGAAGCGCTTGATAAGGGTTCTTGAGGTTCATCTTCTGAATATTTTTTTTCGAAGTCTCGATCAGATCGGTTACCTCCAGATTAATCAGGCCGCGTATAATTTGGCGCCGCCTGATTTCGGGTCTGGCGATCCTCCGCGCGCCACTCCGGTTTTTAACCATTTTCCACAGAGCAATACGGTCCAGCTCCGATTCGGTGATAAGTCCCGAGGTCAAGCCGTCATCGATATCATGGTTGTCGTAGGCGATCTCGTCTGCCAAATCCACAACTTGTGATTCCAAAAGCGGCGATTTAAAACTTTCGAACTTTCCCATGCCTTTTTCTTCCGCTTCTTTAGCGAGTTCGGGGTGCTTAAAAAGCCCTATGCGGGATTCATAGGTAAGATTGAGTCCCCTGAAGCCGGGGTACTGTTCTTCCAGATAATCTACGATACGCAGGCTTTGAAGGTTGTGATCAAAACCGCCATGATCTTTCATGAGTTCTCTAAGCTCGTCTTCCCCCGCGTGGCCAAACGGGGTGTGGCCTAAATCATGAGCCAGCGAAATAGTTTCCACAAGGTCAGAATTAAGACGCAAGACTATGGCGATGACGCGCGCGATCTGATTGGCTTCAAGCGAGTGTGTGAGCCGGGTGCGGTAATAATCCCCCTCGTGATTGACAAACACCTGTGTTTTATATTCCAGACGCCTGAAAGCGGAACTGTGGATAATGCGGTCGCGGTCACGCTGGAAAGCGGTGCGGTACGGATGCTCTCTTTCTTTGTGGACCCGTCCGCGGCTTTGGTCGCTTTTGGCGGCATAAGGCGCCAAGAGCTTTATTTCCTCTTGCTCCAAAATCGAGCGGGTCGCAAAAAAAAAGCGGGTCACTGACAAGCAGTTTCCTGCTTGTAAACAATCGGCGAATGGTCGTAGATATCCAGCAGCATGTTTATTTTAGAAAGACCAAGCGTCAAAATCTTTTTTTCTTTTGAAAGAAGTCTTGCGTTTTCATCAAAACCGTTGAGCGCGACCAGGACCTTGGTGGCCGCCGTTTTCTTGCCAGGCGGTTCGGTCATCACCAGATCTAAAACTTCTTTTTCGCTGGCTTTTTCTTCAATAATTTTACAAACCCAGCACCGGCCTCCGCCCCTGGCAATCAGCTTTCGCGAGGACCCTTTTAAAAGAGGCTGTGGTCCGTCCAGTCTGATAAATTCCGTAAAATGAGGCAATTTCTTTCGTTTTTCCCCGAGCTCCACCGTCTCATTTTTGAACAAACCGAAAAGCTTTATTACGCGGTCTGCGGCACTTATTTTCAAAAGTTCTTCATGTTCTTGCACCCTTTGGATGACGTCTGTTTTGAAATTGTCCCGGTCACCGGTCTCGCGGGAAAGCGACAATTCTTTTTTTTCATAAACCTCTCTGAGCCAGAATTTGAATATCTTATTGTGAAAGCGGTAGAAAACACCGGTCTTGAGTATCAACTCATGCTCAACGAGCTCTTCGATTTGGCGGCAGGTTTCTTTTTGACTGCGGTTGATGCCTCGGGCGATATCCTGGAGTTTATTATTGCCTTTGGCGATTTGCACGAGAATAAGCACCTGGCTCCCCCGGGTTCTGGCATGGGTCCACGGTGAGAGGGTTTTTAGAAAAAATTGGTTCAAAACCCCCTGGGATTCGTAAAGCAGTCTGTGAAAGACTAAAGCGACGATTTCTTTGGATACCGTGTCTTCCGATTTGGCCAGCGCACATTCTTTGATGCGGGTTGAAAGGCTGTCAAGAAAGAACGGCTGGCCGTCAGTGAAGGCCACTAAAAAATGGTTTAAACTGTCTTCAATGGCAAGCGGAGAAAGTTTTTTTTCTATAAATTTAAACGAAGTCGCAAAATCAAAAGGCTCCAAGTATATCCTTTCAAAGTTCCCAAAAAGGAGCGACAATTTTTCGGCCAGTATCTTCCGGCTGGCAGAAAACGAAGAACTCGACAGAAGATACATGGTGTCTTTTTGAACCATGATTCTTTTTCCGAAGTCTGAAAAAGCGTTTTTGATCCCAAATTCGCCAAGCCGGTGAAACTCATCGAGGATCACGATGCAGTGTTTGCCCGTTTCTTCCCTGATGACGGAGGTAAGTTCAAAAAGTTTTGAATAGGCTTCATCCGCGTGACGCTGCTTGAGGAGCGCCATGATTTCCTCAATGCGCTTCAGTGTTCTCGGAATGGACGGGCTGGTTTTTTGGACAAGCTCTGAGAGGGAATGCCCCGGATCGACCACACCGGTGGCTTTCAGAAACTGGTAAAGAAGAGAGCGCGCAAATTGGTCGATGAAATAATCTAACGCCTGAAATTTAATTTCGACGTAAATCGAAAGGATCTGGGGATCCGTATAGATGTGGAGAAAATGCCGTAGGATGGAAGTCTTGCCAAGTTGCTGGTGGCCTATGATCGCCACGTTTTGGCGGTAGCCGGATTTTAATCCATCCGCTCTTTTGACCAGAAGGTCTATGATTGCTTTCCGGCCAAAAAAATTCTCTCCAACAACTGGGTCGCTAAACATGCTGAAATTTAAAATCTTTCTTTATAAATAATGGAGCGGGTGATGGGAATCGAACCCACATCTAAAGCTTGGGAAGCTTTCATTCTACCACTGAACTACACCCGC
>OBEQ010680477.1_pt1 | contig 20594 bp, 22 predicted proteins | sample 1670901 | NCBI WGS metagenome assembly OBEQ01 (sample SAMEA104232315, study PRJEB22302) | groundwater metagenome | biome: forest; feature: aquifer; material: groundwater | place: USA | collected 2011-08-07 | depth 5.4 m
CGCGAGGGGTACATGTGATGACGCCCGCCGCGGCCCCGGAGAAGATGGCGCTGGTGATCGTCGGCCACGTGGATCACGGCAAGAGCACGCTGGTGGGGCGGCTCCTGGCCGACACCGGCTCCCTGCCGCAGGGGAAGCTCGAGATGGTGCGGGAAGACTGCCGCCGCAACGCCAAGCCGTTCGAGTACGCGTTCCTGCTGGACGCGCTGAAGGACGAGCAGGCGCAGGGGATCACGATTGACACCGCCCGCGCGTTCTTCAAGAGCGCGACGCGCGAGTACGTCCTCATTGACGCCCCCGGCCACATCGAGTTCCTGAAAAATATGGTGTCGGGCGCCGCGCGGGCCGAGGCGGCCCTGCTGGTCATTGACGCGCAGGAGGGGATCCAGGAGAACTCCAAGCGGCATGGCTACCTGCTCTCGATGCTCGGTATCCGGCAGGTGGCGGTCTGCGTCAACAAGATGGACCTCGTCGGGTACCGCCGCGAGGCGTTCGACGCGATCGAACGGGACTACCGGGCGTTCCTGCGGCAGATCGAGCTCGAGCCCGCGGCGTTCATTCCGCTCGCCGCCCGCGAGGGGGAGAACCTCATCGCCCCGTCGGCCAAGATGCCGTGGTACCAGGGCCCGTCGGTGCTGCAGATGCTCGACGTCTTCAAGAAGGCGCCGTCCATTGACCGGAAGCCGTTTCGCCTGCCGGTGCAGGGGGTCTACAAGTTCACGGAGTCGGAGGACACCCGCCGCATCGTCGCCGGGCGCGTGGAGTCCGGCACGCTGGCCGTCGGGGACACGGTGGTGTTCCTGCCGTCCGCCAAGCAGACGCGGATCAGCTCCATCGAGGCGTTCCACGCGCCGACCGCCCGGTCGGTGAGCGCCGGCTATTCGACCGGCGTCACGCTGGCCGAGCAGCTCTACGTCAACCGCGGCGATCTCCTCTGCAAAGTCGGCGAGCCGCTGCCGCACGTCAGCTCGCTGCTGCGGGTCAAGCTGTTCTGGATGGGCCGTCGGCCGCTGGTCCCGCAGCGGCCGTACACCTTGAAGCTCGGCACGGCCCGGACGACCGTCCGGGTGAAGGCCATCGAGCGGGTGATTGACGCGACGACCCTGGAGGTCGCCGCCAAACAGGAGGTCGGGCGCCACGACGTGGCCCAGTGCGTCCTCCACGCCGCGTCCCCCATCGCCTTCGATGCGGCGGCCGAGCTGGAGGGGACCGGGCGCTTCGTCCTCGTGGATGAGTATGACATCGCCGGCGGCGGGATCGTGCTGGAGACGATCGACGAGGGACCGGCCGCCGCGTCCGCGCCGCGGCGGGCCGCCAGCGTCGTCCCGACGGCGGAGCGGACCGGCCGCTATGGCCATCAGGCGGCGTTCGTACTTCTCACGGGGCAGGTCGGGATGGACAAGCAAGCGGTGGCCGCGGCGCTGGAGCGGGAGTTGTTCCAGCGCGGGGCCAAGACCTACCTCTTGGGATTGGGAGATCCCCTGCGGGGATTGACGGCGGACAGCGAGCAGCACCGGCTCGAGCGCCAGGACCAGGTTCGCCGCCTGGGGGAGGCCGCCCACCTGTTCGTGGACGCCGGGCTCATCGTCGTCGCCACTGGGAGCCAGCTCACCGATGCCGAGCTGGCCGTGCTCCGCGAGGCGATCCCCCGCGACCGCATGCTCGTCGTGAACCTCGGGCCGAGCGGATTCGCGCAGGCGGTGGCCGATCTGCAGTTGGACGCGGGGGCCGCCGCCGAGGCCCCCGCCGCCCGGCTTCTCCAGCTGCCCGGGGAGCGGCAGATCCCCGCGCGCTGACGCCCGCGCCGGGGGGGGGGCCAGGTCTAAAGACCTGGCACCGGCAACGAGGAATGTCCTAGGCGGGAGGCAGGTAGACGCGGTCGCCGCGGCGGGCCCGCGATGCGACCTTCAACCCCACTTCATCGCGGGGCCCAGCCTCGGTGACCGGCTTGTGATTCACCTGCAGGGAGACGACCGTCAGCTTGAGGTCGGTCGTGTGGCCTTTGATCCGGATCGCGTCCCCGACCTTCAGGCGCGCGCCGCGGGCCACCTGAATCACCGCCACGACCGGGATCCGGAAGAACGCCACCACCCGGCCGATCTCCTTCCCGTAGTTCGGCGCCGCCCGCTTCGCGGCCTTCCTGGATTTTTTCGAGTGGACCAGCCGCTTCTTCGGGGCCGATTTCTTGGCCTTGGCGCGGGCCGGGACGCGCTTGCGCACGGTGGGTTTCTTCTTGGTCGCCATGGCGTTCACATTACCCCTTCACCCCGGGATTGGTCAAGAGGGGAGTGGCGCGGCGCCCGCGAGAATATTTTCCCCACGCGCGGGAGCTTCGCGGTATAGTGGGCGGCGTTGCCGGGCCCTGCGCAACGGGCGCGGGGCCGGCACCACGATGACGGATGAGGAGGCGACATGGCGTACGGTGACGGAGGGTTCGGCGGGGGCGGGGGTGGTGGCTACGGCGGGCCGCGCGAGATGTTCAAGGCGACCTGCGCGGACTGCAAGCAGGAGTGCGAGGTGCCGTTCAAGCCGCGGGAAGACCGCCCGGTCTACTGCCGCGCCTGCTTCGCCAAACGGAAAGGCAGCCGCTAAACCTGTCCTTCACTCGGCGTGACGGGGGCGTTCCGGCCTCCGTCACGCCGATCTTTCACCCAACCACGCGATGGACACTCCGACCGACAGCACCTTTGACGCGCTCCACCTGCACCCGAATCTTCTGAAGGGGATCCACGATCTCGGCTTCCTCCACCCGACACCGATCCAGGTGCAGGCGATCCCACGCATCCTCGCCGGCAAAGACGTGATCGGCTGTGCACAGACCGGCACCGGGAAGACCGCCGCCTTCGTCCTGCCGATCCTCCACCGGCTGCTGCAGGGCAAGAGCGGCAAGCATGTCCGGACGTTGATCATCGCCCCCACCCGCGAGCTGGCGCTGCAGTCCATGGACCACCTGAAATCGCTCTCGCGGTATGTCCACCTGAAGGGGGCCGCCATCTTCGGCGGGGTGCCGATGTCGCCGCAGGTGACCGCGCTGGCGCACGGCGTGGACATCATCTCCGCCACGCCGGGGCGGCTCCTCGACCATATCTACTCCGGGCGCATTGATTTCGTGGACCTGGAAGTGGTCGTGCTGGACGAGGCCGATCGGATGCTCGACATGGGGTTCCTGCCGGACATCCGGAAAATCCTGCGCCTCCTGCCGCCGAAGCACCAGACACTGATGTTCTCGGCAACGATGCCGCCGGAGATCCTCACGCTGGCCCAGGAATTCCTGGATCATCCGGAGACGGTGCAGGTAGGGCATCGGTCCGCGCCGGCGGTCGGCGTCCGGCACGCGATCTACCCGGTCCCGCGCCACCTGAAGACGGAGCTCCTGGTCGAGCTGCTGCGTGGCCAGGCGATGACGAGCGTGCTGGTGTTCGCCCGGACGAAGCTGTCGGCCGACCGCCTGGGGCACGACCTGCTCCGGCGCGGGATCCGCGCCTCGGTCATGCACGGCGACCGCAGTCAGGAGCAGCGGCTGCGGGCGCTCGACCAGTTCCGATACGGGGACACCTCGGTGATGGTGGCGACCGACATCGCCGCGCGCGGCATTGACGTGGACGACATCAGCCATGTCATCAACTACGACGTCCCGGCCACCCCGGATGAGTACGTCCACCGGATCGGCCGCACCGCGCGGGCCGAGGCGACGGGCGACGCCTTCACGCTGATGGACCCGGCCGAGGAGCCGCTGGTCCAGGACATCGAGCAGGCGCTCCACCGGACCTTGCCGCGCGTGACCCTGCCGTCCTTCAACTACAAGCGGGCCGCGCCGCCGGCCGGTCCCCGCCACGGGCGCTCAGCCCCTCGCGGGGGGCATCGCCGCGGCGGATATTCTCGATAAGCCCTTCCCGCAACGACCCCGGCGCGTAGCGGACCCTCGACACGCCGCAGGCCTCCATCCAGGTCAACAACACGACCGCCGTCGGCAGCAGCAGTTCTTGCCGTCGGGGGTCCACGCCGGCCAGCGCGCGGCGGTCGCCGGCCGTGTGCTCGGCCAGCCACGCCGCTAGCCGCTGCAGGGCTGGGCGGGTCACGGTGGTCGGCCGCCGCGGCGTGACGGCCTGGCCGGGCCTGACCGCGCGGGCCGCCGCGACGACCTGCGCGATGGCGACGGAGCTGCCGATTGCCTGGGTCCAGCGATGGCGGCGCACGGCGCGGGCGATCGGCCGCCAGGCCCGACGGACATGCGCTTCCAGCGCGGCCACCTCGGCCGGATCGGGCGGGTCGCGATGGATGAATTGCTGGGCCAGCCGTGATCCGCCCAGCGGCCGGCTGACGGTGTAACGGCATCGGCCGCCCTGGCCGACCGCGACCTGGGCGCTGCCACCGCCGATGGCGACGACCACGGTGGCCTGCCGCCGGGTCTGCGCCACTCCCCGATAGATCAACCGTGCTTCCTCACGGCCGCTGAGAATGCGCAGGGGAATTCCCAGGCGAGCTCTCACCCGCGCGACGAACGCCGGGCCGTTGGCCGCCTCGCGCACCGCACTCGTCGCCACGGCCTCCACCTGCGCCACCCGGTACCGCTTCAGCAGCGCCGCGTACCGCGCCAGGGCGCCCCCACGTCCGCCGTACGGCAACGGCCTGCAGGCGCCCCGTGACTAATCCACCCTCTCCGAGGCGAGTCATGGCGTGCCGTTGGAGAAGGGGGCGGAAGCGGCCGCGGCCGTCCAGGGTGCCGATGAGCAGGTGGGCGGAAGAGGTCCCGACGTCCACGACCCCGAGCGTCAGGCGCACCGGCCGGCTACTCGCCGGCGAGGCGGTGCTTGATGGTGGTGCCGCGGACGAGGTAGTAGACGTCCTCGGCGATGTTCGTGGCGTGGTCGGCCACCCGCTCGAGGTGCCGGCCGATGAGCATGAGGTCCATCGCCCGGGTGATCGTCTGCGGGTCCCGGGTCATGAAGACGAGGAGCTCGTGGTAGATCTGGTCGTTGAGGCGGTCCACCTCGTCGTCGCGGCGGCAGACGGCCCGGGCCAGGTCGGCCTCCTGCTGGACGAAGGCGTCCAGCGACTCCTTGAGCATCTGCTGGGCCAGCGCCGCCATCCGCGGAAGATCAATGAGCGGTTTGAGCAGCGGCTCCTTCAGCAGGTCGAGGGTCCGCTCGGCGACGTTAACCGCCTGGTCCCCCACCCGCTCCAGGTCGTTGACGATCTTGAAGACCATGGCGATGGTGCGCAGGTCCTTCGCCTCCGGCTGGTACCGAGCCAGGAGGCTCAGGCATTGCTCTTCGATCTCCACCTCGAGCTGGTTGATCACCGCGTCGTCCTGGAGCACTTGCTCGGCCCGCGCGGCGTCGCGGTCCACGAGGGCCGTCATCGCCCGCCCGACCGCCTGCTCGGCCGTGCCGGCCATCGTCAACAGCCGGTCTTTGAGCTGCCGCAGCTCCTCGTCGAAATGTCGCTCCATCAGCCGAACCTCCCGGTGATGTACGCCTCGGTGCGCGGATGACGGGGGTTGGTGAACAGCGTGCCCGTCGGCCCGAATTCCACCAGCTCCCCCATCAGCAGGAAGCCGGTGTAGTCCGAGACGCGGGCCGCCTGCTGCATGTTGTGCGTTACGAGCACCACCGTGTACCGCTCCTTGAGATGATACAGCAATTCCTCAATTTTGGCCGTCGCGATCAGGTCGAGCGCGGAACACGGTTCGTCCATCAGCAGGATCTCGGGCTTGACCGCCAGCGCCCGCGCCAGGCAGAGCCGCTGTTGCTGGCCGCCGGAGAGACTTGTCCCAGGCGCCTGGAGCCCATCCTTGACTTCGTCCCACAGCGCCGCCAGCCGGAGACTCTCCTCCACCGCGGCGTCCAGCGTCGCCCGCGCCCGCACCCCGTTCAGCCGGAGGCCGGCGGCGACGTTCTCGTAGATGGACATCGTGGGAAACGGATTCGGCTTCTGGAACACCATGCCGATCCGGCGGCGGACCTCCACGGGATCCACGCCGTCGGCGTAGATGTTCCAGTCGTCCAACCGGACGGCGCCCGCCACCCGGGCCCCCGGGATCACTTCGTGCATCCGATTCAGGCACCGGATTACGGTGGACTTGCCGCAGCCCGAGGGGCCGATGATCGCGGTGATCTGATGCCGGTAGACCTGGAGGGCGATCCCTTTGACCACGTGCAGCGCGCCGAACCACGCGTGCAGGTCCTCGACCGTCACGGCGACGGTCAGGGCCGCTGGCGCGACGCTGGCCGTCGGGCGGACGGCGATGGGTCGGATCATCGGCCCGGTCCGATCCATCACGCCACTGCCCGCCGGCGCGGCAGGAGGAGCCGCGTCCCGCCGTTGACCAGCAGCACGAGCAGCATCAGCACCAGCGCCGCCGCCCACGCCTGCCGGTGCCAGTCGTCGTAGGGGGCGACCGCGTAGGTGTAGATCATGACCGGCAGGGAGGCGGTCGGCTCGAACCAGCCGTGATTCCACACCCGGTTGTTGAAGGCGGTGAACAACAGCGGAGCTGTCTCCCCCGCCACGCGCGCCAGGTCCAGCAGCACCCCCGTCAGGAGGCCGCGCAGCGCCGCCGGAATGACGACGAAGACGATGGTTTTCCACTCGTGCACGCCGAGGGCCAGCGACGCCTCGCGGACCGACGCCGGGACCAGCTTCAGGAACTCTTCGGTGCTGCGCACCGCGATCGGGATCATCATGATGCCGAGGGCGACGCCGCCGGCCAGCATCGAGAAGCGCCGCATCGGCAACACCACGAGCGTGTACGCGAAAATCCCGACCACGATGGACGGGACACCATTCAACAGGTCGGTCGCGTACCGCACCCAGAACCCCAGCCGGTTGTGCCCGAACTCCGACAGGTAGATCCCGCCGAAGAAGCCGATCGGCAGGCCCAGCAGCGAGGCTAGCCCGAGGAGCTGGAGGGTCCCGACGATGGCGTTGGCCATCCCGCCGCCCGGTTCTCCCACCGGGGTCGGGAGATGGATGAAGAATGCCCAGTTGACACCGCGGATCCCGTGCCAGGTGATGTACCCGAGGATCCCCAGCAGGATCGAGACGGTCGTCACCGCGCAGAGGGCGGTCAGGCCGAACGCCAGGCGCTCAACCACGCGGCGCCGCCACGGCGAAGCGGTGGTCATCCCCGCACCTCGTGCGCCGTGCCCAGGCGGAGCAGCATCAGCCGCGCGACGCCGTTGACGACGAAGGTGACCGCGAACAGGACGAGCCCGATCTCGACGAGCGCGTGCAGATACAGATCGCTGGTCGCCTCCGTGAATTCGTTGGCGAGCACCGCCGCCATCGTGTAGCCGGGCTCCAACAGCGACGCTTTGATCTCCGGCCGGTTGCCGACCACCATGGTCACCGCCATCGTTTCCCCCAGCGCACGGGCCAGGGCCAGGAAGATTGAGCCGATGATGCCGGAGCGGGCATACGGCAGGATAGCGGTCCAGACCGTCTCCCAATGGGTGGCCCCCAGCGCGAGCGCGGCCTCCCGCTGGGGGCGCGGCACGACGAGCAGGACCTCCCGGGAGACCGTCGTCACGAACGGGACGATCATCGCGGCCAGGAGGAGGCCGGCCGTCAGCAGCCCCACGCCGTACGGCGTCCCGCTAAACAGCGGGAGCCATCCCAGCGCGGCGGAGAGGCCGGGCCCGGCCACTGTACGGACCCAGGGGACCACGACGAACATGCCGATGAGCCCGTAGATGACACTGGGGACGGCCGCCAACAGCTCCACCAGAAAGCTCAGCACCTCGGAGAGCCGCGGCGGCGCCAGCTCCGCCAGGAAGATCGCGGTGCCCACCCCCAATGGGACCGCTACCGCCAGCCCGAGGAGCGATGTCATCAGCGTCCCGTAGATGAACGGGAGCGCCCCGAAGATCTCGGCCACCGGGTCCCAGGTGGTCCCCCACAGGAACGACCAGCCGAAGCGGTGCAGGGCCAGCCGCGAATTCCAGGCGAGCGCCGCGACCAGCCCCACCACCAACCCCAGAATCGAGAGGGCGAGCCCAAGGCTCGCCCCTCGAAACAACCGGTCGCCCCAGTTATGGCTTCGGCGAGAGGATGCCGAACCATTGCCTTCTGGCTTATGAGAGGACGATCTGGTCAAGCGACTGCTCCACCATCCGGGCCACCTCAGGCGGCAGCGGCGCGTAGCCCAGCGGCGCGGCGTACGGCTGGCCCTCCTTCAACATCCAGTGCAGGAACTCCACCAGCGCCTTGCCCTTCACAGCGTCGGTCTGCTGCTGGTAGACCAACAGCCACGTGAACGTGGACACCGGGTACGCCCCGTCGCCGGCCGCGTTGACGATCGAGACGCGGAAGTCCTTCGGCATCTTGGTCGAGGCCGCGGCGTTGGCGATGGTCTCCGCGGCGCAGGCGACGAACTGGCCCGCGCGGTTCTGGACCCGGCCGTAGGCGATCTGGTTGTTCGTGGCGTAGCCCAGCTCCGTGTAGCCGACGGCGTACGGCGTCTGCTTCACGAGCCCGGCCACCCCCTCATTCCCTTTGCCGCCGAGCCCGACCGGCCAATTGACCGACGTGGACTTGCCGACCTTGGCTTTCCACTCAATGCTGGCCGACGACAGGAAATCGGTCCAGCAGTAGGTCGTCCCGGAGCCGTCGGAGCGGTGGACGACGACAATCGGCTTGTGTGGGAGGGCCACGCCGGGATTGGCCTTCGCCAGCTCCGGGTGGTTCCACGTCGTGATGTGCCCCAGGAAGATGCCGGCCAGCGCCGCCTGTGTGAAGTTCAGCGGCTCCGACACCTCCGGGACGCTGTAGATCGGGACGACCCCGCCCAGCACGGTCGGGATGTGCATCAGCGGCGCCGGCGCTTTCGACAACTGCTCGTCGGTCATCGGTCCGTCGCTGGCCCCGAAGTCCACGGTCTGCGCGGTGATCTGCCGGATGCCGCCGCCGGAGCCGATGGACTGGTAGTTGAAGTTGACCGAGCCGTCCCGCTTCGCGTACTCGGAGAACCACTTGGAATAGATCGGGTAGGGGAACGTGGCCCCCGCGCCGTTGATGAGCAGCGGCCGGTCCGCCGCCCAGGCGACCGACGCCGCCAGGAGCAGAACCGTGGTCTTCATCGCCAGCCGCAGGACTGTCCGTGTGTTCATGGCGTTCTCCTTATAGAAGGTATCGGGACTGGGTGAGTACCGTGTCAGGACTCTGTAAGGTTTCTGTCAGGGACCGGCCGCCTAGAACTTCATGTTCATATCAGCCTGCACCGTATTATTGCGGTTCTGGGTGCCGATGATCTCATCCGCGCGGTAGTATTTGAGCGCCACGCTGGCCCACTTGTTCAACCCCATCTGCACACCCATGATGTGGCCGAAATGGTTGGTGCCGCCGCCGCCGAAGTCGGAGTCGGTCAGCGGACCGAACGTCGCGTTGCTCTCCAGCCGCTTGAAGTAGTACGTGGCTTTCCAGCTCCCGAGCTTCTCGGTCACCTTGCCGACTTCGAGGCCGGCCTGCCACGCCCCGTTGTTGTCAATCTTGCCATCGGTGAGCGAGGAGGAATGCGCGGTATTGGAGACCCAATCCCCCACGATCGTGACGGGTTGCCCGAGCACGCTGGGGAGGTTCAGGCGGCCCAGGACGTCCAGAATATTGTAGTCATAGCTGAACGCGCCCCCCGACGTCGTCGTGTTGCCGGCCGCCCCCGCCGAGGCACTGGTGACGTTCGTCACGGTTTGCCCCTTGATGTTCGCGTAATCGTAGTACGCGACCGACGGTTGGAACGTCCACCCCCAGGGGAGGTCAATATCCGCCCCGCCTTGGGCCCCGTACATGGCCGGGTCGGCTTTGGAGGCGTTGATCTCATTGAGCCCGAAAATCCCCGCCGTCGCGAAGGGCCGCATCGCAAGGAACTGATCCAGTCCAGGGATCGCCTGCGGACTCTTCAGTTGAAGGACGGCCCCTTCCGGGGTCGTATCCGGATCCCAGGCGATATCGGTCGTTTGGAACGGATTCTCCATCTTCCCCCCGGTCAGGATGGCCCAGGGCCAGGGCGTGTACTTCGCGTACGCCTTATCCAGGAAGATGGCTTTCTTGTCGAACGTGTTGGCGAACGACTGATTGTTCGAGATCGGATCGCCGCTCGCCCCGGTGCCCAGCTGCACGCCGATCTCCAGCGGGTCCCACGGATTGGCCTTGAAGCCGACCCGCAGCCGCATTCGCTCCCGATGGCGGGTCACGGACGGATCGCGCAGCTGCGTCTCGTGGCGCAAGCGGAAGTCGCCGCTCCACTTGACGGTGTTCAGCCAGCTCCCGCCGGCCATCTTGCTGGCCGTGTCTTTGGTGTCCGCCTCTCGGGCCTTGGCGATCGTGCCGGCGTCCTTGGCCATCTCGTTGCGGACGTCCTGCGCTTCTTCCGCCGTCAGGATCTTCTTTTCCACCAGCTTGCTGATGAGGGCGTCCGTCTCGGACGACGCCCACGCGGCGCCGGGGAGTGTCCCTAGCGCGACCACCGCCCCCAACGCGATGAGGCGGCGCCATGAATGGTTGACAGATCGTGTCACGGTAGTGGCTCCGTTGGTTGGCGGTTCGGTTAGCGAATCGTGGTCATATCGACGACTTCCACCGCCCCCAGCGGGCCGCGGCTGATCGTCAACAGGTCCCGGGCCACCCGCCGCAGCGTGCTGCGGCAGTAGCCGAGGTCTTCCCCGGACCAGCACCCCTGGCTCTCCAGGTAGTGCAGGAGCGCCTGCAGGGTCTTCTGTTGGCCACGAATGGTCTGGATCAATCGATCGGTTTCGTGCATCTGAACACCTCCTGTGTTCGGTGTGATTCGGTTTTCTATTAGGACAGAGTGTACGCGAGAGGTGTCAGGCGGTGATGAAGAGGATGTCAGAACGGTGTAAGTTGTGGAACAGGCCTAGCGCGGGAACTGCAAGGTGAAGCGGGAGCCGTGGCCGAGCCGGCTCTCGACGGACACCGTGCCGCCATGGGCCTCGGCCACGTGCTTGACGATGGAGAGCCCCAGGCCGGTGCCGCCGGTCTCGCGGGAGCGGCCTTTGTCCACCCGGTAGAACCGCTCGAAGATCCGCGGCAGGTCGTCCGGCGGGATCCCGAGGCCGGTATCCTCAACCTCGATCCGGAGCTGGCCGTCGGCCTCGGCGACGCGCACCACGACCCGGCCGCCGGGTCGGTTGTACTTGATGGCGTTGTCGAGCAGGTTGCCGACGGCTTGGGCGAGCTGGCGGCGGTCGGCCTGGAGCGACAGGGCCGTGGCCTCGAGCGTGAGCGACACCTGGTGTACCTCCGCGAGGGCCCGGTGCCGGGCCACCTCGGCCTTCAGAAACTCGTCGAGCGGGATCGGTTCGCGCGCCGGCGCCGCGTGCCGTTGCTCGACCTGCGCCAGCGTCAGGAGGTCGTCCACCAGTCGGCGGAGCCGGGTCGTCTCCTCGGCGATGGAGGCGACGAACGGGCGGGCGTGGCCGGCGTCGCCCAGGGCGCCATCCAGGAGCGTCTCGACCGCGCCTTGAATGGCGGTCAGCGGCGTCTTCAGTTCGTGGGAGACGTTGGCGACGAAGTCCCGCCGGACCTGCTCGAGCCGTTGTCGCTCCGTCACGTCATGGAGGACGAGCAGGACGCCGCGGCCCGTTGGGGCGCAAGGGCAGGGGGTGGCGTGGACGGTCAGGTGGCGCTCGGCCGGGGCGTACAGGGTCAGGTCCTGCACGCGCGGCGATCCCGACTGCAGCACGGCGCGGACCAGCCGCTGGAGCTCAGGGTCCCGGAGCGCGTCCACCAGCGGCGTGCCCGGCCCCAGCGCCGGGTTGATCCCACCGATGGCGCGGGCCGCCGCGTTGATCAGGAGGAGCCGCTCGTCCGGGCCGACCGCCAGCACCCCCTCCGCCATCCCGTGGAGGATCCCTTCAATCTGGCTGCGGCTGGTTTCCAGTTCCTGGAGTTGTGCCCGCCATTGCGTGGACACCGCCTCGGTGGCGTGTGCCTGCGCGGTCAGCCGCCGGGCCCACCGGCGACCGGTCAGGCGCCACGCGGCCGCGGCCCCCACGACGAATGCCAGGGCGGCCGTCGGCCAGGGCACCATCTACGTCTCGTCCGGCATCTGGAAGCGGTAGCCGGCGCCGGTCGCGGTCAGCACCCGCTTGCCTTCGGGGCCGAGCTTCTGCCGCAACTGGCTGATGTGGAGGTCCACGGTGCGGCTCTGGATCTCGACGGCGCGGGTGTAGCCCCAGACCTGCTCCAGGAGCTGCTCGCGCGACAGCACGCGCCCGTTGGCGTCCACCAGCGCGTTGAGCAACTCAAATTCCTTCGGGGTGAGGGTCATCGGTTTCTGTTTGAGCTTGACGAGCCGGCGCTCCCAGTCCACTTCCAGCGGGCCGCAGCGCCAGACGGCCGGGAGCTCGGCGCGCGCCGTCCGGCGGAGGACCGCTTTGACCCGGGCCACCAGCTCGCGCGGGCTGAACGGTTTCGGGAGATAGTCGTCCGCCCCCAGCTCCAGCCCGACGACGCGGTCGGTTTCCTGGGTCTTGGCGGTGACCATGATGATCGGCAGGCGCGCCGTCCGGGCGTCGGCTTTCAGGAGCCGGCAGACCTCCAGCCCGTCCACCGTCGGGAGCATGAGGTCGAGCAGGAGGAGGTCGGGCAGGGCGCGCCGGATCTTCTCCAGCGCCTGCTGGCCGTCCGTCGCGACGTCCACCTGATAGCCCTCCCGCTCCAGGTTGTACGTGATGACCCGGACGATATTCTTCTCGTCCTCGACGACCAGGATCTTCAGCGAGGCCATGGCGGTATGGTACCATACGCGGTGTGCGAATCCATCCCTGGCTGATCGTTGTGATAGCATGGGTCGGGGTCGTGAGCCACGCTGGATGGGCGATGGAGCCGACGGTGAAAAAAGCCACGTTCGCGGCGGGGGGTTTCTGGGGTGTCGAGAAGATCTTCTCGAAGATCCCGGGGGTGATCTCGACGACCGTCGGGTATGCCGGCGGGACGGCGGCCGACCCGACCTACCACGAGGTCTGCGCCGGCCGGACCGGCCACGCCGAGGCGGTGGAAGTGGTCTACGACCCGGCCCGCGTCCGCTACGAGGCACTGCTCATGACCTTCTGGGAATATCACGACCCGACGACCTCCAACCGCCAGGGCCCCGACGTCGGCTCGCAGTACCGCTCGGTGATCTTCACGCACGACGCGGAGCAGCAGGTGGTGGCCCAGCGGTCGAAATCGCTTCTGGAGACCGCGCACGTGTTTCCCGGCCGCCTCGTGACGGAGATTGTCCCGGCCGGCCGGTTCTGGCGCGCCGAGGAGTATCACCAGCAGTACCTCGTGAAGAATCCCGGCGGCTACTGCTCGCACCACCTCCAGTCTCCCAAGATCCGGCAGGCCCTCCAGCCGCTGCTGGCGGATCTTCCGGCGCGATGAGCCTGCCCCGGGGGCTGCGGCGCGGGCTGGCCGCCGCGCTCCTGACGGCCGCGGCCGGCACGTCCCCCGCGTGGGCCGAGACGCGGGAGATGGATCCCCGCCAGGCGGCGGCCGCCACCCTCGCCATCCGCAGCGCCCGGCTGCGGATGATCCAGCACGACGCCGACCGGCAGAAACGGCTGGCGATCCTCAGGGCCGAGCGGGTGGAAGCGCTGCGATTGAACCAGCGCGGCCGGGCCGACGCGTTCGCGCTCCAGATGCAACTGGCGCAGCAGCAGGGCCGCGTGCAGGCGGCGCAGGATCGAGAGTCGCTGCGGCGGGAACAGACCGCGCTGCGTGACGCGCAGCAAGGGACGACGGTCCCGTGAAACGCCCCGCGTGATCCGGCTCAAGGCGCTCGAGCTCCCCGACGTCGTGCAGTCGCCGATGGCCAACTGCACCGACCTGCCGTTCCGGCTCATGGCGCGCGCCCACGGGATGCGGTTCGCCTATCTGGAAATGCTGTCAGCCGATCGCTTGGTGCGATGCCGCACCGCGCCGGCCGACGACCGCATGCACACCGCGCCGGAGGATCACCCCGTCGGGGCGCAGTTGATGGGATGCGACCCGGCGATCATGGGGGAGGCGGCGGCCCTGTTGGAGGGCCTGGGGTTCGATCTGGTGGACATCAACCTCGGCTGCCCGGTCCCCAAAGTCGTTGGCCACGGCGGCGGCTCGCAGCTGCTGCGGGAACCCTCCACGGCGGAACAGATCTTTCGGCACGTCGTCCGCGCGGTCGCGCGCGTGCCGGTCACGGTCAAGATGCGGCTCGGCTACAGCGACGCCAGCGGCGCGGAGGCGGCGCGCATCGCGCAGATCGCCCAGGACTGCGGCGTGGACGCGATCGCGGTGCACGGCCGCACCCGGCAGCAGGGCTACTCCGGGACGGCGGATTATGAGGCGATCGGCCGCATCAAGCGCGCCGTGTCCATCCCCGTGTTCGGCAACGGCGACGTCGTGGACGGGGCCAGCGCCCGGCGCCTGAAGGCGGTGTCCGGGTGCGACGGCGTGATGCTTGGGCGCGGGGCGTTGGGCAACCCGTGGATTTACCGCGAGGTCGAGGCGGCGCTCGACGACGCGCCGGCGCCGCCCCCGCCGGATCGTCAGGCCCGCAAAGCCGCGCTGCTGACCCACCTCGAGCTGCAGTGCCGGCACGAGCGGGACCCGGTCGGGCCGCTGCGCCGGATCATCGTCTGGTACAGCCGCGACCTGCCGCACGCCGCCCAATTCCGCGACGCCATCCACCGGGCCCCGACCGTCGAGGCGATGCGGGCGCTGATCGAGACGGCGTTCGGCTGACATGCCGTTCGGCCCCCTGTTCGGCGTCTCGGTCCTCGCGGGCCTCGTCGGTGCCTTGAGCGGTATGGGCGGCGGGGTGGTGCTGATCCCCGTCCTGACGCTCGTCGGCGTGGACATCAAGCACGCCATCGCCATCAGCAACCTCTCCGTCATCGCCATCTCCAACAGCGCGGCCCCCGGCTACGTGCGCCGCCACATGCCGAGCTTCTCGACGGGCGCGTTCCTGGAACCCTTCGCCGTGATCGGCGCGTTCGGCGGGGCCCTGCTGACGCTGATCTCCAGCCAACGCCCGCTCTTCATCCTCTGCGGCCTGGTACTCCTGAGCTCCTGCACGATCCTCTGGCGGCGACGGCATGGACCGCAGAATCTCCCCGGCCGGCAGGACGCCTGGTCGCGGGGGTTGCGGTTGGAGGGGAGCTACTACGATGAGGCCGAACAGCGAACGATCGCATATCGCGGTCATCGAGCCCTGCTCAGCGCCGGATTGATGATGGCGGCCGGCGCCGTGACCGGCCTCCTCGGGATCGGTGGGAGCGCCTTGGTCGTGTTGATCTGTGACCTGGTGATGGGGCTCCCGTCGAAAGTGGCGTTGACGACCAGCAGTCTGATGATTGGCGCCGTCGCGGTCGCCGGGGCCGACGTCTATCTGGAGACCGGATTGATCAACGTGTCGCTGGTGGTCCCCATGGTCCTTGGGGTCCCGGTCGGGGCGTTCCTGGGGACGCGCCTCTTGATCCACCTCGACAACCAGATCACCCGCGGGATTTTCTTGGGGGTCCTGGTCATCTTGGGGCTCGAGATGGTCCTGCACGGACTGGGAAAGTTCTGATGCGCCCGGTGGACCGCGCCCGATGGCTGGTTCGCTTCGACATGGAGCACCTCGTCAGCGCGGTCCTCCGCAACGGCACGGCCGTGAGCGTCGGTGCGATCCTGCTCGCCCTCATCCTCCAATGGACCGGTCATGGGTCCCCGCCGGTACCACGATTGCAGGCGAAAAGTCTCCCGATCCTCTGGTGGGAGGACCTCCGGATGCTAGGGGTCCCTGGCTTGTGGCCGACCCGGCTGGTCCATCTCGGCGTCAGCGCGTTGTTGCTGACCCCGTACCTGCGGGTCGTGGCGTCCTTCGTGTACTTCGTCTGGGTAGACCGTCATTGGAAACACGCCGCGTTCACGGGGGCTGTGCTGATCATGCTGACGCTCGCGCTGTTGACAACGCTCGTGTAGCCGCGTGCGCATCCTGCAACTGACGTCCCACCTGAACGTCGGCGGGATCACTCGGTATGTCCTGACCCTGTCCCAACGGCTCGTCGCGCGCGGGCATCAGGTCGTCATCGCTGCCGGTGGCGGTCATGCGGAACCCCAGGTCCGGAAACTCAGTCTCACCTATTGGCCGGTGCCCTTGGCCACCAGCGCGGAGTTCAGCGCCCCGGTCTTCTGGGGGATCCGGCACCTGGTGGCGCGGCTGCGGGCGGAGCCGGTGGATGTCATCCACGCCCACACGCGGGTCGGGCAAGTGGTGGCTGAAGTGGTCTCTCGCCGGTTGCGGATTCCGTACGTGACGACGTGGCACGGGATCTATCGGCCGCGGCTGGGTCGCCGGCTGTGGCCGTGCACCGGCGCCATCGCCATCGCCGTCAGCGAGCCGGTCCGCGAGCATCTGCTCGATGATTTCCACGTGCCGCCGACCCGAGTGCGCCGCATCTACAACGGCATTGACGTTGAGCACTACGCCGCGCCGCCGGCCCCCGCCGCCCTCGAGGCGTACCGCGCCCGGTGGCGGATCCCCTCGGGCCGGCCGATCCTCGGGGGCATCGGACGGCTGGCGGCCGGGCGCGTGAAAGGGTTCGACCTCATCTTCGTGGCGGCGTCCCTGCTCCGGCGCCAGATCCCGGACCTGCACATCCTGATCGTCGGAGACGGTCCTCGGCGCCCATTCTTGGAGGATATCGTCCGGCGATTGGGGCTTGAGGATCGCGTGATCTTCGTCGGGGTCACCGAGGATATTCGCCTCCCGCTGGCGTTGATGGACCTCTTCATCTTCCCCTCACGGTGGCCGGAGGCGTTCGGCCTGACGCTGGTCGAGGCGATGGCCACCGGCCGGGCGGTGGTGGCGACCCGCATGGGGGCGGTGCCGGAGATCGTCCGGCCCGACGTGGACGGCTGGCTCGTGCCGCCGGACGACCCCGAGGCGCTGGCCGCCGCCGCGGCCACGCTCCTCCGCGATCCGGCCGCCCGCCGCCGGCTCGGGGCGCAGGCGCAGCAGCGGGTGCGCGCACTGTTCACGTTGGACCGGTTGGCCGATGAGGTGGACGCGGTCTACCATGAAGTAGTGGACAACCGCGCGGCTTTGGTATAATACGGCCTTCATCAACCGAGGAGGCCATCCGTGCGCAAGGTGATCGTGATGACCGCGATGGTATGGATGACGGTAGGCGCGGCGGGCGGCGCGTGGGCCGAGGGGAAGAAACCGACTCCCCCGGCCGCGGCAACCCCGACGCCGGTGCCGGTCCCCGCCGACACGCAGGGCGAGCGACTCGTCCCCAAAGTCGTCGCCATTGACACCAACAAGGACGGCAAGCCGGATCGGTGGGAGTACTACGACAACGGGGTCATCAGCCGGATCGAGAGCGACACGAACGGCGACGGCAAGATCGACGAGTGGGTGCGGTTTGACCACGGCAAGGTCGTGAGGGTCGAGAAAGACACCGACTACGACGGCAAGCCGGATCGCTGGGTAGATTACTGATTCGCGCGAAGACCTCGTGACGGCCGCCCCGCTGATTGACGTCGAACAGCTCTCCATGCGCTACGGGACGACCGTGGCGCTCGCCGGCGTCTCATTCCAGGTGGCGCGCGGCGAGATCCTCGGGTTCGTCGGCCCCAACGGCGCCGGCAAGTCCACCGTCATGAAGATCCTGACGACGGTGATCGTCCCGACCGAGGGAACGGCCCGCGTGGGCGGCCACGATGTCCAGACCGACCCGCTCGCCGCCCGCCGCTTGATCGGCTACCTCCCCGAGCAGGTCCCCCTCTACACCGAGATGCAGGTGGACGAGTACCTGGCGTTCGCCGGGCGGGTGCGCGGCCTGCGCGGCCCGGCGCTGGCCGACCGGCTGGCGTGGGTCACCCAGCGGTGCGCCCTCCAGCCGGTCTGGCGGCGACCCATCGGTGAGCTGTCGCGCGGGTATCGCCAGCGCGTCGGCCTGGCGCAGGCGCTGATCCACGACCCGGCCGTGCTCATCCTCGACGAGCCGACCACCGGTCTCGACCCGCTCCAGATCATCGAGATCCGGGAGCTCCTGAAGGCGATCGTGCCGGACAAGGCGATCCTCTTCTCCACTCACATCCTGCAGGAAGTCGAGGCCATCGCCTCCCGCGCCGTCATCATCCACGCGGGCCGGGTCGTCGCCGAGGGGACGCTCGCGGCGCTGACGCAGGGATTCCCCTCCTTGGAAGCGGCGTTCCTGCATCGTCTGCGAGGGCAGGGGGCCTCCGCCTCATGAGCGGCGCCGGCGTCCTGTTCCGTCGGGAACTGCGCAGCTATCTGCTCTCCCCCATTGCCGCGATCGTCGCCGTCGCCTACCTCGTATTGGCCGGTGCGCTCTTCATGAGCCAGTTTTTCCTCATGCGGTCGCTGGACCTGCGGGCCTTCTTCGATCTCCAGCCATTCCTCCTCGCGGTGATTCTCCCGGCGGTCAGCATGCGGCTCTGGGCGGAGGACCGCCAGCTCAATACTCTGGAACTGCTCCTGTCGCTGCCGCTGAAGCCGGCGGCGCTGGTGCTCGGGAAATATCTCGCCGCGCTGGCCTTCTTCGCGCTGATGCTCGGTTCGACGTGGACGTTGCCGGTCATGCTGCGCGGGCTGGGCCAGCCCGACCTCGGGCCGATCGCCACCGGGTACCTTGGCCTCTTCCTGCTGGGGGCGATGTATCTGGCCCTCGGCCAGTTCGTCTCCGGCCTCTGCCGGGAACAGCTCGTGGCGTTCATCGTCACCCTGGTGGCCTGCCAGGGGCTGTACCTCATCGGGACCGATTTCATCGCGGCGGGCGTGGACGGCTGGTGGCCGGGGCTCGGCGGGTTCCTGCAGCAGCATCTCGGCGTCGCCCGCCACGTCGCCGCCCTCCAGAAGGGAGTGGTGGATGGCCGCGATGTCCTCTACTTCCTCCTGCTCACCGCCGTCTTCCTGGTCCTCAACGGCGTGTGGATGGAAGGCCGGCTGCGGCCCCGCGCCCGCGCGGCGTTCGCCACGGCCTGCGCGCTCAGCGTCGGTATCGCGATGGCGGCGCACAGCGTGCTCCAGCAGCTGCCGCTGGGGCGGGCCGACTGGACCGTGGCCAAGGTCTACACCGTGGCGCCGGCCACCCGCGAGCTGCTGCGCGGGCTCGACGTTCCGGCGACGGTGCGGCTCTACCTGTCGCCGTCCGACAAGATGCCGACGGCGATGCGGACGCTGGAGCGCGACCTGCGCGACGCGCTGGAGGAACTGCGGCTGGCCTCCGGCAGCAAGCTCCAGTACACCGTCTCGCACATGGACGCGAGCGCCGCCCTCGCGGGGGCCGGTCCGCGCAGCGAGACGGACGCCTCGCTCGAGGAGAAGGTGGGCCGCAAGGGGATCCGCCCCTTCCAGGTCCTGTCCATCGAGGCGGATGAGCTCGGCGTCCGGCTGGTCTACGCGGCCGCGGCGGTCGCCTACAAAGACCGCCCGGAAGAGGTCATCCCGCAGATCGTGCCGGAGACACTCGACCAGTTCGAGTATCTGGTGATGTCCCGCATCTACCGGATGACGCTGGAGGAACCGCCGAAGATCGTCATTCTCGCTCCCTACGCCCAGCGGCACCTCGACCCCAACATGGTGAATCTCCTGCGCCAGCTCGGCATGAATCCGCAGGGGGCGTCCATGGAGGACGCCTACAAGTACCTGCCGGCGTCGCTCGAGCAGGAAGGGTATCCCGTCCAGCGCGTCCGCCTCACCGAGCAGGAACCGATCCCGCCGGGGACCCGCACCCTGGTGGTGGTGGATCCCGGCGAGCTGACGGATCGCCAGCTGTACGAGATCAACCGGTATCTCGTGGAGGGGGGCACGGTCTTCCTCGCCGCCCAGCGGTACCAATTCCAGTACGCCCAGCAGGGCCGCGGCATCGCTGCGACGCCCCGCACCCAGCCGGTCGGGGTGGACCCGCTCCTGGACGGGTGGGGGCTGGGCATCAACCGCGACATCCTCTTTGACGCCGAGTCGCGCATCATGAATCTGTCCGGCGGCGGGCCCTTTGCCCTGTCGCTGCCGGTCCAGGCCCCGATCCACGTCTTCGTGAGCCAGGCCCAGATGAACCAGTCGCTGAGCATGACCAGCCAGCTGCCGCCGCTGGTCTACCTGTGGGGCAGCGCCTTGACGGTCCAGGCCAGCGTGCTGCAGGCCCATGCCTTGACGAGCACGACGCTGTTCACCTCCAGCCTGCGGAGCTGGCTGGTCCCGCAGGCCGAGGACGACTCGTTCTCCCCCTCGAAACCGACGGCCGGCCCGCTCCCGCTGGGAGTGTGGGTCCGCGGGACCTTCCCGGATCACTACGCCGGCCAGCCGGTCCCCGCGTGGCCCGCGCCGACGGAATCGGGGGCTTCGGCGCCTCAGCCCCCGGCGCCGAAAATGCCGCCCGCCGCCAAGGGAGCGGCGCCCGCGCCGAAGCCGGCGGCCCCCTCGACGTCGGCCCCTGCGCTGACGCCGAAACCGGGCCAGCTGATCCTGACCGGCTGCAGCGAGATGTTCAAGGAATCGCTGATCACCCAGGAAGGCCACCTGCCGTTCTTCCTGAACGCCGTGGACACGCTGGTCTCCGGCGGGAAACTCGTGAGCATCCGGAACAAGCGCCCGACCGCCC
>OBEQ012709538.1_pt1 | contig 20594 bp, 16 predicted proteins | sample 1670901 | NCBI WGS metagenome assembly OBEQ01 (sample SAMEA104232315, study PRJEB22302) | groundwater metagenome | biome: forest; feature: aquifer; material: groundwater | place: USA | collected 2011-08-07 | depth 5.4 m
CAACCCGGAGTTCAGCCTGGAAAACAACCAGGAATCCAACCCGGCGTTCAACCGGGAATTCAACCAGGAATTCAACCGGGAATCCAACCGGGTGTTCAGCCGGGAGTTCAACCAGGAATCCAGCCTGGCGTCCAACCCGGAGTTCAGCCTGGAAAACAACCAGGAATCCAGCCTGGCGTTCAACCAGGAATTCAACCGGGTGTTCAACCAGGGGTTCAGCCCGGTGTTCAACCAGGAATCCAGCCTGGCGTCCAACCCGGAGTTCAGCCTGGAAAACAACCAGGAATCCAACCCGGCGTTCAACCAGGAATTCAACCGGGTGTTCAGCCGGGAGTTCAACCCGGTGTTCAACCAGGAGTTCAGCCCGGAGTTCAGCCTGGAAAACAACCAGGAATCCAACCCGGCGTTCAACCGGGAATTCAACCGGGTGTTCAGCCCGGTGTTCAACCAGGAATCCAGCCTGGCGTTCAACCAGGAGTTCAACCCGGAGTTCAGCCTGGCGGTTGTGGGCAGGACAACTGGGTTGTCTGCGCGGATGGTCGAAAATTTCCGACGTGCCTAGCCGGCGTTCCAATTGTTTACGGTTATGACCCCTGCTCCCACGACATCAACCATGACGGAATCGACGACTTTTAATATGAGAGCGTCCCGACGGAAGGAACCCGATAGTCATAATTAATTTAGTACCTAAAAAAAATACACCCCATACAAATCGGATCCTGAACATTATTCGAGATCTGGTTACTTTTGACCTAAGGTCTTTGGCGCTTTTAAGAATATCCCTGGCGCTGCTTCTTCTGGTGGATCTCGCAAGCAGACTCCCCGATTTTACGATATTCTATACGGATGAAGGCGTCCTGCCGCGCGCATTTTTCTTTAACCAGTTTTGGAATCCTTGGCGCATATCTGTTCACCTGATTAACGGCACTTTCGCCGGAATGTCCCTGCTTTTTATCCTGGCCGGGGTGTTCGCTTTTTTTTTGCTCGTAGGATGGAAAACTCCTTGGATGGCTTTTTTGTCCTGGTTTTTTCTCTCGTCTTTGCAGCTGCGAAATCCTATGGTGACCAACAGCGCCGACCATCTGTTGCGCTATATCCTTTTTTGGGCGCTTTTTCTTCCGCTGGGAGAGCGCTATTCTCTCGATGCGCTAGCCAATCCGCATCGGCCTGCCAAGCAAGTATCCGGCTTCGCTTCCGCCGCTTTCATGGCGCAAGTCTGCTTCGTTTACTGGTTTGCCGCGCTCATCAAATCCTACGACGCGCAGTGGAGAAGCGGGGAAGCCATTCGGTACGCGCTCAGCGTGGGTGAATTCGCGACGCCTTTAGGTTCGTGGATGTTACATTTTCCGGGGTTACTCAAATTTCTTACGTATTACACACTGGCCTTTGAGGCCCTCGCGCCATTTCTTCTTTTACTGCCGGTGTGGACGGGCCGCTTGAGAGCGCTCATGGTGCTGGGTTTTATCGTGTTGCAGGCCGGGTTTGGCCTGTTTCTCGATGTCGGGATTTTCCCGCTGGTTTCATCGGTGGCGATGATTCCGTTCCTGACCTGCTGGTTTTATGATGATCTTTTGCAACGGTGGCGAGGACATATTCCGGCGCGGATTCTTCCGGCCGCCTCCGTAAAAAAAATGCCATCGCGGTTGTCAGACCTCTCGGGAGGCTTGGCGCTTTTTCTCATCATTTATGTTTTCGCGTGGAATGTTGGCGCGGTCTACCCGCGGTTTGCCATGCCGAGCGCTTTATCCTGGATCGGATATGTGACGCATCTTGACCAGCGTTGGGGCATGTTTGCGCCGGCCGGAAACTACACCGGATGGTTCGTGTTTCAAGGCGAGCAAAAGAACGGGCAGAAGGTGGACGTCTTTCAGAATGCGTCCCCGGACTTTGAGAGACCCAGTGACTTCGGGAAGTATTACCGCAATAAATTCTGGAAGGAGTATCTTTCGTGTCTTTGGAATCCGGCCTACGCGGCGCACCGTCCCTATTTAGCCTGGAATCTCTGCCAAAACTGGAACCGGCGGCATTCCGGAGGAGAAGAGGTTAAGCGAATTGATATCTACGGAGTTTTTGAGACATTTTACCCGATCCCGAGGGAAAGACAGGCCCATTTTATCTACAGCCATGCTTGCGTCAAAGAATAACAAGCTGGCAGAGCTTTTCGGGATAGACCTACGTTCGCTGGCGGCGCTTCGGGTCGGCCTGGGCTTTGCCCTCTTGACCGACCTTTTGAGTCACGCGCCAAATCTGCGCGCGCATTTCAGCGATGAGGGCATCCTGCCGCGTGTTGCTTCAGAACTGTATTATTTACCGGGGTCATTCAGTGTGCATCTAGCGAGCGGCCAGTGGCAGGTCCAAGGCCTGCTTCTGGCCATTCAGCTGGGTTTGGCGGTGATGTTTTTAATCGGCTATCGAACGCGCTTCACGACCTTTCTTTCCTGGTTTTTATTGGTTTCGCTTCAGAATCGTAACCCGTATGTGCTTCAGGGCGCCGATGTGCTTTTACGCATGATGCTTTTTTGGGGGTGCTTCTTACCGCTGGGCGCGCGATTTTCTTTCGACCGATGGCTTGGTCCAGGCGGCCCACTTCCGCAACGCCTGCTTTCAGGGGGGTCGTTGGGCTATATGACACAGTTTGTCCTGATGTATTTTTTTTCCGCGCTTTTTAAACTGCAAGTCCCTGAATGGAATGACGGCCGCGCCATAGCGCATATTTTGGAAGGGGATCCGTTTACATCGGTTTTCGGCCGTTGGATGCTGCAGTTTCCTCTACTGCTCAAATGGGCGACACATGCCGTTACGAAGGCGGAGATTCTTGGGCCCTTCCTGCTCTTTTTTCCGATTGTCAATGGGCCTATCCGGATGGCAGTGCTTGCCGTATTCATGTTTTTACAATTAGGTTTTGCGCTTTGTTTAAATCTGGGTGAGTTTCCATTTATCGCATTTGTTTCGAGCTTTGGTTTTCTCCCGACGTGGTTTTGGGAGCGGATACCGCGCGTGCGTCTAAGGTTGCCCGCTGGTTGGCTACAAGCGTTGCGACGCTTGCCGGCTTCAACCTCGCCGCTATCCTCGATGAAATCCAACCTCGTCGCTTCATGCTTCATCTTGCTTGTCGTTTATTGGAATCTGGGGACGCTCGACGCTTGGAAATGGAAAATGCCTTCATGGATGCTCCGGATTGTCGAGGTTACGCGCGTGGATCAGACATGGAATTTGTTTGTAAACCATCCGCTAAAGATGCGAGGATGGTATGTTATTCCCGCGACCCTTAAGGACGGAAGCCGCGTTGACTTATTCTCGGGGGGTGCGCTCACTTACGATCCTCCCAAACTAGTTTCCGCGACTTTTCCTGACCAGCGGTGGAGGAAGTACCTTTCCGGATTTTATTACAACGCCAATAGGCCGCTACGCCCTTATTACGCGCGGTATCTTTGTTCTTCGTGGAATGCCGCGCACAAACCTGATCGGTGGGTACGGAATTTCGAGATTGTTTACATGTGGTGGAATTCTCAAACCGACGGCTTTGAAAGGCTCTCGCTTATCCAGTGGAGTTGCGACGGGGATAGGGCCTCATGATCAATCGCTTGTCTCGAAAGCTCGAGGAAATTTTCGGAATGGACTTGCGGGCCATCGCGGCTTTCCGGGTCGCGCTCGGGGCGATCCTTTTATACGATGCGTTCTCGCGGCTGGTGACAGCGGGTGATTTCTTAAGTGACTCGGGTACGTTGCATCGTTCGCTGGCCGCGGTGATGTCGAATCCGTGGAATTTCTCTCTTCACATGATGGCCGGGAGCGTGTTCCTGCAAGGCGCTTTTCTTATCCTGTCCGCGGCCGCCGCGTTTTTTCTTTTGATTGGATGGCGTACGCGGCTTGTAGCACTTGTGTGCTGGGTCCTTCTGGTCTCGGTGCAGGTGCGCAACCCACTCATCCTAAATGGCGGTGATTACACCTTGCGGCTATTTCTTTTTTGGAGCCTTTTTCTGCCGCTTGGGGCACGGGGATCGGTGGATGCCATTTGCCGTCCCCAAGAAAAAGCACGATCACCCATAGTTTTTTCGGCGGCGACCGTGGCGATGATGGTACAGCTGGTGTCCATCTATGCGTTTACATTTTATCTTAAGTCTAAGACGCCCGAGTGGGTTGATGGCGCTGCCATTTACTATGTGCTTAACCAAGAAACGCTGCCGCTTAACGTCGTGCTGCTGTCTCATCCGGCGCTCCTGTCCCGGCTAACCCATGCCGTCTATTATTTCGAGTTCTGGGGTCCGGCGCTTCTTTTTTTTCCGGTTTTCGCGGTACCCATGCGGACGTTTGCCGTGTTAGGATTTATCCTTATGCAGGCGGGTTTCGGAGTTTGCATTCGGCTTGGATTTTTTCCATGGACGATGTCGGCGGTGATGCTTCTTTTTCTTCCGTCGCCATTCTGGGATCGGCTCGAAGAAGCCGGGCGAGGGAAGCTGAACCAGGCCGCGGCGTTTGGCCGAAGAGGGGCCGCATGGCTGGGGCGCTTTGGCTCCGAGGCTGCGGGCTGGAGACCGACTCGTTTGAGTGGTATAGCGGTAGCGGCGCTTGCTGTTTATGTTTTTTTCTGGAACGTCGCGGCCGTAGTTCCGGTGTTTTGTTTTCCAACGCGTATCAGCTGGTTGGGGCCTCTTCTGCATGTGGACCAATGGTGGTCCATGTACGCTCCTCCGGGGAAGCAGGTTTATTGGTTTTCTATTCCGGCGGAATTAGACGATGGTTCTCGGATAGATCTTTACACGATGGACGACCCCGAGGAGTGGAAGACAAGAAGACTGCCGCACCCGCGATTCATGAACCGGCACTGGATTTGCTACATGAACAACATTGCGGTTTATCAAGGTGTCTACGGGTCTCACTCAGGCTCCCTCGCCGCATACCTGGTCCGTGACTGGAATAAACACCATACGGGTAAGAGGCGGATCCGAAAGATAGAGGTTTACGTGATTTCGCGGGCAATTCCTTTGCCGGGACAGCCCCACCCCGAAGCCCTCCGGCAAATTTTATGGACGCTGGAATGGCCTTGACATCTTGCTTTTATTTATGTATATTTTAATCAAATACTTATAAAATTAAGTAATAATTAGTAATAATGAATAATCAAGACATGTTAATTCCAAAGAATTCGTCAAAGTTGCCTCTCAAAAAAAGGCTTTTTGGTATCATGCGGATGAAGCGAAGTTCCAGCGGTATGACCCTCATCGAATTGATCATGTTGATCGCTATCGGTTCGATCATCGTGGGTGGTGTTGTCATGTTTGTGAGGGAGCTGACGGTGAGCCAAACCCGCATGAGAGACCGGCTTTTGGCGCTGGATTTGGCTCAGATGCAGATGGAATCTTTGATGAATTCGCCCTACGACAGCTTGGCGGACGGCACCGTATCGGTTTTTTATGGATTCAAGGTGAAACAGACAGTCACGGAGACCGCGTCGGTCACTCAGACTTACACCGCTCCCAACGTCACCTTGACCTACGCGGTTAAGAAAATCAGCCTAACGGCGGATTATGAGTCCGGGGATTTTTCAAAGCCGCTGTTTCAACTGACCACCTATCGCCAAAGCAACACCATGCTGGATACCATTAATTCATGAAGCTTGAGAAAGGCGTCACACTCATAGAGCTTGTGATGACGATCATGATCGTCGGGATCATGGCTTCGGCATTTATCAGTATGTTTTTGCCCCAGGTGAATCTTTTCTTTTTTCTTCCGAACGCCATCCGGGTTCAAAACGCTTCCAGCGATGTCGTAGCCTCTATTGTCGAAGGGGACCGTCTTGCCAAGGGCCTAAGGTACGCCGAGCCGGACAAGCTCAGTAAAATTACCCATACCGTCGGAATCACGGCCGCTGACCCCAATGCTATCGCCTACACTTATTTTGACGCAAACCGCGTGTCACATACCGCCAAAGTTTATTTGGATACGGTGGACTTTAGCATGAAACGGCAAATTGACGGGGGAACTCCTCAAATCCTCTCAAACGGCGGCGCGCCGGGTACGGGAGGGATTACCGTCACGTCGGAAAGCGCGGCGTTATTCACGCCGTTCAAGTTTTACAATATTTCAAACTCCGAATTGACGGGGGCCGCCATCAAGCCGCTTGATATTTATTTTATTACCGTCACTTTTTATGCCAGCACCGGTGGAGGCAATGTCAAACAGCAGCAATCCCAGACCTTAAGAAAAGTCGCCGTCAAGGTGCGTCATTTTGTTTTACAAAATTCAGGTGAGTGGGAATTTCAGTTCGCGAAATGGACCGGCGGCGTCAAGCCGGACCTTGTCGGGATTAAAAAGAACGCCACGGGTTCACCCGCAAGCTCGCCCGTAGGCTCCCGCAAAACTGAAGTGCATATCTACAATGGCAACAGCGCCGGCGGGTCTATGCTTGCCTTCGCGACGGCTTCACTTCAGACGGACACCGCTCTTGAGGAAGTGGGGGATAATTTTGATTTCCTTATCGCCGACTGCGGCAATTTAGCCACAAGGGTACCGGATGGGACGCTGGATTTGGTGGCCATAAAAAAAAATCAAACGCCCAGCGGAGAAGTCGAAATCCACATTTATGACGGCCAAAACATCGGCGCGGGCATATTTAAAATCCCGATTCTTGAGAACGCGATCGGGCCGGTTGTCATTCCCTTGGATCTCAAAAACGGGTACGAAGATTATGAATTCCAGATGGGTCATTGGAAACCCGAGGGGGGATCTCCCGATGCGATCCTTGATCTTTTTGTTATCAAGAAAAAAGGTGCTACCGGCACAGAAGTCCATGTCCTAGATGGCGCGACGAATTTTAGAGATTATTTTACGTTCGGCCAGCTGACGACGGCCGTGGGAAATACAGACAACAAGTGGACTTTTCAGATCGTGGACTGGAACTTAGACGGCTATGTGGATCTGGCGTGCATTCAAAAAAGAGGGGGCGGTTCCGGTAAAGTTGAAGTCCATATTTGGAGCGGCGCCCCCAATGCCATCACCCACCAACGGTTTCAAACGGCACTTTTACACGCCACTTCAACTCTTCCACCGCCCACGGTCAGCAATCTGGATTTCAGGCTGGTGGACTGGGACAACGATACCTATCCTGACTTGGTCTGGGTGCAGAGAAACCGGACAGGTTCCAATACCACCGAAGTTCACGCGTTAAGTTGTTATGACGCCACGGGAAATCTAATTCTTGTTAATGGTGGCGCCAGCTTTAGCCGAGAGATTCTCGACACGGCCACGGGGCTTCATGAAACCAATAACGGTAAGAGCCTCACGGTCCCATGATTTTTTTATCCCTAGGAGATAGCTTAAGTGCCCAAGTTTGATTATAAAGCGCGCGATCGTTCGGGCCGTCCGATGAATGGCGTGATGGAGGCTGATTCCACGCGCAAGGTCTCGGAGTTTTTGGCCAAGCAGGGCTACATCACGATCTCTATTTCAGAGGTCAAGATGGTTTCCGTTAATTTTCTTGGGAATTTTTTCAAGCCAAAAGTTCGTTTGCAGGACAGAAATATTTTTACGCGCCAGCTGTATACTTTGCAGAGAGCGGGTTTGCCTCTTATTTCTTCTTTAAGCTCGCTTCGGGATCAGGTCTCAAGCGCCTATTTCAAAAAAGTGCTGATGCAGGTGATCAAGGAGATCGAGGGCGGGACGACGTTGTCGGAGGCGATCTCGCGCTATCCGGACGTTTTCGATACTCTTTATGTCAACATGGTCCGCTCGGGCGAATCCTCAGGCAAGCTGGATGAAATTCTTTTAAATTTGGCCGAGATGGGGGAGTTTGATCTTAAAACCAGGGATCACGTCAAGTCCGCGACCCGTTATCCCCTGATCACGATCGCGACTCTGGTCATCGCGTTTATGGTGGTGATCACGTTTGTCATCCCGAAGTTTGCCACAACCTACGCGCAGATGGGAAGCGCCCTGCCTTTGCCGACTCGACTTCTGCTTTGGATCAACAATACTATCCGGCACGATTGGCTCAAACTCATTTTTATCTTTGGCGCGATTTATTACGCTTTTCGTTATTACACCCACACACCCGTCGGACGCTACCAGTGGGACTATTTCAAAATCAAAGTACCCGTTTTCGGGCCGCTGGTCACCAATCTCATGATGGGCCGCTTCACGAAAATCCTCTCAGAACTCATGACCAGCGGCGTGCCCATCATCCAATCGCTTCAGCTGGTGGCAGATACCGTGGACAATACCGTCATCCGAAAGGCGATCATTTCCATTCAGCAAAGCGTGAACGAAGGCAAGGGGATGTCGGAGCCGATGAAACGATCCGGCTTTTTTTCGCCGATGGTGATTCAGATGATTTCGGTGGGCGAGCAGAGCGGCAAAAGTGACGAGCTTTTGAGGCACGTGTCCAACTACTATCAGGAGCAGGCCGACTATATGACCAAGAATTTGACGACGCTGATTGAGCCCATGCTGATTTTTATGATTGGGGGTATGGTCCTCGTCCTGGCTCTGGGGGTCTTTTTACCGATGTGGAGCATGGCCAGCTCGCTGGGTAAAAGTTAACAATTATTAACAAGCCTATAAATAAATTTGACAAACAAACATAACAGCATGTATACTTACATCAAAATAGCTTTTCCTTAACACATGAGAAGCGCGTTAAGAAAAATTTTAAACAAAAGGAGAGGGGTAAATAAATGAAAAAAATGATGAAGCAAACGGGTTTTACGCTTATTGAACTGGTGATGGTGATAGCGATCATCGGGATCCTGTCAGCCGTAGCCCTTCCTAAGTTTTTTGACCTTCAAGGCGCGGCAAAACAGGCCGCGACCAAAGGTTCGCTTGGAGCGGTTCGGGCGGCTCTCGCCATTAAGTATGCCATGAGCGCGACCGGAGGAGGTTCAGCCACCTTTCCATCTTCATTGACCGGCTCTGATTTTGCGGACGGACAACCTCCCAAAAATGCGCTTACGAACGTATCCGGCGTCACGGCTTTGGGCGCTACGGTGTCCGGTACCACAACCAACGCGGCCGCCGGCTTTTGGTATGTCAGCACGATGACCAGCGCGGATGCCGGAAGAGCGGGAGCTTATTCCGACGGAACTGTGGATACGAGTACTTTTTAATGGATCGCCGGCCCTTTTCGGACGGATAAATTCCTAAAGCTTACCGGAATTTACCCGGTTCCGAGGGGTTGGACTTAAGCCCTGTTGATTTTAAATCTTAACGATCGCGTTGTTTCTAAGCCAACCCTAGTTTGTGGGTTGGTTTTTTTATTTTTTCTGGCGCTTTTTGCTTTTTTCTTCAGAGAAGTGATTTTTAGCGGGGGAAGTTTTTTTCGCAGGGATATCCTGCGTTTTTATTATCCCATGTGGAAATATGGCGCTACTTGTCTAAAAGGCGGGGAAATCCCTCTGTGGAACCCTCTGGTTAATATGGGCCAGCCCTTTTTGGCCAATGTCCAGACATGCGCTTTCTATCCTCTAACCGTCCTATTTTTTCTTCCCAGTTTTCTTTGGGCGTTTAATTCCTATATCGTGTTGCATCTGGTGCTGGCCGGCTTTTTCACCTATTTGTGGATGCGCGATTGCGAAGTCTCCCATCCTTCCGCGATCCTGGCGGCTTTGGCTTATTCTTTAAGCGGTTACTCGATGTCCACGATGCAGTTGACGATTTCGTTGTGTTCGGCGGCGTACTTTCCGCTGGTTCTTCTGTGCTTCAGGAGGGCGCTGCTTGACCGGTCTTTTTTGTGGAAGTCGCTGACGGGCGTGACACTTTTATTTCAATACCTGGCCGGGGACCCCGCGATTTTTATCGGTTCAGTTTTGGTTTTAAGTTTTTTCACAGTTTATCTTGTTTTGCGCGAGTTCCTTGCCCAAAAGCGCTGGGTCTTGGGTCCGGGGGTGAGTCTGATTCAGGTTTTTGCTGTTTTTTTTGGTTTGAGCGCGTTTCAAAGCCTGCTTTTTGCGGAATTGATAGGGCGCTCCATGCGCGTGGATTTTGTCACGGGTGAAAAGATGCTGTGGAGCATGCAGTACAATGATCTCGTCAGCATCGCGGTGCCTTTTTTCTCGGACTTGAGTATGTACGTGATGAATTATTGGAGCCGCCAAAGCTGGCTTGAAAACTATTACGCGGGCGTGACCGTACTGGCATTGGCCGGCCTATCGGGTCTTTTTCGAAAAAGAAACGCCCGCCTTGGTTGTCACTGGCTTTTGGCGATTTTAGGACTCGGGATGGCGCTTGGCAGCCACTCCTTGATCTACGTTTCTTTTTACAAATTTTTTCCTCTTTTAAATTTCGTTCGTTACCCGATCCGCTTTTTCTATATATTCAGCTTTGCCGTGGCCTGTTTGGCGGGATTTGGCTTGGAAGGACTCTCGAAAAAAGACGAGTTAAAAAATTGGGCCGTCCGCTTGATAGGGATAGGCCTCATTGTTCTGCTGGTTGCGGTTTTGTGGCTGACGCTCTCTTTTGATTCTATTGTTTTAAAATTGTTTGAAAGCGCCAAAAACCATTTTAGTGAGCTTCTTAAGTATTACTACACGGAAGCCGATTTTATGGATTCCATTACAGCTACCTTAAACAACGCCAAACGCTCGTTGATTTTCTTAAGCTTCTCGCTTGCGGCGTTCTTCGCGGCGCTTACGCTTAAGGTTCGTCGGGCTGTTTTAGTTTCATTTATCGGGGTACTGGCTCTTTTGGATTTGAGCGGCGGCAATGTCGTGGAACCGGCCGTTAAGGGTAGCCTCATAGAAACATTGTCTCCCAACTTAAAAGTTATCTTAAAGGATCAAGACACAAAACTCTTTCGGATTTCGGCTTCTCCGCAGACCGCCCGGGAACAGAATTTTCATGATGCCGCGGGATTTGTGGCCCAGTGGCAGGATCAAAAAGAAAGGCTAGTTTCGAGTTTTATGATGGTCTACGGGCTTTACGATTTTATGGGGTATGATTCGGTGATTCTTCGAGAAGTAGACAATGTCCAGAAAATATTCGCGAAGCTTAAGCTTTCGGACCCCAAACATCTTGTGGAGTTTCAAGGCTACCGGTTTGAGAGCCGGATCATGGATCTTTTGAACGTCAAATATGTTGCCAGCCCAAACCCGCGCTTAACCGGGCCGCTCAAACTCGTTCGAAAGTCTACGGTAAGCCATTTGTATTTGAATCAATCTTATCTGCCGCGCGCATTTTTGGTTCAAAACGCCGTGATCGCGAAAACGGCAGGGGAGTCTTTGGAAAAGATCATGTCTAAAGATTTTGATCCTCTGAAAACCGTTTATTTGGAAGAAAGCCCGCCCGCCCTTTCATCGGGTCGGACGCCTCCCGTCCCCGAAAGGCTGGAAAAAATGAGCGGCGGGGTGACGATTTCAAAATACAGCGCGGAACTGGTGCGTATGACCGCCGAGGTCGGTTTGGAGGCGCCTTGGCTTTTTTTCTCGGACGCGTACTACCCCGGCTGGGTCGCCGAGGTGGACGGGAAGCCGACAAAGATTTACAAGGCCAACTACGCTTTTCGGGCCATTCGGCTTTCGCCGGGGAATCATGAGATCGTTTGGCGTTATGATCCCATTCTTTTTAAAGTCGGCTCGGCGATCACGTTGGCTACTTTATTCGCGCTCATGGTTTATTATCTCAAAATTGGGGGTGTCTTTACCCGGATGGGGAATATTGTTTGTTTTTATGAGGCGTATCGCATAAAATAAACGCATGGCAAAAATCGTCGAAAGCAAAGAATGTGTCGTGTTCGATTTCGGCAAGAAGTCCGTGTTGATCGTTCATGCCGACACAAGCGCCGCTACGCCGCGGATTCTTTATTTTGCTCAAGTTCCCCTGGCCGAAGAGGCCACCCCCGAAGAGAAGAAAGAGGCTCTTAAGAAATTCATGCCTCCGATCAATGCCAAGATTCCGCCCGTGGTCAAAGTGACCTGGGAGGAGGGGATGGTTTTTCGGCAGGTGGTTTTGCCCGACATGCCGGAATCGGACTTGAAGAAAGCTTTTTTATGGGAACTGAAGGAAAAATATTTTTTGAACGAAGACGAGAATTTGATCGCCTCCGAATGCGTGTTGACCCTCGATCAACCCGATGGAGTGAAGGAGAAATTTTTCAGTGTATTTTATTGCGATAAGAAAAAAGCGCTGGAAAAGATCGCCCTGATCTCGGGTTTGGGCCTGCATGTCTCGAGCCTCGTGCCGGGTCAGGTGGCGCTGGCTCAAGTTTTAGGAAATTCTGCGGAACCCGAGAAAGATGTGTTGGTGGTGGACATCGGCTTTGCCAGCGCGCGTATTTTGGCCGTGCATCAAAAAAAGAATTTCCTTTCAAGGACCATGGTATTGGGCGGGCAAGCGCTGACGGAAATGCTGACCGGCCCCTACATGGACAACGACCAAAAGGTGCAGCTTTCCGCCGAAGACGCCGAGAAACTCAAGGTCAACGAAGGCTGTTCCAATCCCCAGGCGGCGTACATCGGTTTGGTGAGGCCTTATCTGGAAAAGATCGTATCTGAAATCAAAAGGTCTGTGGATTTTTATGAAAGCCAGAAGTATTCAAAGCCCATCTCCAAAGTGGTTCTTACCGGCGGAGGATCCAATTTGAAGGGCCTTGCCGGTTTTATGAAGAGTTTTTTAGGCCTGGAGGTCTTGGCGCTTGATCCTAAGGATTACATGGCGCCGCAAATCGCTCTGCCCCAGAAGGAATTTTTGGAAAACCAATTTGGATTTTTTTACGCGGCGCTGGGCGCGGCCCTGACGCCCACGGGATTTGCGCTAAATCTTTTGCCCCGGGAAGTTCAGTTTGCGCAGAGCGAAAAAACAAAAAAGATGTCCTTTCGCATCCTATTTTTGATCAGCGCGGTCTTGATAGGGTTCATGGGGGTGTCCACTTTTTTTCAGTCGCGTCTGACACAGAAAAAACTAAACTCCGCCTCGCTTCAAACGACTGAAGTCAGCCGCATTTTAAGCTTACTGGGGACGATCGAATCCGACCACACTTTAATGAAGGGTGTTTTAAAAAATGATATTTCCCACCCGGCGCTTCTTAAAACGATCAGCCGCTTGGTTCCGGCGGGCATCGTCCTCGAGGAGTTAAGCTTTGACCGCAAAACCGGCGCTTACGTGATTCTGGGGGGGAGCGGCGCTTCGGGCAGCGCCGGCGTTAAAGGGATCGCCCAGTTTATCAGTGATTTGCAAAAGTCGCCGTTTTTTAAAGAGGTGACCTTGGCCAAGAGCACCAAAGACGCGGATGGTTTTACTCTTCACTTTGAACTTCATTGTGTCATCAAGGGATATTTATAATGGACTTGAACGAATTGTGGGGCAAAGCCCTGCGGGAAATAAAAAATAACCGAAAGGCGACGCTGATTTGGGCGGGCGCAATTTTGTTTCTAGTTGTCGAAATCGTGGTTTGTTTAAAGGTTTACTCATCCTCGAAAAACGTATCTGCCCGTCTTCTGGCCGTCAACACCCAGATGGAAACAGCCCGTTCCGCGGGTTTACTTCAAGTCAGCCCCACGGAATTGGCCGGCCTTCAATCACGCATGTTTTATTTCAAACAGGGTTTTGTGAATACCGCCGAGATTTCGGTGATTTTAAATATGATTTCCGACCATGCCGAGAAAAACAAAGTGCGCGTGGTGAATATCAATTCAGAGAGTTCTATTTCTGCGAGCGGCACCGATCCGGGGAGCCGAAAGTTCACGCAGATCCCGATTCATGTGAATCTCGAGGGAAGCTACGAATCTTTCGCGGAGTTTTTGAACTCTTTGGTCAGGTCATCCCCCAAGGCGTTTGCCGTGGAGTCTTACCGGATACAGAAAAGTAAGACATTCGGGTCGCTTGACTGTGACATGGTTTTAAGTTTCTTTTCGAACGGTTAGGATTCAGGTTCAAAAAAATATGGATAAAAATAAACAAAAAATGATGATTACGGGCGCCCTCCTGGTGGTCATGGTTTTTATGATGGCGAACGCGCTATTTTTCTCAAAAAAAAGACCGAGTTCCGGCAAGGGAAGTGTTGCCGCGACGATTGACCCGGCCGCGATGACGGCTCAGGCGGCTTTTTTGACAAACGTAAGGCAAAGTGAGTCCGCCCGTTCGGTACAATGGAGCTATTGGGACACACCCTGGGGAAGGGACCCTTTTGGGATTCCTGTGGTGGATGCCGGCAAGCCGGGCAACGCGAACAATTTTATTTTGAGCGGCATTGTCTGGGACGAACGCATGCCGCTGGCGATCATCAACGAAAAAATGTTTAAAATCAATGACGTGATTGACGGGTGCAAAGTCAAAGAGATTTACCGCAGTTCCGTCAAAGTGGTGTGCGATGGCGAGCCTTACGAGCTTAAGTTATTCAAAATAAACGAATCCTCCTCTTAAAGTAAAAAAAGCGAAGAACCCTTGAAAAAGATCGTCATCGGTATCGTCGCGTATGACGCGGAATCCACACTGCGCAAGGTTTTAGACCGGATCCCACCCGAGGTTCGCCAAAAAGTATCGGAAATCGTCGTTTTCGACGATGAGAGCCGTGACAACACTTTTCGCGTCGCTAAGGATTACCAGATTTCCCACCCGGATTTTAAAAATTTTTATATTTATCGGAATTCTCACAACCTGGGATACGGGGGCAATCAAAAAAGATGTTATCGCTACTGTATCGAAAAAGGTTACGATCTCGTGGTCCTGCTTCACGGGGACGGCCAGTACGCTCCTGAAGCGCTGCCGGAACTTCTGAAGCCTCTGGAGGAGGATCGCGCTGACGCGGTTTTTGGCTCAAGGATGATGATTCCCGGGGCCGCGCGGAAAGGCGGTATGCCTTTTTATAAATACGCCGGAAACAAAATCCTCACCGGTTTTGAAAACCGCTTTTTAGATATGACGCTGTCGGAATTTCATTCAGGGTACCGGCTTTATAGCGTGGCAGCCTTGAAGCAGATCCCTTTTGAGCGAAACACCAATGATTTTCATTTTGATACCGAAATCATCATTCAGTTCAAAGCCAAAAAATTGCGCATCGTCGAAATCCCGATCCCGACTTACTACGGCGGTGAAATTTGCCATGTCAACGGGATCAAGTACGCTTTTCAGGTCGCGCTTTCGGTGATTCAGTACAAGCTTCACCAGCTGGGGGCCATTCATTATCCTAAGTACGCTGTTAATCCCATGCAGTACCGCTTTAAGCATGACCCACACTCAAGCCATGGGCAGGTGGCCGCGCTCATTCCGGCGTCCGGCCAAAGAATCCTGGATGTGGGGTCGGGCCCCAGCGAGCTTTCACGGCTTCTTAAAAAAGAAGGCAACCGGATCGTGGGAGTGGACCGGGCGTTTCCCGATAACGGCGATTCCGGGCTCGAATTAAAAATTACAAAAGATCTTGAGAAAGATTTTAACCTGGATTTTGGAAGGGAATTCGATTTCATCCTTTTTTTGGATGTCTTGGAACATTTGCGTGACCCGGCGCGGCTTTTGGCCAAAGCCAGAAACTATTTGAAACCGGGAGGCCGGGTGATTGTCTCCGTACCTAATATCGCGCACTGGTCTATTCGGCTGGGCCTGTTTTTTGGCTCCTTTCGTTACGGGGAGAGGGGAATCTTGGACAAAACGCATTTGCATTTTTATACGTTAAGCACGTTTCGCCGGATGCTTAAAGAAAATAACTACAAAGTCATTCACGAGAGCGCCACACCTTTGCCCCTCCTGGACGCTTTTCCCATCCTTGGTTTTATCGCGTTTCGCTGGATTCATTGGCTGGATTTTCTCCTGACTAAATTGTGGAAGACGCTTTTTGGATATCAGTTTATTTTTGTCGCCCAGGATACCTTCGACGAGGACTATGTCAAAGGCAGGCCCACAGACGCCGGGAAAGAGTAATCCTTTGAAAAAAGACGGGGAAACGGTTAGAATTAAGCCACTTTGAGTTCCCAAGCAGAAAAAATGAATTTAGTGTGGATGGATCTTGAAATGACGGGCTTGGATCCTCGCAAGTGTACGATCTTGGAGATCGGCGTGATTGTGACTGACAGCCAGCTTGAGGTTGTCGCCGAAGGGCCAAGTTTGGCCATTCATCACAGTGAAAAAGTTCTTCGGGAGATGGAAGCCTGGAGCCGGCGCACGCATCGGCTTTCCGGGTTGACCCAGGAGTGCCGGGCCTCCAAGATTTCTCTTAAAAAAGCCGAAGCTTTGGCGCTTGATTTCATCAAGATTTACTGCAAGCCCAAGACCGCGCCGCTTTGCGGCAACACGATTTGGCAGGACCGCCGCTTTCTGGTCAAGTACATGCCAAAATTAGAATCGTATTTGCATTACCGGACGATTGACGTGAGCTCGGTCAAAGAACTAGTCAGCCGTTGGTATCCGGAAGACCACAAAATGCCGCGTCTTAAAAAACAGACGCACCGGGTGACCGAGGATATTCTGGAGTCCATTGACGAGTTGAGGCACTACCGAAAAAAAGTGTTCGTCAAGCACCCTTAAAGGTTTGTCTTGTACCCGGTTTCCGAGAAAAAAAGAAAAGCTCTCGAAGAAAAAATAAGATCGCTTGGATTAAAAGAAGCGGATTTTGAGGAAAACTTCATCCGCTCAAGCGGAGCCGGCGGGCAAAATGTAAATAAAGTCTCCACGTGCGTCTGGCTTAAGCACCGGCCGACGAATTTGGAGGTGAAATGCCAACGCGAGCGCTCTCAAGCCTTGAACCGTTTTTTGGCCAAGCGCCTTCTGGTGGAAAAGATAGAAGAATTGTGGCGGGGCCGGGAAAGCTGTCGTCGCCGGGAAATTGAAAAAGTAAGGCGGCAAAAAAGAAAACGGTCCAAACGCGCCAAGGAAAAAATGCTGGAAGGAAAAAGAAGGCACTCCTTGAAAAAATCAATGCGAAGAAACGCCGCTTTGGAAGGAAATGACGCATGAATGAAAAAATGACTTCGATAAAAACGCTCGGCGCGGCTAAAACGGACAACCCGCATGCCCTGGCTTGGGTGGAGCAGATGCGGGAATTGTGCGGCCCCGATAAAATTTGGTGGTGCGACGGAAGCCCGGAAGAGAAAGACGCTCTTACGGCAGAAGCCGCCGATGCCGGCGATATTGAACTTTTGAACCCGCAAAAATTACCCGGGTGCATTTATCACCGTTCGGATCCCTCCGATGTGGCGCGTTCGGAAGATCTCACTTTTATTTGCACGCGCCTGAAAGAGGACGCGGGGCCGACGAACAATTGGATGGATCCGGCCGAAGGCTATTCCAAACTCGGAGAAATTTTTCGCGGTGCGATGCGTGGCAGGACGATGTACGTCATTCCTTTTGTCATGGGCCCTTTGGGGTCTGCCCAGAGCAAAGTCGGGGTTCAGCTCACCGACAGCATTTACGTGGTGCTCAATATGCGGATCATGACGCGCATGGGACAGGCCGCGTGGGGGATGCTGGGTTTTTCGGATGACTTCACGCGCTGTCTTCATAGTCGGGCGGAGCTAAACCCTAAGCGCCGTTTTATCTGTCATTTTCCGGAAGACAACACGGTCTGGAGTGTAGGCTCCAATTATGGCGGCAACGCGCTTTTGGGAAAAAAATGCCTGGCGCTGAGGATAGGAAGTTTTTTGGGAAAAACGCAAGGGTGGCTCGCTGAACATATGTTGATTCTGGGGATTGAAGACCCCCAGGGCCGCGTCACTTACGTCACGGCCGCGTTTCCCAGTCAGTGCGGGAAAACGAACCTTGCGATGCTTGTGCCTCCCGCCGCGCTTAAAGGTTACAAAGTGTGGACTGTCGGAGATGACATCGCCTGGCTCCGGATCGGAGACGACGGAAGGCTTTGGGCGGTGAATCCGGAAGCGGGATTTTTTGGGGTGGCTCCGGGGACGAATAAAAAATCCAACCCCAACGCTTTGGCAACGGTTCAGAAAAACACCGCTTTTACGAATGTACTTTTAAAACCGGACAAAACCGTCTGGTGGGAAGGCCTTGAGGAGCCGCCGGCTAAAGGCACCGATTGGAGAGGCAATCCCTGGACCCCCGAGTCCAAAGAAAAAGGCGCTCATCCCAACAGCCGTTTCACCGCGCCCGCTTCGCAGTGCCCTTCGATTTCACCGCGCTGGGAAGACCCTGAGGGCGTGCCTATTTCAGCCATTATTTTCGGCGGCCGGCGCGCCAAGTTGACGCCCTTGGTGTATGAAGCTTTTAATTGGCAGCACGGAGTTTATCTGGGGGCTACCATGGCCTCGGAGACGACCAGCGCCGCGACGGGCGCCGTCGGAGTGGTGCGCCGGGACCCGATGGCGATGCTTCCTTTTTGCGGTTATCACATGGGGGACTACTTCCGGCACTGGCTTGACATGGGGAAAAAAATCTCAAAACCACCGAAGGTATTTCACGTGAATTGGTTTCGTACCGGTGAGGACGGGCGCTATCTTTGGCCGGGTTTTGGAGAAAATTTGAGGGTGCTTCTTTGGATCTTAAATCGTGTGAATGACGGATCGTCAACGGCCTTGAAAACTCCCATCGGTTATTTGCCCGAGGCAGAGGCGCTAAATTTATCGGGATTGGAACTGTCCGGAAAAACGATGGAGACTTTACTTAAAGTCGAACCGCATGCCTGGCGTGAGGAACTTGAGAGCCAAAACGAATTTTTTTCAAAAATCGGCGGCCGCCTGCCTCAAGAGATTAGAACCGAACAAGAAAGCCTTAAGAAACGCCTTTAGCTTAAGAAAAGAATTTTTTTGATCACGACAGAAGAAATCGAGGGCATGATTCAAAAGAAAATTCCCGGCGCCAACATCCGCGTGGCGGACATGACGGGGACGGGAGATCATTTCGAGATAGAGGTCGTTTCAGAGCTTTTTAAAGGCAAGTCTTTGATTGATCAGCACCGGATGGTATTCGCCGCGCTTGAAAAAGAAATGGACGGGCGCATTCACGCGGTACAGCTTAAGACCAAAAGCCCTTAAAAGGAGAAATGATGACGGCCGATCCTGTACTTGAACGCATTGAAAAAGAGATCCAATCTCACAAAGTGGTGATTTTTGTCAAAGGCACTCCTGAGGCGCCGCAATGCGGTTTTTCCGCCTCGACAATGGAGCTTTTCAAGAAACTGAAAACCCCGTTTCACAGCGTGGATGTCATCGCCAATTTGGAACTCCGTAAGAAGCTTCCCGAATACTCCAAATGGCCGACATTCCCCCAAGTGTTCATCAACGGAAAATTAATCGGTGGCTGCGATTTGGTCCACCAGATGCACGAAAACGGGGAATTGGAGCCGCTTTTAAAGTAGTTTTAAAGGGTCAGCTGTTTCTGAGCTGTTTCTCGGCGTCTACGAGACTACGGTTGATCGCATGCAGGCCGTCTGAGGCGGTTTGGCGCAGGCGCGGGCTGACTTGCGGGGCTATTTTAAGTTGCCGTAAAAGTTGAACGACCATGCGGAAGTAACGGATCATTTCCCCCTCGTCCACGTCGCTGTATTTTTCAAGCTCATGAAACGCGCATCCTCCGACCCAAGCTTGCACGCCTAAAGCCAGATGAAAGTGGGGCAGTTTGGTGGGAGGATAGACTTTATGGGAGGCCTCCGCGGAATGGATTTTTTTGAGATAATGAAGCGCCTTTTTCTCGAGCCCTACCAGGTGAGGGGGCAGGGCCCTGAGTTCCTGATTTTTTCTGGGTTCAAACACCAGCGCGCATAAAAGGACCGAAAGTCTGGTTGCGTCCAGCATCTCTAGATAACCCTCTTCAAGCATTTCCGAAAGAAGCAGTTCATAGCCGTACATCCAGGAGCCAAATTCACCTTTGGTGGTAAGGCTATCGGGCCCCAAATAGCCTAAATCTTTTAGAAGAGACAGCTTTCTTTCGATCACCCCGACCGCTTTTTCCCTTCCTTTGCGGTTGGATTGAAAATAATGAAAAGATTTGGGATACATTTCGATGAGGCGCGGCCCAAGGCCCGCGTAGAGATTTAAAAGGGTCGCGTAGCAGGAGTTGAACTGGCTTTCGATGCGTTCCGGTTTTCCGAAGACGATTCTTTGCACCGCGGGGAACTGGATATAGTGAGGATTGATCCGCGAGATGACAAAGCCCGCCGAGTCCATCCCGCGCCGCCCGGCGCGTCCGGCCATCTGAAAATAGTCGCGCGTTCTTAAATTATCGAAATGAGTCCCATAAAATTTCCTAAGCTCGTCAAAAATGACCGTTTTGGCGGGCATGTTGATGCCCAGCGCAAAAGTCTCGGTGGTGAAAATCAGTTTGATGAGCTTGGCGGTGAAAAGCTGTTCGATCACTTCCTTTAAAGTCGGGAGCATCCCCGCGTGGTGAAACGCGATCCCGCGGTCCAAAAGGCGCTTCATTTCGACGGCGCTTGATTCGTGAGACAAATCAAAGCGCGTGAACAACTCTTGGGTACGGCGGGCCATTTCGTTTTTTTCTTCCGGGGACAAAAAATCAAAGCCGTGCAATTCCCAGGCCAATTCTTCGGCGCGTTTTCTGCCGAAGACAAAATAAAGGCAGGGGAGTTTTTTTTCGCGCACCAGGTGAAAGATGAGCTCGTCCGTCCGGTTGGGCTTGGCTCTTAGGAATTTATGAAAGGATGTCCGGTTGAAACGGTTTCTCCGGCCCGCGGCATGGTCCCGGTGCTGGCCGTGGCCGCCCGGCCA
>OBEQ010193536.1_pt1 | contig 20591 bp, 21 predicted proteins | sample 1670901 | NCBI WGS metagenome assembly OBEQ01 (sample SAMEA104232315, study PRJEB22302) | groundwater metagenome | biome: forest; feature: aquifer; material: groundwater | place: USA | collected 2011-08-07 | depth 5.4 m
ACCACCGAATCCTTAATCTTTTTGTTCTCTCAATCTCTACTCACTTGTTTTACTCTATATTCTTCTAGTCTGCTTTTAATTTCAGGATACTCATCTACTCTATATTTTTCTCTGAAATAATGCACAGCTTTTTTGGATTTATCTATCAGATCATAATCTGACAATGAGGCGATTTTTAAATTCATGTAGCCATGTTGACGAGTACCAAATATTTCGCCGGGGCCTCTTAATTTGAAATCATATTCAGCCACCTGGATGCCGCTCTGAGTTTTGGCAAATAACTGCAATCTCATTTGTGTCCGCTCGTCCATGCTTTCGGTGTAGAGAAAACAATAGGATTGCTCACTTCCTCTTCCAACTCGTCCTCTCAATTGATGCAGTTGTGCCATGCCAAACCTATCTGCTCCTTCGATCATCATGATCGTTGCATTAGGTATATCTATTCCTACCTCAACCACAGAAGTTGCAACCAAAATGTTGATTTTATTTTCTTTAAACTGTTTCATCATTTCTTCCTTTTCTCTTGATTTCATTTTTCCGTGCAGGAGTCCTAATTTGAATTGGGGAAAAATCACGGTTTTCAGTCGTTCATACTCTTTTTTAGCTGCTTTCATGGACTGCATGGTCTCTACATTTGATTCTTCGATCAGAGGGCAAATGACAAAGACTTGCACACTTTTTTTCACCTGTTCAGCTATCCATTTATAACCAGCTTGTCGTTTTTCTTGAGGCACTAAAAAAGTTTTAATGGGTAATCGACCTTTCGGCATCTCGTCGATGACCGAGAGATCTAATTCTCCATAAAGAGTAAGAGCAATTGTTCTCGGTATTGGCGTGGCCGTCATGGTGAGAAGATGAGGGTTCATGCCTTTTTCTTTTAATTGTGATCGTTGGGCTACACCAAAACGATGCTGCTCATCCACAATAACCAGGCCTGCTTTTTTGAAATCTAGCTTCTTTTGAATGAGCGCGTGGGTTCCGATAATGATGTCAAAATGTTTATCTTCGATCTTTTTGGATCCAGTTTGCAGACCAACCTTAGGGAACGGTTTAAAACCGTTTCCTCCAAATAATTTTTTAATTGTTTGATAATGTTGTTGCGCTAAAATTTCAGTTGGTGCCATGAAAAGTGATTGAAATCCGTTGAGGTAAGCAAGATAACAGGCAATTGCCGCAACGACAGTTTTACCAGAACCCACGTCACCTTCTAAGAATCGATTCATCGGAATAGGTTTTTTGAGATCTTTTATTATTTCTTCAACCACACGCTTTTGAGCCAATGTTAGTTCAAAAGGTAGGGAGCTAATAAATTTCTGCAATGAACGGTCGCGACCATTCCCTACATTGAATGCATGAGTAACATTTTCCTTTCTCCATTCTTCACGAGTAATCTGTGCAGCTAGTTGAATAGTGAATAGTTCATCAAAGCCCAGGCGTTTTGCTGCAATCCGTGCACTTTTATAACCGCTGGGAAAATGTATTGTCCTATAAGCCTCAGATTCGCTCATAAGATTGTTGAATTGAATTATTTCAGCTGGTAAAAAATCTGGAATACCATCTTGATCACGGCCGTTACTTAGTTGGTTAAGGACGAGAGAAATTTTTTCTCTGATAAGCCGCGCACTCAATCCATTTTTTTCCGAATAGACGGGTACTAGTCTACCTGTATGGATTGTTTTTTGTTCGGGTGTTTTTAAAACCTCGAATTCCTTGACTTCAATTGCTTTGCGATACATGTCTCCTTTCACTAATCCTGCGACAGAAATAAGAGATCCATTTTTTAATATCCTCAGGATGTACGGTTGGTTGTACCAAGTGAGTTCAATCTTTCCATTGGCATGAGCGAGCACTCCCTTCTGAATTTTTAGTCCAGTTCTTGTATAGATGTTTTTGGTCTCTTGCAATGTCCCCTTTACGGTCACGATTTCGCCATCCTGAAGATTATTTATCCCTGAAATCAAACTGTAGTTTTCGTAACGATAGGGAAAATAATTAAGGAGATCCCAATAAGTATTGATTCCGATAGATTTCATGCGTTGAAAAGTGAGGGAACGAGTCGCGGGTAAAGATTCAATAGGAGTGATCAGAATCATACATTGCTATATTGCTAAATTGTTAAATTGTTTTAAAACAATACAGCAATGCAACAATACAACAATTTTTCTTATCTTACAAAAAGTAACGGCGCAAGAGATGACAAAATGAGAAGTATCGAGGACACAACAATAATAATTTTCCATAAAGACTCTTTTTTAATTTTGAGAATTCTTCTAAAATTTAGCATGGAGATATTTTACCTCTAATGGTCATAAAAATACAAGTTAAACGCTAAAATGGTATACTATTTGGATGTATATACCTCGACGAAGTAGGCTAAACAGCCCTCAATATTCTGTACTCAAACAAAAGCTCTTACTCTATGGAATAATCGGAATAATCGGGGTTATTGTTATGGGATTTCTTTTCTCTTTTATCCTATTTGCGTGGTATGCTCGCGATCTTCCCTCGCCCGGCAAATTAGCTCAAGTCACTGGCAGCGCAACTGTATTTCTTGATCGTAACGACAAGGTACTTTTTGATATGTACAAGGATAAAAATAGAGTACCGGTATCATTTAAAGACATTCCAGATAGCTTCAAAAATGCCACGATTGCAATTGAGGATAAAAATTTTTACCATCACGCGGGAGTGTCAGAGACTGGCATGATCAGGGCGTTTTTCAATGTAATACGAGGTAAAGGGCTGCAGAGCGGATCGACGATCACTCAACAGCTTATCAAAAACGCACTGCTTACTTCTCAACAAAGTGCCTCCCGAAAGATAAAAGAAATTATTTTAGCAAACGAGGTAGAAAGAAAATATACCAAAGATCAAATACTCGAAATGTACTTAAATGAAGCTCCGTATGGAGGAAGTTATTGGGGAGTTGGCTCTGCAGCCAAAGGCTATTTTGACAAAGATCCTAAAGATTTGACTCTGGTTGAATCTGCAATTTTAGCAGGTCTTCCTCAGAGTCCTAGTGTCTATTCACCCTATATTGGCAGCAAAGATGCGTGGAAAGCGAGAACCACTGACGTTTTGCGCAGGATGAGAGAAGATCGCTATATAACTACAGAACAAGAAAAAAATGCATTAAAGCAACTCGACTTAATTAAATTTACCTCACCTAAACTCGCGATCAACGCTCCTCATTTTGTTTTTTATGTGCGTGATCAGTTGGAAAAAGAGTATGGAACCAAATTCCTAGACCAAGGAGTAAAAATTAAAACCACGCTCTCATTGGAAGTGCAAAATGTGGTAGAAAAAATAGTTAAAGATCAAGTAGATAAATTAAAAGGTCCGTACCATCTGACCAATAGCGCAGTTGTCGTCTTAGATTCCCAGACCAATGAAATTTTGGCCATGGTTGGCTCATATGATTTTAACGATGAAGAGTATGGTAAATTCAACGCCGCACTTGGATTAAGACAGCCTGGTAGTGCGATCAAACCAGTCACTTATGCTACTGCTTTTGAAAAAGGGTATACCCCATCAACCGTCCTCATGGACTTAAAAACTGTCTTTCCCAAACAAGGTGAGACGGACTATACCCCAGAAAATTATGATGGCAAATTTAGGGGACCAATTCAGCTCAGATTTGCTTTAGGAAACTCTATCAATGTTCCCGCTGTCAAACTGCTTGCTATGGTAGGCATCAAAGAATTTCTACAAAAAGCTAGTGATATGGGATTGGAGACTCTGGCACCGTCTCAAAGCAATCTGAGTAGGTTTGGACTGGCTATAACCCTTGGAGGAGGGGAAACGCGACTTCTAGATCTTACGGCAGCCTATTCTATTTTCGCCAGAGGTGGAATTAAAAAAGATATTACTTCACTTACCGAAATAAATGATTTCCATGATAAAAAAATATATCAACAAGTTAAGTCCAAAGAGTCAAAAGTCTTGACTCCTGAAGTCGCTTTTTTAATCTCACATATTCTTTCAGACAATAATGCCCGACTCGATGCCTTCGGGCCAAGCTCATATCTGCATGTAGGGAATAAAACAATTGCAGTCAAAACAGGTACCACCAACGATAAAAGAGATAACTGGGCAATCGGCTATACAAAAGGCATCACCGTCGGCGTTTGGTCGGGCAACAATGATAATACACCCATGAATCCCAAGATTGCATCAGGGGCAACCGGAGCTTCTGAAATTTGGTATAAAATAATGTTGGATCTTCTCAAGAAATATCCTGATGGGATAATGGATAAGCCAGACAAAGTGAAGGCAGTTACCATTGACTCATTTTTGGGAGGATTGCCTCATGAAGGAGTCTCGACGCGATCAGAATATTATGTGGATGGAACAGAACCTACCGATCTTTCACCATTTTACAAAAAGGTGAAGATTTCAAAATCGAGCGGCAAACTTGCTAACGAGGTTGAAATTCGCTCGGGTAATTATGATGAGAAAGAATACATCATCATCACCGAAGATGATCCCATCTCAACCGACGGCATGAACCGCTGGCAGGAAGCAATCGATGCCTGGGCAAAGGAGCAAAAAGACGATAAATATCACCCCCCCACCGATAAATCGGACGCCTCATCAGATGTCACTGTCGTTCAGCTAAAGGAACCAGGAGATAAAACAACGGTAAATTCAAATGATGTGACCATAAAAGGAGTCATAGCCAGCGTCAATCCTATTAAGAACGTCAAACTGTATGTGAACGGATCTGTAATCAAAAATTACGATGAGGATAAACATAGCATCGAAGAAAAAATTAATCTTTCAGATGGTATATATGAGATTAGATTAGTCGGTACAAGCACAAATGATAAAACTGGGGACTCTGTCATTCACATTGGTGTAAATAAACCGTGGGATTCTACTCCGACTCCTACACCTTAACGTTCTTTGGATTTTCCTCGTCTTCTTCCCATTTCAATGGGTTATGGTGAATATAACTTCGTATTTCGTTCAATGATCGTTCATCACGGATAATGTGATCGTAAAATGATTTTTGCCATTGGAATTTATTTTTATTCACAATTTCATTAATCCTTCTTGATGAAAATGTTTTAAATCCCCTAACAATTTCTGACAATGTATACGGGGTGGGGAACGGTTTGAAACCGTTCCCCACATTCTTAATTATGATAATTCCGTGTATATGGTTGGACATCACCACAAATTTATCTAACAAACAATTGCCATAATGATGCGGCAAATCAAACCAACATCGTTTAACAATTTCTCCATATTCATTTAAAACCATTTTTCTCCCCATAATCTTTCCAAACCATTCAATTCTCTTTTTTGTGCAGATTGTCACAAAATACCAGCCTGAGGATGAATAATCATATCCTTCTAAACGATTAGGTTTTCTTTCTTGTATACGCATCCATTCATTCTGAGGTATATTTTGGCAGATGTCGATGGATTATATGCTACAAAATTGACGAGTAGCCTATTTAGTAGCAGAGATTTTTAAATCTCCTTATGCATCAGTGTCTTTAATTTCTTAAAATCTTCTTGAAACAATTTCCTTAATTGAGGAAAACGCATTGCTGCAGCTGGATGAATGGTTAAAAAATACGTAGGGAACGGTTTCAAACCGTTCCCTACTCGCATCGTGGTTCCATGTTCTTTCAGGGTTGCCACTGGTCCATCGATCAGTGCTTTGGCAGCAGTTGCGCCAAGCAAAACAATAATTTTAGGCTGAATAATCGCGATTTGCTTGAGAAGATGAGTTTTGCCATGTTCGATATCTGATTTCTTAGGCGTACCATAAACAGGCAAATATTTTACCGGACTACCAATAAATACATCTGCTTCTTTTAAACCAATCTCTCGTATCATTTTGCGAAGGAGTTGACCTGATCGGCCGATAAAAGGTTTTCCTACTTTTGACTCAGTTTTGCCTGGAGCCTCACCCACAAACATGACGTCTGCATCAGGATTTCCTTCTCCAGGTACTGCCTTGCCAATTTTATTGATTGGACAAATCTTGCAATTTCTAATTTCTTTAGCAATTTTATTGAGGTCTTGTTGCTTATTCATTGTTTATTTTTGATCATTGACTCTATATAATTTGCACTTTTTATATTGCCATTTTTCCCACCTATAGGCACTTTATTTCTATTTTTGCGGTAAAACTGCGGATTACTCAAAACTTCCTGAACTACCTTGATTACATTTTTTGTATCAATTGACTTAGTCATCTGTTCCATTTTAGTCCATTTAAAATTGACAGCGCTCACGAGAAATTTCCAAGGTTTTTCCACAATACTCTTACCGTAACCCAGTTCTTCAAACCTCGTAGCATGCAACCATTGATCTGGATTAAAAGGTATTGAAATAAATGGAATACCCATCTGAATTGCTTCAATAAGCGTTCCGTAACCTCCATGACAAACTATGAGATCTATGTGTTTGGCTATCAGTGGCAAAGAAATAAAATTAGCGAGAAAAAGATTTTCGTGTATTTTAAAGTCATCGGCTGAAACAATGGTACTGTAACTAACAATTACCTGATATCCTAACTTTAAAAGATCATTACTAAGAGATATTAGTCTCTGTTTATCAAAACCAGTTCCACCAAACGTCAAATATACTGTCTTCAATTCGGGCTTAATTTTTTTAATCCAAGGTGGTGAGTAGACCTTAAACCCATTCCAAACAATATGTTCTACATAGCCAACGTTTTGAGCTCTCTCAAGGAGTGGAAGATAATTTACACTTTCAGGAACAATAAAACTGACTTCTTTCTTAAAATTAAAAGGAAGTTTGGTTAATTTATTTGACGCCTCGTTAAGCGGCTTTAATAATAGTTGAGTTTTAACATAGTTTATAAAGGGAATAAATATTTTGTTAAATAAACCAAAAAAAGAAGAGTTAAAATGAAAAAAATTAGGTAAGTATGTTTGATATGGCAAACCAGTGGTATTAGTAATAAATGCCATCGGTATCTTCAATGATTTACAAGAAACTAATGCAGAAATTCTATAATCAATCACCGCAAAATCTGGTTTATAGGTTTGAAGAATTTTAAGCTCACTATTGGTTTGTGATAGTAAGAAATCTGGATCTCTAACTTTTTCCAGAGTCTCCATACTATCAACATGGGAGTACCCTTTAATGTCAGTAAACTTGACAGGCGTATTTTTAAACAAAGAATGTTTTCTTCTGGGGAGACAAAAGATTATTTTATAACCTCTTTTTTGTAGTTCCTCCGCAATTGCAAGAGATCGAACTATGTGGGCGATACCTGTTTCTAGAGGAAAAAAAACTACAGTTTGTTTATTCATTCTATTTAGATTTTCTTAACGTTTTAGTACACCTGTCAGGTGAAGGATATTGTATTAACAATCTAAACTTAAGGTATAGCTGTTTAGGCGGCTTTTTTTATATTTTCCAGTTCTTTTTTTGCCTCTTCCTCTGTGATATTTTTTTTGGGCGAAGAAAAATAAAAACGCAGATTGAGTTTATTTTTATAAGTATCTACTAGTTCAATTTTTTGCAGAAGTGGAGAAGTAGCCATGGCTTTCTTTTGTAACTCGACAAATAGTTTTTTAGGATCTGATTCGATTGTCAGGTCAAGTTTAACCTCAGCAAAAGGATTGATAGGGACATACTGTCCCATTGGTTTGTAATACTTTACGATGCTCTCTAAATCAAAAATTGCAACATATACGTCATTTTTGATTCCATACCGATTTCTTTGCAGCTGAGAAAATTCTCCATATTTTACAATCCAATCTTTCTCTTTAAAAATTTCACCCTGTAACTGTTTTGACATATAGGGGTAGTCTGTTTTCACTGCTTCAAAATCAGTAACATGCAGTTCTTCAAGTATCGCATCAACAATTCCCTTCAGGTCTGAACAGGTTGTATTAACGACAATCCCCAGTTTATATCGTTCATCTGGTAGATCATTTACTCTTTTCTTGTACGTTTTGGCAATTTCAAAAAACTTTAGTGTCTCTGCTTTCCCTTCATTTTGTTTTATATTCATAAAAAGAGAGGGTAATAAATGTGATCTCATATACTCAATTTCTTCTGAAATGGTATTTTTAAGCTTCAAATGTTCTTTTATCTCGACTTGAGCTTTTTCGATCAGATCTTTTGAAATCATCGAATAGTTCATAACTTCATGCAGTCCAATATGCTTAAGGAAGTATTTAATTTTTGACTGCAATTCAAGCATGAGCTCAATTTCTTTTGGCTGTTTGATAAAGACCATCGGTTGAAGGTCATCTGGGAGATTGTAATAACCATATATTCGTGCGACTTCCTCAATTATATCCTCTGGGATTTTGACGTCATCAGAGCGCCATGATGGGACAGTAACATGTAAGGAGTGATCGCTTGTTTTAACTTTAAAGCCTAAATTTTGCAAAATTGTTGTCATCACATTTTCTGACAAAGATATTCCAATGCGAGAAGTAATAAAATTGGGTGAAACTGAAATATGCTTAGGTTTTTTTGGATGTGGATAAATGTCTATGATTTTGCTCATCGATTGAGGAGAAGCATATTCTTCGAGTAATTCTAGAGCACGAACTAATGCTGAGTGGGCGAGCTCACGATCAGGACTTTTTTCGTTATATGTTGCTGCGACTGTCCGAATCCCATGAGACATCGAGGCTTTACGGACCAAAACTGGATCAAGATTATCAATAAAAAAAATAATTCGTTTGGTCATACCTGTAACCACGCTATTATATGTTCCCATGATGCTGGGAAGGTCGACAATTCTTCCCGTGCCATCATCAATGACTACCTCATTACCTTTCAGAGTGAATGTTTTTCCGTCGAGTGTTGTTAGTTTTTCTCCTGCTTTAGCTTTACGAAAAACAAATTTTGCTGTTTTGATTCGATCATAATCAAACACATGAGTTGGGTGACCAATCTCCAGCATTACATAATTCGTTATATCTACAAGATTATTGAGTGATCTGATCCCCGCCATTTCCAAACGTTCTTTTATAAAAGTTGGGGAGTCTGTAAGTCGAACTCCATCCAATATCACTGCAAGAATTCTATTCGTAAGGCCGTTTTTATCTTCAATAACAAGTTTGAGATTATTTTCTTTTAATTTAGGTATAGAAAATTGCTTATGTTTAAATAAAGCTTTTTTACCGAATCTTGGGAGAATGGCAGATGCTTCTCGAGCTATACCCATAACTGACGCCATATCAATCCGATTAGACGTTATTTCTATATCATAAACATAATCATCGCCAACCTTTGATATTTTTTCTATAGATGGTCCACAAAGAGACAGATATTTTTGTAACTCTTGTGGGGTTGCATCTGTGTCCAGATATTCCAGAAGCCAATTGTGGGTAATTTTAATATTCATGAAAATAGTCTTTAGTGATTAGTTATTAGTGGTTAGGCACTAAAGCCTAACCCCTAGACCCTAAACCCTATTTAGAATTGTGATAAAAATCTAATGTCATTGTTGTATAAAATCCGAATGTCGTCCAACTTCAATCCTTCTTTCATCATCATAACCCTCTCAACCCCAAGGCCAAAGGCCCAACCTGTATATTTTTGCGGATCAATGTTTCCAGCTTTTAGCACGTTTGGATGGACCATTCCAGATCCTCCTAATTCTAACCACCCGGACTTGCATACACGGCATTTGGTGGAACCCTCAGGGTTCCGCGAACCCTGAGGGTTCGGAACAAACCCAGTGCCCTTACACACGCCACAGGTGACATCAACTTCAAATGAAGGTTCGGTAAATTGAAAATGGAAAGGCCGAAGTCTGATTTCACGATCTTCGCCGAAAAATTCTTTAGCAAAATAACTTATAGTTCCTTTCAAATGAGTAATATTTATATCTTTATCAACCACCATTCCCTCAAATTGGTGAAACATTGGTACATGCGATGCATCCCAGTTTGGACGGTAACATTTGGCGATATTTATCATTCTAATTGGTGGTTTTTTTAATCGCTGCATTTCTCTGATTTGTCCCGAAGAGGTATGGGGAGTGAGGACCATTTTTCCCAATTTAGGATGTTCAGGTGAATCTACAAAAAAGGTTTCAAAATCATCTCTTGCAGGCTCGTTTTTAGGCATATTTAATGCATCAAAAGAAAAATATTCCCACTCAACTTCAGGATACGTCATACGGATAAATCCTATTTTTTGAAAAATTTTACTTATCTCTTCTATTGCATAGGTGACAAGATGCAGACTCCCTTTGGGATATTTTTTACCTGGCAATGTGACATCGACATGCTTAGTTTGATCTTCATTACTCAATAATTCTTTTTTCCTAAACTCAATTAATTGATTAATTGAGTTTTTCAATTCATTAACTTTTCTTCCAAAATCCTTTTTTTCTTCTTGCTTTAATTTGTTAATAGATTGAAGCAGCTCATTGATTAGACCTTTTCGACCAAGATATTTGATGTGGAGATTTTCCAACTCATTAAGTGATTTAGTATTTTGAAGTTTCTCCTTAAATAAGTGAAGATTCTTTTCAATGTCGATCATGAGATTGTTACGTGTTATTTGTTACTGGTTACTTGGAAATACATAAATCCAATTAACAAATAACTAATAACAAATATCATTATATGACTTTTTTGACTATTTTTTCAAAGACCTGAGGGTGATCGACTGCGATCTGGGCAAGAATTTTTCTATCTAGCATTATTTTCTTTTTATTTAAAGCATCAATAAATCTACTATACGTTGTACCTAGGGTACGAAGTGAAGCATTGAGTCTGATAATCCACAACTGCCTGAACTCTCTTTTCCTGTCTTTTCTTCCACTATAGGCATACGCTCCTGCATGAAGAACAGCCTCTTGTGCTTTCTTAAACTGCTTGTGACGACTCATCCAGTAGCCTTTTGCACGTTTAAGTACTGCTTTATGTCGCCTTCTTGTTGTTACTCCACCTTTAACTCGTACCATAATTAGATTTTAGAACTTAGATTTTAGACCTTAGTCAACTTAAATCTATGGTCTAATATCTAAAATCTATCAAGCTTTTCCTAGCATTTTCTTTATCTTCTTTTCGTATCTACCTGTCACTTGTTTCATCATCTTTAAGCTTCTTATATGTTTTTTACTTTTCTTAGATCTCAAGTGCCGTTGGTAATGTGAACGGTGCAAAAGCTTACCACTTTTGGTGATTTTAAATCGCTTTGCCGCTGATTTTCTTGTCTTTTGTTTTCCCATTCTACTTTATAACTTTATGAACTTTAAAAACTTTCAAACTCTCTTATTTCTTTCTTGATAACACTGTGCTGATTATTCTTCCCATCATTCTCGGTTCCTTGGCCACATTCACTTCTCCCAAACTTTCGATAAATTTCTTTAGGAGGTCAAAACCCATCTGTCTCTTACCCATCTCGCGACCTCGTAGAGTCAAGTTTATCCGTACTTGATTTCCGTCATCCAAAAAAGTCTTCGCTTTCTTTTCGAGCCTTTCCAAATCTGCAATGGCGATAAAAAGCGAGAGCTTGATATCTTTGACAATACTTTTTTTTATGCCTTTTTTGGCTTCTTTCTGTTTTTTTTCTTCTTGGTACAAAAACTTTTTAAAGTCGATTATTTTTGCGACCGGCGGATTGGCAGAAGGAGCAATAAGCACTAAATCTAATTCCCTTTCTTGGGCAATTTTCTGTGCTTCAAATTTACTCAATATCCCAATCATCTTTCCCTCAAGATCAATTACTCGCAAGGTCGGCGCTTCTATCCGATAATTTATCTGATAGTACTTTCGTTGCGGTCGTGGTCTACTGAAATTTCTCAATTTGCTCTTTTAGTTTGTTAGTAAAATCATTAACACGCAAAAGTCCCAAATCCTTACCCTCTCTTGTCCGGACAGAGCATTGCTTTGCCGTGACTTCCCTTTCTCCAATTATAACCGTATACGGGATCTTTTGCAAGGTAGACTTCCTTATCTTTTTGCCAACGGTATTATTTTCTTCGTCCAGTTCGCTTCTTATCCCTTCTTTTAACAACGCGTTATGTACTGACTTTGCATACGCGGCAAACTTATCGGACACCGTGATCACCTTCACCTGAATAGGGGAGAGCCAGAGTGGAAAAGCCCCTGCATAGTGTTCGATAAGAATTCCGATAAACCTTTCAAGCGAGCCATAAATTACGCGGTGAATTGCAACCGGAGTCTTATCTTTTCCATGTGCATCGGTATAGACGAGTTTAAATCGCGCAGGTTGTTGAAAGTCGAGCTGTAACGTACCCATCTGCCATTGTCTTCCTAATGTATCCTTCATAAGGATATCAATTTTAGGACCATAAAATGCTCCTTCTTTTTCTGCAACTATATATTCCTTTCCACTCTTTTTTAAAATTTCCTCAAGCGAATGTTCTGCATGATCCCATACGTTTGGATCTCCCATAAATTTATCTGGTCGCTTACCTAATCTGAAAGAGTACGTAAGATTAAATATCGAATAAAAACGCTCTACAATTTCAAATAACTTTTCAAATTCAGACTCTATTTGATCTTCGCTAACAAAAATATGAGCATCATCTTGCCTAAAAAGTCTCACTCTTAAAAGACCATTTAATACTCCTGAAAGTTCAAATCTATGGAGAGGGTCAGTGTCAGATATTCGCAGCGGTAGATCTTTATAGGATCGAGGTTTGAAACCAAAGATAACCATAGCATTTGGGCAGTTCATTGCCTTTAAGCCATACACTTCATTTTTGCCCATATTGGCAACAAACATATCCTTCCAGTAATGATCATAATGACCTGAAGTAATAAATAGCTCCTTCTTATTTAAAAGGGGAGAGAACGTCTCAAGATACCCTCTTTTTTCATGTTCATTTCGCCAGAATTCAACAAGCTGATTATAGAGTTTTACTCCTTTAGGTAACCAATATGCCATACCAGGTGCTGTTTCATGAAACATAAAAAGCTCAAGTTTCGGACCAAGGATCTTATGATCGCGTTTTTTTGCTTCCTCTTTTTGCCACAGGTACTTATCCAGTTCTTCTTTCGTTGGAAAAATCGTCCCATAAATCCTCGTCAACATCTTATTTTTCTCGTCTCCTCGCCAATATGCACCTGCGATTGAGAGCAGTTTAAAATGTTTTAGCTCTTCCTTAGGATTTTGACTATGACCTCCTTTGCATAAATCTAAAAAATGACCAGGATCATTTTCAGTGATTTTTTTGCCCTCTTTTGCAAATTCATGTATGAGCTCTATCTTATATGGATTGTTGGCAAAATCTTTTAAAGCCTGTTCAACTGAGACTTCTTTTTCTACAAATGGACCCCACGACTTGAGCATTTCTCTCATCTTCTGCTCGATTTTGGGCAAATCTGCTTCCGAAATTTTGACTTTCCCGAAATCAAAGTCTTGGTAGAATCCATTTTCTATCGATGGACCAATCGCATTGTGCGTATCTGGCCATAACTGTTTAACTGCTGCAGCAAGAAGATGGGCTGCAGAATGACGAAGATTATCGAGACTATTTTTTTCCATTTGTTTTATTATATAAACTTTTAATAAGAAAAGTAACAAAGTACTCCTCCTCATCTTCCTTCAACACTGAACTCTTCGCTGTTCGCTCGACGTGTTGAAGAGCGATGTTAGGAGGATTTAGATTGCGTAATCTATTTTCTAAAATAGAAACGCAATCTACAAAAAAGCCCTCCTTTCGGAGGGTATTAATTACATAAAAAACAACCCTCCAGCTAAAAAGGAGTGGTTGTGGTGCAATTGCTATTAAAATGTATTTTCATAACTTGATTATAATTTACTAGCTAGCATTGTCAAGCGCTAGTTACTAATTAAGGTTTTTTCTTCTATTTTCTTAATTCTTCGCTCGTAATTATTAATAATACTTTGATGTTCTCCCAACTTATCTAAAACTCTCTCAATCCTATTATTCGCATCATCTAATCTGCTGTTTAATTTTTCATAGACCATATCAATATGCTCATTTGTTGCATTGAATAAATCCACCATATCTTTCCTAAGAGCTTTATTATTTTCAGTTATCGCGTTTGTAACAATAGTTGAAACTGTTTGAATGATGAATTTTTTATCGCTTTTTGTAAGCATAGCTAACTATAAAACTTTTAATTCAAAAGTTCAACACTATTTAAAACATATTTATCTTATTACCTTTGATCTTCCTGACAAAATCAGTGGGCGCATTAGGATCCCAAACCATTCGGTTCGGGACTATAGCCTAAGACCTTTGTGGACTCGACAGGATTTGAACCTGTGACCTCTTCAATGTCAATGAAGCGCTCTAAACCGCTGAGCTACGAGTCCAATAATTTTTTAATACCCTTTTCAAATAATTTCTTCCCCACTGTGTTTTAAAAAACTTTTCTCTTGTAGTTGCATCTTGTTGGTTTATATATGCCTCGTAGTAAATTAATGTAAAAGGAGTTCTGCTTCTTGTGCTATCTACTTTACCTTTATTATGATCATCGAATCTTCTTTTTAAATTATCTGAATAACCTGAATATAATTTCTTATCTTTATCGCTTCGCAAAACATAGATATAGTACATATAGTTATGTAACGCTCTTCACCCGAACAAATTTGTTGTATCAGCAAATTTGCGCGGGTAAACCAACTGAGCTACGAGTTCAATGAGTCAGCTAATGTGTATTATAGTCAAGTTCAGTTCAGCCTGCAAGCTGCTTTTTTAGGCTTAATTACAAAAACTGAGCCTGTGCACCCTAAGGGTGGATAGGCACGAATTTTAAGTCATTTATTACTATAAGATATGATCAATTTACCAATCTTCAGTTTTAATTTATTAATGCTTTCCTTTCCAAGTGACCTAAAGCAGACTAAAAGTACGTAGTATCTACATACTTGACTTTCCTATAAGAAACTGCTATAATAGCCCTTACATCCTAAGGTTTTTCGCGTTCATCACGAAAAGCTTTAGGATTTTTTTTGTACTCTCAGTTTCCGTTTGTTATGGAAATACTGAGAGTAAACTCTCCAAAAAACGCAGCACGAGCCGTGAACGAATAGTTCTGAAAAGGCGAGTGCTAAGTTAAGGAGGGTAGAACCAAAATCAGTTATAGATTCAATTCAATATAAGTTTCAACAAAACAAACCTATGAAAAAACTAATTTTAAAAATCATGCTCATACTTACATTTCTTATTCTCCCTCGGACTGTTGTGGCTGAAAAAATAGCTGGTCAGTCTGCCAATGTTATCTCAACATACAGCCAAAATACTATAGCTTCAAATATGCTGAAAAAAAAGATGGTAATCACTAAAATGCTGAGGAAGTATAACTCACCTCTTTTGCCTGCTACTGACGCGTTTATTTCAACGTGTATATCGTATGAACTAGACTGTTATCTATTGCCATCGATCACTGGTCTTGAATCGAGCTTTGGACAATACACATATCCTGGTTCAAATAACCCTTTCGGCTGGGGTGGTGGTCTCATTATGTTTGAAACGTGGGATAAAGCAATTGAAACCGTTGGTCAGGGTTTGAGAGAAAATTATATGAACAAAGGAGCTGACACCGTGGAAAAAATTGCGCCTATCTATGCCGAAAGCAAAACATGGGCTCCTCGTGTACAAAGTTTTATTTCTCAGTTTAAACAGGAAGAAGAAAAGATCGATTTAATTTTGGGTCAAAATCAGGTAAACTTGTAATGACTAATTCATTGAATTATGTTTAAACACTCAATAAGAAAATTGCCAAAAAGTACGGTGGAAATCATCGTAGATTTGCCACAGAGCTTGATTAAGGAAGAATATAAAACAGCATTTTCTACTCTTCTTAAGAATCTAGAAATTCAAGGATTTAGAAAGGGAAAGGTTCCGCAAACAGTTGGCGAAAAACACCTAAAAAGAGAACAAGTATATGAAGAATTAATACGATCATACCTGCCTAAAATCTATCAAGAAATCGTAGCAAAAGAAAATCTAAAGCCAATCCTTTCGCCAAAAATCGAGCTTTTAAAAGCCAAAGAAAATGAAGATTGGCAGATTAAAATCACTATCGCCGAAAAACCGATGATTGAACTGGGCAACTACCAAGAAGTTATAAAGAAAATTAAAGCGGAGCAAAAAAAAGATGATATCTGGATTCCAGGTCAAAAAGTTGCACAAAAAGAACTGACAGAGCAAGAAAAATCTAAGAAACAACAGGATCTACTTAATGCGATTCTGGGAGGGATTTTGAAAGAAGTGAAGTGTGAAATACCTGATTTGATTATTGAGGAAGAACTTAATCAGCGCCTGGCGAATCTGCTTACAGAAATTCAAAAGATTGGACTTACCGTAGATTCATATCTCAAGTCAAAAAACCTCACGCAAGACGCCTTGAAAAAAAGATATCGAGATGAGATTGAGCAAACCTATAGATTAGAATTTATCCTCGCCGAACTAGCTGAAAAAGCTAATATTAAGGTCGAAAATCAGGACTTAGAAAAGCTATTCTCATCAATTAAAGATCCGAAAGAAAGAGAGACAGCACAGGCCAATTCTTACTTTTACGCCTCGGTACTGAGAAAGCAAAAAACCCTTGATTACCTGTTAGGTTCATAGTATAATATTTGAGCTATGAGTTCCATTACTATAGGATCTAAATCCAAGAAATCAGGTACGCTTAAAAACCAAAATCCCGTTGAATCTTTCAAAGACCTTGGTAGTAATATGGCCAAGAGTGCCGGCGACAATATCAAGAAAATGGGAAGTGGTATTTTTGATCAATTTTTTGGCGCTCCTTCGACAGATACCGATCACTCCAACGAAAACTATGGCTGGCCCTATGAGCAAAAAAAACCAGCACCTCCGCAACGCAAAGAATTTTCGCTTTTTAATTACCAGGAACACTACGAAAAAGATTCAAAAATAAGAGAAATAAAAGAACTTATTGAACAGATAAAAAAAGAGATTGAACTCATCAAAAAAGCGGACACTGCATTGCTCAACGAAGTAAAAGATATTCAAAATCTCTCACTTGATGCCATGCCAGAAAAGCCAGGCATCTACCATGTCAGGTTTTTCGAAATGGTATTGAGTATCTTGAGAACACTACGGGCCAAAATAGGCGAGTCCAGAACCTGGATGCAGGCCATGGTTACTAAACGAAAAAAAAGAGGATCTCTGTTTGCGTCACTTTCCAAAAAGAAAGGAACTATGTATTCGCTTTCACAAGAACTTCAATCGGCAAGATCAGTGCAATAAGACTAGTTCGTCAAGTTAATCAAGTTATAAAGTTTATCAAGTTGATAAATGTGACGTGCGATTTTTCTTGACAAACTTGAAGAACTTGAAAAACTTTATAAACTTATTCAAGGGCTCTCAAGAATGTATTTACTCCATAGGCCCAACTACCCTTAGAAGATGGTGTATATTTATCCATGATTGCTGAGGCGGTGACCAGGCCTTTGTCTATATATTCTTTTTTTAATCCAGCTGCAACAGTTTCAATGGCGACTTCATATGAATCAAATCGTGTCACTGTAGTATTATATATGCCCCATCCCCAACAATTGTGCGAATCTTCAGGTATTGCACGACAGAGAGTCGACTCTTGCATTGCTATAGCAGGCAATAAGCGATAGTCAAAGTCATTTTTATCGGATTCTCTCACTATCACATCGGCAAAATCGTAGAGTGGCGAATTATGTTTACGAAACCACGCTTTTAAATTTGCCGACCTACCATCTGAAACCAAAGCTTCGGTTTTCAGTGAGTCGGTAGCAAAAGGCGCAGAAGAGTTATTGAATTGAGAAACGGCAGGATTTTGGTTTTCTATTTCGGCCAAGATATTTTGAATAGCAGCCTCTCGATTCGTATGGTTTTTGAGTTTGAGAAAGACAAGTATATTCACCAAAAAAAGCGCTATAAACGCAATAAAATAAATTGTTATTTTTTTACCCATTACTTTACTATACCATTCTACTCTTACTTTGTAAATTCTTTTGACAACGATAAAGATAAATAATTCGACGGTGTCTAGCTATTCCACCCGACGGGTGTGCAATTAGTGTGCAATTAACTTCTTTTATAATAATAGGTAGGGAATGGGCGACGATCAATTTTTTTTATAAGTTTAAATGTTTTACTTTCCATCTTAAATCCATGAGAAATGACAGTTGCGTTGGGCTGTAATTTTTTCACAAATATCTTCTCTAGTTTTTGAATCAGTTTGGGCATCAAAAAAAGATAGACAACATCGACGTGAGAAACATCACTTTGCAAGATATTTTCAACCTTAAAGGTGATATTTGGTATTTTTTGCACCTTTGCCCATATTCTAGCGATCCATATTAAAAGGGGATTGATGTCGATTGCAACCGCTTTTACTTTGTAATGAAGAGCTGCGCGTCGAGAGATCCGTGCGTCTCCACATCCGAGTTCAATAAATAACATATTTTTTCTCAAATTCGCTCCACCCAATATGATATCTACTTCTTTATTTCTTGTTGGTACATAGGGAGAACCTTTGAGATTGGAATAGATGAGAGAAATTGTATAAATAGAAAAACCTAATGCAAAAAGTATTTCAAGGATTATCGCAAAGGCGAATAAAATAAGAGATAGCATTCCTGTAGTATAATATAAAAATGCTCCCGTAGCTTAACGGATAGAGTACGTGGCTTCGAACCACGTGATAGGGGTTCAATTCCTCTCGGGAGCACAAAAAAATAAAAAATCTCACAGCCTAGTAGGGTCACTAGCTCAACTGGTAGAGCAGCGCCCTCTTAAGGCGTTGGTTCAGGGTTCGAGTCCCTGGTGACTCACAAAAAATGCTGTGAGATTTTTTAGCTCAATCCTGAACCAGAATAAATACGGTTCAGGACCGTGAAGTGATCTTTGATCTACTTCACTGGCTGGTAGAGCAGTCCCGACTAAGTCGGGATTGGTTGGGAACTAAAGTCCTGAGCTTGCCGAAGGATTCGAGTCTCCCCGGACTCACCAAGCTTAGCTTGGTGATAAGTCAGCTTAGCTGACTCATAAAATTTAGGTTAAGCGTCGTAAAGCGTCTTTGATCTGTTAATATGCAGCGCGAAAAACTCTAACCTCTCGCTCACACATTTCCGGTTTTTGGCCATTAGCTGGGCTGTGATTAAAGAGTTTGTGAGTTTGTTCCCATTGATCAACTGCTTCTTGGAGCTCACCAAGTCTACGATTCATTAATATATCGTAACCTTTACACGAACCAATGGATATATAGACAATTGGATTTCCTTCTTTTAAAAAGTCTTTTATTAATCTTGGAGAGATTTCTCCAGAGATCGAAAATCCTTCACTTTTTAAGTGGGCAAGTGCTAGGTCACGTTCTGTCATGTGCAAGTATATTATCTTCACTAGGAAATATTGCCAAGCTTTTTATTAGCAAAGCTTACACCAATTCTACTTAATAAATTTTATAACAAGCTTTTTCATACCAGAAGGAGAAAAAAATTCAATTTCGTTATCCACTTTTTTTCCTAATAATGCTTTTCCAAGAGGTGAGAAGTGAGAAATTTTGCCCTTAAGAGGATCGGATTCATATCCACCTACAATTTCGTACTCTGCTTGTTCTCCATTTTGCATAATAGTAACTCTTGAACCGATACCAACGATTCCATTCATGGGCTTTTCAACTATTTGCGCCCTGCGAAGGATAAGAGATATCTGTAGAATTCGTCTATCAATTCCTGAAAGTTTGCTTCTTGCAACTTTATAAGCTCCGTTCTCGCTCAGATCGCCAAGCTCACGCGCTCTTTTCAACTCAGCCACAGCTCCAACTCTTTTTTGTCGTAGTTCTTGCTGTTCTTTCTGAAGAGCCTCCGATCCTGATTTGGTAAAAAGAATAGGTTTCATCAACCTCCATTATAACCAATCTTTTATTTTATAATACTATATGACCGGACGAACACATGATCTTGCTGCTTTTACTGCACTCAACTATATTTTTGTTACTCAGCCTCTTATTCATACTTCGCTCGCGACTGCGTTTGTGGCAGTCGGAGCCAATCTCATTGGAGGACTAACTCCAGATATTGATCAGCCAACAGCCGATCTCTGGAACAGATTGCCAGCTGGATCAATTATCGGAAGAATTCTTAGCCCGATATTGGGAAGTCACCGTATGATCTCGCATTCAATACTTGGTACTCTTTTTTTTGCCTTTGTTAGTCGTTTTATTTTAGAACATGTCAAGTCCATACTTATCGTAGACATGAATGTCGTTTGGTTTGGATTTATGATCGGATTTCTTTCACACCTTGTTATGGATCTATTCACTAAAGAAGGTATCCCGCTTTTTTTTCCAATTCCTATAAAGATCGGCTTTCCTCCTCTTCATTTTCTCCGTTTACAGACTGGTGGAATAGGAGAGAAATCAATCATCTTTCCGGGATTGATGGTGTTTAATGGCTATTTGATATATCAACATTATCATAAGTATCTTGAATTTTTGAAGATGTATATTAAATGATGAAGGAACCCGAAAGGCCGCTCCCTACGTATTGAAAAATTTTCCTTTCCGACTTATCCAATTCAATTATTGCGTTTGCTACTGCAAAAGTTTACTCCTTCCCTCCTAATCTAACTTCTCGCCTTTTCAGAACTATTCGTTCACGGCTCGAAGAGCGATTATTGGAGG
>OBEQ011729533.1_pt1 | contig 20591 bp, 18 predicted proteins | sample 1670901 | NCBI WGS metagenome assembly OBEQ01 (sample SAMEA104232315, study PRJEB22302) | groundwater metagenome | biome: forest; feature: aquifer; material: groundwater | place: USA | collected 2011-08-07 | depth 5.4 m
AACCTTTCAGGTTTTTGGAGTGAGCGTTTTTAGACTTTGGTACTTTTGGTGGAAAATTTGACATTAGGTGACTATTGCCTATAGAATATGGTTAACGCCAGTTTTTGGGCGGGAGCAAGAATCTTATAAGTTACATTTTTTTATTCCCCATTTTTAATGTCCCATATATCGTTTAACTAAATTTATTGTGAAGAAAGGAGAGTGATTTTTAAATGTCAGCAAAACTATTTGTAGGCAGTTTGCCGTTTTCGACGACTTCAGACGAACTTCGTGAGATTTTCGCCAAAGCCGGACAAGTTACAGAGGCCAATGTTGTTATGGACAAAATGACAGGCCGGTCAAGAGGATTTGGATTTGTGGAAATGGCGACAGATGAAGATGCTAAGAAAGCAATTGATACTTTGAACGGAACGGAAGTTGCCGGAAGAAAAATCTTTGTTTCTGAAGCAAGACCTCAAGCCCCACGAGACAACGATAGGTAAACAAGTTTCCCTGCGGTGCTCGCCCCGATCGACATCGGGACTGCGCGCCTAAGGTAAAAGGTTAGTTAATTCTGATTAATTTTCCATCAGGATCAAGCTCGACGAAATGATGGGCGTTGCCATCCAGAAAATCTTTGCATTGATTTTCGGGGAGGTCGTCTGATTTTTGGCGTGGATTATGGGCGATATCGGCGACCCAATCGGGGGCAGCAAGTCCTAGACATGGACCGTTTGAGAAATCTGCGCCGGCCGACTTTTTTTGTGCGTAAAGATTAAGAGCATTTTTGAGGGCGGTGTCTTGAGTGGCCAGAGAAGGAGTTGGGGCGGTAGTCGCAACTTGTTTTTTAGAGCAGGCAGTTAAGGTCAAAGAAGTGATAACAGCTACGATCAGGATCTTTATTGTTCGAGCGTAGCGAGAACTACAAGACTTCTTACTTCGTTCGAAGAAAAAAGATATTTTTCTCATACTTCTATTATATCTTCCATTAATTTCCCCAGAGCTTTGGCGCGGCCGTTTTTGATGGTGACGAGATCTTCGATCCTGACGCCGCCCCAAGGGAAGTAAAGGCCGGGTTCAACGGAAAAGACCATGTTTTCTTCTAGAATTTCATCTGGAAGCTGTCTGATTTTGGATGGGAGGGAAGGAGCCGGCCGAAGACTTGGCTTTTCGTGGACTTCCAGGCCGATACCGTGGCCCAGGCCATGGATGAAATAATCATGAAGTTTATTATCGCGAAAGACAGAAAAAGCCAGTTCGTGGGCGTCGTGGGCTTTTAAGCCGTGATTGATTTTTGATATAGCCGCCTTTTGGGCATTTAAGACGTGATGAAAGATATTTTTGTGTGCGTCTTTTGCGCGCCCGACAAAAATGGTTCGGGAAAGGTCGGCGCAATAGTTTTGATACTTGGTGCCAAAATCAAAAAGCAAAACTTCACCTGCCTTAATTTTTCTTTTGCCGGTAAAGTAGTGGGGCTGGCCGGCGTTTGGGCCGGAGGCAATAATTGATTCGAAGGCCAGGCCCTCGCCCCCAAAGGATTTGACGATTTTGGCCAGTGTGTCTGCAATTTCTTCTTCGGTTTGGCCGGGTTTGATCGTTTTGATGATCTGGTCAAAGGCTTTTTGGGAAATAATTTGCGCTTTTTCAATTTTTTTAATTTCGTCTGCGGTTTTTACAGTTCGCTGATTCTCAATAAGATCGCGGAAAGGGACAAGCTTGGCGGAAGTTAGTTTTTTAATGTTTTTGTGTTCCAGATAGGTGAGATTGCCTTCTTCAAAGCCAACGCGTTTGGAGTTTTTGAGAAGGTCTTCGAAGAATTTAAAAATCTCGTTGCGCTCGGTGGCGATTTTGATGTTAAGCTGAGCGGATTTGAGTCGAAGTGCTTCCTGATGGTAAAGCCGGGCGGTTATGAGGTGTGCTTTCGGATTGAAAACAAGAATTGCTTCGCGTTCGGTAGGCGAGAAGCTATGGAAACCAGTCAAATAGAAGATATTTACCGGGTTTGTGACGATGAAGCCATAAAGTTTATTTTGCTTGAGGATCGATCGGAATTCTGTAAGCCGGTTTGTCATGGTGAGGATTTTACCACGAAGCTGATATAATTACCCCAATACGGGTGTCGTTCAGTGGTAGGACTTCAGTCTCCAAAACTGATAACGAGGGTTCGATTCCTTCCACCCGTGCAGGTTTCCTAAAATGTAAAATTTTTTAATGACCAGCCAAGACGAACTTTTTAAGCCAAGAGTTAGAATCATTAATCGTGGAGAGCCCAGGGAGTTAAGAAAAGATGATCCAAAGTCAGTAGCAGAAAGATTGCTAAAAAGACCAACTGTCATCCATATTTTTACAGATAGTCCTGATAGGGTTTTCGATCCCGAACAAATCTCTTCATATCTTTCTTCTACCCTCGGCCCAAACTTTACCGCTCAATACCATGGAGATTTTGTAAGGTTTGTTACCGGTCAAAACCAAAAGTCTAGAGTCGAGTTTACAAGCGATCTTGGGCGGGCAAAACTTCTGCGTTCCAGGGCGACGTTTGACTTCGTGGGTTGGGCAAAGGATGAGGAGAAAATCAAATTGGAAGAAGAAGCTATGGACAAAGATCCAGTTGTGCCTTTTAGAGAGTTTTTCAAGGAACAATCTGCAAAAGGCCGTATGGACCAGGTGGGTAATAGGTACTACGAGATAGATGCTCTTGGTGATGTCCTTTCAAAATACTTGCCGGTAGAATTTAAGGCAAGTTCGGCTGAGCAGGCAAACGTAACTATTGTGTTTACAGGACGAAGTATTGGGGAAAAATTTGGTCAAACCGGGATCCACGCCAGAGGCGGGTTTAGTTTCGGATCAATTGCGGTTGTTTCAACCTCCGGCCTGGTCGAAGCTCCGGGGAAACCGATAGAATTGGAACGAGCTGCGGAGCTTGGTGGCGTACCTATGTTCGATAACCCAGAATATAATAAAAAAATCATGGATGCTCTTAAGGCAAACGGGAATGTTTTAGATCTGGATTTAATGAGTAGAGTAGTCGACGAAATTTTTATTGACAGAATGCTTCATTTTGAAGATGAACGATTAAATGAAGCTGTTCGAGGAATTACTCTTAGCATGATACTTTCTACTCTTGGTGAGTATGGCAAAGCTTCCCAATGCAGTACCTCCAATTTAAGCTTGGGCCAACCGGATACAAGCAAAACCTGCCGCCTACACGATTCCCATTGGCAAGAAGAATTAATTGCAGCGCAAATTAAAAAACCTGGAGATCGTGAGTTTTGCGAGTACCACACGGAACTTTTTGGTTTGCTTCAACGGGTAAAAACCGATTAGATCTTGAGCTCTTTGTGTTCGGTGACTTTGCGGCAGAATTTGCCCCACAAATTTTGCCTTTCGCCTTTTCACTACTATTCGTAGACGGCTCAAGGAGCAATTTTGAGGGGCGCGCTATCTCATACTTTAAAAATTTGGGGATTGATACTTTATATCTTTAACTCTTTATGTTCCGTTACCTTGCGACACCACTTGCAGAACTTTTTTAGAAGCAATTTATCTTTACCTTCGCCGGCTTTGCCCTTGGCTGCGGCACTATCCGGGTTTTTCTCCGTCGTGTAGTTTTGGCTTTTACAAACAGAGCAGACCATGTGCAGTAATATTCGTTTCGCTTTTGCCATTTGTGTAGTTTAGCTTATCAGCGAGTTTTTAAGCAAGAGTTGATTGGTGAAGTTTACTGAACAAGATAATTAATTTCTTTTTCAAATATTCCGTTTGTATAAACTTTGACTTTGTAATTACCAGCAAGGTGGGCAGCGCCAGGTTTGTTCAGTGTCCAATCAAAGATAATATTATTGGTGTTGGCTCTAGCAACTGTTAAGCTTCTGTTGTCGAGAAATTTGCCGTTTAAATAGCGCGTGTATTCAATCTTTGTGCCAACCGTGGGATTTTTGAGAGCAATTACCAGATAAATAACCCGGTCTGTTTTGGAAAAAGTGTTGGTTGGGCTAACGGCTTGGCCGGTTTTTGAATCGATTGCTTTGGTGGTTACCACTTGAGTAATCATACCTGGAGCTTTGCTGCGGGGTTTGGTGATTTGTTGTGGTGTGTTTTGCCCCTTTGGTTGGGCAACAAATGCCTGGTAGGTGAGATAAGAAACTGCAAGGAAAGCTGCGACAGCTACAATAATTACCAGTGGGGTAAACCCTTTCTGATTATTTGGCAATTGTCGGGCAGTATATTTATTCATTTTAGACGCTAGTGATCCTGGCCTGGCGATTGGTTATTGCCACTAGCATTATTGCCAGAGGAATTGCCAGACGTATTGTTTCCGCTACCAGTATTGGTACTCGTGGTGGAGCCACTGCCATTTCCCGTGTTACTGTTATGGGTAGAATTAGCGGCGCCATTATTTGCTCCGTGACTACTTTCTGACTGGTTATTGCCTTTCTGGTTCTCGTCACTATTTAGTTGGTTTGCATCTTCCTGGGTTTCGTCATTTTCGATGTTTTCTTTAGTACCGACCTCTTGAACTCCTTCTTGATTTGCTTCTTTGCCTTCGACATTTTCATTTTCTTTGGCGCCTTTTTGGTTATTCTGGGCATCTTGGTCGTTAGCTATTTCCAGCTCGCCATCTTGAACGTCTTTGGCGTAATCACTGACGGTGACGGCACCAGAAGCAGAGGGGGTTGAGGGAGTTTGAGCAAAAGTGGGGGAATATCTAAAGAGACTCAAAACAATTGCTACGGCGGGGAGACTTAAAGCCAGGAGGAGCCGTTTCATCTCAATAATTATAACATATTATTTGAAGTGATAGGTGCCTTTTCTGATTGTCCAGGAACCGCCTGGGCCGGTGGAAAAGGATGATGAGGCAAGGCCCGAGTCGTAGTCAAGTTGAGATTGGTTTGACATACTTAGACTATTGGCAACAAGAGCTGTGGCATTGGCCTGATTAGAAACTTGAGCGCCGCCTGAAAGAGCATAAAAGACGGCAGTTTGGCCATGATTTGAAAGGGAAATAGCGGAATCGGATGATGATGTGGAAACAACCAAAATGTAGCCTTTTGGGTTGGCGCTTGTCGGATTAAAGGTGGCGTTGTTGGAGACAGAGACTGTGCCGTCAACGATAAGAACCGTGCCGTTTGACCCAAAAGAATTATCAAGATTAATTTTGGCAGAATTTGAGAGCGTGAGATTGCCGGTTATGTAGACTGGTCCCTGCATTGTTAAAATGACGCTATTGGAAACGTTAAAACTGCCAACGTATTTTTGGGGGCCGATATTGGCAATGGTGCTTCCAGAAAAATCGCAGCTACCTCCAGGGCAAGTGGTTACTCCTCCAGCAGTTGCAGCATCTTTCCACTGTTGATAATCCAAAGTGGGCATTTGTGAGGGTTGCTGATTTTGAAATTTTCTTCCCGTAACCGTTGGTGCCGGTGTAGAAATTGTACCAACAGCGTAAGCATCGCCGTTTATTGCAGACTGACCGCTACCTAAAATACTATCAGGACCAAGTTTATTGGAGTAAACATTGCCGTTTATAGAAGCTGAATTAGACATGTTTACGCCGCCAGTGCCGACTTGGACGGCATAGCGGAAAGCAATTACGGAAGTGGAGATCGAGGTGTCGACTTTGATTACCTGTTTTTCTTTTGGAGCATTGGCGCTGGGGACGTAGCCTGTAGCGGTAATTGTTTTGATGCCGGGGCTTTTATCGGCAACCGTTACTGTAAATGTTCCGGTTGTGCCGACGGCAGTATTGGTCTCGCCGCTGTAAGTTCCGCCAGTTTGGTTTAATTGCCAGAGAGTTTTATCGATGCCTGCCTCCGCCAAGTTTACGGCCTGTTCGCGCATGATGGAGTTGGAGCCGAATCTTAAAAATGAGGTGACTCTGGTGAAAAGCGAAGTGGATAGGATAAGGATTACAGTCAGGAAGATTATGGTGATTATTAAGACTTGGCCCGATTTTAACTTTAAACTTGAAACTTGAAATCTTAAACTATCCGGTTTTTTGTTTCTAGTTTCTTGTTTCATGTTATTTGTTACGGAGGATTGTTTTGGCGCCCTGGGCCGTAGTTTGAGTTTTGCCATTGGAAGTACCGCTTGTGGTAACGTTTGTGGTAATTTCCAGTGCTAGGGTTGGGTCGGCATTGTCGTAGGTAAATGTAAGGGCGGAGACACCGGTTGCCACAATTCTGGTGCCGGATTTTCTGGTGGAAGTGGAATAGGGAAAAGTTTTTCTGATAAGTTTTGTGGCATCGCTTGCGTCTTTTCTATATTCAATATAATCATAGTTGGTACCCATGGGGTCTTGCGGATCACCGCCTGCATCAAGCGGCCAGAGCTGAAGGACCAGGATATTGGCGCCTGTGGTATCGCCGGAGCAGGAAGAGCAGGTGGAAACGACTGTTTGGGCCTGGCGGATTTGGTTGGTGATTTCGTCAAGTGCCAATTTATTTTGGGTAGCAGCATCAATTGCCGTGTTCTGGTTAGCAAAAAGGCGAAAGTGGGCAAGGTAAATTGAGGCGACAATAACAGTCACAAAACCGCCGATAGCAAAGGTAGTGAGAAGTTCAACAAGAGTAAAACCGTTTTTATTTAAGGCCATTTTTGTAAATTAAGGTGTCTTCTGAAAGCGACTTTGTGGCATTGTTTTCGACCCAGGTTACCTGAATTGTAACAAGCTTGATATCTGGGCTGCTTTGATAAGATGAAAGTGTTTGGGTGGCTGAACCTTGGGGAAGTTTGGAAAGGTCGGCATCGGCAAAAGAGCCGGTGGCGGGTAGAGAATCAAAACTCATTTTCCTTAATGTTTCAATTTCGCGGCTTTGGATTTTGGCGGCAACTGACCGAAGGTTTGAACTGCGAGAGGAGACAAGCGTACCGGAAGCCGAGAGCAGCATGACGATAATGGCCAGAATCAGAAAGAGCGCCAGAACAATTTCGAGTAAAGTGAAACCATGTTTCACTTTACAGTTGGTAGTGGATAGGATATGTTTTGCTTCGCGAAATTGGTAGTTGGCAGTTTTTTTATTTCTATGAACTATATCAGCCGTCAGCTCCGCTGACCCTGATATATCAGAGGAGCGCCATTGCGACTTAGTCGCAAGGCGACCTGCTGATATGAACCACAAACTATGAACTAATCTGGGCATTGATTCAATTCTAACAGGTTAAAGGAGAATCTTCGAGAAAATTTTGTGAGCCCAGGGCGGGAATATCAGCTCTCGCTTCGCTCGCCTGATATTTTTGGCTTTGCCAAAAACCGAACCTTTTGAGCCCTCAACGCAAATACCATCGAACCAATTCTCACATGGATCTTTAGACTAATGGATGCTTATGGCTATAAATCAAGCAATCCTAATAATCCAGACGATACTGTATAATAACGTTGTTGGGCGTATGAATAATACAACAAAAGTAAGAATACTTCCAGAAGATAAAGTTAAACTTACTCAGGATCAGAAAAACCTGGTTGAAATGGCTTTTGCCAAACAAATACCTCCGGAAGACGCAGAGTTTATTAAAAAGGTTAAAAATGAATCTAAAATCGAGGGGAATCCATTCGTTAAATTAAGCGAATACTTCACCACAAAGTATGGAGTTGATTTTGGAATGATTTATCTCTCTGCTATTATAGGAGGCAGAAAAAAGTATAAAGAAACGATTAAATCCATTGAGAGATTAAGAGCTTTAGAAAGAATTGATAAACAGAACAAGAATTAAGAGGGAAAAACATCAGAGGCTTTAACTTTTAAAGCTTTAATTATGCTATCAAGTTTTTCTGGAGCTGTGCCAATTGTGCCCCGTTCAATCTTGGCATAATAATTGGCTTTCATTCCCGCCATTTTTGCTACATCTTCTTGAGTAAAACCTTTCTTATCCCTTATTTCTTTAATGTTGGCCCCGATTGCTTTCCTAACATTTTTTGAGGTGGTCATATGTGGATAGTATATCACACAAAATGCGCATTGCGGACTAGCCCTGAATTTTATATAGATTTCCTGTAAAATATAGTTATGGATGAAACAGTCAAACCGTCCGAAGATCAATCAGCTACATTTTTTGCACGAGAAGAAAGAATTCTTGCGGATATAGCAGGTAATTCAGGCTTTACTTTTCGAAGAGGCGACGAATGGTCGATTAATCCTGAAACCGGAGAGGCAACTTTTGACCCTAAATTCTTTGCGGATCAAGGTTATACTCCAAGCCAATCATTATTTGGAGCATTCCACGAAATAAGATGCCATTTGGTTGAGACTGCGGAACTTATAGATACGGATCAAGGTGTAAGAGAGCATGCTAGGCTAAAACAAAGAATAAGAAAGCAAAGATTTAAAATTTGGGAAAATTGTAGAACCGATGTAAAAGGTAATCAAGCAATTATGCAATTTGCTCCCTCCCTTGCTGGTGACGTAGAAAGCGTATACCGAGAAAAGCTTTGGCCGGAAACTGATCTTACCGACAAACCAAAACATTTACAATTCATGTATGCCATATTGAGGCGCGCAATGGTTCCAAGCCAGGAGGTAACAATTGACCCTACGGTTGAGGAAGAAATTGATAAACTTCGAAATGTTAAAGGAAGAGACGGCAGAACCCGTGATGTTATTGCGATGACTACCGATCCTCATCTTGATCCGTTACTCGCTTTAAGATTAAGCACCAGATATATAGAACCGGTAATAGATAAACTTTTTGAAGGAGATGTAGAAGAGAAAAAAGGTAAAGGCGGCAAAGGAGAAAAAGGCGATCCCCAAGATCAATTTGCAGACGACTATGAAGACTACGATAAGAGGCATCCTGAACCATACGACGAGGATGAGATGGATAAAAAGATAAAAGAAGCAAAAGATGCTCAAAGTCCGTCTTCACGCCAGCAGTCAGGATATGAGGAGGAAAACGAAGTAACTCGCGAAGATGTGGCCAGCTATTACGAAGAATATAGAAAAATTGAGCAATATATTGAGCCCCTGCGAGAAATATTTAGAAAGATTATTAAGCAGCGACAAATTCCGGTAAGGCACCTGGCAGCATTAAAAGAAGAAGGCGTAATGATTGACCCCGGGCTTGTTACGCAAACATATCTTGATGTTAGGGCAGGAGTTCCAAACCCCAAAACCATGAAGGATTTTGAAGGAGTACTGGTCGATGAGAATATTCCGACAAGTTTTGAGGTAACAGTCGTTTGCGATAGAACAGGTAGTATGCAACGTGGCACTAAAATTCCTGAACAGCGCCTAACCGCCATTTTGCTCCTCGAGGCATTAAAGGAATTTTCTGATGTTGCAGATGAGCAAGGGCCGCTTGCCCCAGAACTTAGCATTCGAAGTGACATATGGAGTTTTGGGGACGGTCCTAACCATACGGAAGTTCTAAAACCCCTCTCAAGCAGTTTGACTGAAAAAGACCGAATTGGCGTTTTCAAAGCCCTTGGAATTTGTGATTCGGGCACAAATAATGAAGAGGTTATGTTTGGCCAGGTTTTTAACTCAATCCAGCAGGAGGCATCAAAAAACCCAGGCTATCTCGAAAAAATAAAAAGCGGAAAGCTTAGAAAATTTGCAATCATTTTAACAGATGGACAAGTACGCGATTTTGAGGCAACAAGAGGACAAATACAAAGACTGCGCGATCTTGGAATAGTTGTTGCCGGGGTAGGTATTACGCAAGATGGAGCCGACGCCATCCGCACATATGCTCCTGATGGACAGGTTGCAAGGGAAGCTTCTGACCTGCCAAAAACGCTGCAGCATTTACTTGAGCAATACCTAGGAGAATTATCAATCAGTGGGACAGAAACGCTTGACCAACAGACATAAGTATGGCCTATAATCAGAAAGGGAGTATAATAAATGGCCGATGACATGACAAATATCGAGCAGTCAGCAAAACCAAGAGCACAGGAAGTGGCGAAACGTTGGATGCAAATAAAAGGCGTTAAGCCTCCTCATGAGGAGGAAACCGTTGAAACTTCTGAAAACAACACAGCAGCTATTCAGGACGCTTACGACCTGTTTGTAGAAAAACAAGAACTTCGAGATCAAATAGTTGGAAGTCAGCGTCAAATGATGGAGCCAGCCTCTGAGCAGGTTTTAACTCTTGATCAGAAAAGAGAATTAATCCAAAAAGGCAGAATTAGGCAATTACTTCCCACAACAGGAAGCGAACAATCAAATCTTCAGGTGATACACATGAGCCAGCAAAGAATCGGAGAGGTTGACGACAGGCTTGACCAGATTTTTGAAAAGCCTGGAGTATATCGGGAGTTTCAACAAGACTTAAGCCATCAGGTAGAGGTAAGACATAAAGCTCATGAGGTAGGCAATTTAGTTCGATTTGGTCAAGAAGCAGACCTTTTGGCGCTTAAACTTTCTCGCCGTGCCCAAGTAGAAGGACGACCTTTAACTTCAGTTGAAAGACAAGTAATTGATGAAAACAGAGCGTTGCAAGAAGTTGCAGATAGCAGGAGCGCGGAGCTTACCCAAGACCCCGAAGTCTTTGACAGACTTCGTACGGTTGAACTTCAAAGATATAGGCAACAGTTAAACCGTGACCACTACGCAGAGACACCTTCAAGGCAACTCTACCTTAAAAAAATTGAAGGCTATTGGACAGAAGGAAAAAAGGTTTTATTATCCGGCGAGACCGGAACCGGAAAAACGGAAATGGTTAAACACGCGAGCAATAAACTTTTCGGGGTAAATCCAGAGCCAGTTACCGGACACCAAGACATGAGTATTTATGAACTACTAGGCAAAACAGGTTTCCAGGTTCAAGTTGGAGATGTATTTCGTCCTGCTCCCCTAATTCGGGCCATGACAGGCAGGGACGGTCGTGGTCAACCGTTTCTGTTTGATGAGATAGACCGTGCTCCAAATCAGGCCGTGATGGGCATTAAAACAATACTCAACGCAAGACCCGGTGAAAAAGGAGTCAGGGTACAGACAGATACCGCAGGTTCTTTTGACGTAGGCCCCGATTACGCTGTTGCGGCAACTGCCAATATTAAAAGTGAGAAGTACCAAACCGCAACCGAACTTGACCCTGCTATAGTTCGTGTTTTTGATGCACCTTTGGAGATTGACTATATGCCAGCGCATGAGGTTTATGACTTAGCACTGGCAAGTCTTATTGATAGACGTGGCGGAATACCGCTTTCCGAGCAAGATGCAAGAACCACATTAAAAAATTTATGTGACGCAGCATCTTGGATTCAAGATGCTTACCAGGGAAGAAAAATCGTAACAGACCCATCAAATAACAAGTTTATTGAGGCACGCGGCCAAGGATCAACAGGACGCGCCGCTTCCTTACAAAAAGCCCTTCTTGATCCCGGACGCACGATTGATATGCTCAAAGGCTGGTCAGGAGCCCAAGCAAGAGGCATCTCTTTTGAAGATTATATAAGCGAGAGGGTTATTGAGTTTATAAATAATAGAGCCTACCCTGAAGATGATAGGTATTATCTTGCCGAGATCTTTGCACTAAAAGGTCTTCTAAAAGGAGCAAAAGTTAGTGAGCTTTCCGTGTCGGGGTTAACTCAGGCGGTTTTAGACAGTTGGAGCGGGAGTACAACAAAAACCAGAGGAAGACGACAGGCGACACGAGCCAGCTTGCCAGCAGACAGAGTTGCGCAGCTTGACCCATATAGAAGATCTAGACGGCCGGTAGCTGCCGAAGCCGAAGAATTGCTTGAATTAGCAGGAGAAGCCTTACCACAGTCAGGTCAGGAAACAGCTCAATTTCCCGAAGCGCGGGAGATTTTTGGAGAAGAGTTTTTTGGGCCGGATGAGATAGAAAAAGCTTTTGATATTGCTATTGACCGAGAGGCAATTCCCGAAATACCATTTTCCAGAGATGAGCTTGAACAGGCAAAAGCCAATGGTCAGTATCTTATTCTCAGAGTTGATAAAGATGGCCCCATACCCCTTACGATTCTAATCATGAACGCTAAGCTACAGTCGAAATTTGAAAGAGACGGTAAAGGTAAGATCTTATACGATACAAGTTGGTATAAAGATGAAGATTTCGCTGGAAAAGCTACCCCAAGAACTCGTTGGGCACTTGCAACTCGCGAGCCAATACCAAACTCAACTTCCAAAAATTACCTTGAGCAAACAGGCGAGCTGGCTCTATATATAGATGGTGCTGTATTTAAGGATAGAACTATACCTGCTGATTGGCAGGAAGCAATTAATGAGTACGTACTAGTAAGGAGCGAGATCAAGCGAGATTTGTCGGACAACTGGCAGGAAGCAGCAAGAAGACTTTCAGAGCTTAAGCTTAACCAAATGGCAAGGCAAACACCAGTTGAAGCATTATATGACTACCTTGTATATTTTCAAAATACAGGAAGAAGAATAATGGAGAGCAGTTATACGTGGACAAATCGGCAGGCGTCGGATGGTGGCCTCGTCGTCGTTGGTTATGCCGATGCTGGGGGTGCGTACGTCAGTAGGTGGCTCCCTGACGTTGCGCTTGGCCATATCGGTGTTTGTTTTTCCCGGTAGTTTAATTAGTTCTTGTATCCTTGTTCTCTTAGTCCTTGTTCCCGCTTGGCGGGCCGACGTAAATTTTGAAAATTATCCATCTACTCAGTTAGCCAAAACCAGATTAAATTTTGCAATTCCTGTTTAAGTTTATAGCTATTGGCATGAGACAGAAAACCATAATAGGATTGAATCGTTTGGTTAAGAGACTCCTCTGTTTTTCTGCCTGCTTTAAATTCCATAATTTTTTCCCTAATTTTTCTTTTTAATCTTCTCCCTGTTTTAGTTCTCGGCAAGATATAATGTGGGAAAATAACGTAGCCTAAAAAATCAACTCCGCTTGAAAACTTTTCCAAAACTATCTTTCTGGGATGTATTTCTAAATCAAGTTTATGCTTTAGAAAATGTTCAACAGGCCCTATTAAGCTTATAAGGTAATCTCGGTCGTGGGAGAGAAAAGCAAAATCATCAGCGTAGCGAATATAATACTTTACTTTAAGCGTGTGTTTTACGAACTGGTCAAGGTTATTTAAGTAAATATTGGAAAAAAATTGTGAGGTCAGATTGCCAATCGGTATGCCTTTTTTGTTTGATAGATCAACTGTTTTACCAAAACAAAAACTGTCAACAATTTTCTCAAGAAGCTTGAGAAAATCTTTGTCTTCAATCTTCTCCGAAAGCATGCTTAATAGCATTTGGTGATTTACAGAGGCAAAGAATTTACTGATATCACATTTAAGAATCCAGCAGATTCTTTTGTCACCATGGCTTTCTCTTATGGCCATCTTTTGTAGCGCCAACACTCCCTTATGTGTTCCTTTGCCTTTTCGACAAGCGTATGAATGAAAAATAAAAGTGGGCTCAAAAATTTTCTCGAGAACCGTACTTACAATATGATGGACTATTCTGTCGATAACCTGGGCTTTATGAATGATTCTCTCTTTTGGATCACGAACTAAAAACTGACTGTAAGTACCGGGTTTATAGGTTTTATTTAAAAGCGCCTCATGCAAAATTTTAAGATTTTCTTCTCTTGCACTTTCAAAATTAATAACATCTTTTTTGCTCTTTTTGCCTTTTAAGAACTCTTTATAACCACGATAAATGTTTTCTTTTATGGTAAGCTTATGATAAATATTATGCCAGACTTTCATACATCGTGGCAGGATATACCAATCTATACTAAAACATATGAACTTTATAAAAAGTTCTACTTGTTTCTTCCTTCTTTTCCCAAAAAAGATCGTTACATTTTAGGACAGAGATGCGAATTTGTACTACTTGATTTGCTTGAGTCAATTATTTTAGCCAGTAATTTGTCAAAGCAAGAAAAACTTCCGGTTTTGAGAAATGCGAGTACAAAAATAGACTTGCTTCGTGTTCTATTTAAACTTGGAAAAGATTTAAAAATTATTGAAAATAAAAAATACATTTCGCTTGAAAATGATATTACCGAAATCGGAAAAATGCTTGGAGGCTGGATTAAAACTACTAATAGTTGATTTCATTAAAAATCTGTTTTAAGGCAAAAGCCCTTCAATATTTCAAAAGAAGGGCTTTTTTAAATTTACGAGACTATCGGGAAAAACAAACACCGATATTGTCATTCGCATTGTCAGGGTTCCACCTATTGACGTTCGTACCCTTAGCATCGGCATTACCAACGTTGACGAGGTTACCATCCGACGTCTGTTTTTATTGCTTTTTCCCTTCCATTTCAAAAAGGAGCAACCAATGTGTCTCCTCTTTATATATTATTCGGTAGCAGTCTTTAGACGACACCTACTCCAGGAAAAAACAAGTAGTTTCGTAATCCCTTATCCTGACCACGCTTTTGATTGTACGTGCCAATCAAAACTCCGGGTACATAGAGAAGGGTCTAAACAAAAATTATTCTTAAAATCTGCTAAACTATAGAGTGAGTGAGTGAGTGAGTGAGTGAGTGAGTGAGTGAGTGAGTGAGTGAGTGAGTTCGCCAAGTACCCCGATATTCAATCTATTATTTTTCATAAGTGCGGGCAGGAATATTTTTGTATCTATACTTATTATAAACAACATCTGCCCTAATTGGAATGGGGTTTTAAAATTTCCCCTAGTTTTGTAACCTTACTCCCACCAGAAGTTTTAATTACTCTTTTCTTTATTCCCAAACCTCTCCAGTAACGCCACTTTCTAGTACATCCTCAGCAATTGCAAAATTAATTGATAAATCGTCAATTTTTTCCTCTTCCATTAGTGTTTTTGTATATCTCTTTGCATAAATCATGCGTTCTTTTGTTTGGAAGATAAATAGTAGTGTAGGGAAAGGAGTATCCACGTTATTCTCCCATTCATTGCTGAAGTAAAAATCGTAGTAATCCCTAATACGTTTTCGTATTCTGTATCTGGGAAGTGTCTCATCAAAAAGGGTAAGCATAAAATGCTTTTTCTTTCTCCCTTTTTCTTTTTTGCTAGAAACCAGGTCAACAGGCACTGCAATTGTTTTCAGGAAATAAAATGGATTATCCGAATTGCACATATCACTCTCAGTTGTGTATTCATAGTGAAATACGTCGTTGTTCTTTTTATCAAATTCAGTGCACATTGTTGCAATAAGCAGACAGTGTTCTATGAAGGTATCAGACCGGGTTTTATCAAAATACAGTTTGTGAATAAACGTCCCGTCGTATATTCCCAATGTTTTAATAAACCTTACTCCGTTGTTATCCAAAGAAAAGATAGCAGATCTTCTATTTTTTCCAATAATTTGATTGTCATATATTCTTTTTAGATATCGTTTTTCTGTTAAGTCTTTTAACCAGTTGTTGATTCGTTTCTTGTCTTTGTGATGTAGGAATGATTGGATGTGGGTTCTGTCTAAGAATCTGAATTGGGGTATTAAAGTTATTATCTCTTGTTGTTTGTTTGTAGTATTTGGTAATGTCATGGATATATTTTTTTCTTCTGCATGCTATATTTAGTTATTTATGCCATGCCCAACCGTATAATATACTCCGTATTTGGTAAGGGTAGGTATCGCAATTTATCATAAATTTATATTCAAATTGCTCAAAATACTGTCCTCAACATCGAGGACGGTACCGAGGACAATTATACCAGCCGTTTCTTTATATGTTTCCTTCCATTTTTTCCCTTGATTGTCTTAGGTGGTTTTGTGAATTTTCTATCTTTAGGCTTCTTTTTTTTGGTCTTTTTTGGTGTTATTTTGAGTAGCTGTTCTAATTGTGTTTCAGCCTCTTCTCTTGGGGTTGCGTAGTGTTCTCTAGAGTATTTAATAATAGCTTCTTTTGTTTTGTTGCTTCCTTCGTCCTCCATAGGCATGGTAACACCGCTAAATGCGTCTTCGCTTTCATCATTGGTTATTTTCATAAAGAAATGGTAAGGGGCAAGGTTTACTATTTGTCCCTCTTCCACTTCAGGTGCAAATATAGGGAGTAGGATTTTTTCATCTTCAGGACTGCTTTTGAGTGCAATAAAGTTTCCACTATTCCCCTTAATAATTAATGCTACTTTTGGATCATCAATCTGGGCAATGTTTTGATGCGATGGGGTAAAAAATACATGGTATTTTCTTGCCTCCGAGAAAAGTTCTGTAAAGTGGGGTGTTGCAAAGTTTTGGAACTCATCTATATAGACGAAGAAATCACGGCGTTTCTTCTCTGGAATTTGCGCCCTGGCGTAAGTTGCCAACTGGATAAGGGAGGTTATTATTGTTCCAAAGAAGGCGCTTCTTTCTTCTCCTAAGTTTCCTTTGGAAAGATTAACAAGAAGGATTTTACCTTCATCCATAATTTCTGAGATATTTACAGTGCTATCTTTCTGAAGCAATATGTATCTTGATAGAGGGTCTGTGATAAATTCTCCTATTTTGTTAGTCAAAGGCGCTACAATATCTCCCTGCTGTCCTTTTCTAAAAAGCTTAAACTCTTTCTCCCAAAACTGCTTGAGTATTGGATCAGAAAGTTCTCCAGTAACAGCTTTCCTATAGACATCATCTGTTAAAAGCTTTTGGATTGTGTAAAGGGATATATATGGTGTATGTGTGTTGTCTTTTTGTATTTGAAGAGTTGTAAGAATAGCATTCCTTAGGATATGTTCCATTCTCTGACCCCAGTGCTTCTCAGGAGTTATTTTCATAAATATTGACATGACAGTCCCCGCAATTCTTCTGTGTTCTTCTTCAATGTCCTCGTAATTCGTACCTGGATTTAGGATATTAAGTCCCGTTGGAAACTTTTTATCAAACGGATTAACATAGACAACATCTTTTTGTCTTTCTTTTGGAATTAAACTTAGTAAATGTTCAACCATATCTCCGTGTGGGTCAATAACACAAACTCCTTTTTCGCTTTTAATATCTTGAAGAGCCATGCCTTCAATAATGGTTGATTTTCCCATGCCGGTTTTCCCAACAATGTAGGTATGCTGTCCTCTGTCTTTTTTTCTAATTCCTACCGGAGTTTTCTCTCCTCCGTAGATATTTCCCCCGACAATTACGTCAATATCATCTTCATCCCGCTTCATTGAACGAGGTGCAGGAAGCTGACTGCTTTTACTCTTTACCAGTCCTTCAATTTTTGTTATATCCATATTTGGAAAATGATATAGATCTGAAATTTCAGAGGAAGAAAGGATTAGCTTGCTATTAGAAAGTCTTCGCTCGTTGAAATCTTTGAGACGTTTTTCAAATGTGCGATTAGATAAAAAGGGGAAAGATGTAGCCTTTTTCTGCGTTAGTGATTGATACTGGCTTGAGAATTGACTAAATGAGGAAGTGAGTCCTGTTTGCCTGGCGTCAAATTCTTCCTTGCTGTTTGCTAGGATAAAAATCCTAATTGAGGTTTCAAAAAGATGCTCTGAAAGCTTCCCCTTAACTGCAGTTGAGAGCTCCTGCTCATAAGGATTAAGAATTGTTTGCAGCTGTATTTTTGAGCTTGAATCAAAAAAGGCTTTTGCGTGTGGGCCGGAAGGTTCAAAGACAAGATGAGGAAGAACAATTAAAAGTTTACCAAGAGAAACTAATACCCAAAGAATGGGGCTTAAGATGAGTAACAGAGGAGAGGGAAAGGATTGGAGAATGCTTTTTTTAAATAGTACCGGAGTTAACGGTTTCCCCTGGTAGATTGTATTTTTCACTGCCTGAATATGGTTTTTAACTTTTCCGCTTACAGTTGGGCTTGTGACAATCTGAAAGGAAAGCAGTTCTCCTTTTTCAAGCTTTGTCATGTTACCTGTAAGAAATGCTATGGAGTCATGTTTGCCTAGTATCTTTTGGTTTTCCAAAGGAAGTACAAAATCGTCGGAGAGAACAAACTCTACAACACCAAGCGATATATCCATATCTTCTGATGAGTCACTATTCTCATCCCCTTTGGTAGTTGCTTCTTCAATACCACCAACAAGTGAAATATTTTCTAGATAATCGGGAATTTCGGAAATTGCAAGCCCCGGAAGATATGACATCAGTGTCCGGCGCATAACGTCTGCATCTACTGATGGGACACCAATGATATATCTAATTCCGTCATTTCTGCTTGATACAATTTCCAAAGAGAATGTTTTATTAGGAGAGAACAAGCCTTTGTTTCTTGTAGCTACCGTATGGATTGTTTTATATAACTGTTCAGTTGCATAGGAAGACTTACTTGTGTCAGATGGGAAGGTAAGTTCCAGGAATGTCTTCTCGTCTGTGTTTTTTGCAAATCTGTTTAAAATTGCTGGTGTACCAATTTTTGTGATATTAAGTATTACTTTGATTGCAAAGTATATAAATACTAGTAGAATGATAGGGCCTGTGAGTATGAGAATTGTAGCTATTGCCGGGGAAAGATGAGGTAAGGGAAGATGAGAAAAGAAGTTAAATATTGCAAGACGCCATGAGATAGGAATAGGGAGAAACATTACCAAAAGAAGAGGCCCTTGGCTGGTTGATATTGCGTGAGTTTGTAATTGATGCAAAAGCTGTAGTTGCTGATAGTCAACAGCGCTATGAGTAATAAATGTCGGTGAAGGACTTACGCCCATATACTTTGGGCAGGAGAGTTAAAGTGATTGGACTATATCAAATATCCAAAGGGGATTCAATAGCTCGTAGAAAATGTTAATTTTCCTCAAGCGCTGAGAGAAACTGAAAGCTGCCCTTTTAAGCAGTGCTTGTGGGAAATTATTTCACGCCTAACCTAGCTTCATTTGCCACTTGACAACAAGAGCTAAAAAGTCTTATACTGTCCATATATGGACAGTGACTAAGCAATGGTATATGGTTATAAAAGATTTGATTAATACTAATTTAGATAAAGCTACTGAAAATCCTCAACGTAATCCCCGTTTTGATTTAAGTTATTTTTCCCAAGCAGACGCTTTGACAAATTCACTTGACAAAATGTTTCCAGAACAGGAGCACGAGAGTAAAACAATTAAGAGAGCAAGGGAGATATTAGGTGATAAATATATGATAGAGGAAGTAAAATCCATGATTGCCTCATTTGAGTATCTTATCAATGCTTGGATGGAAGAATACGAGAAGAAGATTTTTGACAATAAAAGTTTAAAAGAGTTGTTGAGGGAACTATAAAAATATGGAACAAAATTCTGCCCAAACTAAAAATGCAATTTTATATCTTAGGGTATCAAGTGAGGAACAGGTTGAGAATTATTCATTAGGAACGCAAGAGGAAATTTGCAAAAGAGAAGCTTTACGAAGAGGCTTCGAAGTTGGTGAGATTTTTAGAGAGGAAGGGAGATCAGCCAAAACTATAACCGGTAGACCGGAACTTTTAAGACTGTTAGATTTCTGCAGGAGGAATAGGAGAATTGTTGATGCTGTTTTTGTTTACCGACTTGATAGAATTTCCCGCCAAACTCAAGATTATTTAACTATTCGAAAAAAGCTCTATGACTATGGAATATCTCTAATTTCGGCTAATGAGCCAACAGGAAACTCACCTACTGAAAAATTATTAGAAACAATTATAGCCAGCTTTGCACAACATGATAATGATGTTAGATCAGAAAGAACAAGGAATGGTTTGCGAGCAAGATTTTTATCCGGTCTTCAGATGGGCAAAGTTCCTTTAGGTTATATAACCGAGCATGGATACGCTATAAAGGATGGGGATAGTTTTGACAAAATGAAAAAAGCTTGGGAGTTAATGTTAACAGGCACTAAAAGTTTGCCTGAGATGGCAAAAATTATGAACGAATGGGGACTTCGTAAGATTGTTGCCGGCAAGGAATACTTCGTAAGAGCGCAAACGGCCGATAGATTATTTAGATGCAAATTTTATGCAGGACTTCTTGTTTCAGCAAGATACACAGAGGAAGTAAAAGGACAGCATGAAGCAATGGTAACTGAGGAACAATTTTATAAAGTTCAAGCAATTATTGATGGAAGAAACAGAATCGGAATGACAATTGGCAAAAGACTTAAGGATAATCCCGACTTTCCATTAAGAAGAACAATTAAATGTGGGAAGTGTTTGGGTTCATTATCAGGCGGCTGGAGTAAGGGAAGATCAAAAAGATATGCTTATTATATCTGTAAAAATCGTTGCGGAGCACCATCTATCAAGGTTCAGGTGCTAAACGACTCACTCATTGAATTCCTTCGTAGAATTACTCCTGCTAAAGAAAAACTGGAATTATTTTTGATGCTTCTTAGAAAAGATTTCAATCAAAATGTTGTTACATTAAATGCTAAGAAAGAAAAAGCAGCACAGCAGATATCTGAATTAAAAGAACTACAACAGACTTTAGTTTTAAAGAATTTAAAGGGAACATATTCAGACGAAATGTTTCAAGAACAAAATAATATTATTAAAAGTAAACTTACGCTTTTTGAAAAGATATTGGGCGGAACTATATTTGATCAATATACCATGGACGACATTGATAGATTTATGCGGGATAAGTTTAAAGACTTAGGACAAACATACCTAGATTCAAAGCCAGGAGAGCAAAGAGTACTGCTCGGTTCGATATGTCCCGCAGGGCTGTCTTGGCGATATCCTAGCTTATCGAACCGCCAGTTTAGCCCGCAATATCAAGCTCTTCTTGATGTTCAAAACCAAGATTTTGCATTTGGAGCCGACGATGGGAATCGAACCCATGACCTAGTCATTACCAATGACTCGCTCT
>OBEQ012038048.1_pt1 | contig 20583 bp, 21 predicted proteins | sample 1670901 | NCBI WGS metagenome assembly OBEQ01 (sample SAMEA104232315, study PRJEB22302) | groundwater metagenome | biome: forest; feature: aquifer; material: groundwater | place: USA | collected 2011-08-07 | depth 5.4 m
GATCTAAGCGCGGCCGAGGAGCACATTCATACCTGAGCTATTTCGAAAAAAAAAGGGACAAGTAACGCAAAATAATTCAAGAATCAAAATACGTCTTGTTGATCCAGAAATACAGTCTCGTCATATCATACGAATGTATGCAGGAGTGTGATCATCCGCCCCTGGCAGACAGCGGATAAAATGCGCAAGCAGCGCGGCCCCCTGCCGGAAGAAACCGGCAATAATGATAATTTCCGTGTACGGCGCTATATCGCCAAATACACCATCAATCCCGCATTGGCGCATGGCGTCGCCAGCTATGTGGGATCGATCGAGACCGGCAAATTCGCCGATCTGGTTTTGTGGAAACCGGCGTTTTTCGGCGTCAAACCCGATCTGGTGCTGAAGGCGGGAACCATCACCGCAGCCCTGATGGGCGATCCCAACGCCTCGATCCCGACGCCGCAGCCGGTCTATAGCCGCCCGATGTTCGGCGCCTTTGGCCGCGCGCGCACCGCCAGCCGGTTCAGCTTTTTATCGCAGGCGGCGGTATCGAGCGGCCTTGCGGGCCAGTTGGGATTGCAAAGTGAAATTCTGCCGGTGAAAAATATTCGCGGTATCGGTAAGGCGCAGATGATCCATAATCATGCGCTGCCGAAAATCGAGGTTGATCCGGAAACCTATGAAGTGCGCGCCGATGGCGAATTGCTGACCTGTACGCCCGCCACCGTGTTGCCGATGGCGCAACGCTATTTCCTGTTTTGAGCATGGCAATACCCCGCGCCACACAAATTTTCATGGCTGGTCATTGGCCCGAAGGCGAAGCTGCGGCCTGCGTCACGCTGGGCTTTGATGACCGGCACCGGCGGCGTATGCGGCTGACGCTGGATCATGCGCAGGGTGATTTCATGCTGGATCTGGCGCGCGCGGAACGCCTGGGCGATGGCGACGGCCTGCTGCTGGACGATGGGCGCTATGTACTGGTGCGCGCCGCCCGCGAAGATGTGATGGACATTGCTGCCGCCCATCCCAGGGATGCGATCCGCATCGCCTGGCATCTGGGTAACCGGCATCTTCCGGTGCAGATGCTGGATGGCGGCGGGTTGCGCCTGCGTTATGATCATGTGATTGAACATATGGTTCTTGATCTGGGCGGCAAGGTTCAGCGCAGGCAGGATATTTTTGCGCCGGAACCGGGTGCCTATGACGGCGCGCCCGCGCATGCACATGATCACGGGCATTCCCATGACCACTAACTCATCCTTGTACAGATTAATGGCCTGGCTGTCGCCGTCTTTTCCGGTGGGGGCGTTCAGCTATTCGCATGGTCTGGAATATGCGGTGGAAATTGAACTGATAAAAAACCGCGATGATCTTGTGGCATGGATTGCAACATTGCTGCGTCATGGTTCGGGATTACACGACGCCATGCTGTTTGTGGCCGCATGGCGCGCGCTGGATGCAAACGACCATGCCCTGCTGACGGAAATTTTTGAACTTTCATCCGCCATGCGCCCGACAACCGAACTGGCGCTGGAAACCCAGGCCCAGGGGGCCGCCTTTGCCCGCGCCATTAGGGATGCATGGCCGCATCCGGTGGTGGATTTCGCCACCCCCACCCCAAACCCCTCCCCACAAGGGGGAGGGGCTTTACCACCGCGTTCTGGTCTTCTTCCCCCTCCCCCTTGTGGGGAGGGCCGGGGTGGGGGGGCGACACCCAGCTATCCGCTAATCGTTGCGCTGTGCGCGCATGCGCATGGCATTGATATGCGCGATGCGCTGGCGGCCTATCTGCATGCGTTCACCGCAAACCTGATTTCGGCAGGGGTGCGGCTGATCCCGCTGGGACAGACCGATGGGCAGATTGCGCTGCGCCTGCTGGAAGCGGATGTCGCCGCCGCCGCTGATATGGCGGAAATATTACCCCTGGAAGAAATTGGCAGCGCCACTCCCATGCTGGATTATTGTTCCGCCCAGCATGAAACTCAATATACGAGGTTGTTCCGGTCATGAATAAATCAGTTAACGGACCCATTCGCATTGGCGTCGGCGGCCCTGTCGGGTCCGGCAAGACGGCGTTGATGGACATATTGTGCAAGAGCATGCGCGATGCTTATTCCATCGCCGCCATCACCAACGACATTTACACAAAGGAAGACGCGCAATTCCTCACCCGTTCCGGCGCGCTGCCGCCCGAACGCATTGACGGGGTGGAAACCGGGGGCTGTCCGCACACTGCCATCCGCGAAGACGCCTCGATCAATCTGGCCGCCATTGATCGCATGAATGCGCGCTTTCCCGATCTGGATATTATTTTCATCGAAAGCGGCGGTGACAATCTGGCGGCGACTTTTTCGCCGGAACTTGCCGATCTCACGCTCTATGTCATTGACGTGTCGGCGGGGGATAAAATTCCCCGCAAGGGCGGCCCGGGCATTACGCGCTCTGACCTGCTGATCATCAACAAGATCGATCTGGCGCCAATGGTGGGCGCTGATCTGGATGTAATGGCGCGCGACGCCAAAAAAATGCGTGGCGAGCGGCCCTTTGTGTTCACCAATCTGCGCGCCGGTATTGGCCAGGATGCGGTGATCGCATTTATTGAGCAACGCAGCGCACTGACATAACCCTACCGGAACACCACGGTCTTGTTGCCGTTCAGAAACACCCGCTGTTCCGCCAGCCAGCGCACGGCGCGGGCCAGCACCATGCTTTCCACATCGCGCCCGGCGGCGGCCATCGCCTCGGCGGTATAGCTGTGATCGATGCGCTCGACCATCTGCTCGATGATCGGGCCTTCGTCCAGATCCGGAGTGACGAAATGCGCCGTGGCGCCGATCAGCTTGACGCCGCGTCTATGCGCCTGCTGATAGGGCTGGGCGCCCTTGAAGCTGGGCAGGAAGGAATGATGAATATTGATCGCCTTGCCTTCCAGCTCCGCGCATAATTCCGGTGAAAAAATCTGCATGTACCGGGCCAGCACAATGAAATCCGCCTTGGTCTGGGCGATGATGTCGCGCAGGCGGGCTTCGGCCTCTGGCTTATTGTCCTTGCCTACGGGCACATGCAGAAACGGAATTTTATGCCATTCCGCCAGCGGCGCCAGATTCATATGGTTGGAAACAATGGCCGGAATATGCACCGGCAGCGAACCGGTGCGGTGGCGGTACAGCAGATCATTCAGGCAATGATCTGATTTCGACACCATTATCAGCGCCGATGGACGCAGCGCGCAATCCGTCAATGTCCAGCGCATGCCAAACCGCGTGGCGATGGGGCCAAACACATTGGCAAACGCCGTCTGGTTAAAGTCCGGATTTGCCGCTTCAAAGGCCGTGCGCATGAAAAAGTTTCTGGTGCCGGGATCGCCAAAATGATGCGAATCCGTAATGAACAGATCGCTGTCCGCCAGCACACCGGCCACGGCGGCGACAATGCCCACCTTGTCAGGACAGGAAACAGTCAGGATATAGCTGGCGGGACTGGGAGCGGCGCTAGACATCCAGATTGGAAACTTTCAGGGCATTGTCATAAATAAACTGGCGCCGCGTTTCGACCACATCTCCCATCAGTTGCGAAAACAGATCATCCGCCGTATCGGAATGATCGACCTTCACCTGCAACAGCGATCGCACCTGCGGATCCAGCGTGGTTTCCCATAATTGTTCCGGGTTCATTTCGCCCAGACCTTTATAGCGCTGTATGCTGATACCCTGACTGCCGATTTGTTTGATGGTTTCAAACAATGCGGTGGGAGAGGCAATGGCATATTCATTGTCTTTGCGGCGCAGCGTGGCCGAGCGGCGAAATACCGCCTGCAGTTCTGGCACTTCCGCGTTTAACCGGCGGGCTTCGGCGCTGGCCAGCAGCGGAGCGTCAATTTCATAGGCCTCGCGCACGCCGCGCACATCGCGGAAAAACCGCAGGCCGCCACTATCGGTGGCTTCACCCTGCCAGCCGCGATCTTCTTCTGCGGTATTTTGGTCCAGTGCGGTTGCAATGGCCTGGGCCACGCGGCGCGCCTCTACCGGGTCATCCAGCACATCAGGCGTCAGCGCGCCCGCAATCGCCACCTGTTCGATGATGAAATCGGGATATTTTCCCTTTGGCAGATGGTTCAATATGGCGCGGATGCCGCGCGCATGTTCAACCAGTTCGCGCAAATCTTCACCGGCCCGCTGGCTGTCATCATACAGATGCAGCACCGCATCCTTGACGCCACTGGTAATCAGATAATCTTCCAGCGCTTTTTCGTCTTTCAGATATTGCTCCGAACTTCCCCGGCTGACTTTGTACAGCGGCGGTTGCGCAATATAGAGATAGCCCCGCTCGATCAGTTGCGGCATGTGCCGGTAAAAAAACGTCAGCAGCAGGGTGCGGATATGCGCGCCGTCCACATCCGCGTCGGTCATGATGACAATCTTGTGGTAGCGGGTATTTTCAATGTTGAAATCATTGCGCCCAATACCGGTACCCAGCGCCGTGATCAGCGTCCCAATTTCGTTGGAGGCCAGCATTTTATCAAACCGCGCGCGTTCCACGTTCAATATCTTGCCGCGCAGCGGCAGCACCGCCTGATTGGCCCGGTCGCGGGCCTGCTTGGCGGAACCTCCTGCGGAATCCCCTTCGACCAGAAAAATTTCCGATTTCGCGGGATCGCGTTCCTGGCAATCGGCCAGCTTGCCCGGCAGGTTGGAAATATCCAGCGCGCTTTTGCGCCGGGTTAATTCACGCGCGCGCCGCGCCGCCTCGCGCGCTGCGGCGGCTTCGATAATTTTTGAAATGATGGTGCGGGCCTCACCCGGATGCTCCTCAAACCATTGCGACAGACGGTCATTGATCAGCCCTTCAACGGCGGGGCGCACCTCGGATGACACCAGCTTGTCTTTGGTCTGCGACGAAAATTTCGGATCAGGCACTTTTACCGACAGAACGCAGGTCAGCCCTTCGCGCGCATCATCGCCGGTCAACGGCACCTTGGATTTTTTCGCCAGGCCGGAACTGTTGGCATAGGCGTTGACACAGCGCGTCAGCGCACCCCGGAACCCCGCCAGATGGGTGCCGCCATCACGCTGCGGAATATTATTGGTAAAGCACAATACGTTTTCATGCACACTATCGTTCCACCACAGGGACGCATCGACAATAATGCCATCGCGTTCGCCGGAAATGGCAATCGGGCCGTCAATCAGTTTGGATTTATTGCGGTCCAGATAGCGCACAAACGCCTCGACGCCGCCGCTATAAACCAGATCAACCTCGCGCGCCTCAACGCCACGCTCATCGCGCAGCGTGATATGCACGCCGGAATTCAGAAACGCCAGTTCACGCAGCCGATGCTCAAGGGTTTCGAAAACATATTCGGTGTTGGTGAAAGTATCCGTAGAGGGAAGAAATGCGATAAGCGTGCCGCTCAACCCCGGCGCATCGCCGACAATGCGCAGCGGCGCCTGTGGTTCGCCATGGTGGAAGCGCATATAATGTTCTTTGCCGCCGCGCCAGATGCGCACTTCCAGCCATTCCGACAATGCGTTCACAACGGAGACGCCAACGCCGTGCAGGCCACCGGACACCTTGTAGGAATTCTGATCGAATTTCCCGCCCGCATGCAGTTGGGTCATGATGACCTGGGCGGCCGATACGCCTTCTTCGCTGTGAATTTCGGTTGGAATGCCGCGCCCATTATCCGAAACACTGATTGATCCATCGGGATGCATGACCACAACGATCCGGTCGCAATAGCCCGCCAGCGATTCATCGATCGCATTATCGACAACTTCATACACCATGTGATGCAGGCCGGAGCCATCATCCGTGTCGCCGATATACATGCCGGGGCGTTTGCGCACCGCATCCAGACCACGCAGGATCTTGATGGATTCTGCGCCATACTCGCTCGCGGCCTGTTCGTTACGGGATTCATCACTCATTCTTAAAAAACCCTATGGTTCGTTCTGTGGTTAGCTGGCGGCATCAAAAACCGCGCCATCCGTTACGGTAAAATATTGTGCGCGTGCGCCCATGGCCTCAAACAGCGACTTGTCGGTTCCGGTCATCCAGGCCTGCGCCCCCAGATCGCTGATGGCGTCATACAGAGCAGCGCGCCGCCGGGCGTCCAGATGCGCGACCACTTCATCCAGCAGCAATAGCGGCGTGGCGCCTGTTTCCGCCAGCAGCCGTGCATTGGCCAGCACAATGGAAATCAGCAGCGCCTTTTGCTGCCCGGTTGAACAATCGCCTGCGGGCATTCTGGTTTCGCCATGCCATACTAGAAGATCGCTGCGGTGCGGCCCTTCCAGGGCGCGGCCTGCTTCTTTGTCGCGCCGCCGCGCCGCCGACAGTACGGCGCGAAAACGGTCTTCCACATCGACGGCCGGACTATCGGCAAGCATGTCTTCCAGCAAGCCATCCAGCGCCAGCAAGGCATGCGGGAAGGGCCCCGAATGGGCCTCCAGCGCCTCAGAAATCCTCCGCAACGCCTCGCAGCGGCTGGCGGCGACAGCAACACCGTGTTCCGCCATTGCGGCTTCCAGCGCATCCAGCCATGCCGGATCGGCCCGGCGTCCCGCCATTTCGTCGCGCAGCAAACGGCTGCGTTCCTGACGCGCCCGTTCATAGGCGTTCAGGCGCGCGCCATGGCCGGTATCAAAGCCCAGCGTCAGCCGGTCAAAAAACTGCCGCCGCCCACTGGCGCCTTCCGCGAACAGGCGATCCATGTCCGGGGTTAGCCAGCTCACAGCCAGAAATTGCGCAAGAATGGCGCTGGACGATTGTGCTGTGCCATCGATCCGCACCGTGCGGCGCTCTGTTGCGTGGCCACCGTCCGGCGCAGGCAGCATGCCCGTGCTTACCCTAAGCGGCGCATCGGCAATATGCGGGGCGTCAAGGCTGACCGCCACCGCCCAGGTTTGTGCGGGCGCACCGATCCGCGTCACTTCGGAAAGCCGCGCCCAGCGTAATCCGCGCCCGGGGGCAAGAAACGACAGCGCTTCCAGCAGATTGGTTTTGCCCGCACCATTTTCACCGGTCAGCACCACCGGGCGGCCATCCAGGTTCAGGCGCGCCCGGGTGTAACAGCGGAAATCCGTGACATTCAGCCAGCGCACTGCGGCGGCCGGTGACCGGCCCGGCGCTTGCGGCAAAACTGTTTGCGCTAACACGGGTGCAAATTCCTTAACGCGTCACGCCACCCGCATCGGCATCAGCACATATTGTGCTGAATCATCGCCGCTATCGCGGATCAAAGCGGGGGAATGCGCATCGAAAAATTCAAATATCGCATTTTCGCCATCGATCTGCGCGGCCACATCCAGCAAATAACGCGCGTTGAAACCGATCTCGATCGGCGTGGATCCATAATTGACGGCAAGTTCTTCGGTCGCACTGCCCTGATCAGGATTTTTTACCGATACGGTCATCTGGTTTTTGCCCAGATTGACTTTTACGGCGCGGGATTTTTCCGACGAAATCGTCGAAACCCGGTCTACCGCCTGTCTGAGCTGAGCGTTATCAACTTCCATCCGCTTGTCATTGGTGGTGGGAATGACGCGGGTATAATCGGGGAAAGTGCCATCGATCAGTTTCGAGCTTAACGTCACATGATCAAACGCAAAGCGTATCTTTGCGGCCGTGGTGCTGACCGTAACATCGCCGGTTACGTCATCGATCAATTTGTACAGTTCCAGCACGGCCTTGCGTGGCAGGATAATACCGGGCATCGCATCTGCGCCACTGGGGGCGGGCAATTCCACCCGCGCCAGCCGGTGTCCGTCGGTGGCGACCGCACGCAGCATATTTACGCCAGAGGTTTGCGCCACATGCAGGTAGATCCCGTTCAGGTAATAACGGGTTTCTTCCGTCGAGATGGCAAACCGGGTTTTGTCGATCAGACGCTTCAAATCCCCCGCCGCAATAACGAACTGCACCGCCGCATCAGACGATTTGCCGGCGCCTTCCCCATCCATAGCGGGAAAATCTGCAGCAGGCAGGCTGGCAAGATAAAATTGCGACCGCCCTGCCTTTAATGAAAGGCGGCCATTATCCGTATCAAGGGATATTTCAACCTGCGCGCCTTCCGGCAATTTGCGAACGATGTCATGCAATGTATGCGCTGGCACCGTCGTGCCGCCAGGCTGCATGACAGTTGCAACTGCGGATTCACGCACGGCAATGTCCAGATCTGTTGCCGTCAGGTCCAACCGTCCATCGCCCGCCTGCAATAATACATTCGAGAGGATCGGGATAGTGGTGCGCCGTTCAACAATGCTTTGCACATGGCTCAGAGAGCGCAGCAGAACCGTTCTTTCAATGGTAAATTTCATTCGCAAACCGTTCCTGTTCGTAGCCGCCCGTAAGCGCCGCCCGTGATCCTAACAGGCCAGGCGGAAGGAGGCATGAAGGGTACGAATCATTATAGCAGAGCGCGCAGATTCCGGCATTAAAATCGCACCCGGTTACAGCTTAATGGCAACTGATTTTCTAGCCCTGCAGAAGCCGCTGCAGCTTCTCGACGTCTTCGTTCAACGCATTGTCGCTTTCGCGCAGCTGTTCGATACGGCGCACTGCATGAATGACCGTGGTGTGGTCGCGCCCCCCGAATTTCCGGCCGATTTCGGGTAGTGAACGGGCCGTCAACTGCTTGGCCAGATACATGGCCACCTGGCGTGGGCGGGCAACCGCGCGGGCGCGGCGGGCAGACAGCATGTCAGCCAGACGGATATTGAAATATTCCGCTGCCTTGCGCTGAATTTCGTCAATGGTAATGCGCCGCTCGCTGGCCCGCAGCAGATCCTGCAGAACCTCGCGCGCCATATCGACGGTTATCGGTCTCCGCACTAGGGTAGCAAAAGCAACAACCCGGGTCAGCGCGCCTTCCACGTCCCGCACATTCGAGCTGATGCGATGGGCCAGAAACTCCAGCACCGTCTCTGCGATTTCAAGCTCCGGCATCTGCCGCCGGGCGATTTCCGCCTTGCCCTGCAAAATGCCCAGGCGCAACTCATAATCCGTGGGATGAATATCCGCGACAAGGCCCCAGCCGAGACGCGAGCGGATACGTTCCTCAATACCATCCAGATCCGAAGGCGAACGGTCGGCCGAAATCACCAGCTGTTTCTGGTGGTCAATCAGGGCGTTGAATGTGTGGAAAAATTCTTCCTGGGTCGATCCTTTGCCACCGATAAACTGCACATCGTCCACCATCAGCACGTCGACTGAACGCAACGCCTCCTTGAATGGCATTGTGTCCTTGTCGCGCAAGGCCTTGATGAATTGATACATGAATTTTTCAGCGGAAAGATATAGCACTGTGCGTTCCGGGTGCTGGGCGCGGATAGCATGGGCGATGGCATGCATCAGGTGGGTTTTGCCCAGCCCAACGCCACCATGCAGAAATAGCGGATTGAACGGCGGGTTATCTGAATCCGCTACACGGCGCGCGGCCGCATGGGCAAATTCATTGGATTTTCCGACCACAAAATCTTCGAACGTAAAACGCGGGTCCAGGGGCGCACCAAGGCGGCCATAGTGTCCATTACGTGGATCAACCTGATTTTCCGTCCGCAGGGGTTGCACGGGCAGAGCGTTTGCGACAGAGACAGCATCATTTGCACTGATGTTATTTGAGGTTTGACTGGCGCCAGTCTCCTTTGCGCGCAGATCAAGCCGCAGCACCTGACTGTTGACCGCCACCCAGGCCTTGAGAAGCTGTTCACCCAAATGCGAGCTAATCCAATCGCGCTTGAAACGGCTGGGTGCGGTTAGCTGTACGCAGCCCCCCTCAATACCCTCACACCCCATAAAACAAAGCCAATTCTGATAAGTCGACTCCCCAAGCTCTTTACGCAGAAGGGTCATGACCAGCGCCCACTGACGGGAAACTTCACTGGCCGGAATTACAACCTGAAGGGATTGGGCTACCCCGTTGCCAGGCGCACCCGAAACTACATGTGGGGACACATTATTTCCGGGCTCATCCGTGCCTGGATTTTGTTTCGTCATTAGGCTCCCCCGCCGTGATATATCTTGGTATTTGACGCCCCCACAGTCTTGGAAGCTGGCAATTTATTTTTGTTTTCAGTTAGTTAGCTTTGTTTCCACGGCAGCCCACAGAACTTCCAGCCATTGCGCCCCCCACGATGGCGTTCGGCATCGAGAACCCCCTCAAAGCCGCCCGCCAGATTATAACAGCGCTTAAATCCCAGCCGTGTCAGGCTGATCGCAGCTTCACGCGAGCGGGCGCCGGAGCGGCAAATAAAAATCACTGCGCTATCCGGGCTCGCGCTCAGTTGCGCAAGAGCGCTTTTTACTTCACCGTCAAAACCCGGGTTGCGCGCCATGGCGGGAAGACTTTGCCATTCGACCGTCACAGGTTGTTTGCCTACGGACGAAAGGTCCGCAAGGCCGACGAAATTCCATTCCGCGCTGGTTCGCACATCCACCAGAACTGCATCGCGCTCTTTCGCCAAAACGTCCCATGCCTGTTTGGGATCGATATCCCCAGCATAACCACGGGAAGCAGTTTCGTCCGGCAACGGATTGTTTGGTGAAGAATGGGTCATTATTTCCCGATCTGGGTCGAAGCGAAGAACGCAGCAAAGCAACAGAACTTATTAGTAAAAAACAATACAGATCTAGTTTATACTTACTATCAAAACCAGAAAGGCCAATAAATACCCACAAAGAAAGTGCTATCTGCCAAAAATATCTATGTTTCAACTTGTTTTAACTGGTGACAGATGCAGATTTAACCAACTTGCAACAGTGTAACTGGGACAATTTCCCGGCGCAATAGGGGGAAGCCAATAAAATTTCCTTTTTTAGAAGATATTTTTCTTGACCTTGGGAGAGTCATTTTGCAGACAGGGATTAACGCGGCAAAGGCCATTTTTCTCATGCCATCATTTAATAAACGCACAAAATTGTTGCATTTATAACACAATCAGTTTTTGCCGCAGGACACCCTTTGCTGGTCTTGCCGCAAAATTATCACTAGATATTTCAGTAGGTTATACATCACCTATTAGGTGATGTTGGGCAACCACCCCGAAAGCCGGGATTACGCCCCCAGGCCGTTAACCCGGACAGTCAAACGGGACACTTTGCGCGAGGCTGCACGCTTTTTCAGCGCCCCCTTTTGGGCGCCGCGCATTAGTTCCGGTTCGACCGCCTTCAGGGCCTCCAGGGCCGCTGTACGGTCGCCTTTGGCGATGGCGTCTTCCACATGGCGCACAAAGCTGCGGACACGGCTGCGGCGGGCCCCATTTACAACGGTTCGCGCGGCGGTTTGCCGGATGCGCTTTTTTGCTTGTTTGTTATTCGCCATATCGCTGTAAGCCTTGAAAATGCCTGTTGAGAAGGGCCTTATAACCCTAGTCTCGTGTCTGATCAAGTGTGATCGCAATGGGGCCGGAATAAAGCCGTCTTAGCCCCTTTCGGGTGGTTATTCCCATGTATCGTGGTCGGGATGCTGGTTGTTTGTCAGGTTTTCATGAAATGCCGGGGTTAAAATTTCTGAGGTCTGCATTGCATCCAATGTAGCGAGTGTTGTGAACCACGGCAGGCGTTGATCAACGCAAATCTGTCTGGTTGGCGATATTCTGCCGGGATCATCGAAACTGCCAATCGAGATTTGAATTTGCGGCTGATCGCGATGCTGGCGTGACAGGGGCGTCCCGCATTTCCGGCAAAATCCCCGCTCCACAGCGCTGGAACTGGCAAACCATGCGGGCGTTCCGCGTGTCCAGGCAAATTGGCCATGAGAAATGGCCGTCAGGGCAGCGAAGGGCGATCCAAATGCCTTCTGGCACATGCGGCAATGGCAAATTAACGGGTTTGCAGGCGTAGCATAGAGTGCATAACGCACCGCGCCGCATTGACAGCCGCCGGTGTGAGCCGGTTTGCGTGTTTCAGTCATGCTGCCTGCTTTCCTTACCAATATTTTGGATAGTTGGTGCCGCGGGTTGCATTGTTAAAGATCAGGGCAACCGCAACCAGAATCACGGCTCCCACAAGGGTTGGGAATAGTAAAAAGTCCCATGCTGGTTTCATCAGGAAAACAATTACCGGGTTTGAGGCGGCGGGAGGGTGCACCGTGCGGGTGAGCATCATCACCGCAATCGCCATTCCTACAGCCATGGCCACTGACCACCATTGCGGTCCAAAAAGATAAAGAAAAGCAAGGCCAATCAGTGAACTGAAAAAGTGTCCGGCAACGATATTCCGGGGCTGGGAAAATGGCGCATCCGGATAGCCAAATACAAGCACACAGGACGCACCAAAGGATCCAAGGATCAGCGCCAGGGAAAAATGATCTGTCAGCAAGACTAAAACAGATATAGCGACAAATCCGCCCAGCCCGGCAACGGCTGCTGCCTGATGGGTTGGTTTCGGCGGTAATGATGCTCCATCACCTGCAATTTTTTTCAGGAATTTTTTCATTAGCGCCAGTGTGAGGCCCCTCTTTCGTCTGTACAGGTCTTTACTTTATCGCCTGTCTATTGTTGTCCATACACTTGAGAAGGCCCTGCCTGCCTCAGCCGGTATCTACCGGCCAATCAGCCGTGTCATGGTCAGGGTGTTGATGGTTCTCAAGAGTGTCGAGAACTTCCTTAGGCATAAGCTGGTCAGTGCTTTTCCCCCGCAAAGCGGCGAGTTCGCCGAACCAAGGCATCCGGCCTTCGATACCGGCTTGAAACGTTGGCTGGAGTTTTTCCGGATGATCGAAGCTGCCAGTAGGTATATTGATTTCCGCGCTGCCCTTTGAAAGGCACGACAAGGGCGTGCCGCACTTGCTGCAAAATCCCCGTTGTAAAAGTTGCGAACTGGCGAATTGCGACGGCGCGCCACGCGTCCAGGCAAAATGGTTACGCGCCACTGAGGCGAAGGGGGCGAAAAACGACCCGAAGGCCTTCTGGCACATGCGGCAATGGCAGATAGCAGAATGTGATGGCTCGGCATAAAGCGCATAACGCACCGCGCCGCATTGACAGCCGCCAGCATGAACGGGCCTGCGTGTTTCAGTCATGACGAAAACCTCCATAATTTCCAATTTCCCGCCTTGCGCTGATTATGACGGGCTAAAAGCCTTTTGCAAGGGTCAGCCATAGTTTTTGCGTATCTTCAGCAAAGCCATCGGCCTCATAGGTGGCGGCTTTTATTTCTGTGTAAATCCCTCGAAAGGTAATGGCGCCTGCAACATAATATTCCTGCCCATATGCGCCGCCCCCATCGGCGGCGGAAAAATGATGCGCTCCGCCCCAGATACGCAGCACATCAAACGGTGAAACATACATGCGCTGATAATTTACATCCACCATCAGATCGCGCACCCCATTGGGGGGCGTTGCATTAAAAACATCGGTAAAGCCTTGAAATTTATGCAGGGTGGCCAGCGGTGTAGTGAAGGCATTACCGCCGCCGCCGCCCAACACTTCATAACCTGCGGTCAGTGTCAGCGGTCCGTTCGAGATGCTGGGCTGCAACAGATAATAGCCCGCATCATATTCACCGCGATGATTGCCATAGTCCGATTGCCAGGCGGCTTCAGCCACATATTTGAAGCGCAACCCTTGCAGATCAATTCCGCGCGCATCCCAGCGGGCGCCATATGTCTGGCTGGATAAATCCTGACGCTCGTCAATATCGAACAGATAACCGTAACCGGTCAGCTTTCCCGCGCGCCAGCCCTGCCAGGCGGCGCTCATTGCGTGACCGTCCATTTCCCAGTCCCCGAAGGCCGACTCGCGCCCGAAAATCCGGTTGGCGCGCGCGATATATTCATAGCGCAATTCAGTTTTTGGGACAGTGCGGTTGATCAGCGACACAGCGTCGAAGGTCTGCATGTTCTGGCGAAATCCCGCATCCCCGATGAAGCGTTCATTATCATGCACAATACGCTGGCGGCCCAGGATCAGCGTTGTTTGCAGCGGCCCCTCATAGCGCAGGGAAGCCTGATTAAGCTCCGCCGTGTCGGGATCGGGGACCAATGGAAAGGGCGAGCCGCGTTCATTGCCGTTATTGAACCGCTCGGCCCCCACATGGACGATATGCTCAAACTCGGCCAGCGCTGACAGACCGCGATAAATACCGGTCGCATAGCCCGCACGGCTGCGCAGGGTATGGGCGCTGGCGTTGCGGGGCAGGTTTGCCTGGTCCACCAGCTCCGTCCGGTAACGCAAGTCCAGCCACGCCCCGCCCCCTGTCAGGGCGTCGCCAAACTCTCCCGCCCGAGCCGGTGAACAGAAAGTCAGTGACACTAGAAAGCATGCGCTTGTGCGCCAAGCACCCCCCACCCCTTCCCTGCCCACGAGGGGGAGGGAGAAGAGGCCCAGAATTCGGCGGCCAAGCCCCTCCCCTTTGACCCGGCTGCGCCGGAGCGAAGCTGGGGTTTCGCCGAGACGAGTGGAGAGGGGTTTGGGGTGGGATGGATGCATAATGAATGCTAAGCGGATCATTCGCCGGTACGACACACTAAATTCATTTGCGCCGGATACTCATTTTGTGGGTGAATCGCCATCGCAGCATAACACGAACAGGAAATCCGCAAATGTCCATTACGCATACTCTCCGCGCCACCATCCTGATATTGGGCCTCTGTGTCTGTGGTCTGGCATTGGCTAAAGAAGCGGATCATGTTGGTAAAATAGAAAAAGTTAAGAATGAAGCCACCGCCAGACCATCAGCCTCAGATCCGGCGCGGCCATTAACCCCTGGCGATCCTGTGTTTCGCAATGAAATGGTGAAAACAGGCGCGCAAGCCCGGGCGGAAGTGCGTCTGGCAGACGAAACCAGTCTGGTGCTGGGTGAGAAAGCAGAGGTGCGGCTGGATGAATTTGTCTATGACAAGGACGGATCCGCCACCATTAATCTGGTTACTGGCGCGATGCGTTTCGTCAGTGGCGCTAACGGTCATCCCGGAAAACTGATGATCAAAACGGCGGTGGCGACCATCGGTGTGCGCGGCACGGATTTCTGGGTTGGGCCAATTGACGGGGTCTATGGGGTACTATTGCTGACTGGAAATATCGAAGTATCCAATGCAGGCGGCAGCGTAACACTGGATACGCCGCGTACCGGCACATTGATCTCTGGTGCGGATATTACCCCCGGCGATGCGGTTCCCTGGCCTGATGACCGGCGGGTGCGGGCACTTTCCAAGACGGATTTCTGATAGGGGGATAAGCTTACGCTTTGCCTCCCTGCTGCGTTTTTTGTTTCAGGCGATCAACGATCACATCGCGCAGGGTCGGGCCATCGACATTAAACCGGGGGTCGCCCGCAGGCGGAAAATTAAATGCACCATTGGCGCGCATGATAAGACCGGCCGGGCCAACCAGACGGCCACTTACATAACCGCGGCGCCTGGTCAGGTGCACAAAATCAACCCGGCTTTCCACCCAGTCGCCCAGTTGCGCCGCCGCAATAAAATCTACCGCCAGACTCATGGTTGGAGAAAAATTTCCGTCCGGCTGCGCGGTGATAATGCCAATGATCAGACCCAGATCCATCACAGTCATCAACATGCCGCCATTGCACATCCCGGCTGGATTGACGTGGTGCGGTGCAACGCGAAACCCCAGCACAAATTGATCTTCGCTCTCGCCCCAATAGACAGGGCCCGCATGATGAATAAAGGTCTTCTTGCCCGGCAGTGGTTCAAACCCTGCGGGAATGCCTTGAACCTCAGCCATTTTGCGCGCGATGCCGCAACAGATGATCGGCCAGCACACAGGCCATCATGGCCTCGCCCACCGGCACGGCGCGAATACCAACACATGGGTCATGCCGGCCCTTGGTGATGATCCCGGCATCCTTGCCGCCAATGGTGACGGTGTTCCGTGGACTGAGGATCGAGCTTGTCGGCTTGACTGCAAATCGCGCTACAATTTCCTGTCCGGTGGAAATGCCGCCCAGAATGCCGCCTGCATGGTTAGCGGAAAATTTTGGAACCTTGGACCCCTTGACAGCGCGCATTTCATCGGCATTCTCTTCGCCGGTTAACGCCGCCGCCGCAAAACCATCACCAATCTCGACGCCTTTGACCGCATTGATGCTCATTAGCGCCTGTGCCAGATCGGCGTCCAGCTTGCCATAAATGGGCGCTCCCCATCCCACGGGAACGCCCGACGCCCGCACCTCGATGACTGCGCCGCACGATGATCCGGCCTTGCGCACCCCATCCAGATAGGCCTCCCAGTGCTGGGCGGCCTTGGTATCCGGGCACCAGAACGGATTTTTTCCGGTCTCGGCCCAGCTCCAGCGCTTCGGGTCAATTTTGTGCGGCCCCATCTGCACCAGCGCCCCGCGTATCTTGATCTGCTTGCCCAGCACCAGTCGCGCAATGGCCCCCGCCGCCACGCGCGCCGCAGTTTCGCGTGCCGATTGCCGCCCTCCGCCGCGATAGTCGCGCACGCCATATTTCGCCAGATAAGTATAGTCCGCATGACCGGGACGGAATTTGTCCATCACATCGCCATAGTCCTTGGAGCGCTGATCGACATTTTCGATCATGAGACTAATTGGCGTGCCTGTGGTTTTACCTTCAAAAGTGCCGGAAAGGATTTTCACTGCGTCCGGTTCGCGCCGCTGGGTGGTGAAGCGCGACTGGCCGGGACGGCGTTTATCCAGCCAGACCTGAATATCCTCTTCGCATAACGCCAGACGCGGCGGCGCGCCATCCACCACACAGCCCAAGGCAGGCCCATGGGATTCCCCCCATGTGGTAACGCGAAACAGATGCCCGAATGTATTATGCGACATGCGTCCGGCTTACTCGCCTTTATTGCCGGCAAGCGCCACTGCAATATCCGGCGCATTTTCGTCCTTCATGCCGATAATGTGATAGCCGCAATCCACATGGCTTAGTTCGCCGGTCACGCCGCTGCCCAGATCGCTGAGCAGAAACACCCCCGCCTTGCCCACATCTTCAATGGTGACGTTGCGTTTCAGAGGTGAGTTCAGTTCGTTCCATTTCAGGATATAGCGGAAATCACCAATGGCGCTGGCGGCCAGTGTCTTCACCGGCCCGGCGGAAATCGCATTTACCCGGATGTTTTTGGCCCCCAGATCGGCGGCCAGATAGCGCACGCTGGCCTCCAGCGCCGCCTTGGCAACGCCCATCACATTATAATGCGGCATGACCTTTTCCGCGCCATAATAGGTCAGGGTCAGCAGGCTGCCGCCATTGGTCATCAATTTTTCCGCGCGTTGTGTGACCGCAGTGAACGAGTAGCAGGAGATATTCATGCTCATGGCGAAGTTATCGGGCGTCGTATCCACATAACGGCCCTTCAATTCTTCCTTGGCGGAATAGGCAATGGCGTGCACCACAAAATCCAGCGCACCCCATTCCTTGCGCAGGCTTTCGAACAGCGCGTCGATGCTGGCCGCGTCAGTTACGTCGCAGGGCAGAACCAGGCTGGAACCCAAAGACTGCGCCAGCGGGAACACCCGTTTCAGCAGCGCATCGCCCTGATAGGAAAAGGCCAGTTCCGCCCCATGTTCGTGGCAGGACTTTGCAATGCCCCATGCGAGTGAGCGTTCATTGGCAACACCCATGATCAGGCCGCGCTTGCCCCGCATCAGGTTGCTGATCTCACCCATGAATCCCCCTAAATTTTTGTGATTAAACGACCATAGCGCATCCTACACGATCACCCGGCAGGGTCAATGTTGCCAACTGCCATGGCTTCCACAGGCTACCGCGCGAACCATCTTTTCAAGCCCAGTGTTCGTCATTTTCAGACCATGGCCATTCAACAGCAGAAAGATGGACGCAGCCACCCCCTATACCCATTCACGAGAAAGAGCCGATGCTAAGTTGCCCTTCCTGCACCGGTACAACTATCATCAGCCACACTTCGGGGTTAATGGCATGCCCCAGATCTCACGGCTGGCTGTAAACAGCCTATTAAGACATGACAGTTAGCGCCATACCGTCTGGTTTATGCAGTAGCTATCTGCGGACCGTTGCAGTTGCCGTCACAGCATATAATCCAGATATTTGGGGCTCTTATTTTTCTTGGCTACGAAATGTCGCTTTATCTTTATATTGGCGTGCTGATTTCGGTATGGTGCTTCTTTACTGAGGCTGCGGGCGGTATGCTGTATTTCCACTTTCTACGCCCGCCCCCGGTTTGAGAGAGCGAATGCGGGTTTTGCATATCATCACTGGTCTGGGCGTGGGCGGCGCAGAAAACATGCTTGACCGCTTGCTGTCTCAACTTGACCCGGATCAGGTGTCAAGCCATGTGGTAGCCCTGAAAGAGGGTGGCCCTATTGCCGCAAAAATTGCAGCGCGCGGCATTCCAGTAGAGATCATGGGACTTGATGCTTTCCTGCCGCGCACCCTGATGCCGCTGCGGCTGGCCCGGCGCATCCGGCGCATTGCGCCGGATGTGATCCAGACCTGGCTATATCACGCGGACCTGATTGGCGGGATTGCCGCGCGCCTGGCGCGGCCCGTTGGCGCAACCATTCCCGTGGCCTGGGGCATACGTCAATCCGTGGTTAACCCGGCGCTGCTTAAACCCGCAACCTGGCGGGTCATACGTTCTGCCGCGATCGTTTCGCATTTCATTCCACAAACCATTGTAGTCAATGCCCGCGCATCAATCGCCACCCATGCCGCGCTTGGCTATGACACCAGAAAATTCCTGCTGATCCCCAACGGCTTTGACAGCAGCCATTTCCGCCCTGATAGTGACGCAAGGGCAAGATTGCGCCAGCAGCTCGGAATAACGCCGGAGACAATCCTGGTGGGACTGGCCGGGCGGTTTGATCCGCACAAGGATTATCCTGTGTTTTTGGCCGCCACCCAGGCGATCAGGCTGCAACGGCCGGACATCGCCTTTGTCGCCTGCGGCGAGGGCGTTGAACCCGGCAACCCCAAAATGGCGCGCCTGCTGGCCGAACATGGCCCCTTGCCGCATCTGCATCTGCTAGGCCGCCAAAATGATATGCCACAGTTTTGGGCAGCGCTTGATATTGCAGTATCGGCATCCGTGGGCGAAGGATTTTCCAACTCCATTGGCGAGGCAATGTCTTGCGCCCTGCCCTGTGTGGTCACGGATGTAGGCGATTCCGCCAGCGTTATTGCCAATAGCGGCTGCGTTGTGCCCCCCGGCCAGCCCGGGGCGTTATCGCAAGCCATTCTGGCGCTGGCTGCAATGCCTGCAGAAAAACGGCAGGCGCTGGGACAACGCGCCCGCATGCGGATACAAGGTAATTACAGTCTGGCGTCCACGGCGGAATCATTTCTGACTTTGTGGCAGCGGATGCTGGCATAAAAAACCAGCTTATCATTTTATCAGGTAAACAACATGGCGATATTGGTGACAGGCGCTGCCGGCTTTATTGGTTCATATGTCTCACACGCCCTGCTGGCGCGGGGCGAGCAGGTGATTGGCGTTGATAATATGAACGATTATTATCGGGTGCAATTAAAGCGAGACCGGATGGCCCCCTTGCTGGAGAAGCCTGGATTCCGGTTTCTTGAGCTTGATATATCAGACCGCGACGCCTTCAACACCGCATTGCAGGGCGAAAAGATTACCCGTGTCATACACCTGGCGGCGCAGGCAGGTGTGCGCTATTCCATCGAGCATCCCTTTGCCTACACGCAGGCGAACATTACCGGGCATCTGGTGGTGCTGGAATTTTGCCGGCATCTGGCGGACCTTGAACATCTTGTCTATGCCTCATCCAGTTCGGTGTATGGCGGCAATGAAAAACTGCCTTTTTCTGAAAGCGATCCGGTGGACCGGCCAATTTCGCTCTATGCCGCCACAAAAAAGGCGGATGAACTGATGAGCCATACCTATTCGCATCTGTACCGCGTGCCGCAAACCGGCTTGCGGTTTTTTACCGTGTACGGGCCCTGGGGGCGGCCCGATATGGCGCTATGGACATTCACCGAAGCAATATTGGCGGGCCAAACCCCACGCGGATTTAATCACGGGGAAATGAAGCGCGATTTTACCTTTGTGGATGATATTGTTGCGGGCGTGGTTGCCTGCCTGGATAGTCCGCCAACGGATGATGGGATCACCGCTCCACACCGCATTTACAATATCGGCAATCACCGCCCGGAAAAACTTACCCATATGATTGAGGTGCTGGAAAAGGCGCTGGGCCGCAAGGCGGAAAAAATCTTCGAGCCGATGCAGCCCGGCGATGTGGCGGAAACCTACGCCGATATTTCCGCCATTCAGCGTGACCATGGTTTCACCCCTACAACCAGCATTGAAGCGGGTATTCCGCGCTTTGTCGATTGGTATAAAAGCTATCACCGGATTAATGACTAGCAATGCATAGGCGGTTTTTTTGATTGCTGCATTTTCCGGCGTCCTCGCGAACAGATTCGCGGCGAGGCGGTCCAAAAGTTACAAAACTAGGCTTTTGCCTGTGGCTCCCGGACTGTTTCGCTTTTCCACGAGGTTATCCCAAGCGGCCATCGCCCCGCCGGCGGCGGCCATTAGCGCCTTGCGCGAGGCGCCGTCCCGGGCATGCATGCATATTCCGAGCAGGACGGCCGTGTAGAAGGAGGCGAGCGCGGGGACATCGGCATCGGCTGGGAGATCGCCCTCCGCCCCACCCCCCCCGAGC
>OBEQ010340610.1_pt1 | contig 20575 bp, 24 predicted proteins | sample 1670901 | NCBI WGS metagenome assembly OBEQ01 (sample SAMEA104232315, study PRJEB22302) | groundwater metagenome | biome: forest; feature: aquifer; material: groundwater | place: USA | collected 2011-08-07 | depth 5.4 m
AAACCCGGACCAAAAATTGGAGAAATCCTCCAAAAACTATTCGAAGAAGTCGACGAAGACCTTTCCAAAAATACAAAAGAATATTTACTAAAGCGCGTGAGAGAATTATAATCCCGTCATTCTGGGGAGCAGTACGACTCCAGAATCTGATTCTGGACAAAAGCCAGGATGACATCTTAATATGCAACCTATTCTTGAGGTAAAAAATCTTACAAAAAAATTTAATAATTTTATCGCCGTAGACAATATTTCCTTTTGTGTTAACGAAGGCGAAGTATTGGGATTTCTTGGGCCAAACGGCGCTGGAAAAACAACCACAATCCAAATGCTCCTTGGAGTAATGACCCCAACATCTGGTACTATTTCTTATTTTGGAAAACAATTCGAAAAATATCGGGAAGAAATATTAAAAGACGTTAATTATTCCTCGACATACATAAGTCTTCCAGCGTATTTTACGGTTGCAGAATGTCTACAGGTGTTTGCCAGGCTATACGAAGTTCCAGACAAAGAAAAACGCATTATCAAATTACTTTCGGAATTCGAAATAGAACGGGTAAAAAACAAACAATTTTACATGTGTTCTGCCGGAGAAAAAACAACAGTATTGCTGGTTAAGGCTTTTCTTAACTATCCAAAAATTATTTTGCTCGACGAACCAACAGCAAGTTTAGATCCAGATATTGCAGTCCGGGTTAGAAGATTTTTAAAAAAAGAAAAGAAAGAATATAATACGTCTATGCTCTTTACGTCACATAACATGGCCGAAGTAGAAGAAATGTCGGACAGAATTATTATTTTAAATCACGGAAAAATTATCGACGAAAACACCCCAGAAAAATTGGCAAATCGTATTACACAGTGTTTCCTTGAACTTACCATTGCCAAAGATGCAAAAAAAGCAGAAATATTTTTTAAGGAAAAGCACATACAATACGTACAAGAAAAATCCCGTTATAGAATAGCTCTCAAAGAAAAAGATATTGCGAGTTTTTTGTCAGACATTACAAAAGAAAATATTATTTACGAAGCAATTAGCATAGACAAACCAGATTTGGAAGATTATTTTTTACAAGCAATAGGAGTAAACACATGATTAATTTTAACAGAGTTTTTGCCATGATTTACCGTTACACAATAAACATGCGGCATAGTTTTGACCGCATTACAGACATGTTTTATTGGCCTGCAATGGATATTCTTATCTGGGGCCTAACAAGCGCATATTTTCTTAAAAACAACCCAGACCAAAACCATCTCCAGTTTGCAATTATTGGCGGGTTGGTGTTTTGGATTGTTGTTTGGCGAGCGCAATACGAAGTTACAACAAATTTACTAGCCGAATTGTGGGATAAAAATATTGTAAATATTTTTGCATCTCCGCTTAAACTTTCCGAATGGGTAACGGCATTTATGCTGTTTGGTTTTATTAAAACAATTATCAGTTTTTCTTTTTCCCTTTTTATTGCGTTTCTTTTGTATGGATTTTCTATTGTTCCCATAGGATTGTTTCTTTTTCCTATAATGGTAAACCTTATTCTTTCTGGCTGGGCAGCAGGTTTTCTTGTTGCTGGTTTTCTTATACGATACGGTGGCACTATTCAAACACTTGCATGGGCTGGAGTGTATTTAATCGCACCATTTTCTGCCGTGTATTATTCGCTTGGAACACTTCCTGCTTGGGCACAACAGGTATCGCATTTCTTACCAACCAGTTATATGTTTGAGGGAATACGCCAACTTCTCTTTACAGGAACTATGTCTTCTGATAAACTGCTTATAAGTTTTGTTCTAAACATTATATATTTATCTATATCCCTACGATTTTTCTTTTATATGTTTAACAAAAGCAAAAAACTTGGCTTAGGAAGATTAATTTAATACAATGACGAAACAACAATTACGGGACGATTTAAAGCAAAGCATGCTTGCAAAAAACGAGCTTAAAACCTCTGTTCTCCGCATGCTGCTTTCCGCAATAAACTACTACGAAATTAACAAAGGCGGAGCTGGATACGAAGCAACAGACGAAGATGTTTTAGCAGTTATCCAAAAAGAAGGCAAACAACGAAACGATTCTATCGAGCAATATCAAAATGCAGGTAGGCAAGAACTTGCAGACAAAGAGATACAAGAACTCGAACTCCTTAAGGTGTATTTGCCAGAACAAATGAGTGAAGATGATATAAAGAAATTGGTTGTAGAGGCAATTACTCAAACCGGTGCCAAATCTATAGCAGACATGGGTAAAGTAATGGGGGCATTAATGCCAAAAACAAAAGGCAAAGCCGACGGAGGATTGGTTAGTAAAATAGTCAAAGAAGAATTTGCAAAATCTTGATTGTCATTTTGGCTTTTGTCCAGAATCCGTCCTTGATTCTGGATGCGCTCGTTACACTCGCTTACCAGAATGACGGCTCTGCATTAAGGTAAGTTAATAATTGTTTTAAAACATATGGCAGATAGAGAACCAGGAATAAACCCTTTAGAAACTGCTTCTATACACGATTTATTAGGAGAATTAAATCGTCGCCTTACTAAGGATACTCAACGGCCGGAAGCAAAAGTGCTTGTTACTGCTTTACAAGGTTACACTGCATCGTTACGACAACCATCGGACGAAGCTCAATCGGGTAATCCCGAGGATGAATTTGTCCAGTCAGTCAAAGGATTTATGATCGAAGGTAAATTCCCCCAGGGACTTTCTGCAAAAGGACGACAATTTTCTTCTCCTGGTCCATGGCCTGAAGATTTTAAGTATTTTAGCGACATAAATCTTAATCCAATTTTTGAAAAAAGAGCAAATGCCGTACGAGCAGCAACACATATTATTGGAGCTGCACGGGATTCTCAAGCTTTAAAAGACAAGCATTTTTTATCTGTCGTCCCTTATACGCCAAACTCAGAGGAATTAAAACGTTGCCCGGGCTTTGAGACAGGGCATTCGCTCGTAATATTTAGCTCTATGCAAGACAATAGCATAAGAGATACAGGAAACAGACACGTTGTAGCTGCTCGAACTTATTTCTTAATGCCTACAAACAAAGCAGAAACATTTATTACGCTTGTCAAAGATCGACCAGATGGTGCAGATATTGCAGAACGTTTTTTGCAAAAAGCTGTACCAGGTGCTATGGCAACTAAACATGGAGAGCCAGGTGTTGCTAGAGTAGCTTCCTCTGAACTTCTTATCCTTGATGAATCTTGTTTAACAGACGTACCAAACCCACAAACGACATCAAAACAAGCAATAAATACACTATGTAATACCATTGAACAACGAGCGATTAGGAAACCATATGCAAAACCAGTAGGATTTGGGACTGCACCCTCCTAAACTTTAATTTTCTCGTTGTCGTCATTCTGGCTTGTCCAGAATCTGATTATATAAATCTTTCATTGTTGGATTTAACTTTTTAATCATTGCCAACTTTTCCTTTCTGTTCATATCTTTTATTTGTTTCTCTCGAACTATTGCCTGTTCTATAGTATCTATTACTTCATAATAAACTAACTCGTGAAGATTGTATTTTGAGGTAAAACCAGGAACAAGATTATTTTTATGTTCGTAAACTCGTTTTACTAGATTGCTGGTGACTCCTGCGTAAAGGGTTGGTCTATTATTTGCCATTATATAAACATAGCCTTGATTCATATGGTGTCATTCTGGCTTTTGTCCAGAATCCAACCTTGATTCTCTTGATTCTGGAGTCGCCCCGCTACTGGCGGGACTCCCCAGAATGACGAAATATTGCCTCAATCCAGATTCTGGATGCGCTCGTTACGCTCGCTTACCAGAATGACGGACAGAGAAGTCGTGCCACAAAACGAGTAATGGCGAGGCGTTAAAGATGGACGAATATGTTCCGCTTGCAACGCCAATTAAAAGCGCGACGACAAACCACCTTATACTTTCTCCTCCAAAAAGAAGAAGCGAAAACAACACAAGTAACACAGTGAGCGATGTGTTTATGGAACGGGTGAGTGTTTGCAAAATTGATTCGTTGACTACTGTGGCAAAAGACGACCCTGGCATTCGGCGCAGGTTTTCCCGAATCCTGTCAAATACCACAATCGTGTCATGTACCGAAAAACCAATAATTGTTAATATAGCAGTAACAAAAAGACTGTCTACTTCGACATGCAAAAAATGACCCAAGATGGAAAATATACCAACAACAACTAAAACATCGTGTAGTAATGCTAAAATTGCGCAGACCCCAAAACGAAAACTACTAGCAGGCTTTGGTACTTTTCGAAATGACCAGGCTATATACAAAACTATTAAAATTGATGCAACAACAACTGCTTTTACCGCATTTACTGTTGTTTCGGCCCCGATTGTTGGTCCAATTGTTTGAAAACTTACTTCCTTAATGCCAGGAATTTTTTTTGTGAGAGCTGTTTTTACATTTTGATATGTTTTTTGATCCAGAGGTTTTGTCCGGATAATATAGCTATCTTTCCCCACCTGCTGCACCGAGCTAACTTCTATATTGTCTTCTTTAAACACAGCGCTAATTGCAGAACTTGAATCTTGAATCTTAAATCGTGAATCTTGAATCTGCATCCTGCTTCCTCCAGTAAAATCAATTGACAAACGAAGTCCCCACAAAAACAAGGAAATTAATCCTGGAATAATTATTAAAAGCGAGAATCCAAAATACCAATATTTTTTTCCAACAATATTCATAACTTTAAAATTCGAAATTCGAATATCGAAACTCGAAACAATATCAAAATTCTAATGTTCTAAATGCAAAACAGATTTCTGTCATTGATATTTTTTGTCATTGTAATTTGTTTCTGATTTCGTGCTTTGGTATTCGAATTTTCATTTATACAATATCCTTAGAAACGTTCGTGTTACCATAATTGCCGAAAATAGTGAAACCAAAACGCCAATCGCAAGCGTTACTGCAAATCCTCGTACAGGACCTGTGCCAAACTGGTATAAAATAACGCTTGTAATAAGCGTAGACACATTCGAATCCCGAATAGATGTCCAGGCCCTGGAAAATCCAAGTTCCAATGCAACTGCTAATTTTTTACCGCTGCGCAGTTCTTCCCGCATGCGCTCAAAAATTAAAATATTTGCGTCTACTGCCATGCCAATAGACAAAATAAAACCAGCAATGCCTGCAAGAGTTAATGTAATAGGAATTATTTTAAACAACGCAATGACAAAGATGGTATATACGAAAAGAGCCACACTTGCAACAACCCCAAACCTGCCATAGAGTGCAGTCATAAACAAAACAATAACCAAAATCCCAATTCCCCCGGCTATTAAACTTTGCTGCAGAGAACTTGCTCCAAGCGTTGGGCCAATTCGTTGCTGTTCTAAAACAGAAAGTCCTATTGGCAATGCCCCGGCATTTAACTGAATACTAACATTTTTTGCCTGATCTGTGGTAAACCCACCTGTTATAACTGCGTTACCATCTGCTATAACCGTATTAACAACCGGCGCTTGAATAGTTACGTTATCTAACACAATGGCAAGTGGTTTTCCAATGTTTCGTTTCGTAATATCAGCAAATTTTTTTCCACCATCTTGCGTAAAAACAAGCGATACTTCTGGTGCCCCCGTATTTTGATTAAACGCAACTGCTGCATGCTGTAAGTCTTTTCCCGTAAGATTTGTTTCTAAAGGATTTTGGAAAATTTGTGTCAGTCCTAATGGATACGCAGATGGACTTGCAACTTTTAATTTTGCAGATTGAGAGGAACCCCCCTCCCAAAATGTTAACTGCGCAGTTGTCCCAATAAGCTGCAAAGCTTCGTCTACATTTGTGATACCAGGCATTTCTACAATAATTCGTGACTGATTATTAACCGTTGCTGTCTGTACTACCGGTTCGGAAACACCAAACAAATTAACCCTTCGTTCTATTACTGCTTTTGCCGAATCCAGGGCATCTGCCTGCTGCACACTGGGAATAGTATCTAAATTTGCTTTGTAAGTAATACTTACTCCACCTTCCAGATCCAATCCACGGTGAAATGAAAAATCTTTTTTAATGTGTGTTTTTCCAATAAGAAAATCAGGATGCAAAACCAATCGCTTGCCAAAAAGAGTTATATTGCCTGGAAGATCAATAAAAATTGCAACAATGGTTAATAAAATAATAAACAAAAAAAGAAATCTTGGATTTTTCATACAGCAATAACACCTTGCAGGAGTCCATTCGGCCACCTGGAAGGTGGCGAGGTAACGACCTCGACTCCTTCAAGGTAAATAACTTAAGTTTACGCAAGCATTCCTTCTTCGTCCCCAAGCAACATGCAGCGGGAAGCAAAAAGGATACCCTGAATAAATGGATCTGTCCGTTTTTTGCGAAACAAAAATTCTTCTTCAGACATAACCGTATAATTAATTTCTGTTCCTAAACGTTTTTCTTCTTCTTTAACCAAAAGCGCCAGTTCCGGCAGTACGACCGTACCAACAATAAGCAAATCAACATTTTCTGGATTTTTTTTCTCGCGTCTTACAAATCTACCCGAAAACATTGCATACTTTATTTTTCCAAGCTTTGCTTTGTTTTTAAGAATATCTGCACCAAGACCTATGGTTTTTGCTCCAATTGTTAGCAAATCGTAAAAAAACGGGTATGTTTTGTCCAGGGAATAATATACTCTGTTGGCGCGTGGTTCCCGTACCAAAATACCGTGTTTTTCTAAAAAAGAAAGTTCTCTGCGCACTGCATTAATTTCGTCTTTTGTTCGCCGGACAAGTTCCCGAACATGAAGCATTTCATACGGAAACGAAAGAAAAATCGTAAGTAACGTAATCCGTGACTTTGATGTTATTAAATCTGCAAACATAGGCCCACCTTTTTTTACTTTACTGTAATTGTACCAGTTGTGGGCAGGATTTGGAACCAAATTTTTCCTCGAACAAACGAAATTGGACTACCTTGTTGGTCGAAAAGAAGTGTTCGCCCCTGGCGGCTGGCTTTTCTCCATGTACCATTTATTTGTTTTCCATTCATAAAAATTTCTGCTTTTCCTGTTCCTTTTGTTCTATACAAAAGGTGGACGTTGTTTTCGTACCCGTCGTTTGCATTATTTTCCACCATAGATAGTATGGCAATATTTTTTGTTGTTAATTGTTTTTTTGTATCTAGATCCAAGTGAGGAACCCCGCCATTATTTCTTTTGTAACTGTTTGTTGCTTGGTCATATGCCCAGTCGACAAAAAAGTCGTTATATGCTTTCCAAAACTCTACATGTATTGTCTGAGTTTTGGGCGCACTTTTTGCATCGTCATCGACAAACGAGTATTTTACAAACTTTTTATCCCAAGGGGAACCATCTTTGTCAACATTTGTTAATCCGCGGTCTTTTTTTGCAAAATCCCATAATTTTGTTGTTGTCGAATACATCGTGTGTTCTGTCGCAACAGTATGCCCCATTCTGTCATAATCTCGCCAGAATGTTGGGAATCCGATGGAAAACTGATTTAAATCGTTATACCCTGTCCATCCATAATCGATAAGCTGCGAAAGCGCGTCTGCTGGTCCGCTGGCATTTGCGCCACCAACATGCGCGTATAGCGGGTAATCTGCATATTCCGATGCAAAATCTATAAAATACGTTCGTGCAGACCTGACAGGCCCAATGGGATTGGCATCTTGGCAATAAAATAATGCCAAAAATCGGGTAATACCACCTTCTGCTACTGCTTCGTACACAACGTCGGCATAAGAAAGACCAGATTGTGGTCTTGCTTCTAGATGATTTTCGATCATGACACCAAGAGGTCTATGTTGATCCCACCATGCTTTTTGCTGTTTGGAATACATAGCGCCGTTAAGCGGACATTCTTCTGTTTTGGGTTGGGACTGATCAAACGCAACGGTACCGGTTGAGGAAACTTTTGGAGGAGCAACAACAACTGCTATAGAAGTTTGTGGTACCACACGCGAAAAAATAAAATACGATCCTCCAGCGGACAATAAGTATACCCCAACTGTTAGAAGAATTAATTTTATGTGTTTATCCATTACTCTTTTTTGCCTCCTTTATTGCTTTCTTTTCTTCGTCGGACAAGACATGGTCTACTCCCTTTCCCGTTTCTACTCGTTTTGCATACCACCTGGTTCCCGAACGAGAATACAAACCTGTAATAATAACACCTGTCTCGTTTGCATCCAAAAGCGTTAGTATAAAACTTTGATCCCCTCCTGTATCCTTAAACGGATTAAACCGCAATAATCCTATTTTTTGGATGTGTAATAAACCGTCCTTTTCTAGTGTATCACATCGTGATTGTAAAATTGCAATATGTTTTTCTGCAGCATCTATTTGGGCAAGCAATTGCTCGAGAATTGATTTTAAAGTTTTCGTGCTTATGCCACGGGTTAGATTATTATAGTGGGAAGAAAACTGCCAAAAAAATATGCTAAGCCCGATTAACCAGACAAGGCTAACAACAAGACCCAATGCAATAATATTACTTATCATGGTGACTCTTATATTAGCCTCTTGACACGCACGCTGTCAATAGTGTAATCTTTCGATATTCTATGGGTAAGCATAATAAAACTCGAAAAGAAAAAATTATTGCCGACCTTAACCGAAAAATCCAAATACAAGCAAACGGAGAAAGTATCTTCTTCTCCCAAACGCAAGAACCACATGTGGAAAAAACAGTACATATACCAGTATTTCAAGCAATAGAACCTGCAAGAAATTCCTATACCTATCTTTTCCATGATATTAAAAAATCTTTTCTTATTACGTCAAGCATTATTGCTTTTGAAATAGTTCTTTTTTTGATCATGCAAAGAAATATTGTTTCGTTATTGCATCGATAAAAAGAGAGGAATCAAGAGATTCGAAAGGAGGTGAAATAAAAATATGGCATCAATGTACTGTGTAAAATGTCGCGCAAAAAGAGAAGATCCAAACGCGGAAAAAGTTACCATGAAAAATGGTAAACCAGCAATGAAAGGAAAGTGCCCAGTTTGTGGCACAGGAATGTACAAGATCGGAGCAGCCTAAAAGCCTGTTTACTCTTGTTCTTAGCATACAAGAAAAACCCCCAACGCGCGTGGGGGTTTTTCAGTTTTATAAAACACGATACCTGGTACTTCTTCCAAGCCCTATTCGTTCAACCTTTTTCAATCGAAGCAGTTTATTCATTACCTGATTAACTGTTGGGCGAGCAATGTTTGCATTTTCCGCAATTTCACGGGGTGATGCCTCATTGATTTTTTGCAAAAATTGCCACGCGGCCAACTGATTGGATGATAAAGTTTTTTCTATATTCTTATCGGAGAGTAAATCAATTGCCATTTGTGACTGAATATAAACAATCTTCAGAAAAAACGTAATCCATGCAGTAATATCGTTCTGATCTGCATGTATTGCTTTTTGGCTTGTCCGCAAAGCCATATAGTAGTCAGGCTTATTATCTTCAATAAGCTTCTCATGAGAAATGTATGGCATATATTCATATCCTTCTTTTAAAAGAAGTAGATTTGTTAATATCCTCGAAAGTCGACCATTACCATCTTCAAACGGGTGAATAAGTAAAAATTCTACAAGAAAGTTTCCAATTATCAAAAGTGGATGTAATTTCTTTTCTTTCAAAGAGTTTTTTGTCCATACAACAAGTTCAATCATTGCAGAGGGCGTAAGATATGCAGGCAAGGTATCAAACAATATCCCAATGGCCAATCCTTTTGCATTAACCATCTGTACCTTATTTTCTTTCTTTTTATAATCTCCTTTATGCAACTTATCTTTTTGTGTATATTTAAGTAGCTCCTTGTGGAAATGCTTAATGGTACTCTCATTAAGAGAAAGAGTGTGCCAAGAATTAAAAATATTCTGAAGTAATTCAAAGTATCCTATTACTTCTTGTTTATCTCTATCTGAAAATTTTTCTATAGAAATACCACGTATAAGCTTTTCGACGTCTTCGTCCAACAGTTTTGCTCCTTCAATACGCGTAGAAGCCCCAGTCGAGATAATAAGGACAGATTTTTTTAGCCTGTCTAAAACAACAGGGTTTAGTTTTGCCCCACCAACCCACCGCCCCTTGAGCTCATCAATTTTTGCGATATATGATAAAATCTCAGGAGTAATTTGTGTAAAACGTTGATCAAAGGTGTGAATTGGCATATATTTAATCTTATGTATATAGTATATAAGATTATATAAGATTAGTCAAGTAACATATGATTTAGCCTTGAAAATACTCAAATAATAGTCGATCGCCCACCTTACGCAGAGCCGTCATTCTGGCCTGTCCAGAATCTGCGGCTCGTTAGGATTCTGGAGTCGCACCGCTCCCCAGAATGACTAAAGCCGTAATATGATTTAGGAATAAAACTGGTATACTACGGGTGAATGAAAAACCTGCAGCAATACGAAAAATTATTTTCTCGAGATTTTTCACTACCATCTGTCGAAGCATGGGTACGTGGCGAAAGCACAAATGCAAAAGGATGGACAACTCAAAAACAGCCTTTTTTACCATACATTATTACCGAAAGACTCGACGACACTGTTCGTTTCTACTATAACCTGCAGGGAGTTGCATGGATACAAAATTTATTACTTGAATTTGCACGTAAGGATAAAAATTTCTTGAGCAAAATTGAAAAAACAGTTTTAGAAAAATTACAATTTATTAGGCCAATTTACGAAAAAGAAAAAGTTCTTGACCTTGGTAACCTCAAAAGGTTTTTAAAAGAACTGGAAGATGGGTATCCATGGTTTGAAGCAATGTGGTGGTTCTGCCAGATGGATAAAGAAAATCTGGGTGGCTTGAAACTTAATAAAATACAAAAAGTGAGAGCGTTAACAGATACCCTTTGCAATGCATCGGATACAGTTATCCGAAAATCTCTTTCTGAAATTTACCCCAATCTTGGTTATTTTTCCTCTTTGCTAACGACTCAGGAGATATATTCGGGAAAGATTCCAACCAAGAAAGAATTAACAAAGAGGGACAAGAGTTACTTTTTTGGGAATAATCAACTATTTGTAGATAAAAGTAAATCTTCTATTGAGAAGGCACTAGGGGTAACATTTAAAATTAATACATTTGATGACAATGCCATTCTTATTGGTAGTATTGCACAAAAAGGGAAAGCACGTGGTTTTGTAAAAAAATCATGGGACACAAACAAATTAACGAATTAAAAGCAGGCGAAATACTTGTTTCGTCTATGACTATTCCAGACTTTCTTCCTGCCATGAAAAAAGCAGCAGCCATTGTTACAAACGAAGGCGGCACGCTCTGTCATGCGGCGATTATTGCGAGAGAACTTAAAAAGCCCTGCATTGTAGGCACACAATTTGCAACGCATATATTAAAAGATGGAGATTTTGTCGAAGTAGACGCAAATAAAGGCATTGTTACACTGATTACATCAGCTCATCAAGCAGAGGATCGATATTAATATTTTCTATTGACTGCTTTACCAATGGCATTTTGGCGATTTGGGGGATGCCGTCTTCCCATGTTGGACGGTCTTCTGTATAAATAATTCCCGTTGGAATATGTTCTTTTTCGCCTTCGGTTAGCATTCGTCGCAATGGCCATTCTTGCGCAAGTACAAATGCTTTTGCTTTGTCTTTTGGATCATGCCCTTTTTCTTCGACTTTATAGACCCGTTCATAAAACCAGGCAAACGTGTTTTTGTGATTAAACGTAACACAAGGCTGCATGGTATCGACTATAGAAAATCCTTTGTGCTGTATTGCCTTAACTAACAAATCTGTTTCTTGCTTATTGTCTCCAGAAAATCCCCGACCAATAAACGTTGCTCCTGCGGAAAGCGCAATAGCAATTGGATTAACAGGCATTTCTACCGTTGGCACAGGTGACACTTTGTTTTTTTCTCCAATGTCTGTAGTTGGAGAAAATTGTCCCGTTGTTAAACCATAAATTTGATTATTGTGCACCAAAAGCGTGAGGTTAATGTTACGTCGTGCTGCATGAATTAAATGATTCATGCCTTCCCCGTATTGATCCCCATCCCCCCCAATAACAATAACCGTTAACCCATTGTTTGCCAAACGAATTGCTTCGGCCGGTGGCATAGGCCTGCCATGCAGACCGTTAAATCCATACGTTCGTACCCAATAGGGTAACTTGCTGGAACACCCAATCCCGGAAACCAATACAACTTCCCAAGGATTAAGATTTAACTGTACAATTGCATTCTTGAGTGATACCCAAACCCCAAAGTCTCCACATCCGGGACACCAGTTTGGCTTGTCATATGTTATTTCTAGATCTTTTAATGTTGTTGGCATATTTTACAAATTGTCATTCTGAGTGAAACGAAGAATCTAGATCCTTCGTCGCAATACTCCTCAGGATGACATTAAAGAACGAACCTTACTAACTATTTCTTCCGGGTAAAATGGTCGGCCGTCGTATTTTCTAAAGTTGTGTTCTATCGACAGCCCTGTTTGTTCCCGAATAAGCCCTTCGAATTGTCCGGACATATTTCCTTCTATAACCAGTGTTTTCTTTGCGCTTTTTATTGCTTGTGAAACTGCATCTACTGGGAATGGACTAAGAAACGCAACTTGCAAAAAATTTACACTAATACCTTCTTTTTTTAACCACTTCATTGCTTCCAGAACTGTAATTTTTGTTGATCCAAATCCAATAATGGTTATTGGTGCGTCTTTTTCTCCATATAATATTGGTGGAGGAAGTTCCATTGCTGCAAGAGCAAGTTTTTTAAACCGTTTGTCCATCATTTTTATTCGTACATCTGCTTCTTCGTTATACAATCCATGTTCGTCGTGCTCGTCCGATCCAGATAGCGCTATGCCACCTTGTTGCCCAGGAATAGATCGGGGAGAAATACCATCGTCTGTCCACAAATACCTTTTATAATCTGTTTCTTTTGCCGCTTCTTCATCTGTCAGCATCTTTCCCCGTTCTAACTTGAACTCTGAACTTTTAACTTTGAACTCTGAACTTTTAACTGTCGCGTGCCCTTCGTTTAAATATTTATCTGTTAAAACAATAATAAGCATTTGATATTTTTCTGCCAAGTTAAATGCTTGCATTGTGTATGTAAATGCTTCTAAAAAGTCTCCAGGGGCTACAATAATACGAGGAAAGTCGTCTTGCGCTGCATGCATGACAAAACGTAAATCCCCTTGTCCTGTCCATGTTGGCATTCCAGTTGCCGGACCTGGACGCATGCCCTCTATAATAACAAGCGGAACTTCTGCCTGGGACGCAAGCCCCAATCCTTCGACCATTAAAGAAAACCCGCCCCCAGATGTTGCAGCAAGACTTCGTACCCCGGCAAATCCTGCACCTATTGCCATATTTATTCCTGCAATTTCGTCTTCTGGTTCTTTGACCACAATATTATATGCAAGAGCATGTGCGGTAAGCGTGTACATAATCCCATTTATTGGCGTCATGGGATAAATTGCTGCAAATTTAACTCCTGCCCGAATTGCACCAAGTGCTAACGCTTCTGCCCCACCAACGAGCAAATTTTCTTGAGGCTTTTTTTCAACAACCGATGAAAATTTACCCTGCCTGCCAGCAGGCAGGCCAGCAAAATTTTTTGCTACATAGTCAAACCCTGCTTTTGACGCGTTAATATTTATTGTAATAACTTCTGCTCCCTTTTTTCCAAAAATCCCTTGCAAAACATCCTGCAAAACCTGGTAATCTTTGTAAAACAACGCAAGGCTTGCGCCAACAGAAACAGTATTAATCATAAGTCTGTCTGCATTCACTTGTTTTGTAATTTCTAACAATGGAACAGGAACAAGAAGAATACTATCTGGAAATTCAGCTGCTTCTACTTTTGTTACATTGGGGTCGTATAAAACTGCAGCTGTTGGAGAAAGTTCGTGTTTATGTTTATCTATTGTTTGTCTATTTAACGCAACAAGAATATCTATTGGTTGTTTTTGGCAAAAAATTTCTTCGTCACTTGCCCGAACATAGTATGCATTATGCCCACCACGGATTAACGATGGATATTCGACATAATCAAAAACAGAAAGACCAAGACGGGTAAAGATTTTTGCCACCATGGCACCAACTGTCATAATCCCATACCCTGCTTCCCCACCAATGACCCACTGAATATCAACCATATTGTAATACTACAAATACATACCAATACTACCAATAAATCAATACTGAATCAAGCAAGCAGAACTAAACGCTAAACCTGGGGCCAGATTTGGCGGACTTCGTTTCCCTGGTCATCGACTTCGACAATAATAATTGCATCCACCGGACAAGACTTTGCCGCATTTAAAATATTTGCTTCTTCGTCTGCGATATCTGCATAGTTAACAAAATCAGATGTCATTGAACCATCTTTTTTCTTAATAACCGCTTTGCCTTCGCTATCCAGTTCGAATGTATTTGGTGCAACGGCAACACAGCTTGCTGCCCCAATACACAAAGACCGATCAACTTTTACTTTTAAAGCCATATAATTTCCGTGAATAGAAAATAGCGTTTAGCGTCTAGTTATCTAATTTTAACTATACGCTATTTACTAAACACTATACGCTTCCGAGACAGTCCCGCAGGACTGACAAGGATAATAATGCGCATTTTTTCCTGGTTTCCGAAACTTCTATTCCCAATAATCCGAGCATATCTTGTTCGGAAAATTTTGTCAACTCCTTTTTTGTTTTTCCTTTAACCTGCTCTGTAAGCATAGACGCAGCAGCCATACTAACCGCACATCCCTTCCCCTCAAATGATACACCCTCCAGGTGGTCTAGCTTTGCACCTTCAGATTTTGATACAAACTTTACAAATATTTCTATTTCATCCCCACAAAATGGATTTGATTGTTTTGAGGAAACATCAAAGTTTTTTGGTTTCCCAAAATTCTGCGGATTTCTATAATGTTCCAAAATTTCTTCCCGATACAATGTTTGCGCATCCATTATGTAAAAATCTTTTTTGCCTTTTTAATTCCTTCTATAAATTTATCAACATCTGCTTCATCATTATACAAATAAAACGAGGCGCGGACAGAGGAAGAAATACCCAAGCGTTTGTGAAGAGGCATGGCACAATGGTGTCCAGCACGAATGCAAATGCCCATGTCTCCCAAAACCTGTGCAACATCATGCGCATGTATACCATGGATATTAAAAGAGATAACCCCACCTCTATCTGCAACATTTTGAGGACCGTATATGGTTATTCCCTCAATTTTTCTTATTCGTTCTAATCCATAATTCATAATTCCTAATTCATGATTCCTAATTGTATCCATTCCAATCTTATTGAGATATTCTATTGCAGCACCTAAGCTTACTATTCCTGCAATATCCGGTGTTCCTGCTTCGAATTTATATGGCACGTCTGCAAAAGTTGTTTTTTCTATACCAACTTCTTTAATCATGTCTCCACCATACAAAAAAGGCTGCATTTTTTCCAGAAGTTCCTTTTTTCCATACAACACACCAATACCTGTAGATGCCATTGTTTTGTGACCAGAAAATACCAAGAAATCGCACCCTATATCTTGTACATCTACTTTCATATGCGGAATGCTTTGTGCAGCATCGACAAGAACGACAGGAGATTTATGATTGATGATTGATGATTTAAGATTTTTAATAATTTCTCTAATTGGATTTATTGTACCCAATACATTCGAAACATGCGTTATTGTTAGTATTTTAGCATTCTTAATATTTGGATTTGATTGAAAATTTGAAATTGAAAATTGAAAATTTTTATCAATGTCTATTACTTCAAATTTTGCTCCTTTGATTTTGGCAAGCTGCTGCCATGGAACAAAATTACTGTGGTGTTCCATAATTGTCGAAACAACTACATCCCCTTTTTGTAAATCGTTTGAGAGTGAATAGGCAACCAAATTTATTCCTTCCGTTGCATTCCGTACAAAAATAATTTCGGATGGATCTTTTGCGTTAATAAACCTTGCAACTTGTTTTCTTACCTCTTCTACTTTTGCCGTTGCTTTTTCTGCAATTGGATACAAACCCCTGCGCACATTTGCATTATACGTTTCATAATATTCTATAATCGAGTCGAGTACGAATTTTGGCTTCTGACTTGTTGCTGCAGAATCAAGATACACAAGAGATTTATTCTTTTGAAAAATAGGAAAATCTTTTTTATAATTTTTCATTAATCCTCCTTTTTACTTCGTTTTGTTCATTTACTGGCAACAATTTAATAACGGGTTCAAAGAAACCAGTAACCAGGAGCTCTTGCGCTTCTTTTTCGGACAATCCTCGGCTTCGCAAATAAAACAGCTGGTTTTCGTCCGGTCTGCCAACGGTGGATGCATGCCCAGCTTTTAATTCGTTTTCGTCAATTTCTAGCGATGGGACACTTCGTCCTTTTGCATCGTCAAAAAGCAAAATTTTAGATGCAAAGTATCCATCCGCTCCTTTTGCTCCCCTGTTTATTCGCACCATGCCGTCGTTAGTAAATGACGCATGGTTTTTAAATACCCCCCGAATTGTCGTAAGACTTTTGGTATTTGGCGCAATGTGTACTACATGCGTATTAAATGTTACTGCAGAGTGATTTGTTCCTAAAAAAATACCAACAATTTGCAAACGAGCTCCAACTCCAGTTAACTGAGCTTCAATTAACACCTCTGATTCGTCCCCATTTACCCATACAAATGGAAAAACCTTCTCTTCATTCTTTTTAACCTCAATATTTATTTTTTTCATAGGTCATCCACCTCGGAGGAGTCGAAGTCGCTGCTTCGCCACCATCCGAGGTGACAACAATTAACCCACAGATCCGGTCATCTCCAACTGAATAAGTCTATTTAGTTCTACAGAATATTCCATTGGTAATTCTTTAACAATCGGTTCTACAAACCCATTTACTATCATAACTTCTGCCTGCGTTTGGGGAATTCCACGGGACTGGAAATAAAACAATTGTTCTTCGCCAATTTTGGACACAGATGCTTCGTGGCCGATTGTTACCCGCTCTTCGTTTATGTCCATAACCGGGTATGTATCTGACCTGCTTTTTTCGTCCAAAATTAATGCATCACACCGAACCGTTGATTTACTATTTACCGCACCCTTTGCCACTTTTAACAAACCCCTATAAGAGGTCCTGCCCCCGTCTTTACAAATAGACTTTGATGTTATGACAGAACTGGTTTCTGGTGCCAGATGAATTGCTTTTCCCCCAGCATCTTGGTGCTGACCTGCTCCTGCAAATGCAAGCGACAGAATTTCTCCCCGCGCTTTTCGACCCTTGAGATATACTGACGGATACTTCATGGTTAATTGACTCCCTAAATTTCCGTCTATCCATTCTCCAAATCCTTCTTCTTCCACAAACATGCGTTTTGTTACCAGGTTATACACGTTTTTACTCCAGTTTTGAATAGTTGTGTACCGGACACGCGCACCTTTTTTGACAAGAATTTCTACCACCGCAGAATGCAGCGAATCTGTTGTAAAAATCGGCGCGGTGCACCCTTCGACATAGTGAACGTAACTTCCCTCGTCTGCAATAATAAGCGTTCGTTCAAACTGTCCCATGTTTTTGGCATTAATACGAAAGTATGCCTGCAAGGGCAAATCGACATGCACACCCTTTGGCACATAAATAAACGATCCACCCGACCATACTGCTGTATTTAACGCAGAAAATTTATTGTCTGCCGCAGGAATAATAGTTCCAAAATATTGCCGAAATATTTCCGGGTATTTATGCAGTGCTGTATCTGTGTCGCAAAAAATAACACCTTTTTTCTCGAGCATCTTAGAAATACTGTGGTATATAACTTCACTGTCGTATTGCGCGCCAACCCCTGACAAAAATTTTTTTTCGGCTTCTGGAATACCAATTTTGTCGAATGTATTTTTAATTTCTGCCGGTATGTCTTCCCATGTCCTACCCTGCTTTTCCATGGGTTTTACATAGTAGTAAATATTGTCAAAATTTATGCGCGTTAAATCTCCACCCCACATAGGCAGTTTTTTAGCAAAAAAAAGAGCTAATGCTTTGAGCCGTGTTTGAAGCATCCAGTCTGGTTCGTTTTTTAAACCAGAAATTTCTCGCACCGTTTCCTCGGACAGCCCAATGGGTGTTGAGTAGATCGGTTTTATTTTGTCATGAAATCCAAACTGATAATTAGAAAGATCAAATTGCTGCATATCCTTTATCCTCGATTATTTTTACTAGTTCCATACCGCCAGATCGTTTTATTTTTCCATCCATTAGCACATGAACAAACGCAGGCTTAACATAATGTAAAATCCGCTGGTAATGCGTAATTAGCAACACGCCCATATGCGTTTCTTTTGCAGCTTTTTGTATAGCTTTTGCTACAATTCTAAGAGAGTCCACATCTAGCCCTGAGTCAATTTCGTCAAGTATGACAAATTTTGGTTTAAGCACTAACATTTGCGCAATCTCTGCGCGTTTTCGTTCCCCCCCGGAAAATCCTTCGTTTACCGACCGCTGCATAAAATCTTCGGGCAAAGAAACACCAAGAAGCGCTTTTTTGACTGTTTCTTTAAAAACAGACAGGGGAATTTTTTCGTCTGGATGAATTGCTTTATATGCAGTACGCAGAAATGCCAAAATAGATACTCCTGTTATTTCCACAGGTGACTGAAACGACACAAAAAGCCCAGCTTTTGCTTTTTCTTCTGGTAATTTGTTAACCATATCCTTTCCATCAATCATAAATCTTGCTTGCCCCGCGAAGCCTGGGCGTTGTGGGGAATCATAAATCTTAAATCCCGGCATTCCCATTATGGCCATTGCAAGTGTTGTTTTCCCTGCACCATTCGGCCCCATGATTGCATGAATTTCTCCAGGTTTAATATCTAAATCTATTCCTTTTAAAATTTCTTTATTTTCTATACTTACTTTAAAGTTTTTTATAGTTATCATATTTTTATTACAATGTATCCAGTGTCTTTTTTACGAGAGTTTCCAAAAACGTATTATGTGCCCGGCGCAGGGAAAATCCATGAGGACAAGCATTTGCAGAGCATTTCCCATCTTTTGTATTTTGGCAACAAGAAAAAATTGACTGTTTTGATACTGCGCTAATAATTTCACCAAGTTGCATCTGATCTGGCGCTTTTTTTAGTTTATATCCTCCATTTTTTCCTTCAACAGCTTCTATAAGATCTGCTTTACGCAAATCGGCAGCGATATTTCGTAAAAAAAGAACCGATATATTATGTTTTTTTGCCACTTCGGACAATGAGACTACACGTTTACCAAACTGCTTCACAAGCTCGCCAATTAAAATAACCGCATCATCTTCTCTTTTTGAAAACCGAATCATATATATAAATAAACTAATACTATTCTGGTAGTAGTTTAATGCTCTTTGTAGAATATGTCAATGAGTCTGTTTGATTTGCCATCAAATCATAAATACACAAATAACGTTAATATAACGAGTTATTTTTCTAGTTATATCAAACCATCGTCAAGCAACGTTTTAGCTTTCATGATTCATATAAGGGGAGCTTATGGGAACTACGTTTAGTTTGTTTATCTGGCTTGAGGTAGAGACGGTAAGGCTTGATGGGTGGGTGTCGCAGGAGCTTTTAAATCAGCAATAATTTTTCTTGCGCCATCTATACTAGCTGGGGTATTTTCTCTGTATGATTGATTTCCGCTTCTTAACCTAATCTCTGGATCATGTAGTTTATAAGGGGGTTCAGCAGGTCTCATTCCTCCCGCGCCACGAACTGATTCATAATCTATACCTACTGCTAACCTTTCTTCCCAATAATTTGGATCACGATTTTCTTCTGTTGATTCTTCAAATGATGTTCTTTCTGTCCCATCATCTTTTCTTCTTCTAAGAACGATTTCTCTGTCTCTGCCTTGACCCATCTGAACTTTTGAGCTATCTGATGTTCTGGCAACAGCCCAACGATATCCATTCCAATTGAATCTAAGTTCTTCGGGAACAGAACCGCTTTCCCAATAATGTTTAAATACTAAGGGGGCATAGATGGGATGATGCTCTAAGGCTTCTTGTAGTTCAGTACCCACTTGTAAAAAAATAGCCTCCCTCTCTCTACGGGGAAGCGGAGTCTGCACCTCTAGTTGACCAGGTAGTTCTGATTGTTGCTGAGTAGGCAGATGCAAGTCTTCATTGGCTAATGCCATCTCACTTGCTTGTGGGTTTTGAGGAGCTACTTGTTCAGATTGACCTTCATTATTCTCCATGATTTTATTATACTGGATAAACTATCAGTTATCAAGGTTAAAATTTACAATTTAGGCTTCATCCTCATAGTTGCCATAATGACATCTTATGGGAACCATTGGCAATTAAAAGTCTAAGTTTATTTATTTGTTGTTTGCCGTTTGTTTATAGTGAACTAGCTTTAACACTTCTACAACTGACACTGGCCATCGCCCTGCAATTTCTGCTCTGCCAAAACCGGCAATTTCCCAAAGTCCCGTTCCGAAAGGATGACAATCGGGCATCTCGCACACGACAAGAAGTTGATGGGTTACACTTGTCCGTTTTGGATCAAGTTGCTGGTGTTGGATTACCACTGGGTGTTTTCCAGCAAGTTTAAAAAAGTACCGATACCCATGATC
>OBEQ012356937.1_pt1 | contig 20571 bp, 31 predicted proteins | sample 1670901 | NCBI WGS metagenome assembly OBEQ01 (sample SAMEA104232315, study PRJEB22302) | groundwater metagenome | biome: forest; feature: aquifer; material: groundwater | place: USA | collected 2011-08-07 | depth 5.4 m
ACCCATAATCAGAACTATCACCCACACTAATTTCTTGGGCATGTAATTACAGCTTATTAGTTTGGTAGTGAGAAATCAACGGCTTAAGGTGTTGGGGTAGGGGTGGAAGTAGTAGTTGGAGTTGGTGTTGGGGTAGGGGTAGCTCCAGTGGGAGTGGGAGTGGGTGTGGGTGAAGGTGAGACCGAAGGACTTGGTGAAGGACTGACCGATGGTGATGGTCTGGGCGTGGGAGTGGGAGTTGGTCGGGGAGTAGGTCTAGGCGTGGGTCGGGGGGTGGGACTGGGTGAGGGAGATGTTGCTGGGGTAGGAGTGGGTAGAGCGGTTAGCGCCGGAGTGGGAGTAGGCCCTAAGTCTACATTAGAACTGCCCCGTGATCCTAACCAAAATGCTAACCCGCCTAGAATTGCCAATACTACTGCTCCAATAACCACTAAAGCCGCCCCACTTTTTTTGGGTTTGGAGTCGCTGGGAATTACTTGACCTGAAGATTGAGGAGTCGTGGTGTTCTGCTCTTCCATTGCGACGGATAATAAATCCGCTGTTACTCTTTGTCAAGTAGTTGGGGGTCGACTCGCAAAATCCGGTCATCATCTGGTGTGGGTTGGCCCCGACCATCGCGATTGGAAGTGAGCAAATAGAGCATTTGGTCCGGTCCGACTACTACCTCCCGCAAGCGACCAAACCGGTTTTGCAAATGACGCGAGATGGTAATTTGGTTACCATTGATGTTGGCTTTGAAGAGACTTTGACCCCGCAGTCCAGCAAAGTACAAAGCCCCCTTTAAATAGCCCATACCTGATGGGGCCCAAGTATCGTTACCACTTTGGCTAACCGGTGTTACTAAACCCGGTTGGCTTTGCGAGCCAGTTATAGTTGGCCAACCATAATTTTGGCCTGAATTAATAAGGTTTACTTCATCATGAGCGGTGGGCCCGTGTTCCACTTCCCACAACCGCCCCACAGCGTCCCAGGCTAAACCTTGGGGATTGCGGTGACCGAAGGAATAGATTTCCACTACACCTGCCTTTAAACGTAAGATCTTTCCTGCTAAGGAATTGATGTCTTGGGCTTGGGACGGATTGAGCGCATCACCAGTAGTGATGTATAAATTTCCGTCTGGACCAAACTTTAATCTGCCGCCGTTATGGTTGGGAGCTCCGGGAATGGCAGCGACCAGAATAGTAGGCGAGCTTAATTGCTGGTGATTAAATTGATAACGGACCACCCGATTGAGAGTGCGACTCTCATTTCCTTGATAGGTATAATATAGATAGATATAGTGGTTAGTAGTAAAGTTAGGGTCGACCGCTACCCCTAAGAGACCCCCCTCGCCGACGGGTTTAACTTCAGAAATAGTAGTTATTAACTTAATCGAATGATTGGGCAACAGTAAGTTCAACCGACCGGGCCTTTCGGTAACTAGGGCTGAACCGTCGGGCAAAAAAGCCAGGGCCCAGGGAATTTCTAAGCCTGTGGCTAAGACTTGAATACCAGCAGTAGGGGTGGGAGACGGGGTAAGGGTAAATAAAGGTGTTGGTTTATGAGCCACCAACGCCAGTAAGGCAGCAATTAGAGTTAGCAACTTCTGCCACATAGTAACAGTATATAATACTGTCCCAGTGTTAAAGCTTTCACCATTTGCTAACCAAGTTGTGACGGTGGTGCGAAGTATTCCCTACGGCAAAGTGGTCAGTTACGGCCAAGTCGCTGCGTATGTGGGCATGCCCAGAGGGGCGCGGCAAGTGGGGTGGACCTTGAGACGTTTGGAGAAAGTGGATATGCCCTGGTGGCGGGTAATTAACAACCAAGGTCATATTTCCATTGCTGCCAATTGGTTGCATGATCGCGACGAGCAACGAGATTTACTGCGCCAAGAAGCTGTAGAGGTAGGGACCGACTATAGTGTGAATATGATCAAGTATCGCTATCACTTCCCAGTTAATATATAGTCGCCAAGCCTAAACCGATGAAGAACAGTCCCAACCACAAGACAGTATAGATGATCACCCGCACCGCTTCGGTAGTATTTTTCTCTTCCCAAATTAGCCAAGCTGGGTAAGCCAGAGCTGCCAGGCCACAAATGAGAGCTGATATGGAAAAAAAGGTCAAAAACATGATGGGCGCTAGTACCTGGTTGAAGCGGTCAAAGACGACCGGGACATTACTCAGCAGTAAACCGGCAAAGGTGAGGTAACTAATTAAAACTGCACTTTGGATTAAGGAGATCTTGATTGGGGGTTGGCGCTTAATGTGGAAGTTCACTCCCTAATTGTAGCACAAGCTATCTGGTCTAAATCAGCTCGTCCACCAATTTGTTAGTTACTACCAATACTAGGATTCCTGCCACTAATGACAAGGCATAACTGAGTTAGGGATTATCGGGCAATAGATATAAATCCATCAAGCCCCACATGCCCCGCCAAAATAAGACCACAGCCGTCCCCACGATAGCCACTTGGAGGTATTGATTCTTGTGTTTCTTAGCCATCACTTGATTGTAATATATCTTCTTCGAAGACTGTTAACTTAAACTTGCAAATAAGCCTATAATAGTTATAATACGTCAATATATGCGAAAGTTAAGTTGGTGTTTAGGCCTACTGATGGTGTTACTCTTCTGGGCCAAGCCAGTTAAGGCTAATGAGGGACGGATTGTCTTGAAAAATGGCAGTGTGGAGTGTGAGGGTGTAAGTGTGTGGCAAGAAAGCCGATATCGTATTGTGGGTCGGTGTAGTGGCTTAGTTTACCCATATCAGCAAAAGATCGCCAACTACTTACTCTGGGTCCAGCAAACAGATGGTACTGCCACCCAATTGGTCGACAACGTCCAGGTGGGCTTTTTTGAAGGCTGGGCCAGTAAAGACTTTACCCAAGTCCTACTCACAGCTGAAGCAGAATCATCTAGTCGAACTCCCAGTGATATTGTCATTGCCCAAGCTAACCTACTGCCCTTTGACTTTAACGTTGCACCAGCACAACCTACTAAAATAACTCCCTTACCTGTAAATCAGCCAGTTAAAGCTGCAGCCCGAGTCACTAACTTGTCGCGCCTGTGGTTAACCGTGCCCATTATCCTGCTGTTTTTAGTCATAGGTATTGTGGTTCTGGTCATCCTGTCCCGCCGGGGTTAAGTACTTCACAAAGCAATTGAGCAAATATTTTGCTATATTACGCCTCTATGAGAGATCGCTGGCAATTTCTGGAGAGTTCTCGTAGCCGATTAATTGCTTTTGGGATTCTTGCGATTGCCCTGATCGGTGGCTGTTTGGCCTTGTCCCAGTGTCAGGGTTTAAATTTTAGGCCAATTACCGAGCCTACTCCACAATCAGCTCTTCCTGCAGCCAGTGGCCTGGCTACTGCCGGAGCCTTGGAAATCAGGGTGACGGCGACTCCAACTATTGTGGCCACTTCTGGCAGAGCCTGTATCTACAGCGCTCCCTGGATTAACGCTGCTGCTACACCGATCCCTGACGGAGGTAAATCAGCCCATCAAGGTTATCCTTGTGTTGACGGCCTCTGGTATGTGGGCTACAAAGATATAATTAATGGTCAGGGGAATTGGGGAAAGGATGGGATAGCCGAAGATGTCTACGTTGAATACGACCAGAATGGGAAAGTAAGAAACCGAATTTTTATTATCAATGGAACACGAGTGCCAGGACCCACGAATTGACATGCGCAGACTAACAAGTATTTACTGTTATCCTACGAACTTACTTATTTTTGGAAATGAAGTGAAGAACAAAGACTTCGCCTCGGTAGGTTAAGGGGACCATAATGACATCAACTCGGAGTGTTTTACCATCTTTTTTTGTTACCGAAACGCTTTGAGAAGAAGCTTTGAATTTACGGGAAGCTTCCATATAGGCTTTAATCACTTTGTCCTGATCTTTTGGAGAAATGTCGCTGACTGGGGCTTGATTGTCTACCCACTCCTGAATTGACTTGTATCCCAACAAATCCGCAAATTTCTGGTTACAGATTTTGTGAGCGTCGTCCAAATAGAGATAGATGGCCTGAGGAGAATTTTTGAAGATTGGTTCTAACTGAGTGGATAGTTCTTTGACCAGATGCACATGGTGGACATTGTCAGACATGTGCCCCGATGCTAACACTATAAACATTAAGAAGCAAGTTGCAGGGCTAGTGAACTATATTGGAACGTAGTATGTGAATAAGTAAGCTTTTTGACTAGTTCCAGAGTTTAAGCAGTTGGCCAACCCAAGTTAGGATAACACCGAAGAAGAGCAAATAACCAATAGTACCGACGATTACGACTAAGGCAGTTTTGTTGATGATCTCATTTCGATGTCTCCTGACTTGGTCGAGGGTGCAGACTCCTCGCTTTCTGAAATACATCACAATGGAGATGGTTAAGGCTAAAGCTCCAGCTATCTGAAAGGCCCATCTGTATCGACCATCGAGGACATTAGTGAGGGAGATACCGAAGGCAACAGTGGAAACTCCGGCTGCGACCAGGACTATAGGAACAAGGCAGCAAAGGCTGGCGATCAAAATAGGTAGTCCAGTAAGTTTGAGTAGACCCTTCGGAGTAGCCACTTGTTACAAGTATATCTTAAAATATTTTGCAGGGGCTGGTGAACTATGTTGGAACTTGGTTTACGTTTAAGTAGCCATTAAATGGCGGCGGCGTTGTGGCATGGTAGAATTTACCAAGTGTGGAAATAGTAAAAATAGTAGTTTTCGTTCCAAAAACTCATACTGACGAAGTCCGACAGGCGATGGGTGGTGCTGGAGCCGGAAAGATTGGTCGGTACAGCCACTGTAGTTACTCAGTGGACGGTGTAGGGCGGTATAAGCCGTTGAAAGGGGCTCGTCCTGCGATTGGCAGGGTTGGTAGATTTGAAGAAGTAGTAGAGGAGCGAATAGAGTGTGTTTGTGAGAAGGCTAAAGCAAAGGAAGTGCTAGCTGCGATTCGCAAAGTTCATCCGTATGAGGAAGTGGCTTTTGATATTTACCCGCTTATTCTAGAAGAAGAACTTTGAAACTATTTTGCAACCTTGGATGGAAAGTATTCGAACCTATTACGCACAAAATTGATTTGTGTATAATGATATTTATGGTAAACGATAAACAACAAATTCTAAGTTTAATAGGTGATAATAAACAGGCCTTTAGTAATTTCGGGGCAAGTAGGGTTGGCTTGTTTGGGTCCTTTGTGCGAGGAGATCAAACCGGAATCAGCGATGTGGATTTATTGGTTGAATTTAGACCCGGTCAGAAGAATTATCGAAACTTGTTGGGTACGGCTGATTTGGCCGAAGGATTGGTAGGAAGGAAAGTGGAGATTGTTACAGCAGGATCAATTAGTCCTTATATCGCCCCCTACATAGAAAAAGAGATTGAATATGTCCAAATCTCCTGAAGAATATCTTAAACATATCCTTAGAGAGGTGGATTACTTATTGTCGGAATCAAAAGGTTTGACGCTAGTTAACTTGATGCGAGACGAAACCAAGATGAGGGCATTTTCCAGGAGCCTGGAAATTATAGGCGAAGCAACTAAGAAAGTTCCGGAAGAGTTTAAAAAAGAGCATCTTGAGACCGACTGGAAAGCTATGGCCGGAATGAGAGATAGATTGATTCATGGCTACTTCGATGTGGATTACGAGATTGTATGGGATGTGATAGAGAACGAATTACCAAAGCTAAGAGATCAGCTTAAGAATCTGGTTTGAGGTCTGACAACAGCCCTGAATGTCATGATCCTGAGCGAAGTCGAAGGGGAAAGTATTCGAACCTGTTACGCACAAATTGGCTAGTGAACTATGGTTCGCCTTCGCTCGCCACTCGTGTTGGAACTTGGCACTGGAATTTAAAAAGGGAAAAAAATACAAGCTTTAGAAGTATACTCTCTACTTTCTTTTAGACTTAGACTTATTTTTCTTTCTTTTTCTTTTTTTATTCTCTAAACTTTTACCTGCCAGACTCGATAGCAACAACGCATCCGACAAAGTATCCTTAGGGAGCGAGACTTGACCAGCGACAGTTGGAGAATTTAACTCTTCGTAGTGCCTTCTTGCCGCCTCAGATTTCGCATCTGCACCCATGTCATGAGCCTGGATTGCCCCTAATGGTGCGCCTTTCTCGATAGTCATACGCAGATAATAGAGGTTTTATATTTGATGTCAACTATTTAATTTTGCAGGGGCTGGTGAACTATGTTGGAACCTGGTTTTCAGATATTTGGCACCTCGTTAGAAGCCTTTGAGACCGAGCCAAATGTTGGTTAATGGTGTCTGGATGAGAATTGTGGTTCTAGCTATTAGAATAACCCTAGGATTTTAGCAGCGACAGTGCCGACTATTACACCCGCTAATCCAACCAAACGCCGGTTGCGGGAGGAGATGAGTCCATCAATGGTAGGCTGGAAGCCTTTACCTTCTTCTCCCCAAGTATTTGGTAACCATCTGCGCTTGTCCTGTGGTAATTTACAGTTAGATAACCACTCCTGATATTCTCTTTCTTCTTTTTTAATTTGATCAAGAAGAAGGGCTCTCTCAATGAAGTTTGCCATGACCCGATTCTAGACTATAGGATGTACAAAGTCAAATTGCAGGGGCGTCAGGATTCGGACCTGAAAGAGCGGTTTTGGAGACCGCCATGATACCATTTCATCACGCCCCTATGGAGCTAATTTTACATTACTTAGTCCTGTTTGACAGCTGAGAAACTTAGAGATAAGCTTAGAAGGTGCCTGAGAATACCCAGACTGTTGAGACTGTCTCAGTAAAGGATGAGGGAAGTCCGAGTGGTCCGCGTGAGAACGTACCGGCTCGGTTGAACGGAAAAGGGGTGGAAATTCAGGGCGAAGATGGTAAATGGTATAAGGTGGAACCAGTGGACAAGGGACAGAACATTATTCTAGAAGTCTTAGGCAAGATAAGGGCGAGGTATCTACAGGGTTAGTTATTTTAATTTCGAAGTTTCTTTGTGGGAAGTGGATTTACGACAGTGGGGACAATATTTTTTCAATTCTAACTTGTCAGGCACATTTATCTTGTTTCTTTCGCTCAAGTAGTTTTGGCGTTTACACACTGAGCAGATAAGAGCCATAAATTGTCGTGCCCCTTTTTTAGCCATAACCTAATTATACCTTAAAGCCAAAACACCCCGCAATGCAGAGTGTTTTGATATGTGACTCAAAGTTATTGAGTCGGGTTTTGAATTGGATCAACTGGAGCAGCCGGAGCTGCAGGTTGATCAGTTGAGGCTGCGGGTGGAGTCATAGGGGCTCCGGCAGCTTGGTTAACTGCGGCTTGAGCAGCTGAAGCGTCAGCTACTACTTGGCCTTCACCTGGTTGATGTTCAGTTCCACATTCTTTACACACCCAAACTTGAGTTCCATCCGCCATAGTGACCATGCCACAGTTTTTGCATTGCATATTTTGGTTCATTTACATCACCTCATTTCTATATGTTTAAAGTTTAGCATATGGAGCCCGGAGAGAGAGTCGAACTCTCCTTTGATTCTTACCAAGAACCTGTTCTACCGCTGAACTATCCGGGCTAATTGATGCATTTTACCAATAAATAGAGTGATTAACGAAGCCTGAGTCAGCGCAGGGTTATTTGATCAGGGTTATAAACTTCATATTCTCCACACTTGCTTTGACAGAGCTGCATAGCAGTTCCGGAATCAATGTTCCAGGCAGTTATGTTACTTTGTGATTGTGAATCGGCAGTATAGGTGACAACGACTGATGCCACTATCCAGGCTCCATCTTGAGAGATACCAAATCCTCCAGCACTAGTTATTAATCCGCCCCCATCTTGAATTCCTGCAGAAACATCAGCAATCGGTCGTATAGTGGGAGAAGGGCTTAGTGAGACTTCTAGTAGCCTAGCCGGAGCAGTGGATTGAAACCCTTGGCGTTCAAGGATTACCAAACTATTATGGGCTGGTCGAGGTTTAGCATCTATCACCACCCACCCCGAACTGTTTAAATCAAAACTAGGTTGTTCTTGGCCCTGTAAGGAATAGAAATGCAGTTTGCTGGGACCGGTAGGAGTGAGAGACTTGATTACTATTGCCTGTTTTTCTGCCTCCGTTTTGGCAGCTTTAAACTGTTTATCTAGGTCACTGTTTTCTGTCATGTTATACGAAGGTAGTTGAGGTGTTTCCAAGGTAATTAGTTGATTATTGGTAAATCCAATTACTCTGCCAGTAGGGGAAAAAGGTATTTGCTGACCATTTACTACTATTTTGCTGTAAGTGAGCATAGCGGCTGATGTGGCCTGGGCAAGAGATAACGGTCTGAAATAGTAAAGACTGATACTGTTATTGCCTTCACTAGTAGACGTTGAAATAGGTTCACTAGAAACTGTTCCTTGAAGATCTACTAAATAGTTCCGAGTTTGATCTGAGGTTAATAAGAATTTCTGGGAGTCAACCCAGGCGTTGTGGTAATTGAAACTAGCCGAGGAATCTTTTAACGCTTCGTTTTGATTAATATCTAAAAGTTTCTTTGCCGAATTGGTTTTTAGATCATATAGATATAGCGGATGAGGTTGAGTTATTTCTCTAGTTAGCAAAAAAGGTATGTAGTTTCCATCAGCAGACCAACTACCCAGAGATGGAAAAACATCTTTTTCTTGAGGTACAGGGTTTTGAGTGATGGTCTTTTTTTGATTCAAGTCATAAACCACTAATCTGCCACTGCTTGATCCTGGAGAATCAGTGTCCAATTGGATAAAGGCTAAAATTGCCCCACTGGAACTTGCCACTTGGGGCGATGGCGATGGAACAGCGGCCACCGGCTGGGGAGTTTTTCTTCATAGAATGTAGTCCCCTCCGCCTGCCAAACTAACCACGGCAAACAAAATTATCATCCCCCAGAGGAAAATATTAGTAGGCTTGGGTTTAATTATTACTGAAGAAGGAGAGGGGGGAGAGGAGAAAAGCGGAGTAAGCTGATCTGCAGTCCATCCTCGGGCCGTTAAATCTTGTTTAATTTGTAAATCAGTCTTACCGGCAATTCGAGCCGCAGAAACAAATTCTCGGGCCTGGGCAAGTGGATCCATTACTAAAGTCTAGCACGAAAAAAGTGCCGGGAGCAGGATTCGAACCTACGAAGGCATAAGCCACGTGATTTACAGTCACGCCTCGTTGACCGCTTGAGTATCCCGGCAATACTGATATTTTACCAAGTTTGCAGTTTTATTGAGATATTAGTCTCTTTTGCACTTTAATCTTGCCAATATTAGTTTCTTCAATTAAAGCAGTATTTTGGGTTATGGCATTGAACCAAGTAACTTGAGTGGTAGTATTTTTGTCGGGTTCAATAATTAAGAATCTGAAGTTATTAGTGCACGGTATGGTAGGTTGGGAGTAGCTTTGGGAGTTGGGTAAAAACAGTTTGGGACTGCCAGGATATGAGGCGTATTCACAAGGCAAGTAGTGATAGTACTCCAAACCGTGCCACCAAAATAAATACTGGTAGGGATAATCATAGACAGAGGGGAGGTAGGCATAAACCGTAAAACCATCGCCGTTGGCTTTCTGGTACACCCAATCCACGGCGGAAATTTCATTAACTAGTAAACTGGGGTCGTCGGTGGGCAAGAAGTTTTGAGCATAGCGGATGGCAAATATCCGGACGTGTGAGTACAACGACATAGCTAATAAGACGGTGGCTATGGGCTTGGGGATTTGGGTAAGAGCTAGTAAAAAGGATAAAAATACTAAGGGGGAGAGGAAGGATGTTTGCCAATCTCGCCAACCGGAACTGGTAATGAAAAATAGCCAACTAGTAGCAAACAGCAAAAGAGTGAGGATTATGAAGTATCTTACAAAGGTGGTGGAGGCAGTGGTGGTTGATCTGCGTCTGAAGACCTGGATTAATGCTAGACAAAACAGCAAGACTCCAATTTCTGGAGTTTGGCGGTAAGTACTGCGGGAGATGATAATGTAGAAGCGATTTGATACCTCTTTTAATTGGCCTTGAGAGAAGACCCCTGAGGGGTCTCGCCATGCTTTAACCAAGGTGTGAAACTGGGAGAAATTAGTGCGGATTTCGCTCATAAAGTGAGGCAGTAAAAACAAAGAAATTATAGCTAAAGCTGTTAAGAAATGAGCCCGTTTAATCCTGTGTTTTACGAGTAAGATTCCTGAAACTAATAGATAGAACAGCATAAGGGCTAGAGCTGAGGCTATATCGGTGTGGAACGCTAGCCCTACTATTCCGGCTGAGAATAAGTATTTGCGCCACTGGCCTCGGAAACTGTCGCCCAACCAAAAAATTAATACAGTAGCTAAAGTTAGCATGGGAAAGGGATTGAAAGCATAGCGGGAAGGATCATAGAACCACCACGAGGTGAGTAGCACAAAGCCAACTATGACTCCGTACTTGGGTGAGACCTCACGAGCTATGCGAGTAACGATAATTGCTAAAGTAACAGTACTTAATAGAATGAGCATAAACACAGCCCCAAACGGATGGCCAGCAAATAACCAGTAGCCGATGGCTATAAAGTAGTACCATAGGGGACCAGCATATAAGCCAAAGATGCTCGTTTCCGGTCCGAGTAGAGGCAGGTGGTGACGCACTAGAATTTCCCGCACATGGACGGCGTCATTTCCTTGATCCATGGTGAAATAGAAGTTATTGCCTTGAGCAGGTAGCAAGCGCAGGATTAGATTCAAGCCTAAAATTACCACTAGCAAGACATTAAACCACGGCCTACTCATTCTCTAATAATAAACTATTTGGAGCCTCCCCAGTGAATCGAACACTGTTCTGAGGTTTACAAAACCACTGCTCTACCATTGAGCTAGGGAGGCGAATTGGGATTAATTTTACAATATTTTGGTTGCAGTTTACACGAAAAGATAATTACTTGACAACATGTGATATCACATGTTAATATATTTTTATGCTAAGAACTTATTTGTATATTCCTGATGAACTTGAGAAAAAAGTCATTCAAACAGCCAAATTACGAGATAAAAGTAAAGCAGAGGTGATTAGGCAAGCTTTGGAAATTGGTATGGCTGCCATACAACAAGATGATAATAGTTCTGCTGAAGTATTACTTAAAATAGCTGAGACAGGTAAAAAATTCAAACTGTCTGGACCTAAAGATAGTTCTCAAAGGATAGATGAATTATTATGGGGCATAAAGAGAAATGATGAATAAGTTAACAGTTGTTGTAGATGCAGACGCCTTAGTAGCCTTGGAAGATATTAGAGATGTTTTTCATCATCGAGTGCAGAAATTAGCATTATTATTAGTTGCATCGAATTCAAGAATAATTTATCCAACTACAGCAATTTGTGAGGCAGCCAGTCATATTCAGAGAGTTTTAAATAACAATGCCAGTGCTCAGAATTTAGTGAATTTACTAGTCTCTTCTAGAGCAGAAATTGCCGATGTTGATAGGCAGACATTAAACTCTGCCGCCAAGATATTTTCTGAGCAAGGAAGTAAACAAAACACGATTTTCGACTGTGTAGTAGTTGCTGTGGCAAAGGAGAAAAAAGCAGATGCAATCTTAAGTTGGGACAAGTTTTATCAAAAGCAAGGATTTCAACCTCTAGAGGAATTAATAGCTGAGTAAAGAATATCCCCCCGATCAGGTGGAGTAGGCTTTTCCCTGAATTTGCATTCAAGTGGGCGGGCTGGTCTCTGACAAAAATTGATTGAGATCTTCTTACACAGTTAGAAACTGGTAAGCCTTGCGCCCCGGCCCTCAAAAGGGAAAAATGGTCAAGGAAAATACCTTCTTCCAATCCTTCTCGGCAGGACACTTCTATTATACCCGCCTGTCAAGGCAACAGCACTCTTAAAATGACCGAGGAAATGGGAGAAATAATTAAAGATGCTATGGAGTGGCCGCCTAATATGGGCAAGATTAGCAACAATAGCAACAAGTAGGAATTGCGGCCTACAAACTGAGTGGTGGCAAAAAACTTTGAACCATCTAAGGGAGGAACAGGAATTAAGTTAAATAAGGCCAAGTTAATGTTTAGGGTGATTAAAAACAGTAACACTTGAATAACTTGTCCAGGTACAGATACCAATCGTAGAACTACTGACAAAACTATGGCTAACAAAATATTGGTAGCCGGCCCAGCCAAAGCTATCAGAGCAATATCCCGCCGGGGATTTTGCAAATTATAAGGATCAAAGGGAGATGGTTTACCCCAGCCAAATACTCCTGTGACCAAGATGACTAAAGTCCCCATCGGATCCAGGTGAGCCAGGGGATTAAGGGTAGTGCGTCCTAACGACCTAGGGGTGGGATCACCTAAGTAATCAGCCATATAACAATGGGCTGCTTCATGCAAACCAATGGCAATAACTAAGCCACCAAAGATGATGACAAACTGGAGGGGGTCTGTAAAAAGCAAGCCCAGCATAAGTCAAACGGCATTGCTGCTGCGAGTGCTCGCCGGCCTGGTCGTTGCCTGGCTTCCCGCTGCGCGCTCGGTCAGCAATTGCCTGTATGACTATTATACGTTAAAATAGATAGATGGCTTATATATGCGACAATTGTGGCAAGGGTGTCCAATATGGCGATTCGCACACCCATCATCGGGGAGTGGCTGGTGGTAGGTGGTTAAAGAAAGCCCCCTCAACCCGCAAAGTCTTCAAACCCAACTTACACAACTGGCACGGAATGCGACTATGTACTAAATGCTTGCGAAAACTTAAAGCCGCAGCCCCTAATAACTATGCCACTGCTTGAAGTTGATCCAACATTTGTCCGTCAGACACTATTGCTTAGTGGTCATATAAGCCAGGCTGGTAGAATTGTTCTGATTGAGATAGTTAGTATTGAACCACCTGTAAAGGTTGAACCGACTCCACCCCCAGCTAAGGATGATAAACACAAGTTTTTAGGTTCATGGGGATCAGGTCCGTCAGTGTGGAATCGGAGATAGATTTTTGGAGCCTGTAGTTATTTTCCCTCTTTACATTTGGCAATAGCACTTATTAAATCTTCTCCTGCTGGTCTAGAAACTTTTATCCTACCTGCTTGAATAAGTAGTCCTTGATCAGACATTTGTACCCGAATCATTTTTGGACCTTCAATAATAATTTCTCGATCAGATTGATCAACAACACACTCTCCCTTTAGGAGTTGCCACATATTTGCGGCTAGAAATATAGGCGACATGAATTGGATTATACGACTCGGACCTCGACTTTTGGGGTAAGTGACAGAAGTTTGATCCGTTTCCCTTCGTCAGTAATGCTCCAAACCCCAGGCCAGGGCGAGTATGCCCGAAACTTGCGATCTAGAAGCTGAGAGGGACTACTTAATAGATGGCTAAATTCTTCCCAAGGGACAAAACCATCTTGGCGGGTGAGTAACTTAGTGTATGTGGCTTGCGAATGATCTTGAGTGGTAAGCGAGTATTTACGAGGACTGTGTAAATAGTCGACAAATAAATTAGCCCCTTTAATAAATAATCTTTCTCCTAGTGATTGCCAAGTATCACCAGGCATAATTTGGTCTTTTACTTGAGCCAGAATCGGTCCATGATCCATTTCAGCGTCTACTTGGATAACAGTCGCTCCCGTATCTTTAACGCCGTCTAGAATTTGTTGTTGCAGTGGTGATGGACCTCTATATTTAGGTAGAAGAGATGGGTGAATATTATAAATTTGTCCATTAAATTTATCCAATACTTGCTGAGGAATAATCTTGCCATATGCTGCTACCAAGCCAACTGCTCCTTGCGGTATCTCTAAATCAGTCAAAGATTCGTAAGTCCTCAATTTATGTTTTTGAGTAAGAACCTTAACTGGGTTAGGTGTTAGCTTCAGGTGCCGTCCTACCGGTTTATCGGTCTTAGTGACTACGGCCGCAACCGGAATTTGGGCATCAATGAGCAGTTGTAAAACTACATTTGAAATCGGTGCCGAGCCAAAGAAAATAACAAATTTAGATGAATTCATAGGTTGATTATAGCTAAATGAATGCCTATAATCCCGGTCTATGTCTGAAGGTCATAGGTCATTGGCAAGATTGCCAAAGAGTCAGCAACTGGAATTACTTGCAAGTAGAGTTATCGGATCTTTGGAAACTTACGGTATAAATGGTCTTGCTGGTGAGCTAGAAGGAAGAGTTGGCCAAGACTTTAAGTACTATTACGGGTTATTTGTTGAGGTTGGGTTAGTGGATACTTTTGCAGGGGTGAAAGTAGACCAAGTTGGGCAAGTTATACCTACTGTCAGGACAAAAGCAAACTTTCCTTCTCCTCAAGGAAGCAGAGAAGATATGAGTATTGCTGCCATCGACTTGGAAGCAGGAGTGGAATTTAACATGCAGTCACGTCCCTTGATATGGTGGATTACTTCCACCCAGACTGACGAGGATGGAGATATTGATTTGGTTACACTGCTCGGCGAAAGGAAGAGAAAAAAGGTTGAGATATATAGTCAGGGAAAGACGATATTGGCCTTTAAAGGCTTTACCTATGCGTTGGTTCAGTCGCCTAAATTGGCTAGATATGGACTCGATGCAAGGATAATAGAAAATTTCTCTTGCGAGCAAGTATTAAAAGTTATTGAATTTATTAAATCTGGCAAATTAGATGAAATAATTGTGGGATTTTCTCTAATTAGTCTGTTAGAAAAAGTTAGATAATGTTACTTTATTGACCAATACTTATTGTTAGAGTTATAATCCTGTAACTTTAATACATTATCGCCATATGCCCCCTGAATTATTACGAACCCATGAACTTGTGGTAAAAGATCCCGCAATGGCTCTTGCTGAAATAAATGGTGCTAGTAGTGTGGATGAGAATATACAACAAAGTTTAAAAGATGGTCCTTCTAGTTTAATAGCTGATTCATTACAACGGGCTATTAATGTAGCTGCTACAGAGAAATCAATTGGCGTTTTACAATTGATCTCTAACTTGAGCGCAGCAAAAGAGACATTCAGCGCCTTTACTGAAGAAGCTCAAGCTAAAGCAGAAGCGAAGAGAACTATAGCCCAAACAGCTTTAAGTACGGTCAGAGTGGCGGGGGCCGATGTTAGAAAAGACGTAGTCTTGGCCATGATCAGGTCGTTAGAAAAATCATACCGTGAATTTCTCCCATTATATTGTGAGGAATATGGATGGGAACTACCCAGACCAAATACTATTGCAGAAGTTAACACTTTAATGAAGATTCACGGATTAATTTCAGGAGTTGAGAGATATAGAACTGAACTGTTGGGCCGAATGGAAGCTTTTGCGGTTCAAAGGGCACGATTAGAATCTGAATTAGAAATACTCAAAAAGGATAACGAATTACTTCCAAAAATATTCAATGAAAGACAAGATTCTAATCACAATAGAAAAAGACTAGCACTGCAGAAAGTAGGCTACTTAGGAGCACATGTCACTGGAATTCCAGTAGCTATTGCTACTGGGGCAGTATTGGGAATAGCTGAAGGTGTATTGGTGGCAAGTGGGAAGGACAGAGAAATATTTGCTATAGCTATCAAAGATAGGTTGAGTAGTATTTCTGATTTTGCTGGAGATATGGGAAGAGGAATTGGCTCTGCTATCTCTGGCGGATGGGGTTGGATTTGGAGAAGAAGATAATTATTTAATATCGACTATCAATTTTTTAAATAGACTGATTAAACTTAAGTAATGGCACAGAGTTTTCATGAACTACAGTCATCTGCAAATAAGTTAGAAGCGATCTTGAGTTCGCACGGAATTACAGGTAGAGCTGTTGCAGCCACAGCCACATCTCCAGAAAGTGTAACTTTTCATTATGTTTTGAGTGGGTATTCCAGAGAGAGATTATTAGCAAGTGCTAAAGAAGATCTAGAGTCTAAATTGGCAATTTTTCTAGGTGCTGCCAGTGTATCAATTGCAGAACAGTCTGATTATGAGGGAAGAAATAACACACCCTATGATCAAATGATTGATGTAGTTGCCTGGCAAAACCAATAACCAAAATCTTCTAATTTAATTGTGATGACCTTTGAGAAATTTGGCTAAAGTGATGCGGTCAATAGGTTTAATGGAAGTACCTTGTTTATAGTTAATAGCATCGGGGAGGCGGGTAAGGCAGTCAATGGGTAAGTCTTTCATCTCATTTAAGGAGAAGACATTTATTAATGTAGTTGGGAGGAATTTCTTCACTTTTTTTAGTGCTGCCTCCAACTCTCCCAGAGTTATCGCCCTAGCCGATCGACCCTGAAGAATTAGCTTATCAATTTCATGCCGAAGGCGATGGAGAGCTTCTCTAACTGCTTTGTCTCGTTTCTGTTTATCCGAGTAAAATCCTCTTTGTATCTTTACTACTGATTTTTCTCCTAAGTTTTTCAATAAGTCGTTGGGTTCCTGAGCTTTCCAGCTACCTTGGTCATTAAACTGTAGAGCTGCAACTAAAGTATTAAGTTTTACATTGGGTTTGGGCGATATTTCTGGGCTTAAAGGATGGGTGAGTAAAGAGGTCTGACCAGCTAAGGGCTTTTCTGATATAGGTTTTGGTCCGATTGGATGCAAACGTTGATCGTGAGTAGATATCAAGGAATTGATTCTGTCTACGCCCGGAGGTCCTAAGAATTCAAAAATGTCTGAGACTTTAGTAGATGTCCCTTTAATAACTACATCTTGTCCCGAAACTAATGCTTCTACAACTGCTTCTTTCTCTTCTAAAGAAGGATATCGTTTCAAGGCTTTTTCTAAAGCTGGAGTCAGAGCTCGCTCAATTGCACTAGCCTCACGGGGAGAGATATCAGTTCGTCCTAAGGAAGTTAATTTTTTGGAAATCTCAAATTTCTGTCCAGAATCAGGTTTTGGTTCCCTTTTGGGTCGATCAATTTGCACTGAGTCAAGTTTAGGTTGCACAGCACGTGATCCAGATCCAATTACTCTTCTAGTTAAACCAGAAAAAAAGTCATCACTGTCTGTTTCAGGCAAGATCTGCGAAGGACTAATATCAGCTATGTGCATCAAAACAGAAATTAAAGCCGGGGAAGCCAGGGGATCTTCATGATTTTGACAATAATCCTTTATGAGTCGGACTAGGTCATCGTCCATTCGGGCAGTCCGTAAAATTCCGTCAGCAACTGCGGCCGCAATATTCAATTCATCTTGAACCTGCTTTATTTCTTCTTTGGAGTCTACAATTGCCTTTGTAGCAATCATGAGCTGCTGCAGTAGTTTTTCAGCTGACTGCGGGTCAGGCTCACTTTGCAACTTGGTTAGAATGTCTTGGGCGTCTTCTGAATCTGGTTTTAGTCGAGGATGTCTTTCCGCAGTATGAATTTTTGACTCTAAGTCAAAAGTCCGCTGTTGGGCTAAGGAATGTATTTCGCGATGACTTTGGCTTTCAGAGCTAAGTAGGGCAATTATAATTTGCCCCATAGTTGGATGAGCATAATCTGTGAGGAGTTCAGTGGCAGCTTGGGATAGAATAGTTAGCCCCCGAGTGAGTAGCTTAGGATTCTGATCTATAGTTGCGGATGTAGATTCAGGTGTGGAATGTAAATTAGTCATCTTGAAAACAAAGTGAAGAGTATTATAATTCTGAAGATCTGATTGTCAAATATTGATATGACAGAAAAAACGCTTAGTGATGGTACGAACGGAGACAGTCTTAGGCCTAAGACAGTTCGGGGAGACAGTTTCTATGAAGGCCTGATTTTTCCGCTCATGTCTCGCCTGAGTAGTGATGCGCATGGGGAAGTTGACTATTGGTTGGAAGAAATGCGCCGAGTTCCCTTAGTGGTAGAGAGAGAAGCAGTTTTACAAAATATTGGCAACTTTCGGGAATGGACTAGGCTGATTATGCAAGGAGCAGATCCGAGAAATTTTTACAAGCAGCTGGTAGATATTGTAGCTGAAAGAGAGGGAGGACCAACTCCTTTTGTAGGTCGACTTATAGCCGTGAGGACATTGGCTCATCTGCATGCTATGGGGAAAATTAAATTAAACTCATACGACATTTTGGCCAGTAGATTGAAATTAGCGATATCCACTGATCCGTATCCTCGGGGATCGGTGCTTCTGCGGGCGGGTATGGATAGTATCTTGCGTCAGCAAGAGTTGCGGAGTCAGAAAAAAGGCGATTACAACTGGTGGACCAGCGAGGAATGTGCTGGAGATGGGGCAGAAGAAAAAGATAGATGGAAAAGAGCTGAAATGCTCGCTTACGCATCACGGCAGTTAGTAAATATGACTAATGACCAGTTAGGAGAATTGCTACTACAAACTTGGCGACCTACAGCCGGAACGATAGTTCTGGGAGCGGATGAAATTGAAGGAGATCCTACCATTCCTAAAGCCGTAATTCGTTTAGGAGTATATACCACCACAGACCTGTCTGGTAGATTTAGCCAGATAAATAAGATTTGTCGAATTACTCCCCAAATACTTGGAGCTGGACTGGGAATTCCCTCCAAAGATCTGTACCGTGCCGGAGGGTTTTTTGACAGAAGAAACCTGACAGTTTTGCGCAGTTACCCTACTTTAGAGGAAAGTCAGGGTAGGGGAAATAAACCTGCTCTTAAAGAACGCAGGAATGGAATTGGACTGGACGCTATGTATCCATTGTCAGAAGATGTTTTGGAGCAATTGGAAGATACATTTCCTGAACAAGGTGGAGGAGTAAGGGATGAGATAGCTCAAGAATTATTACCCGCGATGGGAATTGGCTTGATTGCGGCTGTGCGCACTTCCAGGCGAGTCAGACTTCATAGACCGGACATCCAGTTAGGTCAAGTGGGCCACGAGTTGGAAGCAGTCATTAGGGGATTAGAGCGAGAAGTGATTCTAACTACAATGTTAAATGGCCAAGCAGAGAGTAAGAAGTTTTCCATATTGGGATCATTAACGGAGGAATTTAACCGCAAACGCGGTAAATTGGAAGATCGCCAAGTGACCCAAGAGTATGCTCGCCGATCCCTACAAGCCGTAGTTAGAGGATTAGTTATTACTTACAATTATGGTGTTGGTCAAGTTCGGCCAGAGCACAAAATTTGGGAGTTATTTAATAGAATTGTGTCAGAGAAAGGCATCCCTTTGGAAGATGCGCGCAGATTCCCGCGGCTTTTGGATCCCAAAAAAGGAGTTAAAGTGGAAACTATAAGAACAGAAAAGCCACCAGGTAAGGCTAAGGGCCCAATCAGAATTGAGAAAGCCTTGGACGAAGAAGGCGATGATTGATTAGGGGTGTAAAATATAACTATGCCTCGCAGAAGTAAAGAAGCGATTAGAGAAGAAAGGCGAGCTGCAGATAGAGCAGCATTTCAGCAAGCTATGGCTGAGAACAATGCAACTAGAGAAAGAAATGCAGCTATAAATAGGCGAACCTTGCAAAGAACCGGAAGAAAAACACACCCCCTTGACATGGCTGGAGATGGGGTAGCATATGACCAGCGTGCAGTTTGGGGGCCAAAAGGACTAGTACAATTATCTCCAGGAGTTGAAATAGAAATTGGTAGTCAATCCCGGATAATTCGGAACGCAGCGGGAGAAGTAGTTGCCATTCCTGGCGGCGAAGGCAGTCCGCTTACGATTAGAGATTTAATTAAAATTGACCCCAAGTTAGCCAGAGAAGCTCAGAAAGCTAACCGGATATCACGAGAAAGAAGAAAGAAGAAACTGCGGACCAAACGTGGATCACGTTAGAGACTGACTTCTTCCCATTCGTCTCCATTGACTCTAAACAATTTAGAATTTTGTTCTAAGACTCGATCAATAAACAAGATGCCATTTAGGTGGTCATATTCGTGTTGGATAACATGAGCGGCAAATCCGGAGAAGGTCTCAGTTTTTTCTTGCATCCGGTTGTCAAAATATTTAACTGTAACTGAAGAACTGCGCTTGAGGGGAGCATAGTGATTGGGTAAGGACAGACAACCTTCATAGACACCCCCCTTGCCATGGGGATTTATCAGGCGTTGCGAATATTTAATGATTTGGGGGTTGATGAAAGTGGTAATAGGACCCTTTGGGTCGGGGCGAATCATAAAGATGGATAAGGATTCACCAATCTGGGGCGCAGCCAAACCTACTCCTTCTGGGTTTTTGGCCTTCTTTAAAGTACTTTCCATATCTTGGAGTACTTTAAGTATCCGGGCATCAAGAGTCTTAACTGCTTGAGTGGGCTTACGTAACCCTTCCGAAGGCACAGTGATAATTAATGACATGCGTTAATTTTAATGCAAGTTGATCTTTATTGCATTATTAAGTACAATCTGACCTTCGTGGTTGATAGGAAAGATAGAAAAATAGCTTTGTTCCTACCCGTGATATTGGGCCTAATGGCCCTGGCTTGGGTAGGACCTGTAGAAACGACGCAAACTCCTACGGTTAATCCGGGAGACAGACCTTTTATTTCTGCCCTCACTCAAGCTGCTGTTCAAACTCAAACCAGGGAAGCCAAGTCGAATGCTTTCGCCACAGTGGCTAGTATTGCCTTAACAGCACATGTTGGCCTAGGTCCAGGCATATTAGAAGCTATCCAAGCCACTGCTAATGCTCTCCCACCTGCTTCGGCGACGTCACAGCCTTGATTTGGTCTAGCTGAGTTTTGGGATCAGCAAAATCTGGTTTTAATTCCAGGGCCTTTTGGTATTCC
>OBEQ010749329.1_pt1 | contig 20564 bp, 18 predicted proteins | sample 1670901 | NCBI WGS metagenome assembly OBEQ01 (sample SAMEA104232315, study PRJEB22302) | groundwater metagenome | biome: forest; feature: aquifer; material: groundwater | place: USA | collected 2011-08-07 | depth 5.4 m
AGATCGGCCAGCAGGGCCGCGATCACCCCGCCGTGCGAAACGATGACGTGCTCCCCTTCCCCCAGCCGGTCCACGATCGCACTGAGGGCAGTCCGCACCCGCGTCCTGAACGCTTCCAGCCCCTCCGCCTCCGGAATCCGCACCAGCGACGGCGTCGTCTTCCACTGTTCATAGGCGCCGCCGAAGCGCTGGTCAATCTCATCCGGGGTCAGCCCTTCCCAAGCACCCAGGTACATTTCGGCCAGCGCCTGCTCCACGACCGGATCGCCGTGCCCGTTGCCGGCGGCGATGGCCTCGGCGGTCTGGCGGCTGCGGCGCAGATGGCTGGTGAAGATGCTCCGCAGATGGTAGGAGGCGAAGAAGACGCTCAACTGTTTGGCCTGGGTTTCCCCCACGGCGTCAAGCGGAAGGTCGGAGTGGCCCTGAATGCGGTTTTCGCGGTTCCACGCGGTCTGGCCGTGGCGGATCAGATAGCAGCGCTTCACGGGAGGCTAGAGACCGTAGCTGGAGGCGACTTGATTGAGGACTTCCTCCGCCACGAAGATCGGCGCGTCGGCCCGCAGGGCCACCGCGATGCTGTCGGAGGGGCGGGCGTCCACTTCCGAGGACTTGCCGTCCTTCGACTGGAGGATGAGCTTGGCGTAGAAGGTGTTGAACTCCAATTTGGTGATGACGATACGCTCCAGCGTAGCACCCAGCTGGGAAATGGTGTTTTTGAGGAGGTCGTGGGTCAGCGGTCGCGGCGGATCGATGCCGCTGATCTTCATTTTGATCGCCGTCACCTCGGAGATGCCGATGATGATGGGCAGAAACCGGTTGCCGCCCCGTTCCTTGAGCACGATGACCTGTTCGCCGCGCCGCTCATCGATGCGGATCTTGCTGACTTCCATTTGCACGAGACCGTTGCCCTCGCTCATGATGTGTAAATGCTATCACGCGCCGCAAATCAGTGTCAACCTACGGGCTGGGGTGGCCAGCACCTACCCCCAGAAAAGTATTGCATTCCCCACTAATTCATGTTAAATTCGCCCTAACCACAGGAGGTGGGAATGGGAAAGCGCATGGGATTGGTGATCTTCGCCCTGCTCGTGCTGAGCGCTCCGATGACGGCATCGGCTGCCAGCTCGTGGGCTGAAGGAGCCACCTATAGCGAAAAGGTGACGGGCAAATTGAAGTATGGTGTCCGTAACACCTTGCTGGGCTGGACGTCGCTCTTCCGAGAGCCGATGCAAGCCAGCCAGGCCGGCGAGAATGTCTTCGTCGGGATTGGCCGCGGTGTCTGGAACGCGGTAGGACAAACCGCTGGCGGGATTGTCGACGTGGTGACCTTTCCTCTTCCTCAGATCGATATCCCACTGCCGGAAGGTGGAACCGACGTCTGGTCGTAAGGTTCTTTCCCATGGTTGACAACAAAGCCCCTGCGAAACGCAGGGGCTTTGTTGTTGGCCTGTGCCTGGCCTTCGGACTGCTGGCGCTGTTCGGCGGCGCGGGCCAGGTCCGCGCGGAAGAGCCGCGCACCGTATGTCCCATCTGCTCGAAGGCCGGCAACCAAAGCGCCGGCTATGGCGACCACGCGGTCCACACGCTGGGCCGCGGAGCCGTCAATACCCTGTTCGGATGGACGGAGATGCTCCGTCAGCCGACCGAAACCGCCAAGGAAGGCGGCAATGTGGCCACGGGCATTGGCCGCGGCATCGGCCAGAGCGTGACGCGGACGCTGGCGGGCGTGGGCGAAGTGCTCACCTTCTGGAGCCCGAAAACCAAAGACGGCTACGTGAACTTCGCGCACGACTGCCCCATTTGCCTGGGCAAGAAAAAACCGTAATCCCTTTCTAAGAACTTCTCACCCGCGCCGATCATTTTTCAGCGCGGGCTCCTTTTTTCTTGACACCGTTTTCGCCGCCGTGTAATGTGGCGGGACAATTTGATGTTCGATGGGTTAAGGGAAGCCCGTGAAAAGCGCGCGCCCCCCCGCCGCTGTCACCCTGACGTTCGGCCCTCGCAACTGCCACTGCCCTGCTCGCGATGAGGGTGGGAAGGCGCGAGGTGACCTCCGGGAAGCCAGAAGACCTGCCCAGAGAACGAGGACTTCACTGTCGCTTCGTGGAGCGAGTCCGGGGTGAAGAAACTGGGGCTTTCCCTGACGGAATCCGTCAGGTTTTTTATGCCCGGACCCGCTCCACCCGCACCGTCCCGCGCTGATCGGGACAAGGAGCCGTTCGATGGGTTGGATCTGGGTTCTGGTCAGTTGCGCCGTCTTCGCGTCCGTCCCGGCCGCCGCGCGCGCGGGCATGCCGCACGAATCGCACGAAGGGTCGCTCTTCTCCACCCGCCGCATGCCGCGGCAATCCCTCGATGCGGAACGCATCCCCGCGAATGTCAGCATCATTACCGCTGACGACATCCGCCGCTCCAAAGCCCTTACCATCCAGCAGTTGCTGCTGCCGCTGACCGGCGTCACCTTCTCCGACCAGCAGGGTTTCGGGCTGGCCTCCGATGGCACGCTCAACCTTCGCGGCGTGGTCAACAGTTCCCGCACGAACGCGCTGGTGCTGGTCGACGGCATCCGTCAGAACCGGCTGACGGGCGATGAGGTCCACTGGCAATCCATCCCGGTGGAGCAGATCGAACGCATCGAAGTCATCCGGGGCGGCGGCGGGCTCGTCTACGGCGAGGGGGCGCTGACCGGCGTCATCAATATCATCACGAAACAGGACGGCGACCGGCCGGCGCGGGTTGAAACCGGCGGGGAGCTCGGCTCCTTCGGCTGGAAGAAAACGTATGCGGGCGCGCAGGGGCGCATGGCCCCGCTGCGCTACGGACTCTACATCTCCCGCCGTGAAGTGGATGCCGAGCGGGAATCCAGCTGGTCGCGCAACACCACCGTCCGCTCCAACAGCGGCATCGACTGGCTGCCCGGACTGACGACCGACCTGCATGTCGCGCACAGCGATGACACCACCGCGTTTCCCGGGCTGCTGACGCTGGCGCAAAGCCAGCAGCGCTCCGAGCAGTCCAACGCCTTCCATGGATTCAACACGACGGAAATCGACCAGGTCTCGCTCGACACCACGCTGGGCCCGGTGGACGGGCTCTCCGGCGTGCTGTCCGCCTTTTGGTCGCGCCAAGTCCAAAAATCGGAGGACTCGATCAACTTCAATTCGTTTACGGTCACGCCCTCGCACGGCGTGAGCCTGCGCACCAATCATGAGCTGGCGGGCGCGTCGGTGGGCCATCTGCTGGTCAGCGGCATCGAGCTGAGCGAAGACAAGGCGACCACCGGCGATCCGGGTGTGGGGCCGGACAATGAGACCAACCGGACGGGCTACGGGCTGTTCCTCGAGGAGACGCTGATGTTCGGCGACCGTTTCACCCTGGTCGGCGGCATGCGCTACGACCGGTCCCGCTACCAAACCTCCCTGAGTTTTCCGGACTACAACGGCACGCTGCGCTTCGAAGGCTGGAGCCCGAAAATCGGCGCCACGCTGATCCTGGTGCCGCAGCAGCTGCGCGCCTTCGCCTCGTACAGCCGGCCGTTTAAAGCGCCCAACGTGGATGACTTTTCGGCCCGCGTCAGCACCATCGGGCGCAGCAACGCGGCTTTGCAGCCGCAGCAGGCGGACACCTATGAGATCGGACTGACCGGGCGGCTGGGCGGCGTGGAAGCCGATGCCACCGGCTTTTACCTGAATACGAACGATGAGATTCTCTATAACAACACCGTCTTCACGAACCAGAACTTCGACACCCGGCGGTTCGGCTGCGAGCTGGGCTTCCGCGCGCACCCGCTGAACGGCCGCGCGCGGACGTCCATCGCCTATACCTATGTCGATTCGGAATTCACGAAAGGCGCGCTCAATGGCCACACGATCCCTGGCTCGCCGGAGCACACCCTGCATACGGTCGCCGGCATCTCGCCGCTGGAGGACCTGTGGGTGGATCTGGACTGGCGCCTGGTCTCGAGGTTTCGCCGCATCAATGATTTCGCCAATATCCTGCCGGCTGCCGACAACTACGGCGTGCTGAACCTGATCACCCAGTATGACGTGCCCCAGCGGCTGCTCGGCGAACGGGGGCCGCACATGAATGTCTACCTGCGCATCGAGAATGTGACGAACGAAGAATACGCAATGTATCAGTCCAGCAACAGCGTCAACCTGCTGGGAGCCGGCGAAGCACCCATGCCGCCGAGGGGGTTCTTCGGGGGCGTCCATATCCGGTTTTGACACCACAACCTGCGGAGGCTAGAATATCCCTATGGAACGCCAACTTCACCCACGGCTGGTCGTCGGGCTCATCGTTTTGGGTATCGTCTCGCGGCTGGTCCCTCATCCGTGGAACGCCACGCCAGTGATGGCCATCGCCCTCTTCGGCGGCACCTATCTGTCGAAGCGCTGGGCGATCCTGCTGCCGCTGGTCATCGTCGCGCTCAGCGACCTGGTGATCGGCTGGCACACGACCGTGCCTTTTACCTGGGGGGCGTTTTTGCTCGCCGGCATGCTGGGCTGGTGGATCCGCACGCATCCGAACGCCACGCGCATCGTGGGCGGCTCGCTGGCCGGCTCCCTGCTGTTTTTTCTGCTGACGAACTTCGGGGTCTGGGTCGCCGGCGATTTGTACCCGCTGACGGGCCAGGGCCTGCGCGAATGCTTCACGGCCGCGATTCCATTTTTCCGCGGCACGCTCGCGGGCGATGCGGTGTTTGTGGCCGTCCTCTTCGGCAGCTACGCCCTCCTGACCGGCCCTCGCGCCGCGCACGCTCCCGCCCGCTCACGGTAGCGGGTCATGACCGGCGCAGCGTCGGTCGACGGGTTTCTTGCGGGCGTTGCCTTTGGTTTAACCTTCCTTCTCCTCACAACGTACCGGCACGTTTCCCCGGCCTGGCTGAAACAGCTTCTTATGTCACTGGCCCTTCTCTTGGCCGCCCGGTATGCCGCGTTGGCGCTGTTGACGCCGGCTGAGGAGCAGCTCTGGCAGGCCGTGTTCCCCGTGCTGGCCCTGTCCAGTGTGATGGCCATCGACCACGTCATACGCCATCCGGCGATGACGCCGAAGAAGCTGCTGGCATGGGTGGCGCCGGCGGTGGCGGTCGATGGCGCGGTGATTCTGCTGAACGCCTTCCGCCTGGCCTCACTGTTCCACCTGCTCATTGCGATCGGATTTTCAGCCGCCTGCGTGATGCTGGCCCGTAAGATTCCCTCACCGCCCATCCGGCAGGCGCTGGCGGCCTTGGCTGCAGGCCAGTTGTTGTTAGTAGCCGTCCCCGGGCTGCCCTCCGAAATGGCGATGCTCATGGCGCTGTGGTTCGCCTACGACACCGGCACCCGTTTGCAGCAATCCGGCTGATTTCCTTTTCCACCCTCCGGTGTGGGAAGTGGGCGGGTGGCGAGCTGTTGCGTAGCGCACGTGTGAAGGGCCGAGCGGGCACGGTGCCGAGCGATGCGCGGAGCAACTGCGAGCCAGGCCCCGCCCACTACTCACGCCCTCTTTTCCCTTGACAGACAGCGTCGAGAAAACGACAATAGTAGTCTGTTTGCCTGCCTTCCGTCCGGAAGCCAATTCGCAAACCAACACAAGGAGGTCCCATGGCGGTTCAAACATCTTCTCCGGCCACCCAGCAGTCCGGGGTCCTCGTGACCACCGACTGGGTCGCCCAGCATGCCAACGATGCGTCGATCCGCATCGTTGAAGTGGACGTGGACACGAAGGCCTATGGCGAAGGCCATGTGCCCAACGCGGTCGGCTGGGATTGGAACACCCAGCTGTGCGACACCGTGCGCCGGGACATTATCCCGCAGGACAAGTTTGAAAAGCTGCTGGGCCAGTCCGGCATCGACAACAACACGACGGTCATTCTCTACGGCGACAACAACAACTGGTTCGCCGCGTGGGCGCTGTGGCAGCTGAAGGTCTACGGCCACAAGGATGTCCGGCTGATGAACGGCGGCCGCAAGAAGTGGATTGCCGAAGGCCGCGAGCTCTCAACCGACGCTCCGAAAACCTCCCCCAAGTCCTACAACGCCAAGAGCGCGGATAACTCGATCCGGGCCTTCCTCCCCGAAGTCATCAAATCCTCCTCCGAGCGCACCGCGCAGCTGGTCGACGTGCGCAGCCCGCAGGAGTACAGCGGCGAGATCTTAGCACCCCCCGGCCTGCCTGAAACCTGCCAGCGCGGCGGTCATATCCCGGGCGCGAAGAGTATCCCGTGGGGCAAGGCCTGCAACGAAGACGGCACCTTCAAGAGCCCTGAGGAGCTGAAGGCGCTCTACGGGGGGGCTGGCATCACCGGCGAGAAGCCGGTCATCGCGTACTGCCGCATCGGCGAGCGCTCCAGCCACACCTGGTTCGTGCTGAAGCACCTGCTCGGCTACGCGAATGTGAAGAACTACGACGGCAGCTGGACCGAATGGGGCAATCTGGTGGCGGCCCCGGTCGAAAAACCGTAACCCATGCCAAGGCCTGAAGACTACTCCGAGCGCAAGACCCAGCTGGCCGGCTGGCCGGTCACGATCGTCAGCTACAAGCTCGGCGCCAGCTACCACACCACGATCGATAACACCGACCCGGGCGCCTGGGTGGTGAAAGCCCAGGGGCTGACCAAGCAGGAGGCCGAATCCAAGGCGCTCAAGGAAGCTGAGGCGCTGATGGAGAAGGTCAAGAAGAGCAAGCCGCCGACCGGCTGCACCTCGGTGCCAGGGTTTTAAACCGTATTGTTGGACTGCCCCGCTCCTCGCCGTCCGAGGAGCGGGGTTTTTTTATTTTCAGGCACCCTTGCCTCCTGGATCGAAATTATCTACAATGAACTTATTATATTGTTTGTGAACCGTTTCAGCGGAGGGGACCACACTGCCAATTCCTCTTGCTGCGTCTCTGCACCGCACGCTGCTTGACGCCGCCGCACGCCACCGGCGGGTCTTCCTCGCCTCAAGCCTAACCCTGGCGATCAGTGTCATCATCCTCGGCCTGGTGGGCTTCATCCGCTGGCGGGGCCACCAGGCGCTCAAGAGCGATACCCGCACCGTGATCGCGCAGGGCGCGCAGCAGCTGGTGCGCGCGCTGCAAAGCCGCCGCGGCACGCTGACCTTTGTCCGGGATGTGCTCAACCGCCGCGCCGATTTGAGCCGGCCCCAATTGGAAGCCATGGGGGCCAGCGCCGTGCGGCATACCCGCCATCTGCTGGGCGTGGGATTGCTGCGCCCGGGCGCCGTCAACTGGTGGGCCGATCCGGAAACCCTCTCCGCCGCCGAATTAAAGCGCTTGAACCAGACGATCCTGTCGCGGCAGCAGCTGCGCGGCATGTGGCGTTCGCCTTCCACGTTTGACATCGAGATCAGCCCGGAGCGGATGCTCCTGGTGATGCTGGAGCCGCTGCGAAGCAAACTCCACGGCGAGACCGCGGTCGTCGGCGTCTTTGATCTCCGGCCCATGCTGACCTACTTTTTCGCCTCCACCCTGCCTCCCGGGCAACCGATCCGGGTGCTCGTGGACGACGAAGTGCTGTACCAGTCAACCAACTGGCGCTCCGCCGCCAAGAATAGTCCCGCGCCCATTCTCGTCGAGTCGCCGGTGGCGGTGGATGCCGCCCGGTGGATCCTGCAAATGCAGCCCGGAGCCACCAGCGTCGTCGAAACCCTTTCCTGGTTCAACTGGCTGCTCATCGGGCTCAGCGCTCTGGCCGGGCTGGGCTTAAGCGTCATCGTCTGGATTTTAGCCGCCCGCACCTGGCTGCTGCAGCGGGCCGTCGACCGCCGCACCGCGGCCCTGCGCCGCGTCACCCGCCGACTGCGGGAGCTGGCAATCACCGATGAACTGACCGGGCTCCACAACCGCCGCTTTTTCCTCGACCGGTGGGAGTGGGAATGCGACCGGGCCAAGCGGTATCAGCGCCCGCTGGTCTGCCTGATGATCGACGTCAACGGCTTCAAACAGGTCAACGACCGGCTGGGCCACCGTACCGGCGACACCGTCCTGAAACAGGTGGCGCAGGAGCTCAAGGCGGTGCTGCGCACCTCCGACGTACTAGCCCGCTTCGGCGGCGATGAGTTCATCGTGGCCCTGCCGGAAACCGACCACTCGCAAGCCGAGGCGGTCATGGAAAAACTCCAGCAAGTCCAGATCCCGGTGCCCGGCGGGCAGGGTCTGCCGCCCGTAACGCTGAGCGTCGGCATGGGCCGCATCCAGGGAGAACAGGAAACCGCCCAACAGGTCCTCGAAGCCGCCGATCAATCGCTGTACGCCTCCAAGCAGCGCATCAAGTCCCCCCCCCGCCGCTGGTAAGTCCGCTTCAGTAGATTCGCTTCATTCCGCGTATCAATTCATACTGCATATCAGATATACTTCAAATTAGTCATGTCTGAAGCCTTTTCAGCCACAGTAGGATGGAGCGCCGGAGCCGATCCAGCGCGCACCGGTCGTGAAGCGGCCGAGAAAGCGCTGGAGCAGCTCAGCGTGCCGCCGACCCTGGCATTGATGTTCGGCTCTTCCTGGTTCAACCAGGGAACACTGCTGCAGGGCGTGCGGGCGGTGCTCGGAGACGTGCCGCTGGCCGGCGAAAGCACGGCGGGTGAAATCGTGCCCGAGGGGCCGCTGAGCCACAGCTGCGTCGTCATGCTGATCGCCTCTCCGCTGATGGCCTGCAGCGTCGGCGTGGCCGACACCGTCGACCGCATGCCTCGGGACGCCGGGCACCGGGCCGCGCAGATGGCACTGCAGGGATTCCGCGGCAATACCCGCACCGGCTTCCTGCTCTTCGGCGACGGCCTGGTCACCAGCTATGCCGATGTGGTGCGGGGCATCCAGGAAGTGCTGGGCACCGGCTCGCTGATTGTCGGCGGCATGGCCGGGGATGACTTGCGGTTCGCCAAGACCTATCAATACGCCAATGACCGGGTGCTGAGCCGGTCGGTCGTCGGTGTGCTGCTGGGAGGGCCGATCAAAATCGGCGTCGGCATCGAGCATGGCTTTGTGCCCATCAGCAAACCCCGCCGGATTACGAGGGCCCGCGCCAATATTCTCTACGAACTGGATCAGCAGCCTGCCGCGTCCGTCTATGAGGAATATTTCGGCGCCGAATTACTGCAGCGCATGCGGGAAGAGTCGTTCGCGCGCCAGCGCATCGCCTATCCGCTGGGCATCCAGCGGGAACAGGCGGATCAGTGGCTGCTGCGCAACGTGGTGGCCTTCGGGGAGGACGGCAGCCTGGCCTGCAGCGGCGAGATGCTGCAGGATGCCTGGCTGCAATTGATGATCGGCAGCCGGGAGCTGGCCCTGGACGCCTCCCGCCGGGCGGCCCAGCAGGCGGCCTCAGCCATGAACCGGGTGGGCTTCGCCCTGGTCTTCGATGCGGTCGCGCGGCGGCAGCTGCTGGGTTCCCAGCAGGCGGCCCGGGAAATTGCGAGCATTCGGGAGACGCTGGGATTCTCGGTGCCGCTGGCCGGCTGTTACACGTATGGCGAACAGGCGCCGTCGGGCTCCTCCTATGAACGGACCGCCCTGCAGACCGGCTCAGTGCTCGTCATCGCGGTAGGCACCTGATGATGACCTATCTTGTCGCCGCGCTCAGCCTGCTGGCCACCATTGCCCTCGGGCTGCAGGCGCCCTCCAATCCGCAGACCAGCGGCATGGTGCTGATGATCCTGTGCGGCTTCGGCTATTTTCTGCTGAAGGGCGACGCGCTGGCCCGCCAGCTGGACGAACTGACGCGGCTGCGGGCCGCGTACGATCAGCTTGACCAGCAGGCCAAATTGATCATCCGCACCGACCTCGAGCTGCACCGCGCCCAGGAAGAGCTGGACCGGCGGCTGGCCTCCCTGATGTCGCTGCACCGGCTGGGACAGCAGCTGCAGGTCAGCGTGCAGCCTGAGGAGATGTTCAGCAAACTGGATGCGCCCATCGTCAGCAGCTTCGGCTTCGAGAACGGCCTGTTGGGCCTGTGCCCGACGATCGAACAGCTGGAGTGGCGCTCCCTGGTCGGCGTCAATCCGGATGCGGCCGCCCGGGTCAGAGACCACCTGCTCTTCAGCGGCCTGCTCAAGGAGATCGTGGCCAAACCAGCACCCCAAATGTGGCGCGACTCCTCGGCGCCGGGCCAGGCGCACGGAAAGCTCCTGGAACTGCTGGGCGTTTCCAGCGCGGTCATCGCCGGCGTGATTCCCCACTCCGGGCCGGTCGGGTGCCTGATTCTGGGCCATGCGGCCGGCGGCACGGTCAACGCCAAAGCCGAAGAAGAGCTGGTGGCCATCCTGACGAATCAGCTGACGGTCGCCGTCGAAAACTCCGCGCTCTATGAAAAAACCTGGGCCGCCCAGCAGGAACTGGAGCGGAAGGTGCAGGGGCGCACCCGCGAGTTGGCCGAAGCCAATACCGAGCTCGTGCGGCTGAACAAGGCCAAGAGCGACTTCGTCTCGGCGGTGTCCCATGAGCTGCGCACGCCGCTGGCCGCAATCAAGGGCTACGCCGCGCTGCTGAGCAGCGGCCAGTTCGGCGCCCTGGCGAAAGCGCAGGGCGAGCGCATCGGAAAAATCGAAAAGCATTCGGATCTGCTGACGCAGCTGATCAACAACCTGCTGGACATCGCCCGCATCGAATCAGGCCGCGTCACGATGGAGCGGCGCCTCATCCCGGTCGAGGAGTTTCTCGGCATCGTCCACGAGCTGATCCAGCCGCAGCTCGAGGCGAAGCACATCCGCTACTCGGTGGATCGCGACGGCGTCAAGGAACTGCTGGGCGACTCCCAGCACCTGCAGCGGGTCTTCCTGAACCTGCTGTCCAACGCGATGAAATACACGCCCTCCGGCGGCGCTATCACGGTGGGATTCTCGCGCGAAGGCGACGCCGTGCGGGCGACGGTGCGCGACACCGGCTGCGGCATCGGAGCCGAGGATCTGCCCAAGCTGTTCCAGGAGTTCTATCGCGCCGAAGACCCCATCAACCAGGAGGTCCGCGGCACCGGCTTGGGCCTGGCCCTGGTCAAACGGATCATCGAAGCGCATCAGGGCCGCATTTGGGTCGAATCGCAGAAAGGCAAAGGGAGCGCGTTCCACGTCAGCCTCCCGGCCGTGTGAGAGATGCCGACTCGCGTGCTGATCGCGGATGATGACGGCGACTTGCGGGATATTCTCCGGTCGATCCTGGAGCCGGACGGCTATGCCGTCTCCGAAGCTTCCGACGGCAAGCTGGCGCTGCAGGCCATCCGGACGCATCCTCCGGAGCTGATCATTCTCGATTATATGATGCCCGGCATGACCGGCCCGCAGATCTGCGAGCGGCTCAAGCAGGATACCCTGCTGCGCCACATCCCCGTCATCCTTCTCACCGGCAAAAGCGAGATTCACGACAAGGTCTATGGGATCAATGCCGGAGCGGATGATTACCTGGTGAAGCCCTTTGAGCCGCAGGAGCTCCTCGCGCGCGTTCACATGGTGCTTCGGCGCACCAGCCGCGACCTGGAGGCCAATCCGCTGACGAAGCTGCCCGGCAACATCACGATCCAGAAGGAGCTGGAGCGCCGCCTGAAATCCGGCGATCCGCTGGCCGCCTGCTACATCGACCTGAACCGGTTCAAGGCGTTCAACGACCATTACGGCTTTAAACGGGGAGACGAGGTCATCCAGCGGACCGCGGCCATCCTGCTGGAAGCGTCGCGGGCGGACGGCGGGGCCTACGATTTCGTGGGGCACATCGGCGGGGACGACTTTCTGATCCTGACCTCAGCGGAGCGCGCAGAGCCGCTGTGCGAATCGGTCATTCGCCGGTTCGACACGTCGATGCCCGAACTGTACGATGAGGCCGACCGGGCGCGAGGTTATTTGCTGCATGTGGACCGCAAGGGCCAGGAGGTCAAGCTGCCCCTGTTGTCCGTTTCGATCGCCCTGGTGACCAACGCCACCACCAAGCTCACTCATCCGGGCGAAGTGGCGAAGATCGGGGCGGAGCTGAAGGCCTACGCCAAGCAGTTCGAGCGCAGCATTTACGTCAAGGAACGGCGCCAGCCGGCCTGACGGGAAGGTCTACGGAAGCGGGGTCGCCTCGGGCGTCTGGTCCAGCGGCCTGACCTCCGGCGAGCCGCCCTCCGGAGCCGGTGCATTGCCGATCGACGAATCGACCGCCGTTTCAGCCACCAGCGCTTCCTCCGCTCCGATCGATGAGGGCTCAGCGCTCTCCGGCGCGATGAGGGGCGGTTCAGCCGGGACAGTGGATTCCGTCGGATTGGCAATCAGGCCGGCCGAAGGGTTCAGCACCCTGATCCACATGGTCGATTTGGCCACTGTCGGACGGCCATCATAGATGATATAGCCGCGGTTGCCCACCAGCACGTCGGGCGGCTTGCTCGCGGACACCGGCGGCGCATCGCGCCGGATTAGCCGGCGCGCCCTGATGGCATCGGTAATCGCCTCGCGCAGCTCCTGCGTCACCTTCAGCTGTTTGGTCAGCGCGGTCCGCTCCAGCTGCAAATCCATCACCCGCTGCATCAGCTCTTCCCGCTCTGCCTTCACTGCGTCGTATGACGCCTGCACCTTCCCCACATCGGTGGTCAGCGTGGAAAGCTCCCCTTCCAGCTGCTGCGCCTGCCGGTCCAGGCGGGGGACTTCTTCCACCGTCGCGGCCAGAAACGACTTGGTGCTGCTCAATTCCTGCTGAAGTTGATTCTGCTGCTCGCCGAGCTGCCGGATGATCACGGAGCGCTGCTCGTTGAGCTCCTGCAGCTGGCGGTTTTCCTGCCGAAGGGTCAGCAGCTGAATGAGCATGAGCACCCCGAGCAAGGGACCGAAAATCACGGCCGACAACCACACGGCGCGGCTGGCCCGGAATCCCCGCCGCCGCATCCGCTGCAGGCTGAAGGCGCGCCGGCGGGGCGCATGAGCCCGCGTGAGAAGAAACTGCTGCAGCCGGTTGCGGGCCGGCTCTTCGAGCGGAAGCCATTCAAGCCCGAGCCGGCACCGCCGCCGGCGTGGCGAGCGCAAGTCGGACCATCGCACCACCCCGGTGGCCGTCAGGGGCTCGTCATCTCCCGGCAGCGACACATTGACGGTAATCCGCTCGCCGCACCGGTGCGCCTCCCGGACTTCCAAGCCGGCTCCCCGCTCGCTCACATTTAACAGCTGGCCGTCTTTCGGCACCAGATCGTCCGAGGGGCAGTACTGAACCCGGCTATGCTGGCCAACCCGGATATTCGCTCGTCGCTCCTGCATGGGTCTCCCTACGCCGGCCCGGAGGTTTCGATCAGCTCTTCCAACCGGGCGCGGAATGCCGGCGGGGCGCCGGTCAGCCGGTAGCCGCTCTGATACCCAACGCGGCCCGACTGCTGCCAGACCAGCTTGGCGCCGGATTCAAACCGCTCGCTGCCCGGCAGCGTCAAATGCACCTTGATGGATGGAATCGAGGGCAGCTCCTGTTCGCTCTCCAAGCCGAAGCCGCCCAGGCTGAGATCCCGCACCGGCCCGACAAAAAACGGCGTCTTTTTTCCGTTGCGCAGCTCGACCAGCGCGCCGGGGATCTGCCGCCGGCTGCCGCGCCGCCGTTCTCCGAACTTCCGCAGCGTCCCCAGCTCTTGCGTCAGCCGCGCCAGCGATTCCTGCAGCGCGCGTTCGCGGCCGCTGAGCGTTTCAACCGTCTGCTGCAGCTCAACCAGCGCGGTATCGAGCGTGCGGCCCTTGGCGCGCGCCTCCTCCAGCGCCTTCGCGGCGGCATCGCGTTCCAACCCGGCGAATTCCGCCTGCTGGGCGCGCTCCTGCAGGCCGGCGATCTGCGTTGCCAGATGCTTCATCCGGTTGCGGGACTCGCCCAGATACCACTGGCTTTCTTCCCACTGCTTGCGCAGCATGGAGGCATCCCGTTCCCATCGCTTCAACTCGTTGTCATGGCCGCGAAGCTGCTCGGTCAATTCGCCGATTCGCGCTTCCAGCTGCGCGGATTTGGCCCGTTCTTCGCCCAACTGCCAGCTGGCATCGTTGCGCTGCCGCCGCAGCGCATCGAGCTCCGCGGCATACTGGCGCAGCGACTCGGCCGCTTCGGTCACGCGCAACTGCTGCTGTTCGATTTGTTTGGCGAGATATTCGGTGCCAGCACCGGCGCTGAGCAGCCCGATGAGCTCATCCCGTCCGATCAGCGTCACGCCGCGGTCTTTGGCAAAGCGCTGCGCCGGCACGGTGAACGATCCCGACGCCACCAGCGTGCCCTGCTCCACTTGCACCGCCTGCATGGCCCGGACGAACCGTTCTACCGTTTGTTTTTCGAAGAAGGGGCCGTTGCCGACAAACAGCAGCGCCGATTTCCTCCCGTCTTTGGCCAGCACCCGCAGCGGGCCGCCCAGCGGCGGCGTCAGATCCAATTCCTGGGCCATCTGATAGCCCTGCCGCTCGAAGGTTTTCCATACCAGCTGGTCGATCAGCAGCACGCCGGAGGGCACCCGGGGCGCCTGGGCATCTTGCGCCATGGGGTTGCGCTTCCAGGCGGTTCGATATCGCCACGCCAAACCGGCCCCCAGCAGAATCGCGGCCAGCAGGCCCCAGCTTCCCACCGCCGAACCTTGCGGTGCCGGTGATGCGGGGGCAGCCGCCTTCTCCTCTGACGCGGACGTCCGCCGCTGAGGGGCCGGCGCATTCGAGACAGGGGGGCTGGCATCGGTAATCTGGAGCGCCCACGGTGTAGGCGTCATACGCGCCATCGCTTCCTGCATCGCGCGGAACCGGTCGCTGACCCGATGATCCCCGATCCCTTCGATGATGGTGCCGCCTTGGACGCCGATTTCAAACGAGCTGCCGCTGACGGAGGCCGGATGCTCGATTTCCACGATCACCTGGCCGGGTTCGGACCGCACGCTGGGCGCGTAGGGCCCGCTCAAGCCGATCTGCACCGAACGGATCGTGCGCGGCGCATTGGGATTGGCCTGCGGGGCATAATGCGCCACGATCGTTTGGATCACCCCTTTGGAGATCGCGGAGCGCTCCGGCAGCGAACCGATCACCTGCTCGCCCGGAAAGGTCAACGTGAGCGTCGGCGGCTGGGCATGGAATGCGGAGCGCACGGTCAGCGGCTCATCCGTGCCGACCTTGAGCACCAGCACCGTTTTGGCCGGCGGCGCCGAATCAAGGGTTTCTGCGGAACGGACGACGGACGATCCTGCCGTGAGGACGGCGACAGCCGCTGTCAGCAGCGAAGCCGTCCGGAAACGATCGTGCGGAAACCTAGAGGACTTGCACAGCGTCATTCACGCGGATTTCAGCGATGGCCCAGTCAGGCAGGATGGTCGCAGCGCAGACGCCTTCCTGCACCCGCTCCACCTTGGCCTTGGCCAACACCTGGTCATTGCGCACGATGGAGACGGTGTCGCCAATGCGCACCGTGCTCCATCCGAGATCAACGATGACGAAATTCCAACTCGGGTTCACCGACAGCACGCGGCCCTTGGGAGAGGCGTCGTTGCTGACAATGATCCGCTCCAGTTTCACCGGTCCGCCGTCGGCCGCCGCCGAGCCGTCACGGCTCTTGAGCGTTTCGGAGAGCTCGCCCTGCAGCTGATCCATCTGCCGCTGAATCGTTGCCAGGCGCACCTGCAGGTCTTTGACGTTGCGCGACTCTTCGTTGAGCCGGCCGGTCGCCTCTTCCAGCTGGCCGTGCGACCGGTTCAGCGCTGCGCTCAGCTCTTGTGAGCGCTGTTGTTCCTCGGTGAGGCTGTTCTTCAAGGTGTCATGCGCGGCGGCCAGCTCGCCGAACTGCACTTCCAGCTGGCGGCGGCCTTCAATGGCCTGGGCATATTGGCGTTTCACCGAACGGCGCGCCACATCTTCTCCGGCCGCCACGGCGATGGCTGCCCCGGCCACCGCCATCCATGTCAGCTGTCCCCGGGTCACCGGATCCCCCTGCGCTCAGGCTGCGGCACGAAAAAACCCCAATGACCGAACGTCATTGGGGCCGACGGCATTGACGCCGCAGCGTATCTCGAATTGTTTCCGCACCGCGATGGTGCGCCTGCATATGCGTGCTCGCTAATCGGTGACACTCAAGTCCTACTGGGAATCCTACGGATGAATAATGGTAACTCAGGTGTCACAATAGCAAGCGCTCAACAGCTTGTCAAGGAACATGATGCAATAAATCCGGCCAGAAAATGGTGCGGAGGGAGGGAGTTGAACCCTCACGCCTTGCGGCAATAGGCCCTCAACCTATCGTGTCTGCCAGTTTCACCACCTCCGCAAACTCTCATGCGCGTTTTCGCCGGATTTGAGGCACGAAAGAGCCGGTGATCGCGCCTTCCGATGAGGAAGAAACCAGTTGGGCATACTTGGCCAGCACGCCCCGCGTGTAGCGCGGCGCCGGCGGGTTCCATGTGGCGCGGCGGCGCTGCAGCTCCTGCCGGCTTAGCTTCACGTCGAGCCGCCGGCGGCTGATATCGAACACGATGCGGTCCCCTTCCCGCAGCAGCGCAATCGGCCCGCCGTTGGCCGCCTCGGGCGCGATATGGCCGGCCATCAGGCCGCGCGTCGCCCCCGAGAACCGGCCGTCGGTCAGCAGCGTTACCGACTCGCCCAGCCCCTGCCCGACGATGGCCGCGGTAACCGCAAGCATCTCGCGCATGCCCGGACCGCCGCGCGGCCCTTCATAGCGCACCACCACCACATCGCCGGCTTTGATCTTCCGTCGCTGGATCGCAGCAAACGCCGCCTCTTCGCTGTCAAACACTCTGGCCTTGCCTTCAAACCGCACCGGCTCATGGCCGGTGATTTTCACCACACAGCCTTCCGGCGCCAGGTTCCCGTGCAGAATGACCAACCCGCCGGTGGGCCGCAGCGGTCTCTTCACCGGCCGCACCACGCGCTGGCCCGGCGTCTCTTCCGCCCGTCTGGCTTCTTCACCGATTGTTTTTCCTGAAACGGTCATCGCCGTCAGGTGCAGCCGCTTGGCTTCGAGCAGCCGTTTGGCGATCAACCCGACGCCGCCGGCCTGATACAGATCCGTGGCCACATACCGGCCCCAGGGCTTCATGTCGGCCAGCAGCGGCGTGCGCGAACTGATTGTGTCGAAGTCATCGATGTTCAGCGGCACGCCGGCCTCGCGGGCGAGCGCCAACAGATGCAGCACGCTGTTCGTCGAACCGCCGGTGGCGGCCACCGAGGCGATCGCGTTTTCCAACCCTTTGCGGGTCACGATCTGGAAGGGCCGGATGTCGCGCCGCAGCAGCTCCATTACCTGCTTGCCGGCATCCGCCGCCCGCTCATCCTTGAGCGGGTCCATGGCCGGCACGCTGGCGCTGCCCATCAGCGACATGCCGAGCATCTCGATGGCCATCGCCATCGTATTGGCGGTGAACTGCCCGCCGCACGCGCCCGCGCCTGGGCAGGCGCGATTTTCGATCTCGCGCAGCTGCTTCGAGGAAATTTTTCCCGCGGCGCACGAGCCGACCCCCTCGAACACGTCCTGGATCGTCAGGTCGCGGCCGTCCAGATGGCCGGGCGCAATTGAGCCGCCGTAGAGCATCAGCGAGGGCAGATTGAGCCGGATCAGCGCCATCACGGTGCCGGGGATCGTCTTGTCGCAGCCGGAGAGCGCCACCACTCCGTCAAAGAGGTGGCCGCGCACCACGAGCTCGATGGAGTCGGCGATCACCTCGCGGCTCACCAGCGAGGCGCGCATGCCCTCGGTGCCCATGGAGATGCCGTCGGAGACGGCGATGGTGTTGAACTCCACCGGCGTGCCGCCGGCCGCGCGCACGCCGGCCTTCACCTGCTCGGCGAGCCGGCGCAAATGGAAGTTGCACGGCATGACCTCGATCCACGTGTTGGCGATGCCGATGAGCGGCTTCTTGAGATCCTCGTCCGTAAAGCCGACGGCCTTCATCATCGCCCGGGCCGGAGCCCGGTCGTCGCCGTCGAGGAGGACGCTGCTGTGCTGTCTGAGATTCTTGCTCATCTCACCAGTCGATGCCGGCCTGGGCCGGGATTTTCTGCTGCCATGGATGCTTAATCTCCTTCATTTCCGTCACGAGGTCGGCCCGGTCAATCAGCGCCTGTGGCGCGTTGCGGCCGGTTAAAATCAGATGGACCGACGGCGGCTTGGCGTCGAGCAGCTCAAGCACTTCCTCCAAGCTGACGAGCTGCACGCCGGCGTAGTCGATCGCATAGATGATCTCATCGAGCACGATCAGCTGATAGGCGCCGGAGCTGATCTTTTCTTTCGCGGTTTTGAGGGCGTCTTTGGCCGCGGCGAGGTGCTCATCAAACGGCTTTTTGTCGCCCATGTACTTCACGAAACCCTTGCCCAGCTGGAGTACCTCAAGCTGGGGTGCCAGCTTCTTGCCCATCTCCACCTCGCCGAAGACAATGGGCCAATCCCCCTTGAAAAATTGAAGCACCAGCACCTTCCACCCCTGGCCGAGGGCGCGCAGGACGGTGCCGAGCGCGGCGGATGTTTTGCCCTTTCCGTCGCCGGTGTAGATCATGATGAGGCCTTTCCGGGAGGGGTCTGGCATGGCAGAGCAAGCAGTCTAGCAGAGGCCCCCGACGAGGGTCAAGCCTGAAGCAAGCCGGGTAGTGGGTCAATTTGACTCGCAATTTCTTCTTAGGCGGGGTCTGGCCCTAACTCATTATGCGGCAAATAGAACAAAGCTACGCCGCCATCCAAGAGGTTGATTCGGGGGTACTGTAATCAGAAGACGAAACTTGATAAGTAGCGTTACAGTTGCGGCACCGAGCATAACAATCCCCTCCAGCGCCATCTTGAAGGGTGATTTCCTTATGGTCACGCTCAAAGCATTTTTGGCAAAGCCGCCTTGGGCTACCATCCTTCGGAACATAAAGACGAGTACCGGGATATACTTCTTTGAGTTCATATAGCGATTTGGTGCGCTCCCAATCCTGAGACTGCTGTTGAGTTTTTTGAAGTTCGAAATTATCTCGCTCGGCTTTAAGTAGTTGTTGCCCAAGCTGTAGGTTCTCTGCCCTGAGCTGGTCTATATGCTGCTGAAGCTGGCTGATGAGAGCAAGTGAAACAGTTTGGTCTGGCTTTGGTTTCTGAAGCTGTTCCAACAGTTTCTTGATGACATCGTAGGCAACCTGGGCAGCCGCACCTGCGTCTAACATGTTCGACACCTATTAGGTTGGCTTCATGATGGAATTCAAAAACTGACCAAAATAGATAAACAGCTTAGAAAATACTGTAATGAAGAACCCCACTGCCATCGTGCCTAGAATGGCTTGGGCTAACCAGTGGACAGGCTTTGGTTCCTTGAACGAAATATTGGGCCAGAGTTTATCCAATAGTCGCAACGAAACTTCGTGCAAAACAGTCCAAATGTTTGAGTAAATTAGCAGTGCAGCCACGAAAGTAAACGCAAAAGCATTTTCAATAGCTAGTTTAGGCGACATCTTAATAGCAATCCATAAACTTAGAAAAACTCCAAGAGCGACACCTAACAGTTGCAATGAGGTTATCACAAGGCGGTTTCTGACTACCCAATGCGGATTTTTGTACCGACCTAGACGCTCTTTTACTTTGGAAAAACTATTTTCGACCCATTCTTTGTCATCGTCTTGGACAATGAGCACACAGCTTTTCTGGTCAGTCGCGTCAAAACCAATTTGAAGACTCTTGCCGTTTACAAGATTTGAAGTAGCGCTCTCGACAGATTGCAAAAACAGCATGAATCTATCTATTTTATTAGCGTCCTGAAAATATTTCAGGGCATCTTCAAAGCTGTCTAACCTAAACCCTTTTCCATCAAATCGAATGAGATAACTCTGTAACAGGTAGGTTTTTAAGGAAGCGGGGTCGTCCTTCTTAAGAGGTTTGTTCACCACATATGCGATTTCTCCAAGCAATTCGTTAAGCTTGCTTAAAGCTGCCTCTGTGATGGTTAGATTGGTCAAAGATTCATCTCGTAGGAATTTACTCATGCTTGGCTACCTTGACGGGGTAAGCGCTTCCTGGCCTTGAGACGACGTTTCCTTGGCCCTAAAGGGTGAGGTTTAACACGGATTTTCTTTGGAGGTGGGTAGCTAAGAGGGATTCGACCCATTAACAATTACTAAATGGATGAGAATGTTATTACTGTTGATATTGCGAAGAATCTTCATCGTCAATAATGCCGTTGTTATTGTCGTCTTGGTCTAGGTAGTTGGGTAAACCATCTCCGTCTGCATCGCGTGAACGAGGATTCATCAGTTGGGAACTATCTTGCGACGGACCGTAGTTATTCCATCGGGAGGAATCAGGCGAGGAACGAATGTGCGGTCGAACATATGTGCCGTCTCTGCGAGTGTAGCCTCGGACATGAACGTCTTTTGCTTCTGCTGTGTAAGCAAGCGCCATCAATGCGACGATGAAAGCCATCAGCCATGAAAATCTCCGCATTTTCCCTCCAGCGTTAGGGCCCTAGCCCTGGGTAAGCGTGGTACGTAGCGTCGAGGAAGGATGACATTTATTATAACACTAGGTCTTTAGCAATCGGGAATAGAATCATGAAGCTGGTGGGTGGCGAGCAGGAGGAGGCGGCGGGTGACGCGGAGCGCGGGGCCCCCGCGCCGGACCGCAGGCGTGCGGGGGATGGGGGGTTGGTCACGGCGATCGGA
>OBEQ012667761.1_pt1 | contig 20551 bp, 14 predicted proteins | sample 1670901 | NCBI WGS metagenome assembly OBEQ01 (sample SAMEA104232315, study PRJEB22302) | groundwater metagenome | biome: forest; feature: aquifer; material: groundwater | place: USA | collected 2011-08-07 | depth 5.4 m
TATGCTTCGGTAGATATTCATGATTATAGTACAACGAACCCTTGTGATTATACATCGCTACAAATCTATTATGATGTAACGCCTGTTTCAAATGCAGACACATGCGATGGATTGATTACAGCTTATGCGTATGGTGGAGTTGCTCCTTATCAGTTTATGCTGAATGATAGTTTAAGTCCAGCAGACAATACATTTAATAATTTATGTGCTGACTATTATTATTTGATCGTAACCGATTCTTTCGGTTGTATGTCGTATGCTTCGGTAGATATTCATGATTATAGTACAACGAACCCTTGTGATTATACATCGCTACAAATCTATTATGATGTAACGCCTGTTTCAAATGCAGACACATGCGATGGTTCGATTACAGCTTATGCTTACGGAGGAGTTGCTCCTTCTCAGTTTATGTTGAATGATAGTTTAAGTCCAGCAGATAATACATTTAATAATTTATGTGCTGATTATTATTATTTGAAAGTAACAGATTCTTTAGGTTGTATGTCGTATACTTCTGTAATCATTCAACAAGACACAATTAATCCATGTCAAAATTCAACTTTATATGCCAACTTTGAAGTAACGCCTGTAACTGATGCTACTACATGTGATGGTTCTATAACAGTCAATGCATTTGGAGGAATTGCACCTTATCAGTTTAAATTGAATGATAGTTTAAGTCAATCAACAAATGTTTTTACTAATTTATGCCCTGATTACTATAATTTGGTAGTAACCGATTCTCTAGGTTGTACATTCTTTTCAACGGTATTTATTCAAATGGATACAATTAATCCTTGTACTAATTCAACGTTATTTGCAACGATGAATACAATAAATGCAACAACTTCAAATAGTTGTGACGGTATTGTTCATGTTATGGCAAGTGGTGGAATGCCACCATACATGTTTTCTGATGATATGGGTTCTACTTTTGTAAACTTCAATACTTTTTCAAACATATGTGTCGGTGATCATTTATTTATGGTAAAAGATCAAATAGGTTGTTCAGCGATTGTTTCAGGAACGATATATGTTGACACAACGAACTCACCATGTGCAAATTCACAATTGTCAGTTGTGTTAGATGGAACAAATGTAACATCTCCGATGAATTGTGATGGTACATTATCTGCAGTTGTTTCAGGTTATGGAACTGGATTTACATACGAATGGAGTAATAATTTAGGAAGCTCAAGTTTAAATCTTGAAAATTTATGTCCTGGTATGTATTCTATTACTGTTGAAAGTGAAGGTTGTACGGTTACTATGAGTAAAAATGTTGAGATTAACGCTACTTCAACAGGATGTACTGGTTCAACATTATCTGGAATAATTTCTGGGACAAATGCTACAGATATTTCTACTTGTAATGGTTCTATTATTATTAGTGGTAATGGTGGAACTGCTCCTTACCAATATTCAATTGATGATGGAATAACAATTGGTAGCACCCCAGAGTTTATTGATTTATGTGCGGGTCAATATTATGTTGGATTAGCTGATGCTGAGGGATGTGTACTTCATTTTATTCATTATGTAGGTATTGATTCTATATCAATAAGTAACCCATGTGAAAATTCAAGTATTTCAGTTGTTTTAACTCCAACACCTGTTTCTTCTTCAACAGTATGTGATGGAACAATCACAGCTATGGTAACTGGTGGAATTGCTCCAATTACACCAATCTGGAGCGCTGGTTCAAATGCAAGTGCCAATACATTAACCTTAACAGATCTATGTAGCGATATTTACACACTTTATGTAGTTGATGCAAATGGTTGTACGATGACTTCTTCGGCGTATGTTGGTGGATTTATTGATTCAACTGTGGCGGCGAACATGGGAATAAATGGATATGTAATACCAGTAGATGCTTCAGGGGCTGACTATTGTGACGGTAATGCTTCGGTAATTGTATACGGAGGTGTTCAACCATTTACTTACCTTTATTCAAATGGAGCTACAACTTCTAACGCAGTTGGTTTATGTGCAGGTTTACATTCAGTTGTTGTGACTGATGATATTGGTTCTACTATGACATTTGATTTCATTATTGGATCACCTGCAAATAGTACAGTAACAGATAGCTATATTGATTCTACTATTGTTGATAGTGTTTATACTGAACCTATTATAGATTGTTTTGTAAATTTTGCAATGATTGATTCTGCTTTTATTACAGGATTTTATATCTTACCAAATGATTCAATAATAGTAAATTGGGGAGTTGTTTTCAATGATTCAATGATTATAGTTACCAATACGTATGGATTAACAATTGGTGGTGCTACTGCTGCTGCAGGTGTTTACATGATTACCTTACAACTTTATTGCCCTGATAAAGCAACTGGTAATTTCTTGAGTGCTACTGACCAGATCTATTATAGTCAACAAAATGAAAATGATGGAATAAATGAAAATATAGGCAATAGTGTTTCTATTTATCCAAATCCATTCAACGATCATATATCCATTTCGTTAGAGAATCCTGAAGGATGTCAAATAATTATATCTGACATTACTGGTAAAGTGATAATAGATGAAAAATTCACTGATAATTTAATTACAATAGATATGAGCAGTTTATCTCCTGGTCAATATCTTGTTAATGTGAAAAATGATTCTTTAAATTTTACTCGAAAAATTATAAAATAAATTTGTTTTAATAAAATTTGTTATCGTTGTTATTTTCGTAGAGACAGGTCGCGACCTGTCTCTACGAAAATAACAACGATAAATTTTAAAAAAATGCCCGTACTTCCATTCCTCCAGAATGAATCATTTTACCTGTTTGGGCTTTTCTTCCGTTGTATTGAAATGAAATTTGTAATGTTTTTGAAATTGAATGTTGATATCCTAAATTCCATGTGTAATTCATTCCTGGTTTTAATGATTCTAACATTTCAAATCCTAAAGCTGAATTTTGGACGCCTGTATATTGAATGTGAACAGCAGTAAATGTTCCTTGTAAACTTCCTTTTTCAGCTTTATTGTATTTGAATGACGAACTTAATTCTCGAACAATTGAAACATCTCCTCCGTACTGTTCTGCATTCTTTTTATGGGAATATCTACCATCTAAGGTAATTCTAAATGTGGTGGTAGGTTGAATAATAAAACTGGGTTTAACAAAATAATAATCCAATGAAAAGTTTCGACCTGTTGTATAGTCGGCTTCTGCTATTTTAATTCCTTTTTGTCCTGTGGCTTCTAAAGTGAAAACTTTTTTGATATTCCATCTGAACGCCATTTCAGTATAAGTGTTTTGACGAGAATCAAAACCATTTGCCAATAATGTTTTACTTCTAGTGTCTTGAAATGTAAATTCTCCTCCAGCAATTGAAGATGTTCGATTGAAAAAAAGTGAATTTCTCAAATTGCTTGTTGTTGAAATTAAATTGGTATCTCGAATTGTAGTAGAATAAGGATTAAAAGCATCAATTCCAGTAAAAAGATTCGTTTTTCGATTAATACGAACTCGAGCTTGATTTGAAATACGTGACATAAATTTTTTAAGTCCAGTCTTGTTTGACCAAATTCTTTCAGGTCTCCAAAATATTCCTTGATTTAATTCATTTGAATATGTATTTATATATACATTACTCGGTGTAAATACACGAATATAACTCGCTTGGTCAACATATTGTGCAATTTCAAATTCATTCAAATCTTTTACGCCATCGCCATTGTAATCAATCCAGGTATAAACTCCTTGGCCATCATTTACTTTGATATATAAAAACTCTTTCTTTAATTCTAATCCAGAACCTATTTCATAAAAATTATTCCAAGTACATGCACCTTTCCAAGCTCTTAATTCATAATCAACTCTACCAAGTAATGTATTCTCGGGTTTTTGGCTGATTAATAATGGATTTGTAATTTTCAATTCTCTGTAACTAGTAACAATATTCAACGATTGATTTTTCAAACTGTTGTTATTCATCTCACCGCCAAAAGTTCTAGCTTGCGCAACTGGAGTTAGTGAGTTACTATCAGATCGTTGATCATATCTTTCACGGTAAAGTAGTTTGTAATTATTTTTAGCTGAATCACCATTGGCAATATAAAATTGATAATCATAAAATTGATAACTAATTAATTGCAAAGGAACTGCTACAGTTTTATATAAATTTAATTCATGATCATCTTTAAAACCCAGTTTAATATCTCTTATACTTTTTGAAATCTCTATTTTGTGACGTAAAAATTGATTTTTATTTTCGGTTTGACTCGCTAAGTAACTGATATCCCATATTGAAACGATTCCATTTTGACTCCATTTTCCATTTGTTTTCGTTCGTAAACCTTGATAATCTGTTCCAATTAAAAAATGTTGACCTTCAAAATTTAGGTTTCCTTTTTTTAAATGTTTGAAATTTCCTCCAAGAGTCGTTGCTAATTGATTTCCTATAAATCCTTTATTTCTTGTATTCCAATCACGGTCAAATTCAACTGATCGGTATTGTTCAATTGGACTAAAATTTTTATCCAACGATTCTACTTCCAATTTTGTTTCCAATTTCCATTTTTGGATTGAATCTTTTCCTAATGGAATAACTCCTAATAAGCGAGTCCGAATTGCCATACTTGCATCGTTTTTACTATCTTTTCTTGAGAAAGTATTAATGTCATTTTTAGAATAAGCAATTTCAGATTCAATTTTAAGTCCTTTTTTGATTTGATAATTTACACCAGTTGTTACCATTTGTTTTTGTTTCGGTGTTATTAATAAACGAGAAGGCGCATAATTACCTTGAGAAACTCCTCCTATTGGTGCAACCCATTTATAAACACGACCTAATGCATTAAAATTTTTGAAAACATAGTCGCCTTTTCCATCTCCAACAAATTCAAAAATTGCTTTAAAATAAGCGGAATCCTTGTTGACTGAATAAACCAATACGGAATCATAACCCAATGAATCGACAAGCTTATATAAAACTTGATTGTCAAAATAACCAATCGAATCAATACTCGAACTTCTTGCTAATTTTAAACTATCTCCAATTTCTGATAATAATAATTTTTGATTATTAGTCAATGCTTGTTGAAGAGGCTGATTTTTCGCATCCTGTTCTGAATAGGTGTTGAACCAAATTTTAGCTTTTTTGGTTGTATAACTCGTGGAAGTTTGAGTTAAAGAACGAGCATAATTTTGATCTGAATATTGAAATTCAATGACAATTCTCGAATCTTTTGTAATTTGATTTCGAGATGTAAATGTAACTTCAGCAGAATTGTAATTCACAACATAATCAAACTCTTGACCTCTTTCCAATAATCGGCCATCAATATACACGTTTTCTGTACCTGCTAATACTATAATAAAAGGTTCGTTTTCATTTCCTTTTAATCGATATGGACCTTGACTTCCTTCAATGCCAACGATTATTTGTCGAGCAAATTTACCTTTAGACAAAGCACCACTTACTTGAGTTTTCCAAACATGAGAAGTATCTTTACCCCAAGTGTTTTCCAAGGTTAGACCTTGCGCTCTTTTTTTATAGGTCATGAAATAGCCTACCGGTTTTTTAAGCCAAAAATCACCTGCAATTAATTTAAATTTATCATTGTATACTTGAATAAATATCTGGTCGAATTCCTGTAATTTATTCGTATTTCCGTCTGCTTGAATCGGTATATTGTTATCTGAAACGGAAGCTAATAACTTTAAATTGGGTGAAAGATCACCAGATAATTCTAAATTTAATGAAGAATTAACTGCCAAATTTTGATTGTTACCAAAAGCAATTCCTCTTGATATACTACCTGCTTTTGTTAAACCAGATCCTCCGAAAATATCACTTTGATTATCTGAATTAGAAATTAAATATTTATCTCGATCGCCCTTATGAATAGAATAAATTAAACTCGAATCTTTGTCTCCATACACTTTAGAAAGGTTCATAGGAAGTACTCGATAAGAGACATGTAATGAATCCGAACATTGAGAATAGAGAATTAGATTTCCATGAGCGTAATCCAATTCATAGTCATTTCGAGTGAGTAAATTGATACCACAATATAACTTAAAAGAATTTGGATAAATAGTTAATGTATCTAATTTGATTGTATCATTTGTGACGAATAATGTACGTTCACGTAAGCTCGTCTCCTGTGTAAAAACAGCAAATGAACAAAAAAGAAATACCGTCAAAAAAAAGTTACGAAGTAAATTCATCATTTATACAAATATACAACGTATAAAATTAGAAAAAAGCTTGTTTTCGGTACGATTTTTATTTTACGAAGTAAAATAAAAATCACTCAGACTGGCGCTTTTTATAAAATAATGAATATTTCTTGAATACCAAGGTGTGGAATTGATAATGAATTATTTATTGGAATAAATCGAATACGATTCCATACCATAGGATAGGATTTAAATCCTATCCTATGGTATGGATAATAATTATTTTAATTTCGTGTAATTTTGTATCGAAGGCTGGTCGATTATTATCAAGCCCATCCAAGCCATTTAAACAAGTCATTTCCATTTGCATACAACATCAAACCAATTAAAATGAAGAATCCAACATATTGCGCATATTCCAACACTTTTTGAGGTGCTTCTTTCCCTGTAACTATTTCATATAATAAGAAAACTACATGACCACCGTCTAAAGCTGGAATAGGTAGGATATTCATAAAAGCCAAAGCCATTGAAATAAAAGCTGTATTTAACCAAAATATTTGCCAATCCCACACACTTGGAAACATCTTACCAATTGATGCAAATCCACCGACAGCACCAGCACCTTTTTTAGTGAAAACAAATTTAAACTGAGCGATATAATCAAATAAAGTATTTTTTCCTTTTGCGATTCCTTCAGTAATACTTGCTCCAAAAGAATAATATATATGTTTGAAGCTTTTCTCATCAATCATGTTGATCGATGAATTTGAAAACCCGAATTTACCTTCGTATTTACCTGATTTATTTACGAAAATATCTTTTTCTAAAATTTCTTTTCCTCGTTGAATTTGAAAACTAATCGTTTTTCCTTTAGAAACAAAAGCTTCACGTTGAAATTCATCGTAATAAACTATTTTTTTTCCGTTTACACTGATAATTTTATCATCCTTTTTTAAATTAATCATAGAGGCTGGTGAACCAGGTTCAATTTCTCCAATAGTGACACCTAACATTCTTGGCATAAACGGATTAAAAGATCCATTTTTAAACAATTCCATGTCAATATTTTCAGGTAATTGAATTGTTTTTAATGATCCATCAGCCTTTTTTATATCGATTTTATAACCATTTCTCAACATCAAAATAACATTGGCATCTGTCATGTCTTTCAATTCTTCATCGTTGATTTTGATGATGTTGTCTCCAGAAACAATACCATATTTTTCCAAATAAGGGTTAACAGCAACACCAGCTTTTAAATCAGTTGGATGCAATTGCTCATCACCATACGAAAAAACAACACATGCATAAATAGCAAAAGCAGTTATAACATTAACCGTTACACCACCTAGCATAATAATCAATCGTTGCCAAGCTGGTTTTGATCTAAATTCCCAAGGTTGTGGTGGAAGAGCCATTTGTTCTTTGTCCATTGACTCGTCAATCATTCCAGAAATTTTCACGAAACCACCCAAAGGTAACCATCCAATTCCCCATTCAGTATCTCCAATTTTCTTTTTAAAAAGGGAAAACCAAGGATTGAAAAACAAATAAAATTTCTCAACACGAGTTTTAAATATTCGAGCTGGAATGAAATGTCCAAATTCGTGAACTAATACTAAAATTGATAATGATAAAAATAATTGTGCTGCTTTTATTAATAAATCCATTCGTTATTTTGCGTCTATAATGTGTTTAAAATCTTAATTTTGTATCGAAGTTTCTACATAGATTCCTTCTGCAATAAAGTAATCCAACATAGCTTCTTTTATTAAATATTGTTGTTCTTGACCTGACAGTGGTGGTAGTTGTTTTTCTAATTTAAAATGTGGCCAATTTTCATTATCTCTTCCTTCAAATGAATAATAACCATAAGGTTCTAATAAAGTACAAACAGCAATGTGAATAAGATCAACTTTTTCATTTTTAGAAAAATTCTTATGCCCAATACCTAACTTATCAACACCGATTAAAAATAAAATCGCTTGCACATCCATTCCACCATCAAATTGCTCTTCTAATTTCGCTTTTAATTTTTGAAAGCGTAATTCTATTTCATAGTCCATAATGACAAAGTTAACAAACAAGGTTGATAGATTTGCATAGTTTTACAGATAAACCACATAAAATGTTAATATTATTAGAATTATTGATAAATGAATGCGTTTTTTATTCAATTTCATTTGTAAAGTAAACAATTCAACGTGTAGAATTTTTTCTTATTCTCTAAATTAATTAGACTATTATTCTTAATTTTCCAGAATGAATTACATTGACATTCTTATACTAGTTCCAGTTATATACGCTGGTTGGAAAGGTTTTAAGCACGGATTAATTATAGAAGTTTTTACACTTTTAGCGTTGGTTGTAGGTTTATATGCTGGTATTCACTTTTCGGACTATGTAGCTGGAGTTTTAAAAAACTCTTTTGATTGGCATTCCAAATATGTTCCTGTTGTATCTTTTACTGTGACTTTTTTGGGAGTTGGGGCAATGGTTTACTTTGCAGGGAAAGCAATTGAAAAAGTGGTTAAAATAACTGGATTAACTCCTGTGAATAAAGGCTTAGGGATTTTCTTTTCTGTTATGAAAATGATTTATTTCATTAGTGTAATTATTGTTTTAATTGAATCCTACGATGAGAAAAATGATTTTTTTCCTGAAGAAATTAAAACGGAATCTTTGCTTTATTCTCCAGTCAAAAAAGTTTCAACTAGTACAATTCCTGGAATTTCTGAGAGCACTATTTTTATTAAAAATGCGTTTAAATCTGAATCAGATAGTACTGGTTTGACAATTGACCAAGTTTTAAGAGCGAAAGAAATTGCAGATAGTCTTGGCATTGATGCAAATGACGCAAAAGAAATTAAAGATATACATGACAAATATGACAAGTAAAATAATTGCAATTTCACTTTTCTTTTTCTTCATTTTTCAAGTTCATTCTCAAGAAAATAAATGGTTTTCTAAATTAAAAACGGAAATTAATGTTCGAAAATCTGGACCGTATGTTGGATTACAAAAAGGATTGTATACCGTTGTGGAATTAGGTGGTGAATATCAATGGAAAAAATTAAAGTGGATTAAACCCTTTACCAATGCACTTCATGTAGGAATGAATTATAACTTTATCAACAATGTAATTGGTTATGATTTTGGATATTGGTGCAAAGCTGGTCGATTGGATTTGACTTATGGTGCCAATGTTTGTTATCGATCTGATTTTACACACAGTCAAATTGGTTTTACACCAGTTATAGGTTTTAAATTCACGCAATTACATCTTTTAACTGGTTATCATTTTTTGACAGTTTCTAAAACTCCAATTATGACTAATACTTTATTCATTTCTTTACGGTTTGTTATGATTAACAAGAGGAAAGTAGATTTTGATAAATAACCAATTGTTCCTTTTTTTCAAGTATTTTTGAGCTATGGCTATTTCCAATCGAGTAATTGTTTCTGTAACGAATGATTTGTACACGGATCAACGTGTTCATAAAGTTTGTTTGTTTTTAGAAAGTCAAGGTTATTCTGTGTTATTAGTCGGAAGAAAACGAAAAAACAGTATTGAATTAGCTGAACGTTCCTATAAAACCAAAAGGTTGAGCCTGTATTTTGATAAAGGTGCGAAATTTTACGCAGAGTACAACCTTCGTCTGTTTTTATTTCTTCTCTTTAAACGTTCAATATTCTTGGTTTCAAATGATTTAGACACTCTTTTGGCCAATTATGCTGCTAGTAAATTTAATCCAACTACGAGACTTGTTTATGATTCACATGAATATTTTACGGAAGTTCCAGAATTAATTAATCGTCCAAAAATTCAAAAAATATGGGAGGGAATTGAAGCATGGATATTTCCAAAATTAAGAACAATTTATACTGTGAATCAATCGATTGCTGGATTGTACCAAGAAAAATATAAAAAAGATGTCAAAATAGTTCGCAATATATCTTCCTTATGGGTTCCGACAAACTTAAAGTCTAAAAAGGAATTAGAAATCCCAGAAGATAAGAAGCTGTTAATTATTCAAGGAGCAGGAATAAATATGGATCGTGGAGCTGAAGAAGCGGTCGAAGCGATGAAGTTTGTTGAAGATGCCGTTTTAATGATTATTGGCGATGGCGATGTAGTTTCCCAATTAAAAGAATATGTAATCGAAAATAATTTAGGAGAGAAAGTCCTGTTTTTTGATCGAAAACCGTATCTCGAAATGATGAATTATACATTTCATGCAGATGTAGGATTAACCTTAGACAAACCAACGAATTTAAATTATCGGTATTCTTTACCTAATAAAGTATTTGATTACATTCATACTGGAACGCCCATAATTGCTACTGATTTGGTTGAAATTTCTAACGTAATTAACATGTATGATGTTGGTAGAATTATAACCGATTTCAATCCACAGAATTTAGCAAAATTAATTACAGAACTTTTAAGTAATGCGGAACTTTTAAATCAGTTAAAAGAGAACTGTCTGAAAGCCAAAGAAATTGAAAATTGGGAAAAAGAAACAGAAATTCTAAAAGAAATTTATCCAAAAATTGATTGATAAAAAAATACATATCGTTTCATTTGATGTTCCTTATCCAGCGGATTATGGTGGTGTAATAGATGTATATTTCAGAATAAAAGCACTTCACCAATTAGGATTTAAAATTATTCTACATTGTTTCGATTATGGAAGAGGAAAGCAACCTCATTTAGATGAAATTACTGAAAAAACGTATTACTATTCTCGTCAAAAAACACTTTTAAATGTGTTTAATAAACGACCTTTTATTGTTTCTTCCAGAAGATCTCAAGAATTATTGAATCGATTGTTGGAAGATACATCTCCTATTTTATTTGAAGGCATCCATTCAACTTGGTTTTTGGAAAATAAAGAAATTCAAAATCGATTAACCATTGTAAGAACCCATAATATCGAACACGATTATTATACAGGATTAGCAAAAAAAGCTGGATTTCTAAAACGAATCTACTTTCAACAAGAGGCGAAAAAGTTAAAGAAATACGAATCTATTTTAAAATTTTCGAAACACATTGTTTCCATTCGAGAAGAAGATGCAAATCATTTTAAAAAGTATTCAAAAAGTGTAAAGGTTTTACCTGCATCTATTGTTTCATTAGCAAATTCTGAATTTATTCAAACTGAAAATTATGCTATTTTTCATGGGAAATTATCCGTCTCTGAAAATGATGAAGCTGTAAAATGGATTATTGAAAATTGTTGGGGGAAAGATAAAACGCTTCTTCCTTTAATAATTGCAGGAAAAGATCCTTCTCAAGAATTAGTAGAATTGATTAAAAACAATGGAATTACTTTAATTTCAAATCCTTCAAGTGAAGAAATGAACAACTTGATTTCAAAAGCAAGAGTTCATATTTTAGTCAGTGATCAAGCAACTGGAATTAAATTAAAACTACTTGTGTCTCTACAATCTTCAGGTCATGTTTTAGTAAATTCAATCATGGTTCAGGATACTGGATTATCTGAATTGTGTACAATTTGTGAAACAAGCGAACAGTTTATCAATAAATTGAAAGATTTTCAAGAAAGAGAATTAACTGTCGAAGAATTTGAGAAAAGACAATTGTATTTAAAAACACATTTTGATACAGTTGAAAATTGTAAAATATTTAATAACTTTTGAATTTTAAATCGCATGACAATAAACATTCATCCCGCACTTAAAGAAATTCCTAAACCATTGACAACTTTTGCAAGCGATAATTCTGCAGGAGCTCATCCTTTGATAATGCAAGCAATAGTTGATGCTAATTCGTACCATTCTTTAGCTTACGGATCAGATCCTTGGACAGAAGAAGTTCAAGAATCGTTTAAAAAACTTTTTGGAGAAGAAAGTGAAACTTTTTTAGTTTGGGGAGGAACAGGAGCAAATGTTATGGCATTAGCAACTTTACTACAAGCCGGAGAATGTGTAGTTTGCAGTGATAAAGCACATATAGCGTTGGATGAAACAGGAGCACCTGAACGAGCACTTGGAGCAAAATTAATGATGTTGCCAACTGTTGATGGAAAAATTAATCCTGAACAAATTGCAGCGTTAGGTAGTTTAATTGGAAATCAACACCATGCGCAACCGGGAGTTTTATCTCTTACTCAATCCACTGAACTAGGTGCTGTTTATACGGCTGAAGAAATTAAAAATTTGTGTCAAGAAGCTAAGCGACTAGGAATGAGAGTTCATTTGGATGGAGCTAGAATTGCCAATGCGACAGTTGCCTTAGGAAATTCTATTGAGACTTTGCAAAGTTTTACAAAAGATGCTGGAGTTGATGTAGTTTGTTTCGGAGGAACTAAAGCGGGTCTAGCATTTGGAGAAGCAGTAGTATACTTAAAACCTGAACATGCTCAAAGAGCAAAATATGTGCGTAAACAAGTGAATCAATTACCTTCAAAAATGAGATTTGTTTCTTCTCAATTTAGTGCTTTGTTAAAAGATAATTTATGGCTTCAACTTGCAGAACATTCCAACAAAATGGCCATTCGTTTATATGAGGCAACAAAAGACATCGAAGGTGTAATTTATAATGGCGCTCCAGCAGTAAACGGTTTATTTCCTATTCTACCCGAAAAATGTATTACTCCCTTAGCCGATTGGTGCAAGTTTTGGATGTGGGATGCTGAAAAAAATCAAGTTCGATGGATGACAGCTTGGGATACAACTGAAGAGGATGTTGATAGATTTGTAGATGGAGTGAAAGCTGTTTTAGGAGCATCTAAAAGCTAGTCTTGTATTCCTAATTGCAAAATAGTAATCGAAATCAGATTATTAGTTTTAACTTTTATTCAATACATCAATTAGAAATTCTAATCAACCACATAACCAAGATTTAAAAGTACAGTCGGAATTTTTAAATTTTGTTTTGTCAACGTTGCTTTACTTACTTCAAATTTAAGGTTTTCATTATCATCTAAAATAAAATTAATTCCGGCTCCTTTTTTTGCCATTCCTTCTCTCTCTGAAACAACTAAAACCGATTTTTTATTGATCGCTAGCAAATACTCTTTTATAAATTTAGATTTACCATCTGGAACATAAAGTAAGTCGCATTTAGCAGCATCGGCAGCTACATTAATGATTTTTATTACGATGGTTTTACCATGTGCCTTTTTAGTTGCAGCTAATGCGTTTAATTCTTTAACTATCGGTGAATCTCCAGCAACTCCAATCACAAATTGAGTAGAGTTGTCAGCAGGCCATTCGATGTATTTAATAAAGTTATAGATGAAAAGTGAATAAGCTTTATAATCTACATCCTGGGCATTTGCATTTTGATTAAAAGAAAGAATAACAATCCCAACCAATAATGCTTTCCGAAATATGTTTTTCAAAATTTTCATAATTGTTTGGTATTAGTTTCAATTTTACTATTCAAAGGAATCAAATAAGATAATTTCATAACTATTTCTCGACCATTTCCAGGAAGAGCAGCGTGCATACTGTTATATGGTTGTAAATAATAAAACACTTGATTAAATATATCCATAACTCCTAGTGATGCATTGAAATTTTTACTTTCGTTTTCATATCTAATCGTCATATTCAAAAACGCTTTCGGTTTAAACGTTTCTAAAATGCCATTGTCTAGTGAATCTACTTTCGTGAAAGAATACCTTGTGCCGATAAAATTGACTGAAGAATTGAGTGTAAATCTTTTTCCTAGATTATAAACACCAGAAAAGTTTACTTTGTGTTGAGGAAAGCCCAACATGGAACCAGGTTTATCAGGTACAGTATAGGCTTCAGGTTTAATTAAGCCATTTGCAGAATAATAAGAATAATTAAGAAGCAATGACCCCCAACTTTTTTTCACTTTTAAATCCAAATCAACACCATAAGTTCCAGTATATGTGTCGTTTAAATAAACTTCTACTTGTGGCAATGTGTCATCTTGTACATCGTAGGCGCCATAAATAATAGCATCTTTAATTTGTAAATAAAATACATTGGCAGTTAAAATCATATCTCTTGTAATCTGATGACCTACTTCTATTTCTCCAATTTTTAATTTTTCAGGTTTAATTACACCATCCAATGAATAATTAATATTTTCAATTGCAGGAGCCCTGAAACCATGAGAATATAATATTTTAAAATGTGTCCTTTTGATTTTTTTTGTTAATGCAATACGAGGATTAAATGCATCACCGTAAACATTGTGTTTATCATATCTTGCTCCTAGAGTTAAATTAAATATTCGATGTTTAAACATCAATTCTCCAAAAGCAGCATAATTAAAATAACTAACTGTATCGCTACCTGTTTCAAAAGTAACATCATCAATTAAATCTATTGCTACATCTTTATATGTTTCACCTCCTAAAGTAAAAGTTAATTTTCTATTTACTTTATATTGTGCTGATAAGCCACCTCTATATCTTGTTGAAGTACGTATATATTGAGAATATTCATCGTTAGAGGCTATTGGATTATACCAGGGTCGTTGATTTAAGTAATTAACTTTTGAAGTAATTGAAAGTTTTTCATTTACTTTGGCAATGTATTTAATTTCTGATGCAACTGTTTTAAAATTATTGGGATATATTTCAGTCGTATTCGCCCCATAAGCATCTCTCATCGTCGTTTTGTAGTCATCATAAATCGTTCTAATACTTAAACCTTTGTATGATAATCCAAAATTAAGTTGAGCTGGATTTAAATTTGAAGATTTTGTCATATTATATGAACTTCCATAAGCATCAGTATAATCCAAAGAACTTCTTATTCCTTGCCCCATAAAAGCATTCAACGATACATCTAAACCAGATTTAAATTTTTGACCATACATTAAATTACCGTTTCTTCTAGCAAAAGAAGAACTCATTTGACCATAAATACCTGAAACTTTTATACCATTAATGTCTTCCCCTTTTTTTGTAACAATATTAATAACTCCTAATTCAGCAAAACCACCATAAATAGAAGAACCAGGACCTCTAATAACTTCAATTTTCTGGATGTTTTCTATGGGAAAATGATTGCCAAATTGAGTTGTTCCCCATAAAATATCATTCATTTCTTGACCATCCACTAGTACTAATATTTTACCTTCATGTCCCCAATTTCCTCTTGCTCCGATTCCAACAACACCTTGAACATCTACTCCAAAATCAAGCCCTGGAACAAATTTTAAAGCATCTATCAAGTCTCTACAACCCCAATTTTTAATATCCTCAGCAGTAATTAGAGAAACGATACCTGGTGTTTCTCTAGTTGATAAACTTTTTTTGGAAGCTACAGAAATTAAAGAGTTAATCAATTTTTCAAGTTCTGTTGAAACCCCCATACCTTTTAATTGTTGCAATTGTTCCAAATTCATATCATAGTAATTGATGGTGTCGGAAATAACAACAACTTTATTTGTGTCTTTTTCAATCTGACTAAAAGAATACCCATAAAAACTTAAAAAGAAAATGAGTATATAAAATCTACCTATTTTAGCTATTTGTTTCATAATGTAGTAGTTTTTTATTGAAGTCAAGAGTTGAAAAAGACAAAAACATTCTTCTTCTCTTTTTGAAAAGTAACAAAAAAATAAATAGAATCCAACAATAAATAGTTTAAAATCAAAAAAATATTTATTTTTTATCTATTTTTAGTTATATTAGTAAAAAATAATACGTAGATATTATGGTTAGGAATGTTACAAGAATAGTTGGTTTTAAAAAAGTAACTATTGGTTTTATTATTGTTTTGATAATCGTATTGATTAATGCCATCTTTAGTACCATCTCATTACAAAATAATAGATCAAAAGTAAATAAAACAATCAATGTTCTGTCACCTTATGTAGAAACGATGGAACAGTTAAATTTGATGATTACTCAGTCTAAGATGTTGGTTACAAATTGGGTGTATCTTCAAGCAAATGAAACGGACAAACAAAGCTTAAAAAAATTACATCAAAAAGAATATCCGATTTTAAAAAAAAAGATATTAGCCTTTCCTGAACAATTAGATGCGAGTAAGGACACAAAATTAATCAACAATGTAATTAAACAATTTGAAGAATTGCTCATCATCGAAAAAGAAGTAATGAGCACGCTAAATTCTTTTGATACGTACGAAGATCCCTTGACAAAATTTTCAATGGAAGAAATTATAGAAGTTGAAGTATTACCTCGATCTGAAAAAATATTTACAGATTTAGGATCGATTCTGAAGCATAAAAGATCTGAAATGACAGCTTTAAAAGACAATATGATCAATTCGTTTACTCAATTGGTATTTAGTGTTATTTTCTCTTCTATTTCTTTAGTGTTTTTGGTGTATTTAGCAGGTATTTTTATTCGACAATCCATTACAAGACCAGTAATTAAAATGCAAAATGTCATTTTTAAATTGGGTAGGGGTGAGATTCCAACAGATAAGCTTGAAGTTTCAAATGATGTTATAGGTGAAATGACATTATCTGTTAACACTCTTTCTTCCAGCTTTAAGACAACTTCCGAATTTGCTAATCAAATTGGTTCTGGGAATTTAAAAGCTGATTTTTCACCTTTAAGCGATCAAGATTTATTAGGAAACGCTTTGCTTTCAATGCGTGAAAATTTAAGAGCTTACTCAGAAGAAATGGAGCAAAAAGTAGAAATACGCACGCTGGAATTAAAGAAAGAAAAAGAAAAAGTGGAGTATATCAATCAAGAGCTAGAAAAATTATCGATTGTTGCTTCAGAAACTGATAATGCAATTGTGATAGCCAATCATACAGGAAATATAGAATGGGTCAATGCAGGCTTTATTAAACTTTTTGGTTATGATTTGGATGAATTTAAAAAGGCATGTGGAGGTTCTCTACTAAATTCTAGTGCGAATCCTGATATCAAGGAAATAATGCAATACAGTATTGAACATAAAACTCCAGTAATTTACGAAGTTGAAAACATAACAAAGGACGGAAAAAAATTATGGATTCAATCTACTCTTACACCTATCATTGATGATAATGGAGAAATAAAAAAATTAGTCATAATTGACTCTAATATTACTGCACAAAAAGAAGCCGAAGAAGTTGTATTGGAACAAAATAAAGATATTTTGGATAGTATTTTATATGCAAAAAGAATTCAACAAGCAATATTGCCTTCCGAAGAAGCTATACTAACTGCTTTTCCTTCATCATTTGTCATTTTTCGACCTAAAGATATTGTAAGTGGTGACTTTTATTGGTTTCACAAAATTGGAAGTAAAAAACATCAGAAAACAACAGGTTTAAAATATGTTTTTGCAGCTGTAGATTGTACAGGACATGGAGTTCCAGGAGCTTTTATGAGTATGATTGGAAACAATACGTTGAATATGATAGCCATTGAGGATGGAATAATTGATCCTGGTCAAATTTTATCAGAAATGAATCGCAAAATTAAACATGCTTTACATCAGAATAACTACGAAACTTCTGAAACAAGAGATGGAATGGATGCAGTAATAATTGTAGTTGACCCAATTAATAATACCTTGGAATATGCAGGAGCAAATCGACCATTGTATATAATTCGTCCTAATGTTGAATTAACTGAAACGTACAAAATTGATTGTCTTATTGGAGAAACTCATTTTTTAGAAGAATTAAAACCTAATAAACAAGCCTTAGGAGGATTAACTGATGCAAACTATCAATACAATACGGTTAAATTAGACTTGACTAATAATGAAACGATCTATTTAACAAGCGATGGGTATTGTGATCAATTTGGTTGGATCAATAATAAAAAATTCATGACAAAAAAATTCAAAAATCTGATCCTTTCTATTCAAGATAAAAATTTAGATGAACAAAAGATTATAATTGAAGCTGAACATGATGATTGGAAAGGGGAGATCCCTCAAGTAGATGATATTCTGGTTGCTGGTTTCAAAATGAGGTTCTAATTATGCTCTGACCTCTTCTTTAACATTTCCAATAATTCGTTCTAATTCATCATAATTTACAGGTTTTACACAAAAAGCCAACATATTCGTTTTTTCAGCTCTTTGGCGTGTTACTCGATCTGAATTTCCAGTAATATATATGGCTGGTGTTTCACAAAACTTACTTATTTCAGTCATTGCAGAAATACCATCCATTTCATTTTTCAAACGAACATCCATTAAAATTAAATCGAGATCATTCTCACGAGAGTATTTTACAGCTTCTTCACCTGATTTTAAACATTTAACAACTTTATGGCCGAGTAACTCAACCAAACGTTTATTCAACATTGATAATATTAAATCATCCTCAACAATTAAAACCTTTTTCACTACCATTTTATATTACTTTAAAAAGTTAAAAATAAATGACACCCTTCTCCTGACTTTGATTGATCTGTTAATTCCCCATCTAATTGTTCTACAAAAGCATTAATTAAATTAATTCCTGTTGAATCTTTTTTTATTGCTTCGTTCATGTTAAAACCGATACCATTATCCTTGTATTCAAACTTAATCGTTTCTTCGAATTGAAATAAATGAATAGAAATAATTCCTGAATCTTTTCCTTTAAATGCATGCTTGTACGAATTTGTAATTAATTCATTAATCAACAAGGAAAAAGGTTGGGCAATTTCCATCGTTAATAAAACAGAAGAAAGATTAGTGTGAATTTCGACATTTTCAACGGTCTTAGAATATGATAATTGTATGAAATCTATAAGTCCAGTAATGTAATCTTTCATATTGATTGTATCAAAATTTTTGTGTTGATACAATTTTTCATGAAGCAATGCGATGGATTTAATTCTATTTTTTGAATCTTTTAAAATATCTGAAACTGATTTTTCTTTCACAAAAATATTCTCCAATTCCAACAAACCAGAAACAACGGCTAAATTATTTTTAACCCTATGATGTACTTCTGAAAGTAAAGTCTCTTTTTCTTTGATAGATTTTTCTAAAGCAATGTTCATTTTATTTTTCTCGATTAATTCAAGTTTAAGTATTTCTTGCTGATTAATCAGTTCCATATTAACATCGACTAGCATATCAATGTATATTTCGTTGTTTTTAGCGAAAATCGATACTAAAATGAAGCTAAATATGAAGCTAAATACGAAATTGGCATTAAAAATTAACTGAATTTCATTTGGATGTATTCCAATATTTTCAATTAAATTATATTTTTCGATAAGATAAACAGAAATTGAAGTGATCAAATTAAGACTCATACAAAAGTAAATCAGTCGTTTCTGTTTTGTGGTAAAAAGTAAAAAAATTAATTGAGGAGCAGTAAATAAATACAAGTAAATTCCTCCTTCAAAACCGATATATGGAGAGAAAAACAAAACGCCCAAATTTGTTGTTACAATGGCAAGGACACGAGCAAGTATATGTTTTTCTTTTTTATTTAAAAAATAAATTACAAAAAATAATATCCCAACGAAAATTACAATCGTAGCAGGGAGATAGAGACCTAAAGCAAAATAAGAAATCCCAGATAAAAGAGAAAAAATACTAGCGGTTATTGAAAACAATTTAATTGTTTTAACAATAGAAGCATTTTCTTTCGTTTTTATGTTATTTATCATCGTCACTTTTTCTAACATTTAAATTGTTTTTGTAAAAATAGTGTAAAGGTCAAATCGATTAGAAAGCAAGCTATAGCAAGAACATGTATAAAATGATTTTCAGGATAGATTAAAAACATTGAAACAGAGATAAAGGCAGTCCCTAAAAACCGGGACCATGAAACAAGTTTTGAAAAAGACTGATCTTTGTTTCTGAAATACAAAACAGGGTAAAGTAGTGAGATAATTAAATTTAGGATATATCCAGAATTTGCACCTATTGGTGTATCAAAGCCTTCTTTCACAAAAAAATAATTTAATGGTACCCAAATAAAAATTAAGCCTATTAAAATAAATTTAAAATACTTTTTAATTTCAGGTATATCAATCTGTTTATGACCATATTTAAAAACCATCCATACTATATAAAGATCGAGAAAAAAGCTTGCTTGATATCCGTAAACATAAAATGATCCGGTGTTTGGATGATAGAAAAAACTCCATATAAATTCCCAAGATATATTTCCAATAGCAATTACAAATGGCATTTCAACAAAATTCGTTTTTCTGCTATTAATGATGATAGAAATATATGCAACCAACCAAAAAGAGCAACCAATTCCATTCCAAATTAGTTCTGAAATAGTATAATCAACCGTATTTAGCCAAACATTTAGATTCATTGTTTATTAAAAATAATTTTAATAAAAGTAGTAATATACAATTTATTTTAGATTAAGTTACTGTTAAGCTTTGTTTTTGTAGAGTTATATAGTTTTAAGTGCCGATTGAGATGTTAAGTTTAATTTTGTTTCTAAATTTTCCAAGAAAAAATTGCTGTTATTGATCCGAGAATTGGTGCAGTTAAATATACCCATAA